>Ga0126312_10001286_pt1 | contig 16388 bp, 16 predicted proteins | sample Plot104A_FD_92537 | JGI IMG/M metagenome (GOLD analysis project Ga0126312, IMG submission 92537) | Serpentine soil microbial communities from UC McLaughlin Reserve, CA, USA - Plot104A | ecosystem: Environmental > Terrestrial > Soil > Grasslands | place: USA: UC McLaughlin Reserve, Lake County... | reverse complement strand
GGTCACAGTGGCGAACGGCCACGCGCTCCTCGCGACGATCACCGGCTCCGGCTGCATGGCGACCGCGGTCACGGGGTGCTTCGTGGCAATTCGCGTCGACGATCCGCTGGAGGCCGCGGCGCAGGCTCTGGCTGCGTTCGGCGTCGCCGGTGAGGACGCAGCGCGCGACGCAAACGGCCCGGGTTCGTTCCACGCCGCGCTCTACGACGCGCTGTACAACCTCGAGCCCGCGGAGCTCGACCGGCGCGCGCGCATGGACGAGCTATGAGAGTGCACTGCCTCGTCGAGGACCTCGAGACGGCGAGGGCGGCCGCGTCGGGCGCGACCGTGATCCAGCTGCGGCTGAAGGATCGCCCGACGCCGGAGGTGGTGGAGCGGGGCCGCCCGTTCCTGGAGCTCTGCCGGGCGCACGGGATCACGTTCGTGGTCAACGACGACGTCGAGGCGGCGATCGCGCTCGGCGCCGACGGTGTCCATCTCGGCCGGACCGACGCCGGGCGCGAGCGCGCGCGAGCTGCCGGGTTGCTGCTCGGGCTCTCGGCCTCGGGCGTCGGCGAGGCCGTAGCCGCTAGACGGCTCGGCGCCGGGTATATCGGCGCCGGGCCGATCTGGGAGTCGCCGACGAAGCCCGACGCGGACCCGCCGATCGGCGTGGCCGGCCTCGCCGAGATCTGCGACGCCGTAGACCTCCCCGTCGTAGCGATCGGCGGAATCGACGCGACGAACGCGCGGGCGTGTATCGACGCCGGCGCCGCGGGCGTGGCCGTCGTCCGCGCCTCGGTCGACGCAGAGCGGATCCGGCGCGAGGTCGATGCGGCTCTATGACCTCGGCGAGCTGGGGCTCCTGGCGGAGCTCGAGCGACGGGGCCTCGCCCAGGCGATCGAGAACGACGCGGCGCAAGTCGGCGGGCTCGTCGTGACGCAGGATGCCCTCGTCGAGGGCGTCCACTTCCGCGTCGACTGGATCTCCTGGCGGGACCTCGGTTTTCGCGCCGCCGCCGTCAACCTGAGCGACCTCGCCGCGTCGGGCGCGGAGCCGCTCGGGCTCGTCGTCACGCTCGGAACCCAGGGCTCCACGCTGGCTGAAGACGTGCTGGAGCTGTACGAGGGCATTGCCGAGACGCGCGTGCCGGTGGTCGGCGGCGACACGACGATGGCCCCGGTGACGACGCTCAGCGTGACGGCGCTGGGGCGCTCCGATCGCGTCCCCGGCAGGGGCGGCGCCCGGCCCGGCGACCGCCTCGTCGTCACGGGTCCGTTGGGTGCGGCCGGTGCCGCGTTCCGCCAGAGCCGCTATACGCGCCCTCCACTGCGGCTCGAAGAGGGACGCCGGCTTGCGCGACGTGCCCATGCGCTCCTCGACATCTCGGACGGGCTGGAGCGGGATGCCGCACAGCTCGCGCGCCGCTCAGGAGTGCGGGTAGTGGTCGAGCTCGAGCGCGTGCCGCTCGCCGACGGCGCCGAGCTCGAAGATGTCGGCTTCGGCGAGGACTTCGAGCTGCTTGCCGCCGTCGACGATTCGCTCGGCTTCACCGAGATCGGCCGCTGCGAGGCGGGTGAAGGGGTCGCGTTGCTCTGGGAGGGCAGCCCACGCGCCCTCGGCGGCTACGAGCACTTTCGCTGAGGAGCAACAGCTTGCGGCTCCGGCCCGGGACCGCTAAGGCTTCGACGCATGTTCGGCTGGCTCGTCGCCAGGATCGCGTGGACCTGCGTGCTCTTCCTCGTGATCACGCTGTTCACGTTCGTCGTGTTCTTCGTCGTCCCGCAGCCGCAGGTGCGCGCGCCCGGCCGCGGCGGCAACACCGACCCGCTGGACATCCGCGACTCGATCACGTTGCATGGCTCCCTGCCGGAGCAGTACGTGCAGTTCGTATCGAACTTCGTCACGGAGGGGTCGCTCGGGCGGTCGTACTACAACCGCCAGGAGGTGAGCAAGATCGTCGAGCGCGCCGCGCCCGTGACGTTCTCGCTAGTCCTCGGCGGCGTCGTCTTCTGGCTGTTGATCGCGATCCCGATCGGCGTCCTGTCGGCGTTACGCCCCCGCTCGCTGATCGACCGCGCGGGGATGGTGTTCGTGCTGATCGGCGTGTCCGCGCACCCCGCGTGGCTCGGGCTCATGCTCGGCCACGTCTTCGGCTACACGCTCGAATGGATGCCGTTCAGCGGCTACTGCGAGATGTTCTCGCCGAGCACGAACTGCGGCGGGCCAGCGCAGTGGGTCTGGCATCTGATCTTGCCGTGGTTCACGTTCGCGTTCCTGTACGCGGCCCTGTACGCGCGGATGATTCGCGCCCAGGTGCTCGAGACGATGGAGGAGGACTTCGTGCGGACGGCCCGCGCGAAGGGGGCGGGCGAGGCGCGGGTGCTGCGCGGGCACGTCTTCCGGAACTCGATGCTGCCGATCGTGACGATGGTGGGGATGGATCTCGGGACGGCCCTCGGCGGCGTGATCTTCATCGAGACCGTCTTCGGGCTCCCGGGCCTCGGTGGGATCCTTCGCGGCGCGATCACCCAGCGCGACCTGCCGGTCGTCCTCGGCGTCATCACCTACACGACGACGGCGATCCTCGTCATCAACCTGCTCGTGGACATCCTCTACGCGTTCCTCGATCCGCGCGTCCGCATCCGGACGACGACGCGAACGAGTGGCGGGACGCGGACGAGCGGTGCCAGCACCGCGCCCGCGCCCGCGCCGGCGCCCGCGGCGCCTCTGAGCTGAAAAGTGCCTACAGCTTCCCGCGCAGCGCCGCGAGCCGGAGCGCCGGCACCTTCCAGACCGCCTCGACGACGATCGACTTCGACATCTTCGACCCGCCCTCGACGCGGTCGACGAAGGTGATCGGAATCTCGCGGACGCGAAAGCCTTTCCGCAGCGTCCGGTACGTCGTCTCGATCTGGAACGCGTAGCCCTTCGACTCGATCTCGTCGAGCGGCAACGCCTCGAGCACCGCCCGCCGGTAGCACTTGAACCCGCCCGTGAGGTCGCGAATCGGCAGCCCGAGGATCAGCTGTGCGTACAGCGACCCGCCGCGCGAGATGAACCGCCGCACCGGCCCCCAGTTGCCGACGCGGCCGCCCGGCACGTACCTCGAACCGAGCACGAGATCCGCCTCCTCCGCGGTCGCGATCAGTCGGCGCACGTCCTCCGGGTCGTGCGAGAAATCGCAGTCCATCTCCAGCACGAGGTCGGCTCCGTCGGCGAGCGCCTTTCGGAAGCCGTCGAGATACGCGGGCCCGAGGCCGTGCTTCTCCGGGCGGTGGAGGACGGAGACTTCGGCGAGCTCGGCCTCGAGCCGGTCTGCGATCTCGCCCGTCCCGTCGGGCGAGTTGTCGTCGACGACGAGCACGCGCACGCCGAGGCCGACGAGCGTGCGGACCATGCGCTCCACGTTCTCGCGCTCGTTGTACGTGGGGAGGCAGACGGTCGCGGCCACAGGAGCGCCGTATCATCGCCACCGTGTCGACGGCGCTGCCGAGGAACGCGGATGTGGCCGACCAGCTCGATCTGCTGGCCGACCTCTCCGAGATCGCCGGCGAAGACTCCTTCCGGGTCACCGCATACCGCCGCGCCGCCCAGCGCGTCCGCGATGTGTCCGCCCCCGTTGCGCAGCTCGCGCTCGACGGACGCGCGAAGGACCTGAACGGCATCGGCCGCACGATCGAGGCGAAGATCATCGAGATCATCGAGGAGGGCGAGATCCGTGCGCTGACGAAGCGCAAGGGGCTCGTGCCGCCGGACGTGGTTCGCTTCACGAAGCTCCCGGGCCTCGGCCCGAAGACCGCGCGGAAGATCTGGAAGGACCTCGGGGTGACGACGGTGGGCGAGCTCCGAGAGGCGGCGGGCGCGCAGCGCCTGCGAACGCTTCCCGGGATCGGCGCGAAGCTCGAGGATAGCGTGCTCAAGTCGCTCGACGCGGCTCCCGAGGAGGCGCCCGACGAGCCGCGACGAGCGCTCCTCGGTCGCGCGCTGCCCGCGCTGCAGGCGGTGGTTTCCGTGCTCTCCGACCATCCGGTGTGCGAACAGGTTTCGGTCGCCGGCAGCGCGCGGCGCATGAAGGAGACGGTGCGCGACCTGGACATCATCGCCACCGCCTCCGATCCGCCGGCGCTGATCGACTACTTCACGAAGCTGCGGTGGGTGGTCGAGGTCGTCGCGCAGGGCGACACGAAGGCAACGGTCGTCTCTCACGACGGCTACCGCTTCGACCTTCGCGTCGTGCCGCCGGAGTGCTACGGCAACCTGCTGCAGCACTTCACCGGCTCGAAGGAGCACAACGTCGTGCTGCGGGAGGAGGCGGTGCGCCGCAAGCTCTCGGTCTCGGAGTACGGCATCAAGGACGTCGAGAGCGGCGAGACGTTCACCGCGGCCACCGAGGGGGAGCTGTACGAGCGGCTCGGCTACACGTGGATCCCGCCGGAGTTGCGCGAGAACACCGGCGAGCTGACGGCGGCCCGAGACGGCACGTTGCCGACGCTGGTCGAGCTGGCGGACCTGCGCGGAGACCTGCACACGCACACGCACTGGTCCGCCGACGGCAAGAACACGCTCGAGGAGATGGTGCGCGCCGCCGAGGCCCGCGGCTACGACTACTACGCCGTCACGGACCACTCGCACTACCTGCGCGAGGGACGGCTCGAAGCGCAGTGGGAAGAGATCGCGGACGTCCAGGAGCGCGTCGGGATCCGGATCCTCCGCGGCGTCGAGGTGAACATCCGCGCGGACGCCTCGCTCGACTTCCCTGACGAGCTGCTCGCGCAGCTCGACTGGGTGGTCGCGTCCGTGCATGCGGTGCGCGAGAAGAATCCGACGGAACGAGCGTTGGCGGCGATGGAGAACCCATACGTCGACTGCATCGGGCATCTCACCGGCCGCCGACTGAACAAGCGGCCGCCGGTCGAGATCGATCTCGAGCGCGTGATCGAGAAGGCGCTCGAGACGAAGACCTTCCTCGAGATCAACTCGCAGCCGGACCGGCTCGACCTGCGGGACGTCCACGCCCGCGCCGCGCGCGAGGCCGGTCTGGTGCTCGCCGTCAACTCGGACGGGCACGAGGTGGCGGCGCAGGGCTACGTCGAGTTCGGCATCGGGCAGGCGCGCCGCGCGTGGCTGACGAAGGCGGACGTCCTCAACACCCGGACGTGGAAGCAGATCGAGCGGATCAGGAAGCGGCGTCCGTCGACCTGAGGCGGGACGGCGCCGCCGCGCTCGAGTGGGCGGCGTCGTATCTCGAGCGGGTCGGCGAGCTGCCGGTGCTTCCGCGCGTCGAGCCCGGGGACATTCGGGCGCGCCTGCCCCACGAGCCGCCGGAGCAGGCGGAGCCGTTCTCGGCTGTGCTGCGCGACCTCGACGAGGTGCTCCTCGACGGTGTGACCCACTGGCAGTCGCCTCGCTTCTTTGCCTACTTCGCCACGACCGGCTCCGAGCCGGGGATCCTCGCCGAGCTGCTGATCGCGGCGCTGAACAACGTCGGCTTCCTCTGGCGCACTTCGCCCGCGCTGCTCGAGCTGGAGGAGGTGACGCTCGGGTGGCTCGCGGCGCTGCTGGGGCTACCGCGTGCGTGGCACGGCCACATCGAGGACACGGCGTCGACCGTGACGCTGGCGGCGCTGTGCGCGGCGCGCGAGGCGACCGGCCGCCGCGTCGTCGTTGCGTCCGAGCAGGCGCACTCCTCGGTCGACAAGGCGTGCAGGCTGCTCGGCCTCGAGCTGCGCAAGACGGCGACGGACGACCAGCTGCGCCTGCGCCCCGAAGGGCTCGAGCTCGGCGACGCGTGCGCGGTCGTCGCGACCGTCGGCACGACGTCCAGCGCGGCCGTCGATCCCGTGCCGGCGCTCGCGGACGCGTGCGAGCGCGCGGGGACGTGGCTGCACGTGGATGCGGCCTACGCGGGCTCCGCCTGGTCGTGCGACGAGTTCCGCTGGTCTGCGGTGGGGGTCGAGCGCGCCGATTCGCTCGTGGTGAATCCCCACAAGTGGCTGTTCGTCCCGATGGACTGCAGCGCCTTCTGGTGTGCACGCCCCGACGAGCTCCGCAACGCCTTTTCGCTCGTGCCCGAGTACCTGCGGGTGTCGGAGGAGGTCGTCTCGCTGTCCGAGTACGGCCCCGCTCTGGGGCGTCGCTTTCGCGCCCTGAAGCTGTGGACGGTCATCCGCTGTCTCGGCGGCGAAGGCATTCGAACCCGGATTCGGGAGGCGGTGCGGCTCGCGGAGCTCTTCGCGTCGTGGGTGCGGCACGAGCCGGGATGGGAGTTGCTGTCCTGCAACTTCTCGCTCGCGGTCTTCCGGCTGGACGGAGACGACGCGCGGAACGAGGAGCTCCTCGAGCGGGCCAACGCGACGGGTGAGATGTTCATCTCGCACACGCGCCTGCACGGGCGCTATTGGCTCCGGCTCGCGGTGGGCAGTGCGCGAACGACGGAGCAGGACGTTCGTCGCGCGTGGGGGGTGTTGCGCGAATGCGCGCAGTGATCTTCGACCTTTGGGACACGCTCGTGCTCTGGTCGCCCGACGAGAACCGCGAGTTGGTGGCGCGTACCGCCGCCCACGTCGGCGTCGAGCCCGAAGCGCTTCGCCGGGCGTTCGAAGAGACCCACCTCGAGCGGTCCGTCGGGCCGCTCCGCGACAACGTTCGTGCCGTCATCGACGCGCTCGGCATCGACGGGAATCACGGCGACGCAATCATGCGACTTCGTCTCGAGCAGACGCGCCGTGTCCTCGTCCCCCGCGAGGGAGCGCTCGAGACGCTCGACGAGTTGCGCCGCCGCGGACTGAAGCGCGGGCTGATCTCGGTGTGCTCGAGCGACGTCGAGGAGTTGTGGGACGAAACCCTCCTCGCGCCGCACTTCGACGACGTCGTGCTCTCGTGCACCGTCGGCCTGCGCAAACCGGATCCGGAGATCTATCTGCTCTCGTGCAGACGTCTTGACGTCGAGCCGCGGGATTGCCTGTTCGTCGGCGATGGTGCGAACGACGAACTCGCGGGCGCAGAGCGCGTCGGCATGCAGGCTGCGTGCATCCTCCGTCCCGGCGCCGGCGAGGCGCTGTGGCCGGAGGCACGCGGGTGGGAGCCGACGATCCGCCACCTGCGCGACGTCCTCGACCTGATCTGACGGTGTCGGAAACAGCCGCGTCCCGGTGCCTGGCACCAGGACGCGGCTCCAACCGCCGTGTCTGCCCTCGAAAGCCGCTGCACATGCGCGCGGCGGCGGAACGGACACGTCCCGGTGCCTGGCACCGATACGGCTGATTCAGGCACGGCCGATGCGGCTGGTCGGTACGCGGCTACGCGTCCTCTGGCGCAGGCTCGTCGGGCTCGTGCGGAACGGCCGCGAGGTTCGGCGGAAAGCGCTCCAGGATCCAGTCCGCGTCGAGCGGGTCGAGTGGGTACCTGTGCAACTTCGGGCGCGCGTAGTCGCCGGTCCGTGGGTCCATCGGCAGCCGCGCCTCGATCGGGTAGTACCGGTTGTGCTTCTCGATCAGCGTGTTGACGTGGGTGAAGTCCCAGCCCGCCGCGGCTTCGCGCCAGCGGTCGCCGAAGTCGTCCGGCTCGTCCGCCGCAAGCGTCGACCACGCGGTCTCGAGCTCGAGTGAATGCCGCGCGAGCTCATCTTCGATTGCGCGCAGACGCCGCATGTGGGCGAACGGCCCCCCGGCGGCGGAGAGGTAGCGCTCGACCGTCTCGCGATTCAGCCGGAAGCGCGCAGGGAGCGGCTTGCCCTTGAGCGGGCTGTCCTCGACGGCGCGCGCGAGCGCCTCGCGCTCGGTCCGCTGACGGGGCGACTCCGGCTCCGTCACAACCCCTTCAACAGCTCGAGGAGCTCCTGTGTTCCCGTGACGACGACGTCCGCCGCCGCGATCAGCTCCGCCGGCGCTTCGGGCGAGTCAATGGCGACGCGCACACCGAGCTCTAGCTCGGCGACCGCGGCGAACGCGTCGAGATCCGTGGTGTCGTCGCCCGCGTAGAGCGCGCGGGAGAGGCCGGACCGCTCGAGCAGCCGTCGCACTGCCGTTCCCTTGTGGACGTCGACGGGCGGCAGCAGCTCCAGCACCATCCGGCCGAACCGGGCGCGGAGGCCGGCGGCCCTTGCGCGCGCCGCGACGACCTCGAGCTCCTCGCGCGCGGCGTCCGGGTCGTCGGCTTCGCGGTAGTGGATCGTGAGCGTCACGCGTTTGTCCTCGACCCGCCAGCGGACGCCGTCGGCGACGCGATGCATCGCGCGTACCCATTCCGGCGAGATCGGCTCGAGCTCGAGGCCGTGCGTCCCGGCAACCTGCACCCCGGAAACGTCGATCAGCCGCGACGCGTCGGCGGTGGTGCGGCCGCTGACCGCGGCGACTAGGCCGTACCGCGCGACGAGGTCGCGCAGGGCCTCGCGCGTTTCCTCCGGTACGAGCGAGTCTTCGGGGCGCGCAACGATCGGCGCCAGGACGCCGTCGACGTCGAGCACGATTGCGGCCGCGCGCGGCTCGGCGCGCAGGCGGTCGAGCAGGTTCACGGCCGCAGGATACGAGCGCGGCGCCGAGACCGTCCTCGAGGCGGGAAGCCGTATCCTTGCCGGCGTGACCGACCGCGAGCAGGTCTGGATCCCGCTCGTCGACGAGCCGATCGGCTCCATTGTCGCCCGGATCCAGCAGGAGAATCCGGACATCGCGGCGATGATCGAGACGCCGCGCCGCGTGCTCGTCTTCCGGACGTTCGCGTACATCCGGGTCGGGATCGTGCTCGGCCGGCTGCTCTTCGACCACGACGTTCCGGACTACGACGGCTCGGAAACGTGGGTCGAGACGCTGCTGCGCGATCCGGCGCACCACGATGCGCTGGCGGCGGAGGTTCGCGCCGTCGCCCGTGAGATCGCGGACGACCCGCGCTTCGCCGAGGACGAGCCGCTCGGCCCCGACGACGCTGCGCGCGACCGATTCAAGGATTTCGCACGGCGCCGGTTGGCGGAGCCGGAAGCAAGCTCCTAGCCGATCGCCACGCGCGCGAGCGCCCAGGTCGCACCGAAGCCGGCGACCGTCAGCGCCACCCGTTTCCCCGACGGGTGCGTGTGCGCCTCGGGGAGCAGGTCGGTCGCGCCCATGTAGAGGAAGAAGCCCGCATACAGGGCAAGGAAATGTCCGAGCGTGTCTTCCGAGACCGAAAGCGCGGCGCCTACGACGGCGCCGACGACGGGCGCGATCGCGTCCACGGCGAGCCATGTCACCGCGCGCCGCTGCTCGCCGCCCTGGCGCAGGATGAAGCTGACGGTGTTGAGCCCGTCGGCGAAGTCGTGCGTTACGACCGCGAGGAAGACGAGTAGGCCGGTTGCCGTGTCGAGCCCGAACGCGAGCCCGATTCCGAGTCCGTCGATGAAGCTGTGTGCGGACAGTCCCGCGGCACCCAGGGCACCCACCTGCGCATGGGCGCGCGCCTCCGCTTCCTCGTCACGGTGATGCAGGACGAGCCCGCGCTCGGCGAGGAAGAACGCCAGGAATCCGATTCCTACGAGCGTCATCACGCGCTCCGGGTCGTCGACTGCGGCGAGCGCCTCCGGCAGGACGTCGAACAGCGAGACCGCGAGCACGATCCCTCCGCTGAGCGCGATCAGCGTGGTGAGCTCGCGGCGCAGCCGCAGCGCGAGCAGGCCGCCGAGAAGCGTCGAGAAGAACGCCAAGGCGCCGAACGGAATCGCGATCCAGGTCACCGGCCGCAGATTCCACCATGCCGCCGGGTGACGGCACGCCGCGCCCGGCGCGTGAGGCGGCGTGGCAGCGACGGCGGGTCGCCGAAATCGCCCGCATAATGGGGACGTGGCCAGGCGAACCCCGCTCGTGCTCGGCCTGCTCATTACGGCGCTCACGCTTAGCTCTCCCGGTGGGTCGGCGCCGCAGGCGAACATCGCCACCGCGCAGGCGTTCGCGATCCGTGTGACGGTGCCGGGCGCCGCGGCAGAGACGATCGGGTACGTGTCGGCGCCGAAGGACTCGGTTGCGTTCGGCGGGAGCTACGCGTATCCCGCGGACGGATCGCTCGTCGCGACGGGCTCGGTGACGTCCAGCGCGGGTGCCGACGCGTCGCAGACCGCGACGGCCACCGCGTCCGCCGAGGTCTCCGGGATCTCGCTCTTCGGCGGCGAGATCGCGATCGACAAGGTGACAGGCAAGCTGAGCGCGCGCGCGGGGCCCGACAGCTCGACCGGCGACTTCGCCGGCACCGGCATCTCCGGAATCGGCGGTACGGCCGTCGCTGCAAACACCGCAAGCGAGTGGGCGAGCTTCATCGTCGGCACGACGAGCGGAGCATCGGCCGACACGGCGTCGACGAAGGGCTGGCAGGGCAGCGGCACGGGCTTCGTCGTCCGCCTGATCGCCGACCACAACGGCTTCCCCGCCGGCACGACGATCGAGTTCGCCTACGTCGAGGCGAACGTCACGGCCGCTGTCGTCGAGACGCCGCCCGCGCCGCCCGCGCCGCCCGCGCCGCCCGCGCCGCCCGCGCCGCAACCGCTCGCGACTCCTTCACCCAAGCCCGAGCCGAAGAAGAAGCCGGCCGTCAAGACCCCGACCCCGCCGGAGCCGGGCGTCTTCCCGCGGCGCACAAAGGTGCCTGCGGTAGACGTGAAGCTGACGCCGGAGGGCTACGTCTTCCCGGTCTACGGCCCGACCGCCTACGGGAACACGTTCGGTGCCGGACGAGCGGACGTCGGCTGGCATCACGGCGAGGACATCTTCGCGCCGCTGGGCGCGCCGGTCCTCGCCGTCGCCGACGGGGTGGTCTTCTCGGTCGGCTGGAACCGCATCGGCGGGTGGCGGCTCTGGCTCGTCGACCGGCGCGGCAACCAGTTCTACTACGCGCACCTGTCTGCGTTCGCGCCGGCCGCGTACAACGGCAGCCGAGTGAGCGCGGGCGCCGTGCTCGGCTTCGTCGGCAACACGGGGGACGCGCAGGGAACGCCTTACCACCTGCACTTCGAGATCCATCCGGTGCAGCTGCTGTCGCTGGGCTACGACGGGGTGATCACGCCGTTCCCGTGGCTCGAGGCGGTCCGGCGTCTGCAGGACGTTCGCTTCTCGAACGCCGGCGCCTGGGTGCCCGGCCGGCAAGACCGCGGCCGGATCTTTGCGCCGCAGCCCGGCGCGATCCTGCTTCAGATGTCCGACATCTCGACCGCGAGCGGGCTCGACCCGAGCTCGCTGCGGCGGGCGCTGGCGCCGCTCGCGCACGAAGGTGACGGAATGCTCGTCGGCGGCTTCGCACCGCCGACGAGCGAGCCGCCGGTTCTAGACAGAGGATGAGGTCGAGTTGCCGCCCGAGTCGGGTGTGCTCGAGCCGCTGCTCGCGTACGTGAAATCGTCGTCGCCGCCGAACACGACGTCCGAGACCCACTTCCGCGTCGCCGGACCGGTGATCGGATTGAAGAGGATGCCGAGCGCGATGCCCGCGATCAGCAGGGTCGAGTTTCGCCCGGCGTGATCCTTCTTTCCCTGAATGCGGTCGGCGGCCTCGCGAAGCTCATCGACGGCGTCGCGTAGGCGATCCTGGATGTCCTTGTCGGTCGCAACGCGCGTCGCGACGGTCGTAACGCCGCGCTGGCCGATCAGCTCGTCGTAGACGTCGCGGGCTGCCTGGATCGCCGCCTTGACGTTCTGGCGAAGATCGTCGTCCTTCATCGCTCGCTCGACGTACGGTTTCGCGGTGCCGACGGCGTCAGAGACCTTGGCCTTCGTGCTCGCCATGGTGCAAACGTCCTTTCCTTCGCTGGTTCGGTGGTCGTTCCCACGCGTCGGCCGATGCAAACAGCGGTTCCGCGTGGGCGCGTGGACCCTAGCTGCGACCGCGGTCCTCGCGGGCTGCGGCGGCGCCGGCAGCGCGGAGACGCAGGTGGTCCACGGCAGGGGCTTCACCTTCGAGGCGCCGGCGGACTGGGGGCTCGTCCGAACGCCGCGCGCGATCGGCGCCCAGGGCAACGCGGTCGAGCTCGTGCAGGTGACCCGGCTCCCGCTCGCCCGTGCGTACTCGGCGAAGCTCTTCGAACGCGTCGTGCCGGAGCTGGACGGCGCCGCGCGCGCGGTCGCGGCGGAGGTCGGCGCGACGGTCGCCAGCCGGACGGTCGACGTGCTCGGCGAGCCCGTCCGCCAGTACGACCTCACGTTCGAGGGCAAGTTCGAGCAGCTGACGTTCGTGCTGCGCGGGAAGTCGAACTACCAGCTGCTGTGCCGCCGCGAGGCCGACGGCGACAACGCGCCGTGCGAGACGCTCGTCGAGTCGTTCGGGCTCGTGTAGCTAACTTGCCCGGGCGGCTTGGCGCTCGCGCGTAGGCGTGCGCTGCGGTCCGCGCGCTGCGGCCCCGTCGAACGCAGCGCCGAACACATCCTCGATTGTGTCCGCGAGGACGAAGCGGAGCGCCGCGCGCGTCTCGACGGGGAGATCTTCGAGATCCGGCTCGTTCTCGCGCGGCAGGATGACGCGCTTCAGCCCGGCGCGCTGGGCAGCGAGCGTCTTCTCTCGGACGCCGCCGATCGGCAGCACCTGGCCCGTGAGCGTGATCTCGCCGGTCATCCCGACCTCGTCCGAGACGGGGATGCCGCGCACCAGCGACGCGATTGCGGTGGCCATCGTGACGCCGGCCGAGGGGCCGTCCTTCGGCACCGCGCCCGCCGGGACGTGGATGTGCACGTCGTGGTCGGCGAACCAGTCGCCCTCGACGCCGAGCTCCTCGGCGTGCGCGCGCACCCACGAAAGCGCCGCCTGCGCGGACTCCCGCATAACGTCGCCGAGCTGTCCGGTGATCGTCAGCCGCCCCTTACCCGGATAGGCGGCCGCCTCTACGAAGAGGACATCGCCGCCGACCTCCGTATACGCCAGCCCCGTCGCGACGCCCGGATCGGCCGTCCGCTTGCGCACCTCGCCGCTGAAACGGCGCGAGCCCAGCCACTCGCGAACCATGCTCTCGTCGACCACGACGAAGTCCGTCCTCCCCTGCGCGATCTGCGTCGCCGCCTTGCGGCAGAGATCCGCGATCCGCCGCTCGAGGCCGCGCACGCCGGCCTCCCGCGTGTACTCGCGGATGACGAGGCGGAGAACGTTGTCCGGAATCTCGAGCTGCCCGTCTGCAAGCCCGTGCGCCGCGAGCTGCTTCGGCACGAGGTACCGCTTCGCGATCCCGAGCTTCTCTTCTTCCGTGTAGCCGGAGAGCGAGATCAGGTCCATCCGGTCGAGCAGCGGCCGCGGAACCGTGTCGACGGTGTTGGCCGTGCAGATGAAGAGGACCTTCGACAGGTCGAACGGAAGGTCGAGGTAGTGGTCGCGGAACGCGCGGTTCTGCTCCGGATCGAGCACCTCGAGCATCGCGCTGGCGGGGTCGCCGCGGAAGTCGGCGCCCATCTTGTCGATCTCGTCGATCAGCAGCACGGGGTTGAGCGACTCGGCGTCTCGGAAGGAGCGGATGATCGTCCCCGGCATCGCGCCGATGTACGTGCGGCGATGGCCGCGGATCTCCGCCTCGTCGCGAACGCCGCCCACCGAAAGCCGCACGAACTTGCGGCCGAGCGCCCGGGCGATCGAGTGCCCGAGCGAGGTCTTGCCGACGCCCGGCGGGCCGACGAAGCACAGGATCTGACCCGTGATCTCCTTGCGGAGCTTCGCGACCGCGAGGTATTCGACGATCCGGTCCTTGACCTTGTCCAGGTCGAAATGGTCCTCGTCGAGGATTGCGCGTGCGTGCTCGAGGTCGAGGTTGTCGTCGGTGAACGATCCCCACGGCAGCGTTAAGATCCACTCCAGGTACGTGCGGATGACGCCGTACTCCGCGGCTGCCGGTGGCAGCCGCTCGAGCCGGGAGAGCTCGCGGTGCGCCGCCTTCGCCACGTCCTCGGGGAGGTCGCGAAGCGCCTCCAGCCGCTCGCGCAGCTCGTTGATCTCCGCCTGCTCCGCGTCTCCCTCGCCCAGCTCGTCCTGGATCGCCTTGAGCTGCTGGCGGAGGAAGAACTCCCGCTGCCCCTTCTCCATCTCCGACTGGACCTGCGACTGGATCTTCGTCCCCAGCTCGACCACCTCGAGCTCGCGGCTGAGGATCTTGGTGACCTCGCGTAGGCGCTGCTCGACGTCGACGAGCTCGAGCAGGCGTTGCTTCTGCTCCGTGTCAAGTCGCAGCGTCGAAGCGACGAGGTGGGAGAGCGCGGTCGGATCGTCGACGTTCGCCGCCGCGATCTGGAGCTCCTCGGGGAGGTACGGCACGAGGCCGATCAGCCGCGCGAACTGCGACTGCACGTTCCGCGTCAGCGCCTCGAGCTCCTTCGACTCGACGAGCTCGTCGGGAAGGGGCGTGAACTCGGCGGTGAGGTACGGCTCTGCTTCGAGCTCCCGCTCGAGGAGAATCCGCTCGACACCCTGGACGAGGATCCGAAGCGTGCCGTCGGGGACGCGGATCATCTTGTGGACGACCGCCGCCGTGCCGATGGTGTGGAGGTCGTCGAACCCGGGCGTCTCGGCTTCCTCGTTTCGAACCGCCACGAGAGCGAGCATTCGCTGCTCGTCGGCGACGACGTCCTCGATCAGCCGGATCGAGCGGAGCTGGCCGATCGCAAGCGGCGTCATCGACCCGGGGAACACCACCGTTTCCTTGAGCGGCAGCACCGGCAAGAGAGGTGGGAGCTCCGGCACCTCTTCGAGCGGCTCGATAACGGCCTGATCGCTTATGAGCGCGTCACCTGGATCGCCACGCGCGCGCCTGGAGCGGGGCGTTGTGCGACCGGAAGGACGATCTTGAGCAGGCCGCGGTCGTAGGTCGCTCGCGCCGCGGCGGCGTCGACGCCGTCCGGGAGCTGGATCCGGCGCTGGAACGGTCCGTACTCGAGCTCCATCTGCTGGTACACGAGCCCGTCGCAGCGCGGCCGCCGCCGCTGTCCGTCGATGGTCAGCGTCCTGTCTGCGGTCACGACCTGGACCTCCTCCGGATCGATGCCCGGAACCTCGACCACGACCACGAGCTCCGGCGGGTCGGTCGTCCGGTAGCAGTCCACCTGCGGTCGAAAACCGCTGCGCAGGCCGGAAAAGCGCGGTACCTGCCACAGGTCCGCGAACAGCTCCTGGATCTCTCCCTGCAGACGATCCATCTCACGGCGTTCCCTCGGCATGCAGGAGACGTTACCCCGCGTGCGCACGCAGCTCACATGCCGTTGCTTGACCGCTCAACGATGGTAGCTTCCAGGCGTGCTCGAACGGTGGACGCGCTGGGTCTTGCGGCATCGCGTGGCCGTGATCGGTGTGTGGCTCGTGCTGCTCGTCGCCGGAGGCGCGGCCGCCTCGGCGCTGTCCGACCTGCTCACGAACCGCTTCACGCTCCCGGGCACCGACACCGAACGCGTCGAGCAGATCCTCCGCAAGAACTTCGGCCAACGTTCGACGGGCTCGTTCACGTTCGTCGCGCAGGCGACGGGCGCAAAGAGCTCGGTCGAGCTGCTCGGGCCGTTGCGCACTGCCGCGCAGCGCGCCGCGCGCGAGCTTCCGAGTGGACGGCTCGTCTCGGTGCGACCCGCGAGCGAGAAGGTCGCGACCGCGCTGATCGTCTCCTCCCGGGACCCCGCGGACGCCAAGGGTCACACGGACGACATGCGGAAAGCGGCGGGAACGATCCCTGGAGCCGAGCTCTACCTGACCGGGCAGGCGGCGATCGAGCACGACCTCGATCCCGTCTTCGCGGACGACCTCAAGGTCGGTGAGCTGTTCATCGCGATCCCGATCGCGCTCCTGCTGCTGATCTTCGTGTTCGGGACGCTGTCCTTCCTCCTCCCGTTCGTCTTCGCCCTGTTCACGATCTCGGTGACGCTCGGGATCATCTGGATCTTCGCGAACGTCTTCGAGCTCACGACGTACATCCAGAACATGGTGATGCTGATCGGGCTCGGGATCGCGATCGATTATTCGCTGCTGATGGTCTACCGCTATCGCGAGGAGCACGCGAAGTATCCGCGGACTGAAGACGCCGTCGTCCACACGATGCTCACGGCCGGACGCGCCGTGATCTTCAGCGGCACCGCAGTCGCTATCGGGCTGTCGCTGCTCCTCTTCATGCCGCTGCCGTTCATGCGCGGCTTCGGCGTCGCGCTCACGATCCCGGTCGTGTCGGTTCTCTGCGCGGTCACGCTGCTGCCGGTGCTGCTCTACTACTTCGAGGACCGGCTCGATCGCGTCCGGCTGCTGCCGCGCCGCCTACTCGAGCGGCGCGCGGACGAGGAGAACACCTTCTGGGCCCGGCTCGCGCGAACGATCATGCGCCGGCCCGTCTGGTTCTTCGTCGGCGCGACGGCGCTTCTGCTCGCGCTCGCGACGCCCGTCATGGACATCAATCTCGGCCCCGGCTCGAACGAGGGCATCCCGAAGAATCTCGAGGCCGTGCAGGGGAACGACG
>Ga0126312_10001285_pt1 | contig 16402 bp, 14 predicted proteins | sample Plot104A_FD_92537 | JGI IMG/M metagenome (GOLD analysis project Ga0126312, IMG submission 92537) | Serpentine soil microbial communities from UC McLaughlin Reserve, CA, USA - Plot104A | ecosystem: Environmental > Terrestrial > Soil > Grasslands | place: USA: UC McLaughlin Reserve, Lake County... | reverse complement strand
CGCGCTGCGCTCCGGTCCGGTGACCCACCGCCACTCGCTGCCGAGCGCCTGGTCGGGCCTGCCGAGGAGACGCCGGAGCGGGCCGCTCTCACGCCCCACGAGAGTGCGGCAGCGAACCAGCCCGTAGGCGAGGCGTTGGCGCGTGGTCGGGATCTTCCCGCCGAGGTCGGGCCCCCGCGCCCAGGCCCTGCGGTCGAACCGGAAGCGGGCGCAGTTCAGGTTTCGAGCCAGGTCGAGGCTGTGGATGACCGGCTGCGCCACCGCCTCTCGGCCACCACTGCGGTCGAGGTACGCCCGGACGGCCTCGATCTTCGGCCGGCGGTCGCTCGCGGGCCCGCCCCCGCAGCCCGCCGCGAGCACGGCCGAGGCGAGCACGAGCGCGGCGGCTCGCGCAGCCATCTAGGCCGCCAGGAGGTCCGTCAGGGTGCCGTCGCGGTCTGCCTCGAGGAGCTCCCGGAAGCCGCCGACCGAGCGCTGGCCGACCACCACCTGGGGGAACGTCATCTGGCCCGTCAGCGCCACCAGATCGGCGCGGCCGTCCGGGTCCTTGGCCAGGTTGACCTCGCGGTAGTCGACCCCCCGGGCCTGCAGGAGCGCCTTCGCCTGGCGACAGAAGCCGCACGGGTCCGTGGTGTAGAGCTTGACCCCGTTCTCGTCCGGCATCCTGCTCAGAGTGTAGGTGTGGCCGGTTCCTTCAAGACCGAGGCGGTCGTGCTGCGCTCGATCCGCTACGGGGAGGCGGATCGGGTGCTGCACCTCTATTCGGCCGACCGCGGGCGGCTCGGGGCGGTGGCCAAGGGGGTGCGCCGGGTCCGCTCGCGGTTGGGCGGGCGGCTCGAGCCGCTGAGCCGGGTCCGACTCGTGCTCCACGAGGGTCGCGGCGAGCTCTGCACCGTCACCCAGGTGGACACGGTGCACGCCCACCCCGGCTTGCGCGAGCGGCGCGCCTCGCTCGAGCGCGCAACCCAGGCGTGCGACGCGGTGCTGCGCCTCTTCGACGCCGCCGAGGCGAACCAACCCGCCTACAACCTGCTCTGCAACGAGCTCGCGCTGCTCGACGCCGAGCCCGAGGCGGCCACCCGCGCCCAGGCGCTCGCCTTCCGGGTGAAGCTGCTCCTGGCCGCCGGCTTCGCGCCCGAGCTCGCCTCCTGCGCCTCCTGCGGTGAGCGCGAGCACCTGGGCGCCTTCTCTCCGAGCGCCGGCGGCGTGGTGTGCGCCGGCTGCGAGGCGGGCTCGTTCCCACTCGTCGCCGAGGCCCACTCCTTCCTCGTCTCGGCACTGGCCCGCCCCCTGTCCGAGGCGCCCGGCGCTCCCGAGCGCGCCCTCGCCCAGGTGGACCGCGCCATCGGCGAGACCGCGGAGTACCACGCGCACGTGCGCCTCCGGCGCGTAACCGGGCGGTGACCCGGCCGAAGCCCGGGCGTAAGGGGCGAAAGTCCCCCGGGCGCAGACTAGGATGCGGCCGTGGAGGTCGCGACCGGCACCAAGTACGTCTACGAGTTCTCCGAGGGCTCGCGCGAGATGCGCGTGCTGCTCGGGGGCAAGGGCGCGAACGTGGCGGAGATGACCCGGGTGCTCGGCCACGACCGGGTGCCGGCCGGGTTCACGATCACCACGGAGGCGTGTGTCGCGTACATGGAGGCGGGCACCTTCCCCGAGGGGCTCGACGGGCAGGTGGCGGAGGCCCTCGAGCGGCTCGAGGAGCAGGCCGGCAGGCGCCTCGGGGATCCGGCCGACCCGCTGCTCGTGTCGGTGCGCTCGGGCGCGCGGGAGTCGATGCCCGGGATGCTCGACACGGTCCTCAACCTGGGCCTGAACGACGAGTCGGTGAGCGGCCTGCCGGACGAGCGCTTCGCCTGGGACTCCTACCGCCGCTTCACGCAGATGTTCGGGAACGTGTGCCGGGGCATCCCGGGCGAGCGCTACGAGGCGCTGATCGGCGAGCGCAAGGCCGGGGCAGGCGTCAGCGACGACGTCGAGCTCCGCGTTGACGACCTCCGCGCCCTGACCGATGCCTTCAAGCGGATCTTCCGCGAAGAGACCGGCGAGGAGTTCCCGCAGGATCCGCAGGAGCAGCTCGGCCAGGCGATCCGCCGTCTTCGACTCGTGGATGGGGGAGCGGGCCGTGAGCTACCGCCGCATCAATCGCATCCCTGACGACTGGGGCACGGCCGTGAACGTCCAGCAGATGGTGTTCGGCAACCGGGGCGACACGTCGTGCAGCGGGGTGGCGTTCTCGCGCGACGAGATCACGGGCGAGGCGACCCCCTCCGGCGACTTCCTCCCGAACGCCCAGGGCGAGGACGTGGTGTCGGGAGTGCGCACGCCGCGCGACCTGCACGACATGAGGAAGTCGATGCCGGAGGCCTACGGCGTGCTGATGGAGATCCTTCGAACCCTCGAGCGCCACTACCGCGACATGCAGGACACCGAGTTCACGGTCGAGGACGGCCGCCTCTACATGCTCCAGACGCGGAACGCCAAGCGCCCGGCGCAGGCGGCGGTGCGCTTCGCCGTCGACGCGGTCTCGGAGGGCCTGCTCGACAAGCGCGCGGCGATCGCCACGATCGACGCCGGCCGGCTCGACGCGCTCCTGCATCCGACCTTCGCCCGCGACGCCGAGTTCGACGTGCTCGCCGAGGGGGTGGCCGCGTCGCCGGGCGCCGCGAAGGGCGCGATCGTCTTCACCGCCGACGCCGCCGTGGCGGCCGCCGAGGACGGGCGCAAGGTGATCCTCGTGAGGCCGTTCACCGAGGCCGACGACGTGGCGGGCTTCCACTCGGCCGAGGGCATCCTCACCTCCGAGGGCGGGAAGGCGAGCCACGCCGCGCTGGTGGCGCGCGGGATGGGCAAGCCGTGCGTGTCCGGGGCGGCGGCCCTCGAGATCGACGTCGCGGCGAAGGAGGTCCGGGTCGGCGATACGAGGCTGCGGGAGGGCGACCTGATCGCCCTCGACGGCACCGCCGGGCTCGTTACGACGGACGACGTGCCGCTCCAGGACCCCGAGGTGAGCGAGCACTTCGAGACGGTGCTCGCGTGGGCGGACGAGCTGCGCATCCTGGGGGTGCGGAGCAACGCCGACACGCCGGAGGACGCCCGCAAGGCGCGGCAGTTCGGCGCCGAGGGCATCGGTCTATGCCGCACGGAGCACATGTTCATGGCGGCCGATCGTCAACCGCGGATGCGGGCGATGATCATGGCGGAGTCCGAGGAGGATCGCCGCCGCGCGCTCGACGAGCTGCTGCCGCTCCAGCAGCAGGACTTCCAGGGCCTGTTCGAGGAGATGCGCGGGCTGCCGGTCACGATCCGCCTGCTCGACCCCCCGCTCCACGAGTTCCTCCCGAGCGCCGAGGAGGTGGCGGGGGAGCTGGAGCGGGCGAGGATCGAGCAGAGCGACGACCTGGACGAGCTCGAGCGGACCCTCGAGCGCGTGCACGCCCTGGCTGAGACCAACCCGATGCTCGGCACGCGCGGAGTGCGGCTGGGCGTGCTCCACCCGGAGATCTACGAGATGCAGGTGCGCGCGATGGTGCGCGCCGCGGAGTCGGTGGGCGAGGCGCCGCGGCTCGAGATCATGATCCCGCTCGTGGCCTACGAGAAGGAGCTCGAGCTGATGCGCGGCTTCGTGGAGCGCGTGGTCGAGGAGGAGGTGAAGGGGCTCGAGGTCGCCGTGGGGACCATGGTCGAGCTGCCGCGCGCCTGCTTCGTGGCCGACCGGATCGCGGGCGTGGCCGACTTCTTCTCGTTCGGGACCAACGACCTGACCCAGACGGCGCTCGGCTTCTCGCGCGACGACGTGGAGGGCAAGTTCCTGGCCCGCTACCTCGAGACGAGGATCGTCGACCGCTCGCCCTTCGAGACGATCGACAAGCCCGGCGTCGGCTGGCTCGTGCGGCTCGCCGCCTGGACGGGCAGGGAGGCCAAGCCGGGGCTGGGGCTCGGCATCTGCGGCGAGCACGGGGGCGATCCCGAGTCGATCGCCTTCTTTCACATGGCGGGGCTTGACTACGTGAGCTGCTCTCCCTACCGAGTGCCGATCGCCAGGGTCGCCGCCGCCCAGGCGGCGGCCGGCGACCAGTAGATGCCCGCCACCGTCCAGGCCTTCCGCGAGCGCGTGGAGCGGCTCGAGCGTGAGCTTCTCGCGCCCCGCGCCGCTCGCTCCTACCCGGCGCACCGCCAGCGGGAGGAACCCGACTCCGAGCACCGCACCCCTTTCCAGCGCGACCGCGACCGGATCGTGCACTCGAAGGCCTTTCGCCGCCTCAAGCACAAGACCCAGGTCTTCATCTCTCCCGAGGACGACCACTACCGCACCCGGCTCACCCACACGCTCGAGACCTGCGGGATCGCCCGTAACGTCGCCCGCGGCCTGGAGCTGAACGAGGACCTGACCGAGGCGATCGGACTGGGTCACGACCTCGGCCACGCCCCCTTCGGTCACGTCGGTGAGGCCGTGCTCGACGCCTGCATGCGCGAGCGCTACGGCACGGGCTTTCGGCACAACGAGCACTCGCTGCGGGTGGTCGACCTGCTCGAGCGCGACGGGCAGGGCCTCAACCTGACCGAGCAGGTGCGGGACGGGATCCTGCGCCACACCGGGCCCGGCAGCCCGGCCACGCTCGAGGGGCGCATCGTGCGCCTCGTGGACCGGATCGCGTACATCAACCACGACATCGACGACGCGCTGCGGGCCGGGGTGCTCGCGCCGGCCGACCTGCCCCGGGCGGAGATCGAGCAGCTCGGCTCCACGGGCTCGGAGCGGATCGAGACGCTGGTCCGCGACGTGCTCGAGCGCTCGGCGGGGGCGGACGGGATCGCCCAGTCGGAGGAGGTCGGGGGCGCGATGCTGCGACTGCGCGAGTTCATGTTCGAGCGCGTCTACCTCGGGCCCGCCGCACAGCGCGAGCGGCCCAGGATCGAGCGCATGCTGCGGGCGCTCTTCGACCACTATGCGAGGAATCCACCGCCCCCGCAGGCGGCGGGCGCGTCCGAAGGGGATCGGGTGCTCGACTATCTGGCGGGGATGACAGACCGCTACGCGATCCGCGCCTTCTCCGACCTGTCGGTGCCGCAGGGTTTCTGAGCTTGTACACGCGGGAATCGATCGACGGCGTGCGGGAGGCCGTGGACATGGTCGCTCTGGTGGGCGCTCGCACCGACCTGCGCCGGGTCGGCTCGCGCTGGGTTGGCCTCTGCCCCTTCCACGACGAGCGCACTCCGTCGTTCTCGGTCAACGCCGAGGACCGGCTCTACTACTGCTTCGGTTGTGGCGCCAAGGGCGACGCGATCGGCTTCGTCCGCGAGACCGAGGCGCTCGACTTTCCCGGCGCCGTGGAGCTGCTGGCCGAACGCACGGGCGTGGAGCTCGAGCGCGAGCGGGAGGACCCGCGCGCGGAGGAGGGCCGGCGCCGGCGCGAGCGCCTGCTCGCGCTGCTCGAGCGCTGCGCGCGCTTCTACGCCACCTACCTGTGGGAGTCGGCCGAGGCGGGCCGGGCGCGGGACTACCTCTCCGGTCGCGGCTTGTCCGAGAAGACCCTGCGCGCCTTCGGCGTCGGCTACTCGCCGCGGGCGTGGGACCGCGTGATCACGGGTGCCCAGCGCGATGGCTTCCGGCCCGAGGAGCTCGTCGCGGTCGACCTCGCCCAGCGGCGCCGCGACGGCACCGGCATCTACGACCGGTTCCGCGGCAGGGTCATGTTCCCGCTGGCCGACGCGCGCGGCCGGGTGCTCGGCTTCGGGGCCCGCTCGCTCGGCGACGGCGGGGGCGGTCCGAAGTACCTGAACACCGCCGAGGGCGAGCTCTACCACAAGGGCCGCCAGCTCTTCGGCATTCATCTGGCGCGGCCGGAGGCCGCTCGGGCCGGACGGATCGTGGTGGTCGAGGGCTACACCGACGTGCTGGCTTTGCACCAGGCCGGGGTGGGCGAGTCGGTGGCGATCATGGGAACGGCCCTCACCCAGGAGCAGCTCGCGGAGCTCTCGCGCGCGGCCGGCGCGATCCTGCTGGCGCTCGACGCCGACCGCTCCGGACGCGAGGCGATGCTGCGGGCCGCCCGGGGGGCGGAGGATCGCGGAGTCGAGCTGCGAGTGGTAGACATGCCGGAGGGCGCCGATCCGGCCGAGCTCGTGGCCGCGGAGGGCCCGGATGCCTTTCTAGAGCGGCTCTCGCGCGCAGGATCGGCGCTTGAGTTTCAGGTTCGCCGGGTACTTGCCGATGCGGATCTCGACAGTCCTGCGGGAAGGGATCGAGCTTTCGAGGAGGTCCGCCCCCTGATTGCAGCAAGCCCCGAGAGAAGCGCAGTGCGCGACTATCTTGTCCGTCTTGTGTCTGACAGGTTGGACGTACCGGTGAATTACGTGACGACGACACTCGCCTCCCGGCCGCGCGGCCGGCCTGCCCCCGAGCCCCCCGCGGGCTCGATCGGCGCGGCGTCGCTCGCCTCGGAGCGCGCCTTCCTCGCCATGTGCGCGACGGGCGGAGACCTCGGCCGCCGCTACCTCGACCGGCTCGAGGACGGCCATCTCTCCTCGGACACCGCCCGCCGGGCGCTGGTCCACCTGCGCGCCAACTTCGACGACCCGCTCGCGGGGCTCCCCGAGGACGACCCTGCCCTCGCGGCGCTCGTGACCGGGGCGGTCGTCGAGCCGCAGCCCGTCTCCGAGGGCGTGCTGCGGATGAGCTTCCTCCAGCTCGAGGGACGCCGCATCGAGCGGGAGCTGCGGCGCGCGGGCGAGGAGCGCGACCTTCATCGCCAGGACGAGCTCGCGGCCGCGCGGCAGCGCGTTCGCTCCGAGATGGACGCCGTGATGGGACAGGCGACATGAGAGGGGAAGGGCTCGACTTCTCGCTGAACGGCGAGGAGAACGCGGCGCGGGAGCTGGCCGCCGTGAGCTCGCCCGAGGAGTCCTACGAGCTCTACGACGAGGGCGGGGTCGTCTCCGCCGGCCTGCCCGCGACGGCGCCCGAGCAGGGCGCCGAGGACGCCGTGCGCCTCTACCTGCGCTCGATCGGCCGGGTTCCGCTCCTGACCCGCGAGGACGAGGTGCGGCTGGCCAAGCGCGTCGAGCAGAACGACATGGCGGCCAAGAACTCGCTGATCGAGGCGAACCTGCGCCTGGTGGTCTCGATCGCCAAGCGCTACACGGGTCGCGGCCTGACCCTGCTCGACCTGATCCAGGAGGGGAACCTGGGCCTCATCCGCGCGGTGGAGAAGTTCGACTGGCGCCGCGGCTTCAAGTTCTCGACCTACGCCACCTGGTGGATTCGCCAGGCCATCACCCGCGCCCTGGCCGACCAGTCGCGGACGATCCGCATCCCGGTGCACATGGTGGAGCGGATGAACCGGGTCGCCCGGGCCAAGCGCCAGCTGATCCAGAAGCACAATCGCGAGCCCAGCTCCGAGGAGATCGCCGAGCTCGTGGAGATGGCCCCGAAGAAGGTCGACGAGATCCTGAAGCTCGGCCAGGAGCCCGTCTCGCTCGAGGCCCCGGTGGGCAGCGACGAGGGCGATGCCTCGCTCGGCGACTTCATCGAGGACTCCGCCGGCGACCGCCCCCTCGAGATCGTCGCCAACCAGATGCGCGACGCCGACGTCCAGCGCGTGCTCGACTCGCTCCCCTGGCGGGAGCGCCGGGTGATCGAGCTGAGATACGGCCTCGTCGACGAGGGGCCCCTCACGCTCGAGGACATCGGCAAGGAGGTGGGGGTGACCCGCGAGCGCGTCCGCCAGATCGAGTCGAAGACGCTGGCGATGCTGAAGAGCTCAGGCGAGGCGGACCGCCTCGAGGGGACGACGGAAGAGGGCTGACCCGCCGCGCCGCGCCGAGCGTTCGCGCTCGCCGCGCACCCCCGGCCGAACCTTTCCCCCCGCCGCAGAGCCCCCCGGCGGGGGTGGCTGACTTTGCGTCAATATCGCTGACGGAAAGTCAGCCACCCCCCTGCCAGAGACGGCGTCGGGTGGAGGCGGCTATCGTGGAGCCCGGCTGCGGCCAGCCACGGTGCGGAGTAGCTCAATCGGCAGAGCAGCGCCCTGTTAAGGCGATGGTTGTGGGTTCGAGTCCCACCTCCGCAGTTCTCGGTGCCGCGTGAGCCGCTCGAGCGCGTCGGCGGCTCGTGTGGCGCCGTCGTTCGCCTCGGCCCAGGCGGCCAACTCGGCCGCGCGTCGCGAGTGTCCCGGATCGGCCAGCAGGCGACGGATCGCCAGGCGGATTCCGCGCGGGGTGACCAGTCGGCGGGGAAGGGATACGCCGGCGCCCGCCCAGGCCACGCGGGCCGCGTTCTCGGCCTGGTCGCCGGCCTCGGGGCATCCCACGATCGGCGTGCCGGAGGCGAGCGCGCGGGCCACCGTGCCGTGCCCCGTGTGGCAGACCACCGCGTCCGCGGGCGGGAAGCTCCGAGCGTAGGAGATCCAGTCGACGAGCTTCGCGTTGGCCGGCACCCGCAGCGGGGCGGGCGGGTCGCGGCGGTTGGTCGTTCCGAGCACCCTGACCGGCTCGCGCGCGAGTCCCTCGATGGCGGCGCGGAGCATTCGCTGCGCCGGGTCCTGCGAGGTGCTCGGCGCCACCACCACCAGCGGGGCCGTGCCGGGCGGTGGCGCCACCTCCGGGTAGGGCTGCTCCCACAAGAGCGGCCCCGTGACGCGCGCCCAATCCGGCCACGGCGACCGCGGATACTCGAGCTGGGGGAAGGTGGCCACCAGCGCCAGGCGGCGGGAGATGCCCCCGTGGACGTGGTCGAGCGGGGGCAGGCCAAGCCGCTCCCGGCAGCCGTTCAGCTCCTCCCGACCGCGCCGCTCGCCGAGCGAGAGCAGCGGCCGGAGCGCGCTCCAGACCGTGCGGCCGGCCGCCGAGCGGGGAAGCCGGGCGCCGGCCGAGTAGGGCGGGAAGCCCGGGCCCGATGTCGGGAGCACGTGGGGGATCAGCGTGATCCATTCGCGCCCCTCGAGCTCGGCGGCGAGGCCGGCGGCGATCGTGAGGATGTCCGCCACCACGGCATCCGGCCCGAACCGGGCGATGAGGGGGCGAGTCTCCCGAGCCGCCCTCACCGCCGCCTGGTAGGGCTTCAGCGGCCGCGAGCGAGTGGGGAAGACCTCGTACTCGGGCGCCGGGGCGAAGCGCATCCCCTCGCGCTCCACGTGATCGCGCCAGCGCGACCAGGTCTGGAGGCAGACCGAGTGGCCTCGGCCGGCGAGCTCTCTGCCCAGCGCGATCGCCGGGAAGGCGTGGCCCGGGTCGCCGAAGGCGGCGAGGAGGTAGCGGCGCCGCGTCGGGGCGCGGCTCAGACCAGCTCCGCGAGCTCGCGGATCATCGCCTTGCGGGGCTCGGGCTCGACCGCCACCGGGGTGGTGATGAGCGTACCGACGCCGGCCTCGCGGTAGACCTCGAGCCGCTCCTTGACCCGCTCCGCGGGACCGCACAGGCACGTCATGTCGATCAGCTCGACGGGGAGCGCCGCCGCGGCCTCGTTCTTCTTGCCCGACAGGTACAGCCGCTGGACCTCGTCGGCCGCCTCCTCGAACCCGTAGCGGCGCACCAGGGCGTTGTAGAAGTTCTTCTCGCGCGAGCCCATCCCGCCGACGTAGAGCGCGAGGAACGGACGCATGACGTCGCGCGCCCGGTCGATGTCCTCGTCGATGCAGACGTTCGTGTTGGGGGCGATGTCGAAGCCGTCGAGCGGGCGGCCGGCGCGGGTGGCGCCCTCCTCCAGCAGCGCACGCGACTCGCCGACGTGCTCGGGGGAGAAGAAGGTGGGCATCCAGCCGTCGGCGATCTCGCCGGTGAGCGTCGTGTTCTTCGGGCCGATCGCCGCGATGTAGATGGGGATCCGCTCCTGCACCGTGCCGATCATCAGCTTGAGCGCCTTGCCGGGCCCGTCCGGCAACGGCAGCTCGTAGGCCTCCCCGTGGTACTCGAGCCGCTCGCGGCCCAGGGCCTTTCGCAGGATCTCCACATACTCGCGCGTGCGCTGGAGCTGCCTGGCGAAGCGCTGCCCGTGCCAGCCCTCGGCCACCTGCGGACCCGACGAGCCGATCCCGAGGATCACCCGGCCGTTCGAGAGGTGGTCGAGGGTGGCCGCGGTCATCGCGGTCATAGCCGGCGAGCGCGCCGGCATCTGGAAGATGGCCGAGCCGATGCGTATCCGCTCGGTCTGAGCCGCGATCCAGCCGAGCACGGTGGCGGCGTCCGAGCCGTATGCCTCGGCCGCCCAGACCGAGTCGTAGCCCGCGGACTCCGCCTCCTTGACCAGCTCCAGCTGCTGCTCGGCCGTGAGCCCGAGCCCCCAATAGCCGACGTGCAGCCCCAAGCGCATTCGTGCAGGCCTCCTTTCAGCGGCGGGGTATGCGTGCGAGCCCAGGCCTTCCCGGGTACCCTCGTGTGATCCTATGAGACGGAGGCGCCGGCCGGCACACGAGCTGCGCATCGCGGTGGACTGCCTGCCGCTCGACACGCGGCGGGCGATGCTCGCGGGGATCGAGTCGAACCGCATCATCGTCGGCGCCTACGTGGACCGAAAGGGCGGCGTCTGTCCGATGCTGGCGGCGCACCGCAACGGCGGCCGCACCGATCTGGCGAGCTTCGCGCGTGCCTGGGACCGCTACACGAAGGCGAACGGCAAGCCCCGCCCGGCCACCGAGCGGGAGCTGCGCACGCTGACCGCGATGCTCGAGGCGAGCATCGCGCTCGACGAGGCCGGCGGCGCGGACGAGCTGCGGACGGCGGCCACGGAGCACCGCGCGGCGAAGGCGCGCCGGCCCCGGCCCGACACCGGCGAGCGCGACCGAACTCGGGAGCTCCACCACCGCAACCGCTTGTCCTGGCTCCAGCCGTTCCAGCGCCTCGACGACTTCGAGCGCGAGCTGCGAGAGCTCGAGCGGGAGCGCGAGCGGGAGCGGGAGCTCGTCTAGGGCGAGTCGCCCGGCCGGATGAACTGGAGCTCCGGCACGAAGCAGTTCCGGGACGTCGAGAGCAGGTAGCGCACGGCGCCGGCGATGTCCTCCGGCTGGATCATCTGGTCCTTGTCGAGATCGGGCACCCAGTCGGTCATCGCGGTGGCCACGAAGCCCGGGCACAGGGCGGTGACCTGAATTCCGTCGCCGCCGAGCTCGCGGTGCATGGCCTGGCTCAGCCCCACCACCCCGAACTTGGTGGCGGAGTAGGCGGCGAGCCATCCCTGGCCGAACTTGCCGGCGATCGAGGCGGTGTTCACCACGAGCGCCTTCCCGTGCTCGGCGCCGGCTTCCTTCAGAAGCGGGATGCAGTCGCGGGTCATCAGGTAGACGGCGCGCAGGTTCACGTCGAGCTGGAGGTCGAGCTTCTTCGTCTCCGCCTCGGCGATCGGGCCGCCGATTCCGAGGCCGGCGTTGTTCACGAGCACGTCGAGCCGGCCGAAGCGGTCGCGGTGCGCGTCCCGCAGTCGCCGGATGTCCCCCTCGTCGGCCATGTTTGCGGGGGTGGCCTCGATGTCGAGCCCGGCGCTTCGCAGCTCCTCCGCGGCGGCATCGAGCTTGTCAGGCCTGCGGGCCGAGATCGTCACTCCGTAGCCGTCCTCGCCGAGCGCGCGAGCGATCGCGAGCCCGATGCCGCTTGACCCCCCGGTGATTAGCGCGGCGCGGTCGGCCATGCGGGCGAAAACCCTATTTGAAACTCGGGTTAAGCCGCCCAGAACCGTCGTGGCCGCTCCGGGCCGTCGCCTACCCTTCCCGGCGGTGACGGGTCGATCGAGCATCCTGGTGACGGCGCTGCTTCTCCCGCTCGCGCTCGTGGGCTGCGGGGGCGGGGACAAGGACAGCTCCGGCGCTGCGCCGCCCCCCGCCAAGCCGGCGGACTTCCCAAAGGCCGCCGGCAAGACGCTCGCCGAGCTGACGCAGGGGCTGCCCGCGGGCGGCCCGGTGCTCGCGCCGTCGGTCTCGCAGCTCGAGCCCGGCAGGAACCGCTTCGGCTTCGGCCTCTTCGACCGAGCACGCAGGCAGCTCACCGACACGCCGGCGGCCCTGTACGTGGCCCGCTCCCGGGGCGGCAGGGCGCGGGGACCTTTCCGCGCCCGGTACGAGTCGCTGGAGGTCAGGCCGCAGTTCGAGAGTCAGACCGTTCAGCAGGACCCGGACTCCGCAGATTCCGTCTACGTCGCGGACCTCACGTTCGACCGTGCTGGCCAGTACGACGTGATCGGCATGGTGCGCCTCGACGACCGCCTGGTGGTGGCCACGCCGGCGGGGCCGCCGTTGAGGGTGGAGGCGAAGAGCCCCGTTCCGGCGGTGGGCGACGCCGCCCCGCGCATCCACACCCCCACGGTCACCGACGTCGGCGGAGACCAGGCCGAGATCGACACGCGCAGACCGCTCAGCACGATGCATGACGTCGACTTCGCCGACGTGGTCGGCAGGAAGCCCGTGATGCTCCTGTTCGCCACCCCCCAGCTCTGCCAGAGCCGCGTCTGCGGCCCCGTGGTGGACATCGCCGAGCAGGTGAAGGCCGAGACGAAGGGCGGCGGCGCCGCCTGGATCCACATGGAGATCTACCGCGACAACGAGGTCGAGAAGGGCTTCCGCCCCCAGGTCGCGGCCTTCGGGCTCCCCACCGAGCCGTGGCTGTTCGCCATCGACCGGACCGGGCGGATCGCCGCCGAGATCGAGGGCGCCTACAGCGCCCGCGAGCTGAAGGCCGCGCTCAGGGCTGCAACAGGACCTTGATCGCGCCGTCCTGCTTCTTCTGGAAGACCTCGTAGCCCTCCGGCGCCCGCTCGAGCGGCAGCTTGTGGGTGGCGAAGCGCTCGACCCCCAGCGGGTCGCCGTCCGCGAGCAGCGGCATGATGTCGTCCGCCCAGCGCTTGACGTTCGCCTGGCCCATGCGGAGCTGGATCTGCTTGTCGAAGATCGTCAGCATCGGCAGCGGGTCCGCCATGCCGCCGTAGACGCCGATCAGCGAGATCGTGCCGCCGCGGCGCACGACGTCAACCGCCAGGTTGAACCCGCTCAGCCGGTCGACGCCAGACCGCTCCATCACCCTCTTCGCGACCGCGTCCGGAAGCATCCCGGCGATCTGGTGGGCGAGCTTCCCGAGCGTGGCGCCGTGAGCCTCCATCCCCACCGCGTCGATCACCGAGTCGGGCCCGCGGCCCTCGGTCATGCCGCGGATGGCCTCGCCGACCTCGCCCTCGTGCTCCTCCAAGTCGAACACCTCGGCGCCGCGGGCACGGACTCGCTCCAGCCGCTCGGGCACGAGATCGACCCCGATCACCCGGTGGCCGTGGTGCAGCGCGATCCGACAGCACATGTCCCCGATCGGCCCTAGGCCGAGCACCACGACGGTGCCGCCGTCGGGGATGCTCGCGTACTCCACGGCCTGCCACGCGGTGGGCAGCACGTCGGAGAGGTAGACGAAGCGCTCGTCGGGCGGGCCCTCGGGCACCTTGATCGTGGTGTTCTGCGCCTGCGGGACCCGCAGAAGCTCCGCCTGTCCGCCGGGCACCGCGCCGTAGAGGTTCGTGTAGCCGAACAGCGCGGCGCCCATGCCCTGGTCGCGGACCTGGGTCGTCTCGCACTGCGTGTAGAGGCCCCGCTCGCACATGAAGCACGTCCCGCAGGAGATCTGGAACGGCATGACCACGCGATCGCCGGGCGTAACGCTCCTGACCTCGCTCCCCACCTCCTCGACGACGCCCATCGGCTCGTGGCCGAGGATGTCGCCCTCGTTCATGAACGGACCCAGCACCTCGTAGAGGTGAAGGTCCGAGCCGCAGATCCCGCTCGCGGTGATCCGGACGATCGCATCCGTGGGCTGCTCGATCGCCGGGTCCGGGACCGTGTCGACCCGAACGTCGCGCCTCCCATGCCAAGTGACTGCCCTCATTCCGGCCTGTTGCCCGGGGGCGTCCCGCCTAACCCGCCTGCTCAGGGTGTGAGTCGCTGACCGTGCGCCGCGGCTTGCCGCGCCGACTCTCCTATCCGTCCCCCGGCGGCCTGACGCGCTCCGGAGACCCCGCCAGCGACGCACGCGGGGCGTCCCTCCCGAGCATGTGCCGCTCGGCCCACCTCCTGAGGGCCCGGGGACGGGGCTCTGCGAAGTACGGGACCGGCCTCTCGGCAGCCGCCGGCTCCGGCGGCGCCACGCTCGTCGCGAGCCCGGCGGCGCCGCGACCGTCTGTGCCTGCGCCAACATTCAGGAACGTCGACTTGATCCCTTCCCAGCGCTCGATCAGGCCCTCGATCGCCTCGAGCAGCTGCTTCGGGTCCTCGTCGCACTCCGTGACGCACTTCCCGAACGCCTGCCAAACCGTCGCGTGGGCCTCGCACAGATCGGCGAGGCCCGGGCGACTCAGCGTCGTGCCGCTGCCATCGATTTGGCCGAGTTGAACTCGGCGCAGCGCCAAGTCCTCGAGCAGGGGCGTCCTGCGAGCCTTGCGCTGGCCCTTCTCGATCGCGTCGGCGAGCGTTTCCATGCGATCGTCGTTCCGTTCGACCCACGCCTCGATCTGGTCGGCAACCGGCGTTTCGAGCTCCGCGAAGCGCGGGAAGCGCACCTCGGGGCCGGAGAAGTCGGCCCGCCTGGCGAGCGCCCGCGAGAGCTCCAGCAGCTTCACCCGCGTCCGCCAGTGCTGGTGGTTGCGCGTCACGTCTAGCACCCGCGACCAGGCCTCCATCTCGACATCGCACCAGTCGGTGAGCGCGCGCACCTCGGTCTCCGCCCCGAGCCCGACCTTGCGGGCGCGCCAGCAGCGGGCGAACTCGGCCCCGGTGCCCGAGAGGAGGTCGAGGGTGTAGCGGGAGAGCTCCCACTTGTGCAGGCCGGGCGGCCGCCTTCGGGTTGTGAGCGCCGAAGGGAAGTAGATCGCCTCGAAGTGCTTGAACGCGTCCGTCGTGCGCAAGGCGTCGAGGTCCGGGTCATCGCTCAGGAGCCAGTCGCGCCGCCTGGCGACGAACCCGCTGTCCGCGCACTCGATGGCACGCTCGAGGCGCGTGACCGCGGCGCCCATCAGCCGGCGTTCATCTTCGTCGTTCGGCACCCGGTCGGGGTCGAGCAATGGAAGCGCGTAGGCGCAGGCCGCGTTGTAGTGCTCCTGCCAACCCCGGAATCCCCGCAGCCCCTCGATCTTGCGGATCGAGAGACGCACCGCCTCGGGATCGGCCTCCGCTTGCGTTCCGGTGGACGCGCTCCGGTGCACTCGCCTGAGGCGGTGGGTGAGGCAGAGGCCCGAAAGGTCGACGACGGCGCGGGTGAGCGGGACGTCCTTCATCGGTCGCAGCCACGGCACCTGCCGGCGCAGGATCACGAGCTCGTGGATCGACGCGAGCACGCACAGCTCCTCGAGCTCGTCGCGCGGGCCGCACCCCTCGAGTACGGTGCCAAGCTGGGTGCGTCCGAAGCGGGTCACCTCGCGCTGGCCGCCGCCAACCCGGTCGCGCAGCCGCGTGGCGAGCGGCTTCCGCAGCCTCCCTGTGCGCTGCGGTTTGCGAGCCCGGCCGCCGGCCCGCCCGTAGACGGGACGCGTCGCCCACTCGACGTGCTCCGACTTGAGGGCCGCCTCGAACGTCTGACGCATTGATGGCGCCAGGCGAGCCCGGATGGCGTCGCGCTCGAGATCCCTGCGCGTTGGCGGCCGGCGGGGCTGCTTGCACCACTGACGCGGAACCTCCGATCCCCCGAGCAGGATTGCTCGGCGGTAGCGGGCGGCCAGCAGCACACGGTTCCGGTTTCGCCGCTCGCGGCCGCGGTAGAAGCGACGCAGCCGGTCTCCACGTGCACGCTTCGTCAGGGCGAGGTCGCGCGCGTGGTGGCGGTGTCCCCTCTCGGCCTCGGCTCCGAGCGAGACCGGGCCGTGGCCCTCCCGACCCGGGCTGGCGACGGCCAGGATCGCTTCGTAGGTGTCGAGCGCGTCGATGAAGAGCGCGAGCTTCTCCTGCACGTAGCCGATCTGGAGACGCAGCGCAAGGTTCATCGGGTCCTTCTCCGCCGCCTTGTAGTACAGGTCGAGCGCCTCGTCGAAGCGCCGCTCGATCTCCAGCTCCACGCCGCGCTCGTAGAGGTGGAGCAGGGCGCCCGGCAGGCGGAAGCCGCGCCATGCCGACCATGGAGGCTGACAGCGCCTGGTGCGCGGCATGATCGATGCAGTCGCATGGTCGGCGGCGCGGGCGACGGCGCCGTCCCAGTCGGCGTCCCACAACGTCACCCCTGGGCCTGCCTTGCCTGGAAGGCGCTCGAGGTGCATCGTCACGCCGCATGGCTTGGAATCCCCGGGACGCCGGCACACCGCGCCCTTGATCTCGTACGCGTGCGTCGGGCGCGCGGCGCGCACGAAGCCGATGATCATCGACATGGGGTTCGTGTCCATCGCGCCGCTCGTGAGCACGTCCAGGAAATCGCCTTGGGGGGCGGGCGCCGGCACCGCCGCGGGAGACTGCAGGTG
>Ga0126312_10001284_pt1 | contig 16402 bp, 18 predicted proteins | sample Plot104A_FD_92537 | JGI IMG/M metagenome (GOLD analysis project Ga0126312, IMG submission 92537) | Serpentine soil microbial communities from UC McLaughlin Reserve, CA, USA - Plot104A | ecosystem: Environmental > Terrestrial > Soil > Grasslands | place: USA: UC McLaughlin Reserve, Lake County... | reverse complement strand
GGACGTCGAAGGCTTGGCTGAACTCAGGGTGCGCCGTCGCGCAGTGGTAGCACTCGAGGTAGTTCTCGACCACGACCTTCCAGTTCGCCTCGAGCGCGTAGTCGAGCCGCTGCCGGAAGATGAGCGCGTCGAGGTCGATGCCGCCGGAGGCGAATGACTCCGCGATGCCCGAGGTCACCTCGGCGAACGACGCGCCGGCGCCGGTCGGATTGACGAAGATCAGCGGCCCGAGGGTCGCCAGTGCGGCGGGGCGCAGCGACAGGTCGTCGGCCTCGAAGCCCGGCTCGCGCTCGGAGCGCGGTGCCGCGAGCAGCGACCCGTCGAGCCTGTACGTCCACGCGTGGTAGTGGCACTGGAGCGTCTTGCGGTTCCCGCTGCCGCGCGCCACCTCTGCGCCGCGGTGTCGGCAAACGTTCAGGAACGCCCGCAGCTCGCCCGTGCCGTCGCGCACGACGACGAGCGGGACGTGGGCCGCGCGCGCCGCGAAGTAGTCGCCCGGCTCTGCGACCTGCCCGAGGTGTCCGACGTACTGCCAGCCGCCGGCGAAGATGCCGCGCTCGGTCTCCAGCTTGCGCGCGTCGTAGTACCACGACCAGGGCAGCGTCTCGGTCACGACCGTATATTGGCCGCGATGGACTTCGAGCTGAGTCCGGAGCAGCGCGAGATCCAGGCGCTGACCCGCGAATTCGCGCAAGCAGAGATCGAGCCGCACGCGGCCGAGTGGGACCGGCAGCACCACTTCCCGCGCGACGTGTTCCCGAAGCTCGCGGAGCTCGGCCTGATGGGTGCCTGCATCCCGGAAGACCTCGGTGGCGCCGGCGCCGACTTCCTCGCGTACATCCTCGTGCTCGAGGAGCTCTCTCGCGCGGACGCCGGCGTCGGCGTGACCGTGGCCGTCCACACGAGCGCGGTCACGCTGCCGATCCTCACCTTCGGGACGGACGAGCAGCGGAGCCGCTTCGTGCCTCCGCTGGCGCGCGGCGAGCTGATCGGCGCGTTCGCGCTGACCGAGACGGAAGCGGGTTCAGACGCCGGCTCGCTCAGGACCGCCGCGACGCGCGACGGCGACGGCTGGCGGATCTCCGGCACGAAGCAGTTCATCTCGACGGCCGAGCACGCCGGGACGTTCCTGCTGTTCGCGCGCACCGACCAGGAGACGCCCGGACCGCGCGGCGTGTCGGCGTTCATCCTCGACGCCGACGACGTTCGCGTCACCGGGCGCGAGGAGAAGCTCGGGCTCAACTCGTCGACCACCAACTCGATCGCCGTCGAGACCGTCGTCGACGGCGACCGGATGCTGCACGACGATGGCAAGGGGTTCACCGTCGCGATGTCGACGCTCGACGGCGGCCGGATCGGAATCGCCGCGCAGGCGCTCGGGATCGCGCAAGCGGCCTACGACGCCGCGCGCGCCTACGCCGTCGAGCGCCGCCAATTCGGGCAGCGGATCGGGGACTTCCAGGCAATCCAGTGGAAGCTCGCCGACATGGCGACCGAGATCGACGCCGCGCGGCTGCTCGTCTACCGCGCCGCGTGGCTGAAGCAGCAGGGCAAGCCTCACACTGAGGAAGGCGCCAAGGCGAAGCTGTTCGCGTCCGAGATGGCCCGGCGCCAGACTGCCGAGGCGATCCAGATCTTCGGCGGCTACGGCTACACGAAGGAGTTCCCCGTCGAGCGCTACTACCGCGACGCGAAGATCACCGAGATCTACGAGGGCACGAGCGAGATCCAGCGGCTGGTGATCGCGCGCTCGGTGCTCGGGCTACGTCGGCAGGTGCTCGCGCAGGGCTAGCTCGATCGCCGCGCGACCGTCGCGCAGCACCGGCTCGCCGTGGCCCGGGAGCACGAGCTCGACCGGCAGGTCGAGCAGCGATTGCAGCGTCTGATCGAGCGCCGCTCGATCCATTAGGGACGGTGATGGCCAAAGCACGAGCCCGCCGCGCCCGTCGCCCATGAACAGCTCGGCCACCACGAGCGCTTGGTGAGGGCGGATGAAGTACGCGACCTGGCCCTCCTCGACCGGCTCGACGGGCAATGCTTCGACGCCCGCGGACAACGCGCCGCCGACGCTCGCGCCGTAGCGCTTTACGAGCCGGTCCGCATCGCGGCGGTGCCACGGCGCCGTGAGCAGCACCTTGACGGGACGGCCGAGCCGGTCGACGTCGGCGTCGAGGTAGCGGAAGAACTCGTCCTCCTCGCCGCGCGGTAGGAGCGGATCGATCAGCACGACCGCATCCGCCGCCTCGTAGTAGACGCAGCCGACGCGCTCCGGCCAGTCGGCGCCCGGCCGCCACGCCGGGTGCGGCGCCGTCCAGCACCAGAGCCCGGGCGCTAGCCGGCGGACGTCCACTCGTAGCGGGCGTCCGGCTCCTGCTCCATGTTGTCCTGCCCGTCGGTGAGCTCGGCGAGCCGGAACCCGTGGCGCTCGTAGAACCGCCGTGCGCCGACGTTCTTCTGGAACACCCAGAGCTGGAGCCGGTTCGGGTGCAGCCGCTTGGCGTGGTCGATCAGCTCCGTCCCGATCCCCCGGTCCTGGAAATCGGGATCGACGTAGATCTGGTCGACCATGTCGTGGTCCGCGAGCCCCACGAAGCCGACGACCACGTCATCCTCCTCGGCGACCCACAGCTCGTTGCGCTCGATGAACATGCGGCCGAGCTTCGGGCGGATGTCGTCCGGGATCCGGGGGATGTAAGACATTTCGTCCTTGCACCGCGCGAACAGCCTGCTGATCGCGTCCGCGTCTTCGGGAGTCGCGCGTCGGATCACCCAGCAAGAATAGGGAGCGTGGCACGCAAACCTGATGAGCCAGTCCGTCTGACCCGCATCTACACGCGCGCCGGCGACAAGGGCGAGACGAGCCTCGGCGACGGCTCGCGCGTCCCCAAGCTCGACTGTCGGATCGGCGCCTTCGGTGCCGTCGACGAGCTAAACGCACAGCTCGGCGTCGTCCTCGCAGACGAGGTCCCCGACGACTTCCGCCCCCTGCTCGAGCGCGTGCAGAACGAGCTGTTCGACGTCGGTGCCGACCTGAGCGTCCCTTACGGCGTCGGCGACGGGCGTCTGCGCGTCACGCAGGAGCAGATCGACGGGCTCGAGCGCGCATGCGACGCCTTCAACGCCGACCTGCCCGAGCTGAAGAGCTTCGTCCTGCCGGGTGGAACCGGCGCGGCGGCGCGGCTCCACGTCGCCCGCACGGTCTGCCGCCGTGCCGAGCGCGACGCGCTGCTCGCGGCGCAGGAGCTGGAGCTGAACCCGCTCGTGCTCGCCTACCTGAACCGGCTCTCCGACCTCCTCTTCATCCTCGCGCGCGCCGCGAACGCCGGCCGGGAGGAGCCGCTCTGGAAGCCCGGCGCGAGCCGGTAGCGGCCTCTCGCCTCGCACGCAGGCTCGGAACCGGCGACGCGGTCGTCATCGGGCTCGGCGCGATGCTCGGCGCCGGCGTCTTCGCCGCGTTTGCACCGGCGGCGCAGGCGGCCGGCTCCGGGATCCTGCTCGCGCTCGCGCTGGCGGCGTTCGTCGCCTACTGCAACGCCACGTCATCGGCGGAGCTCGCGGCCCTCTACCCGCAGGCGGGTGGCACGTACGTCTACGGCCGCGAGCGGCTCGGACGCTTCTACGGGTTCCTTGCCGGCTGGTCCTTCGTCGTCGGGAAGGTCGCGAGTTGCGCTGCAATGGCGCTCACCTTCGGCAACTACGCCGCACCGGGCGCGGCCCGCCCCGCAGCCGTCGCCGCGGTTGTCGTGCTGACGGCCGTGAACACGCAGGGTGTGCAGCGCACCGCGGGGCTGACACGGATCATCGTCGCGCTCGTCCTGATGGGGCTCGCGGTCGCGGTTACGGCCACGCTCGCCGGAGGCGATCCGCAGGCGGGACACCTGCAGCCGGTCGTGGGCACCGGGGGCGCGTACGGTCTCCTGCAGGCCGCAGGCATCCTGTTCTTCGCCTTTGCCGGCTACGCCCGGCTGGCGACGCTGGGCGAGGAGGTGGTCGAGCCGGAGCGGACGATCCCGCGTGCGATCCTACTGGCGCTGGCGATCGTCCTTGCCGTCTACGCGGCCGTCGGAACCGCCGTCCTCGCCGTCCTCGGCGCGGATCGGATCTCCGAATCCGCCGCGCCGATCGCCGCCGCCGTCGATGCCGGCACGTACGACGAGCTCGTCCCGATCGTTCGCGCCGCGGCGGCGATCGCGTGCCTCGGCGTGCTGCTGTCGCTGATCGCAGGCATCGGCCGGACCGCGTTCGCGATGGCAGCTAACGGCGAGCTCCCGCGTGCGCTCGCGCGGGTGCACCCGCGGCACCGCGTCCCGTGGGTGGCCGAGGTCGCAGTCGGAGTGGTCGTGACGGCACTCGTCGCGACCGTCGACCTCCGGCACGCGATCGGCTTCTCGTCGTTCGCCGTACTCGGCTACTACGCGATCGCGAACGCGTCCGCATTCACGCTACGGCCGCAGGAGCGGCGCTGGCCGCGGGTCCTGACCGTCGCGGGCGTCGCGGGCTGCCTCGCGCTCGCCGTCACGCTTCCGTGGACGAGCGTCGCGGTCGGCGCGGGCGTGCTTACAGCCGGCGCGCTGCTGTACGCAGCCGCGGTGACCGGCTCGAACCGCTGCCACGCCTACAATTCAGGCGATGGCGACTACTGAGGATCGCGACCGGCTGGCGGCGACCGAGGAGTGGCGCCGCGAGCTCTACGATGCGGTTCCGGAGCGGCAGGGAGAGCTCTTCTCCACGATCTCGGGGCTCGACAACGAGCCGCTGTACACACCCGACACGGTCGAGATCGACTACGAGCGCGACCTCGGCTACCCCGGCGTCTACCCGTTCACGCGCGGCGTCTACCCGTCGATGTACCGCGGGAAGCTCTGGACGATGCGCCAGTTCGCGGGGTTCGGGACGGCGGAGGAAACGAACGAGCGCTTCCGCTACCTGCTCGAGCACGGGCAAACGGGACTTTCGACAGCCTTCGACATGCCGACGCTGATGGGCTACGACTCCGACCACCCCCGCTCGCTCGGCGAGGTGGGGCGCGAAGGCGTCGCGGTCGATTCGCTCGCGGACATGGAGACGCTGTTCGGCGGAATCCCGCTCGGCGAAGTCTCCACCTCGATGACGATCAACTCAGCGGCGGCGATGCTGCTCGCGTTCTACGTGTGCGTCGGCGAGCAGCAGGGCGTCCCGCGCGAGGAGCTCCGCGGCACGATTCAGACGGACATCCTCAAGGAGTACATCGCGCAGAAGGAGTGGATCTTCCCGCCGGAGCCGTCGATGCGGCTCGTCGTCGACATGATCGAGTTCTGCTCGCGCGAGCTGCCGCGCTGGCACCCGGTCTCGATCTCCGGCTACCACATCCGGGAGGCGGGGTCGAACGCGGCGCAGGAGCTCGCGTTCACGCTCGCAGATGGCTTCGCGTACGTCGACGCCTGCGTCGAGCGCGGACTCGACGTCGACGACTTCGCGCCGCGGCTCTCGTTTTTCTTCAACGCGCACCTGGACTTCTTCGAGGAAATCGCGAAGTACCGCGCCGCGCGGCGGATCTGGGCGCGCGAGCTGCGTGAGCGCTACGGCGCCAAGAACCCGCGCTCGTGGCTGATGCGTTTTCACACACAGACCGCCGGGGTTTCGCTCACGGCCCAGCAGCCGGAGGTGAACATCGTCCGGACGGCGCTGGAGGCGCTCGCAGCGGTACTCGGGGGCACGCAGTCGCTGCACACGAATTCCTTCGACGAGGCGCTCGCGCTCCCGACCGAGGACGCGGTGCGACTCGCCCTGCGCACGCAGCAGGTGATCGCGCACGAGACGGGTGTCGTCAACACGATCGACCCCCTCGGCGGCTCGTACTTCGTCGAGGAGCTGACGAACCGCCTGGAAGCCGAGGCCTACGACTACTTCGACCGAATCGAGCGCTTGGGCGGCGTCGTACCGGCGATCAAGGAGAACTTCTTCCAGCGCGAGATCGCGGAGGCATCGTTCCGCTACCAGTCCGAGGTCGAGGCCCGGCAGCGGATCGTGGTCGGCGTCAACCAGTACGAGCTCGACGACGAGCGCGAGCTCGAGCTCCTGCGCATCGATCCGGCACTCGAGCGCAAGCAGGTCGAGCGCGTGCAGGCCGTCCGGGCGAAGCGCGACTCAGCCGCCGTCGAGACCGCTCTTGCAGCGATGAAGGACGCGTCGATGCGCGAGGACGTGAACCTGATGCCGCTGATCGTCGACGCGGCGCGCGCGTACGTGACGATGGGCGAGATGTGCGACGCGCTGCGCGAGACGTGGGGCGTGTGGCGGGAGACGCCGGTCTTTTGACTTCCCTGGGGAACCTCTAACTCTGAACGCGAGCGGTCGTCTAAACCCGTGACCCCGATGAACACCTTTCAGACTGCGCTCAACTCGCCGCGGTTCAACCGCGTCCTGTTCTGGCTCGGTGCCGCCGTGCTCGCGGCCGGCGTCATCGTTCTGATCGTGAAGCTCTTCCCGTCGAGCAACGGCGAGAGCACCGCGGTCTCACCGAACTTCAAGCCGCAGATCCAGAAGGAGCCCGGCATCGCCAGGACTCCCGAGGGCGTGCCGATCACGAAGTTCTCGCAAGTCGACCCGGCGGCGAAGATCGCGATGCGAAAGTTCATTCTCGGCGCGGTAGCCGGCAAGGACTATGCAGGCTCATGGCCGTACATCGCACCCGTGATCAAGAAGGGGTACACCCTGAAGAAGTGGGTGAAAGCAGACTCGCACCCGATCATTCCGTATCCGGTCTACAAGTACGACAAGCTGAGCCAGTTCCACCTCGAATACGCCCACCCGAAGGATCTGTACATCACGGTCAGTGTGTCTGCAGCTCCGAAGATGAAGCTGCGGCCCGTCGTGTTCGGGATCGGGCTGATCAAGCGTGGGTCGGGAGCGCACGCCAAATGGCTCGTGAACTACTGGATGCCTCGCGGCGGAACTCCGCCCGTTCCCGCCGGATCCGAGAAGGGTTAATCTCGCGCAAGGGCAGCGTCCCGGCGGTCTATCGTTGACGGGGTGACGCGGGTGCTCTCGTCAGCGCGGATGCGGCGTCGCCTGATGTGGAGCGGGCTCTTCCTCGCTGTGGCCGGGGCAGTCGCCGGCGCAATCATCCTGTTCCCGAGCCCGGACCCGCTCGAGGGCGAGAAGATGACGACGATCGAGGGGGACGTCGTCAAGGAAGAGAAGCCGCGCGCGTTCAACCCGCGGAAGAACGAGATCCTCCAAATCGCGCAGCAGTTCGTCTGGACGGCTGTGCGGCGCAACCACACGGAACAGTCATGGGATCTCGTCTGTCCGTCGCTGAAGGAGGGCTACACGAGGGCGTCCTGGGCCAAGGGCGACATTCCCGTGGTGCCGTTCCCGGTCGCGTTCGGGCGCTGGCGCGTCGGCTACTCGCTCGAGACCGAAGTCGACCTCCAGGTCGCGCTCTTCCCGCCGAAGCATTCGCGGCAGCGGGCGACGGTCTTCGACCTCACGCTCGAGCGCTGCAACCCCAAGGGCCGGAACCACTGGCTCGTCGCGCAGTTCGTGCCCGCTCCCGGCCCCGGCGGCGACTTCGGCGACCGGCGCGCTCGAGTCGGGCTCAAGACCGCCGTGCAGCCGCGGCCCCGGCCGGCCAAGCGCGCGAGCACTTTGTACCTGCTGGTCCCCCTCGGGATCTTCGGGTTGCTGCTCGGTACGATCGGCGCGTTCGTCTTCCGCAGCTGGCGCTCGCGGCGCATGTACAAGGCCTACTTCCGCGAACGTCAGATCTCGAGCACGAGACCGTCGTAGGCGAGCTCGTAGCCGTCGTCGACGGCCAGCTCGCTGGGGCGGTGCGTGAGGAGCAGCCGCCGCGCACCTGACGCGCGATGTGCCTCGAGCGCCTCCTCAAGCGAGAGATGACCGCGCGGCTCGCCGTCCAGCTCGCCGCGTTCGAGAGTCGCCTCGCACACGAACAAGTCGACGCCACGTGCGAGCTCGACGAGCCGGTCGCTCGGGCCTGAGTCGCCGGAGTACGCCATCGCGCGGTGCTCGTTCCTGATCCGGAACCCGTACGTGCGCAGCGTGTAGTGCGGGAGCCGGAGCGGCGTCACCTCCAGGCCCGCGGCGACGAACGGCTCGTCGTCCACGTACTCGCGCACCGTGAACGTCCGCTCGAACATGTCGCGCATCCCGAGTCGCGACCCGAAGTCTTCCAGCGCCGCACGGCCCTCCGGCTGCACCCAGAGCTCCGGCGTGTCGAGGTCGCGGCCGAGCCCGTACATCCGCCCCCACACCCACGGGACGAGATCTCCCCAGTGGTCGAGGTGGAAGTGGGTGATCGCGATCGCATCCACGCGCGGCCACCCGTCGCGCTCGCGCAGCCGCGCGAGGACGCCAGGGCCGCAGTCGAGGAGGAGCCGCCCCGGCCCCTCGACCATGTACCCCGACTGCGCTCCGCCGGGGTTGGGCCAGGCCGGGGAGCAGCCGACCACCGTCAGCTTCATCGCGCGCGGGAGGTCGGCAGGTTCACCTTCATATACTTGCATCGTGGCGTCGAAGCTCCGCGTCGTGATCGCGAAGCCCGGTCTCGACGGGCACGATCGCGGCGCCAAGATCATCGCCCGCGCGCTTCGCGACGCCGGGATGGAGGTGATCTACACCGGCCTGCATCAGACGCCCGAGCAGATCGTCGAGACGGCGATCCAGGAGGACGCCGACGCGGTCGGGATCTCGATCCTCTCCGGTGCGCACATGACGCTCGTGCCGCGGATCCTCGACGGGCTGCGCGAGAACGACGCCGAGGACGTCCTCGTGGTCGTCGGCGGGACGATCCCGAGCAAGGATGCGGACGAGCTGAAGAAGCTCGGGGTCGCGGAGGTGTTCACGCCCGGTGCGCCCACGACGGAGATCGTCCAGTTCCTGCAGGAACGAGTCCCTGCATAAGACTAGGTTTCGGCGCGCGAGATCGCGGAAAACAGGATGCGATGGTTCTGTTGATCATCCTTGCGCTGATCGTCGCGCTGTTCATCGGCTTGGGCTTCGTCATCAAGTGGCTCTTCATCCTCGCCGTGATCGCGGCGCTCGTGTGGTTGATCGCGTTCTTCATGCGCGGCGCTCGCGCCTAGCTGCTCGCCGGCCCTGAGCTCCCCGCCGGTCCTACGGCTTGGCGGCTAGTACGACGGTCGACGCGTCGAACGGCATCCGGCCGAGCTGGGCATCCAGCTTCTTCGGCGCCGGCGCCGTCTTCACGGTGAGCGACTGGCCCTTTTTCGCCGCCAGCAGCCGGCTCAGCGACACGGTCGCCGCTGCGGTGGTCAGGCCGGTCTGAATCTGCTGGATCGCGTCGTCGGCGTCGACGACGACGTTGATCGCGCGGCTGACGTCGGCGACCTTGTAGCCGCCGGGCCACGCGCGGAGGCTCTTGACCTGCATCCGGAGAGTCGCCGTGTACGCATCGGTGAGCGTCGCGGAGACGACGGTGCCGACGAGCGAGAGCGTGAACTTCGACCCGGGGGCGGTGGCGAAGACGGCTCGGTACGCGCGGTTCAAGAAGGGATAGGGACTGACCGCGGAGCCGTCCTTGGGGTGCACCTCGAAATGCAGGTGCGTCGCGACGCCGTTCGCGTCGCCGGAGTCGCCGACGAACCCGATCAGTTGTCCTGCCGCGACCTTCTGGCCGTCTTTGAGACCGGGTGCATACGACGTTCCGGCCACGCACTTGCCGCGATTGTCGTTGCGGTTCGTGAGGTCGTTGTTGAGGTGGATGTACAGGTACGTCGTGCCGGACTTGCCGTACAGGTACAGCATGCAGCCGGCTGCGCCCGAGTGTGTCCAGAACTTGATCTTCCCCGGCTCGGCGGCGACGGCCAGCGCCCGGCGCGGCGCCATGATGTCGTTCCCCTCATGCGACCCCTGGTAGCGGGGCGCGCCGAAGTCGTTCGTGTACTGCACCTTCCCGACGACCGGGAACACGATCCGGCTCGCGCTCACGTGCGTCTGGGTCGAGCTCGGCCGCGGCGCCGTCGTCGGCTTGTGCGCCCGGCCCGGACCGCCGTCTCCAGGGATCGTTCCCGTGGATGCGGCAGCTCCTCCGGCTGTCACGCCGAGTAACAAGATGAGAGAGATTCCCCCTCGGGCTGTCGTCCGGTGGCGTCGCATGAAAGCTCCGGTTCGCGCTCGAAGGGCCGAACCCTAGCAAACGTTCCGGCGATGTCCAGCGGCGCATTTGTGCCGAATTTCACGCGAGACGCGACGGTTAGAGTGCTGCACGTGAAGATCGCCGTCTGCGTTAAGTACGTACCCGACGCCGCCGCTCCCAAGCGGATCGACCCGCAGACTAAGCGCCTCGACCGCTCGGTGGAAGGCGCGCTGAACCCCTTCGACGTGCACGCGGTCGAGGAGGCGTTGCGCCTCAAGGAAGGTGGCGCCGGCGACGAGGTGGTGCTGGTGTCGCTCGGCCCGCAGAAGGCGCTCGAGGCGCTTCGCCGAGCGCTCGCGATGGGTGCCGATCGGGTCGTGCTCGTCGCGGACGAGGCAGCGGGCGGCTCTGACCTGGTCGCGACGAGCTACGCGCTCGCGCGCGCGCTCGAGCGGGAGGAGGCCGACCTCGTCCTCTTCGGCCAGCAGGCGAGCGACGCGGACGGGGCGGTCATGTGGGCGGCGGTGGCGGATCGTCTCCGCCGGCCTGTCGTCTCGCAGGCAGCCGAGCTCACGCTCAATGACGGCAAGGTGCGGGTCAAGCGGCAGACCGAGTTCGGGTACGACGTGATCGAGGCGCCGCTGCCCGCGGTCGTCGCGGTCTCCGACGCGATCAACGAGCCGCGCTACCCGTCGCTGAAGGGGATCATGGGCGCCAAGTCGAAGCCGCAGGAGGTCCTCTCGGCATCCGACCTGGGGCTGGAGGCGGACCGCGTCGGTGACGCTGGCTCGCGGACGAGCGTCGAGGCGCTCGTCGACCCGCCGGCACGCGGCGATGCGCGCAAGCTCGAGGACGACCCGAACGCGGCACAGGCGATCGTCGAGTTTCTGGCGGAGAAGAAGCTGCTGTGAGCACACTCGTCTTCCTCGAGCACCACGGAAACGAGCTTCAAAAGGGCTCGCTCGGCGTGTTGTCGAAGGCGGCGTCGCTCGGCGACGACGACCTCGCTGGCGTGCTGATCGGCTCAGGCGTGCGGGAGCTCGCCTCGGAAGCCGGCAAGTTCGGCGCCGCGCGCGTGTACGTCGCCGACGATCCTCGGCTCGAAGCTCCGCTGCCGCAACCTCGCGTCGACGTGTTGGCGCGGCTGGTACAGGAGCGCGGCGTCGACACCGTCCTCTTCGCGGCGTCCGTGCTCTCGGCGGACAGTGCGGCCGGGCTCGCGGCCCGCCTCGAGGCGGGCCTCAACTGGGACCTCGTCGACCTCGTGAACGACGGCGGCCGGCTCGTCGGAAAGCGCGCCGTGCTCGGCGACTCGGTCTACGTCGACGTCGGCTGGACCTCGGAGCCGCGGCTGGCGCTCATCAGGTCCGGCTCGTTCGAACCGAACGCGACGGGCGGCAGCGCCGAGACCGAGGACATCAAGGTGGAACTCGAGGACTTTTCGCTGGCGGCGACAATGGTCGAGCAGGCCCACGAAGAGCGCGAGGGGCCGGCGATCGAGGATGCCGAGGTCGTCGTGGCGGGCGGCCGGGGGCTCGGTGGCCCCGAGAACTTCGCCCTCGTCGAAGAGCTGGCAAAGGCGCTCGGCGGCGCGGTCGGCGCGACGCGCGCCGTCGTCGACGCCGGGTGGTACCCGTACGCCACCCAGATCGGCCAGACCGGCCGGACGGTGTCGCCGAAGCTCTACATCGCCTGCGGGATCTCCGGCGCAATCCAGCACAAGGTCGGCATGCAGAGCTCCGGCGTGATCGTCGCGATCAACAAGGATCCGAACGCGCCGATCTTCGAGTTCGCGGACCTCGGAGTCGTCGGCGACTTGCACGAGATCGTCCCGAAGCTGACCGAGCTCGTGCAGGCGCGCCGGAGCGGCTAAGGACGTGCGCCCGTCGGAGTACCCGCCGCCGTTCGATCCGGCCGAGTTCGTCGCGGCTCCGACCGATCCGGTCGAGGAGCGGATCGAGGTCGGGGTCCTCGTCGTCGGCGCGGGGCCCGCTGGGCTTGCGTGCGCGATCCGGATCGGGCAGCTGATCGAGGAGCAGCCCGAGCTGGCGGAACGGCTCGGAGACGTGCCGGTCGCGGTACTCGAGAAGGGAAAAGCGCCGGGCTCGCACCTGCTCTCGGGCGCGGTCGTGAACCCGCGCGGGCTCCAGCGGCTCTTCCACCGTCGCAAGCGCCTCGAGGAGTTCCCCTTCTACGGCGAGGTCGAGGCGGAGTCGGTCTACTTCCTCACGCGAGGGCTCGCGTACCGGATCCCGGCGCCGCCGACGATGAAGAACCATGGGAACCAGGTCGCGTCGCTGTCGCAGCTGGGCCGGTGGCTCGCCGACGAGGCCGAGGCGGCGGGGGCGACGATCCTGCCCGAAACCGCTGCGGAGCGGCTGCTCGTCTCGGACGGCCGCGTGCTCGGCGTGCGAACCGGCGACAAGGGCCGCGGGCGAGCGGGCGAGCAGCTGCCGAACTTCGAGCCCGGTGCCGACATCGTCGCTCGCGTGACCGTGCTCGCGGAGGGCACGCAGGGGCACCTCACCGGGGTCGCGCTGCAGCGCTTCGGCCTCCACGGCGAGAACCCGCAGGTGTGGGCGCTCGGCGTCAAGGAGGTGTGGAAGGTCGCGAAGCCGCTCCACCGCGTCATCCACACGCTTGGATGGCCGCTGCGGCCAAATGCGCGCTACCGCGAGTTCGGCGGCTCGTTCATCTACCCGATGGGCGACGACATGGTCACGATCGGGATGGTCGTCGGGCTCGATTACCGCGACGCCGAGCTGTCGGTCCACGACCTGCTGCAGGAGCTGAAGACGCACCCGCGCGTACGCCGCATCCTCGAAGGCGGCGAGCGGGTCGCCTGGGGGGCGAAGACGATCCCGGAGGGCGGTCTTCTTTCGGTACCTCGCCGCATGCACGCGCCGGGGCTGCTGATCAGCGGCGACGGCGCGGGGCTCGTCAACGTGCCGGCGCTGAAGGGCATCCACTACGCACTCGAGTCGGGGCGGCTCGCGGCCGAGGCCGCGGTGGGCGCGCTGCGGCCGGGCGAGACGCCGTGGCGGCCGGGGGCGCTCGGGACGTACGACGACGCGATCAGGAACAGCTTCATCTGGCGTGACCTCGAGCAGGTGCGGAACATGCGCCAGGCGTTCGGCCGCGGGCTTTGGCTGGGCGGTGCGCTCGCCGGGATGATGACGGCGACGCGCGGCAAGCTCCCGCCCGGGCCGCTGTCGACGGAGCCGGATGCCGACCAGGAGCTCCTGCGGACGAACCGTGCGGCACGGTATCCGACGCCCGACGGCTCGCTTACGTTCGACAAGCTCTCGAGCGTTTACCTGAGCGGCAACAAGACGCGTGATGACGCGCCCGACCACCTGCGCGTCCGACACCGGGTGCCGCTGGAGCTCGGGGAGCTATGGGCGCGGATGTGCCCGGCCCAGGTCTACGACGTCCAGCCGGCGCGCGACGGCGAGGTCACGGTCGAGGTCACGCCGTCGAACTGCGTCCAGTGCGGCGCGATCACGGCGAAGGGCGGGCGCTTGACGCCGCCCGAAGGCGGCGCCGGGCCGGAGTACACGCTCACATGAGCGGCGTCGGCGTCGGTGCAGGGCTGCCGGTCGCTCAAGACGACGTCCTCGCTGCGCGCGAGACGATCGGCTCGCGGCTGCACCGGACGCCGCTCTTATCGTCGGCGACGCTCTCGGACCGCGTCGGTGCACGGGTGCTGCTGAAGGCAGAGCTCTTCCAGCGCACCGGCTCGTTCAAGCCGCGCGGGATGCTGAACGCGCTCGCGCACCTCGACGACGAGGAGAAGCGCGCCGGCGTGATCACGATCTCCGCGGGCAACGCCGCGCAGTCGCTCGCCTACTGCGCCGCGCTCGAGGGAATCGACTGCCTCGTCGTGATGTGGCAGGGCGCGAGCCAAGCCAAGCTGGACGCCACGCGCGGCTACGGCGCGACCGTCGACCTGCGGGCGGCCAACCCCGCCGAAGCGTTCGAGCGGCTCGAGGAGCTTCGCGTCGAGACAGGGCGTGCGTTCGTGCACTCGTTCGACGACCCACATCTAATCGCGGGTCACGGGACGCTCGGGCTCGAGGTACTGGAAGACGTGCCCGAGGTGGACGCGGTCCTCGTGCCTGTCGGCGGAGGCGGCCTCATCTCGGGCGTAGCGGTCGCGGTCAAGCACGCGCGGCCGGGCGCGCGCGTGATCGCAGTCGAGCCCGAACGCGCGCCCGCGCTGAACGCGGCGCTGGCCGCAGGCGAGCCGGTGCCGGTCGAGCCATCGTCCGTGGCCGACGGATTGAACGCCCCCTTCGCAGGCGTGAACACGTTGGCGATCTGCCGTCAGCTCGTCGACGATTCCTTGCTGGTGACCGAGGAGGAGATCCGCGCGGCGTTCCGGTTCCTCTACGAGCGCGCGAAGCTCGCCTGCGAGCCGGCGGGAGCGGCGTCGACTGCTGCGCTCTTGTCGGAGAAGGTCGAGCTCGAGCGCGGGTCGACGGTTGCTGTGGTTGTCTCTGGAGGCAACGTGGCTCACCAAACGGCCGTTGCTATCCTGGATGAGCAATGAAGACCGGAATTCATCCTGAATACGTCCTCGCAACCGTTCGCTGCTCGTGCGGCAACGAATTCCAGGTGCGCTCGACGAAGCCCGAGCTGCACGTCGAGATCTGCTCGAACTGCCATCCGTTCTACACGGGGAAGCAGAAGCTCATGGACACCGGCGGTCGCGTCGAGCGCTTCCAGCGGCGCCTCGAGAAGGCCGGCGGCGCCGCGCGCCGCGGCTAACACCCGCGACAACTGATGTCGGCGCCGATAGGAGGTCAAGCAGTCCTCGAAGGCGTGATGATGCGCGGGCCCTCGGCGTGGGCGGTCGCCGTCCGCAAGCCAGACGGCGAGATCGCGCAGCTCGACCGTCCGATCGCGTCGCCGATGGCGCGGCACTGGGCCTTCCGGTTGCCGATCATCCGCGGGGTCGTGGCGCTCGGCGAGTCGCTTGCGATCGGCTTCCGTGCACTTGCGATCTCGGCGAACTACGCGGCGCAGGAGGAGGGAAAGGAAACTGACGCGGGTGAGCCGTCGACCGAGCTGTCGCGCGGCGCGATGATCTTCGCGTTCGTCGTCGCAATCGGGTTCGCGATCGCGCTGTTCAAGGTCACGCCGGCGCTGATCACCAACTGGCTGCCGATCGACACGACGGGCTGGTTCGTAATCGTCGAGGGGGCGATCCGCGTCGCGCTCTTCATCGCGTACCTCGTCCTGATCTCGCTCCTGCCCGACCTGAAGCGCGTGTTCCAGTACCACGCCGCCGAGCACAAGGCGATCAATGCGTACGAGGCCGGCGAGGAGCTCGAGCCCGAGGTCGTCCAGCGGTTCAGCCTGATCCATCCCCGCTGCGGGACGGCGTTCCTGCTCTGGGTGATGGTGATCGCGATCTTCGTCTTTGCGTTCTTCGGCCGACCGGAGTGGTACTGGCTGATCGCGTCGCGGATCCTGCTCTTGCCGGTGATCGCCGGGATCGCGTACGAGCTGATCCGGTTCGCGGGCAAGCACACGGACAACCGCGTCCTGATGGGGTTGCTCGCTCCGGGTCTCTGGCTGCAGCGGCTGACGACGCGGCAGCCCACGCTCGACCAGATCGAGGTCTCGATCCGAGCGCTGCGGCAAGTGCTGCAGCTCGAGGGGCGCCTCAGCCCCGACGAGCGCCGCGTCGAAGTGATGGCCTGAGCCGCCGCACGAGTGCCACGAGCCGCGTAAAAACCGCCAAACTGCAGGGCATGTGCCGCCGAGCGATCGTCCTCGCGCTTGCTGCGTTCGCCGTCGCGCCCGCGTCTCCGGCCCGCGCGGGCTGGTGGAGCGACGCGGCCCGCGTCAACGGCGGTCTCGCCTCCGCGGTGCAGCGTGAGTGGCTGACGACAGACGAGGCCGCGGACTACCGATCCGTGCTCGCGCGCTCGTCGGCGACGTGGCGGCGCTTGCCCGGCTCGCGCTCGACGAACCTCGCCGCGGTGCTCCACGACGTCGCTGCCCAGTCGCGGTCGTACATCGCGCCGCGCGCGCTTGCACTCTTCTCGATGCTGGACATGAACGCGCGCTACCTGGGGAGCGACGCGATGCCGCTGGACGGCACCGACATCCTCGACGAGAACGGCGTCGTCTATCGCGCGTTCGCAGGACGCGGGCTGCAGTTCCATCCGCTGGGGAATTTCTCCCGCCTGAACTCGCTGCTCGCCGGCGACGACGGCGCAGGCGCGGCCACGCTCGCGGCCGCGCTCATCGGTCGCGCCATTCCGCGCAACGGCGCGCTCCTTTGGGAGTACT
>Ga0126312_10001283_pt1 | contig 16405 bp, 19 predicted proteins | sample Plot104A_FD_92537 | JGI IMG/M metagenome (GOLD analysis project Ga0126312, IMG submission 92537) | Serpentine soil microbial communities from UC McLaughlin Reserve, CA, USA - Plot104A | ecosystem: Environmental > Terrestrial > Soil > Grasslands | place: USA: UC McLaughlin Reserve, Lake County... | reverse complement strand
TGACGCAGGACGACTCGGACACGTTCATCCCTGCGATCGGTGGACCACCCGTCGAGCTCTCGCGGATGCAACGGCAGGTGCTTGTCGCGCTCTGCCGCCCGTATCGCAACGGCTCGACCTACGGCACGCCCGCGACGAACCAAGGGATCGCCGACGAGCTCCATCTGTCGGTCGATGCGGTCAAGACGCATCTGCGCGCGCTGTTTCGCAAGTTCGCCATCGGCGCCCTCCCACAGAATCAGAAGCGCGCCCGGCTCGTCGAGCTGGCGTTCGAGCGGGGCGTCATCGGCGAGGCCGATCTCCTGTAGCGGCGCCCGCTACCGCCCCTCCGCCACCAGCGCCGCCGCCGCGCGTTGCGGCGCACCAGCCAGGTCGCTCACCCGGCCGCCCGGCAGCTCGACCACGAACGCCGTGTGCGCTCTACCTGGGCACGCGCGTGAGGGGCATCACGATCTGGGCGATGAACTTCGCGTTGATGTTCGGCCTCGCGGTCGGCATCGACTATGCGCTGTTCGTCGTGGTGCGTTTCCGGGCGGCGCTGCGGGCGGGGTTGCGCCCGCTCGACGCAGCGGGTGAGACGATGGACAGCGCCGGCAAGGCGGTGCTGGTGAGCGGCGTCGCCGTGCTGGCGTCGCTGTCGGCGGTGATGCTGGTCCGCAGCCAGCCGTTCCGTACCAGCGCGGTCGGGATCCTGCTGGTGGTCGGGCTCGTGCTCGGCGGCATCGCTGACTCTCCTGCCCGCGCTGCTGGCCCGGCTCGGCCCGCGCATCGACCGCTTCTCGCTGCCATGGGCGCCAGCCGTACAGCACCGCAGCAAGGCGTTCGCTCGCTGGGGCGCTCTGATCTGGCGGCGCCCGGTGATCCTCGGCGGGGCCGCGGCGGCGTTGCTGCTGGCATTGGCGCTGCCGGTAACCGGACTGCGCGCCGCGATGCCCACCACCGGCGTGCTGCCCCGCGACGCGACCGCGCGTGTCGGCTACGAGCGGATGCAACGAGCCTTCGGACAAGGGGCGCCCGCCGAGCTGCAGGTCGTTGCCCCCCAGGGCGACGCCGGCCGCGTCCGCGCTTGGGCCGCGGCGTCTTCGTGGCCGCGCCCGCGCCTCCGACCGGGAGGGCAGCCGTCAGCGCGAGCGCGACCGCGACGCGCGTGGCGCCGCGCGTACGAATGCCTCGGCGGAGGGACAGCCGCGCGCGACCGTAACCGGGCGGCCGGCGGCGGCGCCAGCGCGGTGTCAGGTCACGGACGTCAGTCCTTGTAGGGGTCGAACACGTCGGCGCCCGCCATGGCCACGCCGAGCGGCCTGAGGGTGTGCTTCACCCGGATCGAGTCGCCGTGTGCGGCGAGCACGTCGGGCAGCCGCTTGTAGACCTCGGGCGCCTCGTCGGCGCCGCCGCCGACGAGGACGATGCGCTGGTCCTTGAGGCGCCGGCGCACGGCGTGCCAGTCGACGAGGCCGGGGCGGATGACCTTGCCCTTGCGGCGCTTGCCCGCGGCCTGAGTGCGGCTCATGACGCGGCCGGCGCCGTGGACCGTCGAGTAGAGCGACTCCTCGGAGTCGGCCGATTCGAGACCCTCGAGGATCACCGACGGCTCGCCCATCGAGGCGCCGACAAAGCCCTCCTGGCCGGATCGGGCCGGCGTGCAGCCCTTGCGGACGACCCAGTAGGTGCGGCCGAAGTGCTCTTCCTTCCAGCAGTTGTGCGTCACAATACCTTCGACGATGAAAGTGTGGCTCGGGTCGTCAACAGTAAGGTCGTAGACGGGTTCAGGGTCGCCGATCTCCACCTTGCGCACGCGGCGGGCGAAGAACCCAGCGGGTAACTCCAGTCCTCCGAGGTACTGCGACGTCAAGCCTTTGGTCTTGCGGCTGGGAACCCGCTGATTTGCCGACTTGGCTGTATTCCAGAGAGGAAGCGTCGCCGTCGACGCTGCCGCGATCGTGCAGCGGTGAATCTCGGCGTCGCCGAAGTTCGTCCGGCGACGCGTCGTTTCGATGGAGGTGACCTGAAGACCGCACCCAATGGCCAACTCTCGGAGATCGGCGACGAGGCCGAGCGACACCGAGGCGATGTGACCGCGACCGTGGTTGCTCGTGGCTGCGCTTGCGACGGATCCGTCGGCGTCAACGTATCCCGCGAGCAGCGCAAGCTTGTCCTCGCGGCAGAGCGCGAATGCCTCAGGCGGTACGCGCTTGCGGCGTGAGCGCTCGCCAAGCCCCATCTCGACGGCGGCGCTCCATGCCGACTTCGATGAGCATGAGACGCCGAAGTGACCGGGACGGTCGATCGTCCAGCCTTTGCCCCACCCAGTGTTCGGCAGGATGGTGGAGGCGAGCGCAGCGTACCGATGGGTGTGTGCTTCGTTCGCCGTACCGATTGCGAGTCCCAGCGCGTAGCCGCGCTGAGCTGGCTCATGGCGAATCCACCCGTCTCCGAGGAAGGCGCCGACAAGTCGCGCGCGTTTCGTTCCCCAGCGCTGGCTCCTCGGGTAATAGCCGTCAGCGCATACGACAATGTCGCCGACCTCGAGGTCCGCGGCATTCCGCCAGGCGATCGAGCTGCCGTCCACGACCATGATCGGGTGGGAACCAGAGCAGCGAATGGTGCGCGGACCGACTGAGATCGTGTAGATGGGCTGAGAACCAGACGACCAAGCGTCAACCACGTGCGCTGGATTAGGACCGTCGGGCGTGAACGCGTAAACCATGTCGCCCTCGACGATTTCGTCCATCCGCTTTGGTCCCGCCGTGGTCGGAACGGTTTGATCGCCTGCGATGCAGAAGTTGTGGTGGTTGTGCACCTCGTACGTAGCTTCGGCGCCGAGGATCCCGAGCACCTTGTCAACGACGAGGTCTCGGCCTGCGTAGGCGTACTCTCCGGCGAGGTTCATCGCCTCGATGTAAGACTGACCGACGTCCGACTCGACGGCGAAGAGCACAGGTGGGGAGTCCATCCCACCCTCGCGTGCCCGCGCCTCGAACGACAGCCCCTGTGCCAGAGCTAGGAACCCGGACGCGGTCTTGTGGCCGAAACCGCGTGACCCGAAGTGCACGCCGACCCAGACGTTGTCGTCCTCGTCGGCGAACACGTTGACGTAGTGATTTCCACCGCCGACCGAGCCGAGCTGCTTGACGGCGAGGTCGTAGAGCTTGCGCTGCGGCTCGAATGGCGCTCGTTTGATCGAGTCGAGTACGGGGTGGTCCATGCGCTCGGCGTTCGGAACCCCAACGCCGAACGAAATCCGCCGTGCGATTTCGCTCATCACGCGAGGAACGCGTATGACGTCTCGCTTGATGTCCGTTCGGACAGCCTTGTTGCCGCAGCCGATGTCAAATCCGACCGCCGTCGGTGAGACGAAACCCTCGTACGCGATGCCGCCGCCGATCGGCTGCGAGTAGCCCGGGTGGTGATCCGCGCAGAGCACCCCGAACTCCGCATCACCAGCCTTCATGCACGTCTCGAGCTGCTTGAGACTTCGCTCGTCGACCGGCCCGAACGTCTTGATCTTCACGCGACTCGACCTACCCCGCCTTTGCCGTCGCGAAGAGCCTAAGGCGGTCGCCCGACGGCCCTAACCCAACACGTCGATCAGTGCGCCGGACATCTCGTCCTGCACGCGCAGCACGCGGGCGTTCGCCGTGTAGCCGTGCTCGGCGACGATCATCGCCGGGATCTCCTCGGTCAGCTCGACCGGGTCCTCGCCGGGCGCTCGCTCCGTGTTCACGTTGGCGATGTTGTGAGCCGCAGCGGCGAACATCGCCTCGTGCGCCCACATGCCCTGGATTGCGCTCGTCCCGATGACCATCCGCTCCCTGTATCGGCGCGCGTGCCCGCGTTCGAGCGGGCGCGTGGACCTATGTCGGAGGCGTGTGCTCGAACGGGAGCTCCGTGAAGCTGACCCGCTCGGGCTCGATCTCGTAGACCACGCCGCTTCGCATGGGGAACGGCTGCCCGGTGTACTTGTGCGCGATCCGGTCGATCACCTCGAGCGCCGCGTCGCCCTCGCGCGTCGCGACGACCGAACCGCGGACGCGAGCGGTGCGGTAGGGCCGGTCGTGGTCGGTGATCGATATCGCCACACGCGCGTCGCGGGCCACGTTGCGGGCCTTCTGGCTCGCCGGCTGCGTGAAGAAGACGACGCGGCCGTCCTCGACACCCACCCAGACGGCGACGCTGAGCGGCGAGCCGTCGGGCATCAGCGTCGCCAGGTGGCCGAAGTTCGCGCCGTCGAAGAGCTCGCGCACCTCCGGCTGAAGCTCGGCCATGCCTAGAAGGTTGGCACGGCGGCGAGCCAGACGCGCTCGGGCGGCGCGCCGTCGTGCAGCACGTCGGCCGGCAAGCGGCCGTCGAGCTCGGAGTTCGGCTCGAGGAGGAAGTCGTGCGCTGTGCCGGCGCCGTCGGCCACGGCCATGTACGAGCAGACGGCGAACAGGTTGCGCAGGCGCTCGTCGGCGTCGGGCTCGGCACCCTCGCCGTGCGCGATGCGCATCAGGTCGGCCCGCGACATGCCGGCCGCGTACGCGACCAGGCGGGCGCCGATGTTCGTCGCCAGCCAGCGGGCGATCACCTCGATCGGCCCGGCTCCTATTCCGGTGTGCGCGTCCATGCCCTGCGGATCCCCCACCGCGCTGATCTTTACCCGAGCGGGTCGACGGCTAGTCGCCCGCCTCAGCGCCGCACCGTTAATGCACGGCGTGTGAGGGTCGAACCGCCCTCGGCCCGGTTCACCGCCACGACGCCCAGCGCGAGTGACCCGCGCCGGCGGAGCTGCCTCAGCCGGCGCGCGCTCAGCTTGAAGCGCAGCGTCCGCGCCTGGCCCGCGCCGACGTCGTAGGCAAGCCGCTTGCGGGCGCCGTCGAGCCGCGCCCGGCCGGTGCAGGCCCCGGTGCCGCCGCGCGGCGGGCAGCTCAGCCGCACCAGCACGACGCCCGAACGGCTCGCGCGTTCGCGCGCCAGGGCGACGTGTGCGGCGCGGGCACGGCGCGGCCCCGCGGGCGGAAGCGGGTCGGGGTTCAGGCCCTGCTGGTAGCGGTCGGGCTCGGCGATCGCGTTCTGGAAGCCGTAGTCGGGGTTCGACCGGTCGACGCCCGGCACGTTCGTCCCGTCGCCGCCGGGCTCGACCTTCTGGTCGGTGACCGCCCCGAGGACCTTGGCGTAGAGGTCGTGCTCCCAGCCGCTGCCGTCGGAGGCGAAGTTGACGAGCCCCGGGTCCTGGCCGGTGCGGACCACGACGATGTCCTGCGTCGGGAACACCGTGACGAGCTGCCCGAACAGCCCGGAGAAGTGGTAAAGGTCGCGCGGCAGGTCCGGCCACTCGTTCGTGTCGGTCACCTCGCGCTCGCTGATCCGCACGCCCACGCACGGCTTGCCGGCGTTGACCCAGATCAGCCAGGCGTAGCATCCGCTCGTGCGCGAGGGCGTGACCGCATCGCGGACGTACTCCTCGGAGAGCAGGCGCTTGCCCCGCCAGACGCCGCCGCGCCGGAACAGCTCGCCCAGGCGGCCGAAGTCGTCGGGGCGCATGTTCACGCCCATGAAGCCGGCGATGTGGCCGGCGCGGTCGCGCGTCCAGGTCCACGAGCCCTCGGGGATGCCGATGTCGTTCAGGAGCTCGCGCTGGAAGAACGTCTGCGGGTCCTCACCGGCGGCGCGCCCGGCGGCCTCGGCCAGGAGCGCCACCGTGCTCTGCGCGTACTCGAAGTAGGTGCCGGCCGGATGCATGGGCCGCAGCGTCAGCGCGTCGTGCACGCGGTCGGGCATCGTGAAGATGTTGTAGTCGCGGAAGCCGTTCCACTCGAGGCCCGACGTCATCGTCAGGAGGTCGTGCATCGAGATCGTGCCGTGCGGCTGGTCGGACTCGCCCACCAGCGAGCCGACCGGGTCGTCGGGCGAGATCAGCCCGAGCGTCATCGCCCGCCCAAAGAGCATCGAGGTGACCGACTTGGCCATCGACCAGCTCTCGAAGCGCTGGTTGCGGTTGAGCGGGGCGGCGCGATCTTCCCCGACCAGGCAGCCGTGGCGGTAGACCCGGATCGCGAACGAGGCCTGCGTCGACCCGTAGTCGATCGCGTCCTGCAGCTTCGCGGCGTCGAAGCCGGCCTCCGCGGGCGTCGCGCGCTCCCATTCGGCGCTCGGCTCGGCGCACTGCTTCGCCGCCTGCGCGGGCACGGGGAGGAGCACCGCGAAGAGCGCGGCGAGCATCGCTACCCGCGTGAGTCGCCTCCCACCCACGGCGCGGCAGGGTAGCGCCGCCGAGGCGTCCGGGCGCCGGTTCGGCCGTCGTTACGCTGCGCTCGATGGCGCTGCCGCCCGGAATCCTCGCGCTCGGCCCGTGGACGCCCGACCAGGTCGAGGCGACCTGGACCGAGGAGCCATGGCGCGCGCCGCCGGAGCTCGAGCGCGGCGCCGACGAGGCCGTCGCCGCGCTGCGCGAGCGCGGGTCGCCGGCCCACGACGGCCTGGCGGCGCGGCTCGCCGGCTTCGATGCCTCGCCGGGGCGGCTCGTCCTGTCGATGCAGCCGGCGCGCTGGGCGCTGCGGCTGCTCGACTACGGCGGCGATTCGCAGAGCCTGACCGCGCTCTGCGTGGTGCGCGACGAGCGGGGCCGCTGGTTGGCCGGCCGCCGCGCCGCGTGGCTCGCGACCTGGGCCAACAAGTGGGCGCTCGGCGCGGGTGGCGCGGTCGAGGTGGGGGAGGACCCTTCGGAGACGCTCGCGCGCGAGCTCGACGAGGAGTGGCAGCTGACGCCCGAGCGGCTGACCGTGGAGGCGCTCGTCAACCTGCCTTCCGGGCTCGTGTCGCTGGTGGGCCTCGCCACCGTGTCGAACGGCGCGAAGCCGGTGCCCGACGCCGAGCACGACGAGTTCGCCTGGTGGCCGGCCGAGGTCGATCGCTGGCCCGAGGAGGCCGATCCGTGGCTGCGCACGCTGGCCACCGGACTGGCCGGCGGCCCGATCGACGACCCGCCGCCTGGTCGCTAGGCGGCGGTGCGGCGGCGCTCGTACAGGCGCCGCATCTTCGCCCGGCTCCCGCAGGTGTCCATCGAGCACCAGCGGCGACGGCCGCTCAGGTCGAGGAAGAGCCAGCCGCAGTTGTGACCGGGGCAGTGGCGCACGCGCGCCAGGCGCTCAACGTCGCCGAGCAGGGCCACGGCATCGGTAACGACCGCGAACCGAGCGCGCCGCGGCTCGCTCGCCGGCCAGGACAGGTGCCACGCCGCGTCGGGGGCGTCGCGCGTGAGCGTCGCTGCCCGGGCAGCCTCGGCGTGGTCGCGCGCGATGCGGTCGAGCGCCGCCGGGGCAGGCTCGTCGCCGTGCGCGATCGCGGCGAACGCGTTGTGGAGCGCCTCGCGCAGCATGTGCACGCGCCGCAACTCGGCGGCGTCGGGCGCGGAGTCGCCCAGTCCGAGCCGCTGGCCCCAGCGCCTCAGGTCGTCGGGCGAGCTGAGCACCTCGTCCTTCACCGGTTCCCCGTCGGCCGACCAGTCGACGCTGTTCGCGAAGTCCAGGCACAGGGCATTACCCAGCAGCTTGACGGAGTCGGGCGTATCCATCGTCTTACCGATTGAGCGTATCAACTGGTAAGGTAACCGATTCCGCCATGACCGCCCCGGCCTCGAGCGAAGAGCACAGCCGCATGCGCGACGGCATTAGTGCGGGCCTGCCGTTCGTGTTGCCGACGCTTGCGCTCGGCGTGTCGTTCGGAGTGCTGGCCGAGCCGGTCATGGGCGAGGTCGCGCCGATCGTCATGTCCGTCGTCGTGTTCGCGGGCGCGGCGCAGTTCGCGGCATTGAGCGTCCTCACCGCTGCCGGTGGCGCCGGAGCGGCGATCCTGGCCGGGCTGCTGCTGAACGCGCGCTTCCTGCCGATGGGCTTTGCAGTCGCACCGTCGCTGCGCGGACGACCACTCAAGCGCGCGGCGGAGGGGCAGGCCATCGTCGACGCCTCCTGGGCCATCGCTCACCGCCCCGACGGGACCTTCGATCGCGGCGTCCTGCTCGGGGCGACGATCCCGCAGGCGTGCGGCTGGATCAGCGGGACCGCGATAGGCGTGTTCGCCGGCTCGGTGCTGGCCGATCCCGAGGAGTTCGGAATCGACGCGATCTTCCCGGCGTTCTACCTGGCGCTGCTGTTCGAGGAGGGCCGCAGCCGCCGCGGTCTGGCGGTCGCGCTGATCGGCGGCGCGATCACGCTGTCGCTGATGTCGTCCGTGCCCGCCGGCCTGGCGGTGATCGCCGCGTCGCTCGCGGCGCTGATCGGACTGCGCCGCTCGTGACCGAGGTCTGGATCACGATCGCCGCGCTGTGCGCGGGCACCGTGGCGATCAAGGCGACCGGCCCGGTCGCGCTCGGCGGCCGCAAGCCGAGCGAGCGCACCTTCGCGGTGATCTCGCTGTTCGCGCCCGCGCTGCTGGCGGCGCTCGTGGTCTACGAGACGCTGAGCGACGGCAACGACGGCCTGGCCGTCGACGCGCGAGTGATCGGCGTAGCGGCCGCGACGACGGCGCTGCTCCTGCGAGCGCCGATCGCGGTGGTGGTGCTCGGCGCGGCGGCGGCGACCGCGCTGGCGCGGGCGCTGGGGGCGTAGCGATGAATTCAGCGAGCGCGCGCAGTCCCAAGGGACATGACCATCACATTTCCCGGAGAGTCCGCCGAGTACCGGCAGGCGCGCGATCGCCTGCTCGAGCGAGAAGTCGCGCTGCGGCGCGAGATGGAGGCGGTGGCCGCCGAGCGGCGGGCGCTGCCGCCGGGCGGCGTCGTCCCTGAGGACTACGTCTTCCAGGGCGCAGGCCCCGACGGCGCGTCCACGGACGTGCGGCTGTCGGAGCTGTTCGCGCCGGGCAAGGACTCGCTCGTCGTCTACAGCATGATGTTCCCGCGCGACCCCGGCGACGACCGGCCCGGCCCCCAGGCCGGGCGGACGGCGCTGCTGCCGCTCGTCGAGGCCCCGTGTCCGTCGTGCACCGCGCTGCTCGACCAGCTCGACGGAGCAGCCGAGCACGTGTCCGCCCACGTCAACCTCGTGGCGGTGGCGAAGTCACCGCTGGAGCGCGTGCTCGCGTTCGCCGAGGAGCGCGGATGGCAGCGGCTCCGAGTGCTCTCGTCGCTGGGCAACGACTACAACCGCGACTACCACGCGGAGACCCCCGAGGGTCACCAGCGCCCGATTCTCAACGTCTTCCACCGCGACGGCGACACGATCCGCCACTTCTGGGGCTCGGAGCTGCTGTACGCCCCGACCGAGCCGGGACAGGACCCGCGCCACGTCGGGACCATCGAGCCCGCGTGGAACGTGTTCGACCTGACGCGCGAGGGCCGTGGCAGCGACTGGGACGAGCAGCTGCACTACGACTGAGCGCGCCGGCCGCAGCTCGGGCCGGCGCGCTCGGCGAGCTGCTACGCGGGCATCGTCTCCTGCGCGCGCGGCTCGTTGCTGTACTGGTCCGCGGGCTCGAGGAACTCGCGGATCTGCTCACGCATCTCCGGCGTGTCCTCGTGACCGTGTACCGAGGCGCCGTGCTCGGCGGCCGCCCGAATGACCTCTTCCTCCTCGCCGATGATCGTGAGCGAGCACTTCGACTCGCTGGGGAAACGGCGGCAGTCCGCCATCACACGCGACATGCTGACCTCCTTTGGTCGGAGCGATCGTCCTCCTAACGGGACGCGCGCGTCAAGCCTCGGTTGCGCCGCATGCACCGGGCGCGCGGCGCCGTACGTGATCGTGGTCCCCGTGTCGGCGACGTCGACGATGGTGGCCGGCGCGCGGGACCTTGCGTCCGCAGCCGCAGAAGCACTCCTTGGCCATGCGGCGAGCTTAAGCCCGCGCGCGGGCTACGCGCGAACGGTGGCCTTGCGCGCGCGTGCGCGCCGACCGCCGGCCATGCGGTCGCTGCGGGCGATCGTGTCGAACTCCTCGAGTGCCAGCCCGGAGCCGACCGCGACGCAGGTGAGCGGCGACTCGGCGTGCTCGACCGGCATCCCGGTCTCGTCGCGCAGCCGTTCCTTGAAGGCCTGGAGCAGCGATCCGCCACCGGCCAGCACGATGCCGCGCTCGCTGATGTCGGCGGCCAGCTCCGGCGGCGTCTGCTCGAGCGTCTCCTTCACCGCGCCGACGATCTCGGCGACCGGGGCGGCCAGCGCCTCGCGGACCTCCTCGCTGGTCAGCGCGACGGTCTTCGGAAGGCCCGACACGAGCTCGCGCCCGCGGACCTCCATCACCAGTTCGTTGTCGAGCGGGTGAGCGGATCCGATCTCGAGCTTGATGTCCTCGGCGGTGCGCTCGCCGATCGCCAGCCCGTGGCGGCGGCGCACGTAGGCGGAGATGGCCTCGTCGAGCTCGTAGCCGCCGACGCGCAGGGAGCGCGACAGCACGATCCCGCCGAGCGACAGGACGGCGACCTCGCTGGTGCCGCCACCGACGTCGACGACCATGTTGCCGATCGGCTCCTCGATCGCGATGCCCGCGCCGATCGCCGCGGCGAGCGGCTCCTCGATCAGGTGCACCTGGCGCGCGCCCGCGGCCAGCGACGCGTCGACGATCGCGCGCTGCTCCACCTCGGTGACGCCGGAGGGCGCGCACATGACGAGCCGCGGTCGGCCCATCCGGCGCTGCTCGACCTTGCGCAGGAAGTAGCGGAGCATCTGCTCGGTCACCTCGAAGTCCGCGATAACGCCGTGGCGCAGCGGCCGGATCGCCTTGATCGAGGCCGGGGTGCGGCCGATCATGCGCTTGGCCTCGCCGCCCACCGCATGGACCTCACCGGTGTGGGTGTCGACGGCGACCACCGACGGCTCGCTGGCGACGATTCCGGCGTTGCGGACGTAGACCAGCGTGTTGGCGGTGCCCAGGTCGATCGCCATGTCGCGGGCACCCATTCCGAAAGCCATTGTCAGAGAGGGTACGCGGGCGACCTAGCGTGGGTGCTCGGCCGTGTCCTCGTCGTCGAGGTCGGCGGCGTCGCGCTCGTCGGGCGCCGCGGGGTCGTAGGCGTCGTCGCCCTCGAGCATGAAATCGAGCGGCGCGCCCTCATCGGGCGGCGGCGGCGCGTCGGCCAGCGACGGCTCAGGCGCGGCGTCGGCCGGCGGCGGCGGGGGCGCGACGGAGCGCAGCGCGGGCTGCGGGAGCGCGTCCTCGTCCTCGGGATCGTCCTCCCACCTCGGCGGAGCAGGCAGCGACTCGGTGTCGCCCTCGGTGGCCTCCACGGACCGAGGAGGCTCGCGCTCGGCGGCGGCCTCGGTCACCTCGGCCAGGCGCGCTGCTATCTCGCGCGCGTCCTCGATCAGCCGCTCGCGCTCCTGCCAGATCGATGCGACCTCGTCCTCGGCCTCGCGCACGCGGCGGTCGGCGGCCGCGCGCAGGTCGGCGGCCTCGCGCTCGGCGGCCGAACGCAGCTCGTCGGCCTCGCGGCGGGCCGCCTCCAGCATCGCGATGCTCTCGCGCTCGGCCGTCTCCATCCGCTCGGAGGCCTCGCGCCGGGACTTCGTCGTGATCTCGTCGGCGGTGTCGTGGGCCTGCTGCAGGATCGCGCGGGTCTCCTCGCTCACCTGCTCCAGCGCGTAGCGCACGGCTGACTGGGGCGAGCGGCCGGCCTGCAGCTCGGCGATCACGCGCGAGACCCGCTGGTGGTAGTGGTCGACCGCGGCGCGCTCGTAGCCGCGCAGGGCGACCGGGAAGCCCGTGGCCAGGATGTCCGCCACCTCCTCGTCGCGCACGTCCGGCGGGTGCGGCGGCAGCTCGGAGGCGGTCACCGAATGGGCGCCGGCGGCGGTCTGGGGGCGTTGGAAGCGTTCGCTGCTCACACTGCGAGTATTGCGAACCCGGCGTTTCCGCAAACGGAACGGGACGATCGTTGCACCCCAGCGGCGCCGGATTCGCCTGAGCCGCGGCCTATCCTCGGCCGGATGGCTCCCCGGATGCTGCGCACGCTCGAGCGCTCGCTCGGCTTCGGGCGCGACCCGGTACGGGTCGATCCCGACAACGCGCGGCTGCTGGTCGAGGGCGGCGCGCTGCTGATCGACGTGCGCAAGTCCGACGACCTGGGCGAGCCACTGGCGGGTGCGCAACGCGTGACTCCGGAGGAGCTGGCCCGCAGCGCTCGAGGGTTCGACCGGGCCACGCCGATCCTGCTGGCCTGCACCTGCCCGGCGGAGTGGACGAGCACGCGCGCCGCGCACTGGCTCCGCGACCGCGGCTACGAGGCCTACGCGGTGACCGGCGGCGTGCCCGCCTTCGACGAGGCCGGCCGGACCGTGGCCCGCGCGTTCCCTGCGCTGTCCGACGAGCCGGCCGAGGGTGAGGGGCCCTCGACCCTGGGCGCTCTGAAGCACTCGCGCTACCGCGTCTACTCGATTGGCGTGCTGCTGTCGCTGACCGGCACGTGGCTGGCCAGCGCGGCGTTCGGCTACGTCGTCCTGCTGCTCGGCGGGTCGGCGGCGACGCTCGGGCTGATCGGCTTCCTCAACACGATCCCGAACCTGATCTGGGGCCTGCCGGCGGGCGCGCTGGCCGACCGCTACGACCCGCGCCGGCTGCTGCTCGGCTTCCAGGCACTCAACCTGCTGAACGCCGCGGTGATCGCCGTCATGTACGCGACCGACACGCTGACCGTCGGCTGGATGGCCCTGCTCGCGTTGATCGGCGGGTCGCTCGGCGCGCTGTCGTTCCCGGCCACGCAGGCGGTGCTCGCGTCGACCGTCCCGAAGGAGGACCTCGAGAGCGCGGTGGCGATCAACTCGCTGCTCCTCCAGGTGGCCCGCTTCATCGGGCCGGCGCTGGCCGGCGTGCTGCTGGCCACCACCGGGCCGACCGAGGTGTTCGTCGTCGATGCGCTGTCGTTCTTCGGGGTGATCGCCGCGGTGGCGCTGCTGCCGGGCGGGCGGGCCGCGGCGACCGGGGCGGCTGCCGGGCTGGGCGGCGCGCTGCGCGAGGGGCTGGCCTACGTCTTCGGCCAGCGCTCGATCGCGGCGCTGATGGGGATGACGTTCTTCGCCGGCATCTTCGGCACGCCGCCGGTGGCCTTCATGCTGCCCGCGATCGCGACCGTGGTGCTCGACGGCGGGCCCGGGACGCTCGGCGCGTTGACCGCCGCGATCGGGTTGGGGTCGCTGGGCGGGTCGCTGCTCCTGCTGTGGCTGGCCAGGCGGCCCAACAAGGGCGAGCCGGCGATCGCCGGCTTCATCGTCACCGCCCTGGTCGTGGCGGGCGTCGGCCTGTCGACGTCGGTACCGGCGTCGATCGCGCTTGCGGTCGTGGGCGGCTTCAGCGGCGTGCTGTTCGTCGGCCTTTCGACGGTGGTCGTGCAGTCGGCGTCGAGCGACGAGATGCGTGCCCGCGCGATGGCGATCTGGGCGGCGATGTTCGTCGGCGTGCTGCCGTTCGGGGCGCTCCTGACCGCCGGCCTGACGGCGCTGGTCGGGCCGGGCACCGCGGTGGCGCTCGACGGCGGGCTGATGCTGGTCGGCGGCATCGCCGTGCTGGCGTACCGGCCCGAGGTCCGCTGGCTGGGCTGCGCCGCGCTGCCGGAGGCGTGCGTGGCGGCAACCAGCCCCGAGGCGGTCGCGGTCCGCGAGTCGGGCGCGCGGCCTCACCTGGCGGCCGCAGGCTGAGCGCCTGCCTCGTTATCGTCCGGCTCGCAGGGAGCCGCTGTGAGCGAAGCCGAAGAGAACAACGCGACGCCGCCGCCCGAGCTGCCGCATGCCGGGCCGCCGTACCAGGGCCACGGGCCCGCGCCCTACCAGCCGCCGCGGCCCGTACCGCCGCCGGTTCCGCCGGGCTTCACGGCGCCGTACCAGCACGCGGCGCCGTACCAACACGCGGCGTACCCGGGGTCGCCGCACTACGCCGTCGCACCGCAGGCGCCGCCGTCGGAGGACGGCAAGACCGTTCAGACCATCGGTTACGTGATGGCCGCGTCGTCGGTGGTCATACCGATCCTGGGCCTCGCCGGCTTAGTCCTCGGGATCATCACCGCCACCAAGCCGAATCGCGGCGCCCACGGCGCCGCGATCATCTGCCTGTCGCTCGTGTTGGGCGTGACGGCGGCGTACTTCTGGGCCGGCGTCTACGAGTCGTCCTAGAGGACGACCTCGCGGTCGTCGCGGCGGCCCGAGTCGGTCAGGCCGTCGTGGCGCGGCCGGTCACCGGCCTCGATGTGCGCCTCGTCCACCGGGTCCGGCTTGTCGCCCTCCTCGATGCGCTTGAAGGTCATGCCGAGCACGAGCGTCGTCGCGATCGCGTGGACGCCGACGGCCAGCACGAGGAACAGCCAGTTGCCGGTGGCGAGCGAGACGACGACGCCGATGACGATCGCCGTCGCCAGCGTGAACCCTACGAGCATGCGTGGATTACCCATGCTCAGGCGGTACCCAGGCGGACGGCCCGGAAACGCTCACCGCTCGTCGGGCTTGCTCTCGGTGTTGGCGCCCGGCGCTCCGCTGTAGAGCTTTCCGTACGCGCGGCGGGTGATGGGGTCGGTGTGGTTCGTGATGCGGGCGATGACCAGCGCCACGAAGCCGACCACTGTGAGGATCAGGGGGGACATGCCATCGAACGTATGTGCGGTTCGAGCGGATGTCCGTGACGTGGCGCACAGCCGCAATTTCCGCTGCTGACCGTCCGGCCCGGGGCGTATTGATGCGCGTTCGTGAAACCGTCCGAGACCGCCCTCCCCACCGCCGAGTTCGTCGCCGTCGACACCGAGACGAACGGCCGCATGGGCGACCTCTGCGAGCTCACGGAGATCGGCGCCGTGCTGGTCGGGGGCGGTGAGCTGCACGACGAGCTCGAGTCGCTCGTGCGGGTCGAGAAGCCGCTGTCGCGGGGCATCGAGCGCTTCACCGGGATAACGCAGGCGATGGTGAACGACGCGCCACCGCCGGCCGACGTGCTGCCGCGGCTGGCGCAGATGCTCGAGGGCCGCGTGCTGGTGGCCCACAACGCGCAGTTCGACCGGCGCGTGCTGCGCCAGGCGTTCGAGCGCTGCGAGGTCAAGTGGCCCAACCCGCCGGTCCTCTGCACGGTGTCGATGGCGCGCAAGTTCGCGCCGCTCGCGGGCCAGCGCGGGCTGGCCAAGCTGGCCGGCTCGCTGGGCATCGAGGTCGAGGGCGTCCACCGGGCGCTGGTCGACGCGCGCACGTGCGCGCGGATCTTCTGCGCGCTGTTCCCGCGGCTGTGCGCGGAGGCCGCGACCGTGGGCGACGCGCTCACGCTCCTCGGCCCGCGGCGGCGGCCCCAGAGCGAGGCGCGCCGGCCCGGCCGCCGCCGCGATCCGGCCGACCGCCCGCAGGACCTGAAGAAGCTGCCGAAGGACCCGGGCGTCTACATCTTCCGCGACGGCCGCGGACGCCCGCTCTACGTGGGCAAGTCGATCTCGCTGCGAACGCGCGCGCGGGCGCACTTCTGCGCGCCTGCGGGCTGGACCGAGAAGGCGGAGGTCGTCGACTACCGCTCGACCAACTCGGAGCTGGGCGCGCTCGTGCTGGAGAACCGGCTGATCAAGCAGTGGAAGCCGCCCGGCAACGCGGCGCTGAAGCGCACGAACGGGCACGTTTATATCCGCTGCCGGCTCGACATCCCGTACCCCGTGCTCGAGCTGGCCGACGAGCCCGCGCCGGGCCACGCGGTCAACATCGGCCCGCTGCGCGGGCGCGCGCTGGCCGAGGAGCTGATCGGTCAGCTGCAGTCGCTGTTCGGACTGCGCCAGTGCGGCCGGAAGCTGAAGCTGCGGGAGCGCCCGTCGGCCTACGGGCAGATGGGCCGCTGCATGTCGCCCTGCCTGAACGACCTCGACCCCAACGCGTACCGGCGCAAGCTCGACGAGGCGCTCGCGCTGTTCGACGGCAGCGGCCCGGCGGGCGAGCGGCTGATCGAGCACCTGGACGAGCGCATGGCCGTCGCCTCGGCCGAGCAGCGCTACGAGCGCGCCGCGGTGCTGCTGCGGCGGCGCGACCGGCTGGCCGGCGTGCTCGGCGCTCTGAGCGGCCAGCTCGAGGCGGTGCACGCGGGGACGCGCCTGGTGCTGGCGCAGCATCCGGTCAAGCCGCAGTGGGACGCTTTCTGGATCGTGGCTGGCCGGGTCGTCGACTGGGGCGCGCTGCCCGGCCGCGATCAGCTGGAGCGGCGGACGCGCGCCGCTCTGGCCAAGGCGCGCCGGCCGACGCCGCTGAAGCCGGCCGAGGTCGACGAGGTCCGCATCGTGGCGAGCTGGGTGGCGTCGCACATGCCAGAGGAGCTGGCGCTCACGGACGGAGCGGACGTCGCGGGGTTCGTGGCCGCGGCGACGGGGGCTCGGGCGGCGCCGGTCGAAGCGCCGGCGCGCGAGCTGGCCACAGCCTGAGCGGCCTCGGGTGGTCGCGCTACGGCAGGCGTGTGCGCACGAAGACGTCGGCTCGCCTGTCGCGGTCGTCGGG
>Ga0126312_10001282_pt1 | contig 16406 bp, 15 predicted proteins | sample Plot104A_FD_92537 | JGI IMG/M metagenome (GOLD analysis project Ga0126312, IMG submission 92537) | Serpentine soil microbial communities from UC McLaughlin Reserve, CA, USA - Plot104A | ecosystem: Environmental > Terrestrial > Soil > Grasslands | place: USA: UC McLaughlin Reserve, Lake County... | reverse complement strand
TTTACTTTTACTGCAATTGGTCAAGTAGATCCATTACAAGAACAGATAGAGCCCATTCCTCCGTCTAACAATACCAATACCAATCAAACTCTTCCTATTGTTATCTCTTAAAGGGAATGAATTATAAAAATTATCTTCAATGTACTTTAATATCTTTAATTTTTATGTTGTTTTTTTAATTCTTAATTTTAAAGAATAATACTCACAACAATTGATTGAAAGAACGATAGATCTGTTGTACATGGAGGAACACAATTAAAAGATGTGAGGAGCATTCAAAAATAATTAGTTTGGCTTGTTTTGCTCTATTTTATTGTAAATTTGGAGAAGATGGTCTAAACAACTATAATGAAGTATGGGTTCTTCAAAGTCTTTACCTTTTCTTTTATATTCATTTATGCTTGCTCTTGCTGGCTTTTCACCACAAATTTCACAAGAGTTATTTTCTAATTCGTATTTCATTTCACTTCAATATTTTATTCCAGAATGAATATTAAAATATTGAGTATTGATACAAATCAATTTTTATACAATAAATTATAATTATTACAGGATTACAATAATGCAACAACAACAATATAATAAAAGACCAAAAATGGTAAAGCATCAATATCAATAAAATCATTTGGAGACATGTCTATATTTATTTACAAATGTGTAGGTATAAAGAAGGATAATTCCACAATGAATTACATACTGTAAAATACATAATTGGTAGGTAACATTTTTACACGAAAGTTTTAAATGTATAATTATTTTTCTGATTCTGATTTTGATTCTCAAAGTGATACCAAGATAGAATAGTGGGAATTATGGTAAGACTCAGAAAATAGAAACAATATTCCTCTTCTTTATCAACAAAAGATAATAAAAAAAATCAATATAAGGTAATATAAGGTCTATTTACATAATAAGGCAAATTAACTTACTCCACCTGACCTTTTATGTTCAAAATGCTCTAATTATGTTCTTTTTCTATATATACAATTTCACCAAAAGCATACATATTTCACATCGAATTTCAGAAGATTTACTTTAGTGTTGTTGTGTTGCAAATGCTTCATGTGTCACTCCCATAATAACAGATAGAAGTTAATAATACTTTTGAATTGAAAAATATTAATCAATAATAATATAACAAAATATGAAGAATGTTTTACAAGAAAAACGATTATGACGGTAAACAAAACTATATAGAAGATTTTTCTTCTTCTAATCTAAATAGTTTTACTATGAATAGATATCAATCTGGTTGTCCACCAATACAGGCACAGTAACCAAATTCATCTATTCTTGTATTACAAAAATTACAATAGCCAATTATGGTATAATCTACATCACTAGCATATTTTCCAAAATTCTTATAATGATCATCTAATTCCTGTGAAACATTCTCAGTATAAAGATCATGAGTATTCTCATTCATATTTCATACTACTTTAATATAGTAAACATAATTAAAAAATATTGTTGGATACTAGCATTTTAAAGGCTAGCATAAAGATCTAATTATTCTAATACCTAGTACAAAATTACAAGATAAATAAACAAAAAATTTTACAAATTGATTTATTTTTTAATTATTTGTTAATGAATTAATTTATTACTCTACACCATAAAACTTGAAATAGCAATTAAAAAATTTCATGTATTAAATCAAATAATATAAAGTTACAAATCCAAAAGTCGGGTATACAAACTTTATTCAACCACTATGTAATAATTTTAATAGAACTTTTATTAAGAATATCATAATTGGATGTTTGATATTGTTGTAATTGAAGGTAAATAATTACATTATTATAATCAGAATTAGTAGATTTTTTAAATTACATGCTCATTAAAGTTAAATTTTAATAATTATTAATAATTTTCATTGCTGATGTTAAATATATTTCTTGAAATAGTAAATAAAATGTTCTGAGCTATTTGTATAAAGTACTTGTAATAGGGGGACTTGGATTTATACAAAGTCATACCTACAAGTTATCTAAACTATCTAACAGGGACTTCCGTTTACTACTAGTTATAGATTTTAGTTTATATTGATAATTTTTCCGACCATGAGAGTCAACTATAGATCATTTATTTTAGATTGAATTTTTTAAATTCTTTTGAAAAAATTCATTATAACTAAAAAGAGTGACTCAGTGTAACTCTTTTAGTAAAGGTTAAATGAGAATTAAAACTACGTTAAACAAATGAAAATGCCCAAATGGATTTGTAATATTTGCAAGCAAACGTTAACTCGAAAGTGGAATGCAAAACGACATTGCAATACCAAACATGCTGGGATATTTGATTCAATTATTTCTTTTAGGGAATATGTAACGATGACAACGACTATGCCTGACTCAACTCCAAACCGAAATTTTTATTCACACAATATTAATGAATTACCTTATCAAAAACACCTATTTTTTCCAGATAAATCAACAACTTCTAGTCTAAACCCACACTTAAGGTCAACCCAGATCCTATAGATGATTTTACAAAAAGGGAAATGTTGTTATCAAATATCCTAGACAAAATAGCACCAAAATATGAAGAGATTGGAAATCTTTTATCACACATTCCCGAACCAAAAAAGACACAGATTCTAGGAGGTTTTATAACTACAGCATTATATGATGATAATCCTATTAGATTCATCAATAATCAATTAAAAGATTTGCGTAAGGCTAAATTCTATAATAGGATGCTAGATGATGCATCTGTATTTCTTGGTTTTGATAAACAATTAACCAAGGAATATTTAAAAATGGGATTAAAAGAAGATGCAATAGATTAATCGTCAAATCTATTATTAATTGAGATTATAGATTTGAAACAAAATATAAACAAATTTTGAATCTAATGGTTGAATGTATAAGGCAAACAAGTTTGTAATTTTTCATAACCAAGTGATAAAAAATTTCTGTTTTCTATAATGATTATTCCTTTTTTTCATTTTTTTATATTCTATTTGAAATTGTTTTGCAAATATTAAAATAAGTTACTAAATTAATCTCTACCAGTTTATCGATTCAAATTATATGTCATACTCGATACCCTCTAAGCTTTTTTATTTTAGTTATTGAACTCTTTTAGAATTGGATCAAGCAGATAGGAATTCTATTACATCACGAATTTCAGTTTCTCATTAAAAAATCCAACACAAATGAATTAACTTATATCGACAAGAAAATATACACCATCAACAATATTGATAAATAGTAATTTAGAATACATAATGTATAACAAAGTTAGACTCAAAGAAGACTCACAAAAAAAAGTTACGGAAATTTTCAAAGAATTTTTTGAAAATATAAAGGGAACAATAAAAGGATTGAAAGGATATACAATTTTGGAAAATACAGAAAATGATAAAGAAACTGTTGTTCTAACCTTTTGGGAAACTAGAGAAGATATGGAAAATTATTATTCTAAAGATAGCAAAATTTTATCTGATCTAGTAGAAAAAGTCAAACCAATGTTTGAGCAAATGCCAGAAAGGTTAGATTATAAAATAGCACTATTTGAATTAGATTAACTTGCTTCTATATCGAATTTAAATAGAAAAATTATTTGATATCCATTTTCTTGCATCCGCTATATCCTTTTGAATTAAATTGTGGCTGGATTGCTGCCACTTTAACATTACATTTGCATTAGTTTTTCGAAATAATCTATAAAGATTTTCAGTTTCTGTTCTTGATACTATAGGATCATTTACTCCTGCTGATAACAATATCTTTTTGTTTGAAAGATTTGGAAGAGGATTAGGAACTAATGGAATCATTGCTCTGAAAAGAATTACACCTTGAATAACATCTGGACGAAGCAGTAGTATACTAGAAGCAATATTTGCTCCATTTGAAAATCCTACTGCTATTGTTTGGTTTAAATCAAATTTATAATGTAAAGAACATTTTTGAATAAAATCAGCAAGCTCATGAGTTCTAAATTTAAGATCTTGTAAATCAAAGACTCCCTCTGACAGCCTTCTAAAAAATCTAGGCATACCATTTTCCAATACTTTTCCTCTGGGACTTAATATTGATGCATTAGGTTCAATTTCCTTTTTAAGAAAAATAAGATCTTCTTCATTTCCTCCTGTTCCATGTAATAGTACGAGTGTTAATTTTCTATTTGTGTAGTCATATTCTTTTTTGTTATTGTAAGTATTAGTAGAAGAATAAGAATCAATAAAAATATGAAGAAATCCAAAATCGTTCGATTTAATCATTTTCTTGCAGTTGATTATTCTCTTTATTTTGATTATCTTTATTATATTTGGGAAGATCTATCTTTGGCAATACCTTTTCTAACCTTTCTCTTACTGGTTCAAGCCATCTAGGTAACACTAGTCTTTCTCCTAGATCTTCTACTTTTTGATCTACGGTAAATCCTGGTGGATCCGTAGCAATTTCAAATAAAACACCACCAGGTTCCCTAAAATATACTGAACGAAAATAGGTTCTATCAATTACTGGCGTCGGATTTAGTCCTATTTTTATAGTATTTTCTCTAATTGATTTTTGATTTTCTTCTGATGGCGTTCGAAAAGCTATATGATGAACTGTTCCTATTCCAATTCTTCCATGAGGAGTATATGGCAAACAAAGAACATCCAATATTTTTGCTCCTGTTATAGTAGATTGTGAATTTTCTATTTGAAATCGAAAACGATTACCTTCACTTTTTATCATTTTATATCCCATATCTTTTAATATTTCTGCAGTACGCTCATATCCTTCTTCTGATAAGCTTACAGAATAAAATCCTCTTATACCATTTTCATATGATATTGGACCTTCTTTCCAAAATCTTTCATCATTTTCATTTGCTGATGGATGAGCAACAAGTTCCAATTCAAGACCATCAGGATCATATAGTTTTATTACTTGCTCTTTATCATCGTCATCATCAAATCTTTTTATAGGTCCCTCAAAACAAATATCATTATTTTTAAGACGATCTTTCCAAAAATCAATAGAGTGTGTAGGTATTAAAAATGATGTTGTTATAGCTTGACCAGTGCCTCTATAACCTTTTGGAGCATCAGACCAAGGAAAAAAAGTAAGAATAGTTCCAGGATGTCCTATTTCATCTCCATAATATAGATGATATGTTGTTGGATCATCAAAGTTTACTGTTAATTTGACCAGTCTAAGACCCAAGAGTTCTGTATAAAAATCAATATTTTTTTGTGGATTACTACATATGGCAGTAACATGATGCAATCCAAATATTTGATTTTTATTATTCATGTATCTTTTTCTTATCTTCTCCTACTTTTTTCTTGTTCTCATTATAAAGACTCTGCTATAAAGTGGGTAACCATAGGTTGATTCTTACCAATATGGAAAGATCTAACTTTATCTTCTATCTTTCTATCAGATACAGTAAATCTTTCATGTTGTCGAAGATGTTCCTCCCAAGATTCTAATATAAAAGTTTCAATGTACTCGCTAGGATTTTCTCCATCATAATACAATCCCCAATGAATGGCTCCATCTCTTTTTCTAATTCTACTCCATTCTTTCATAATTGTTTCAAATTCCTTTTTATTTATAGGATCAATTTTATACTTTATTTCTATCATTACAGGTTTTTGTTCCTTTCCAGATTCAAATATGACGTTTGGAATTGGCCAGTGAGCATATGATGTCTTATCAACTTCGCCTTTTTTTATCAATTGATATCTTGTAAAAGTTATTAAGCCTATCATTAGGCCAATGGCTGATAAAACCAATGCAGTACGTACATCAGAATATATTGAAACTTGTCCCCATATGAGACTTCCAACAGCTATTCCACCTTGAAATACTGCTTGATAAGTAGCTAGTAATCTCGTTGCTACCCATTTATTACCTGCTTTAAAAGCAGAAAAATTAAAGCTGGATAAAAGAGTAATCCATGCTATTCCACTTCCAATCATTACTACAAAAATTTGAAAGAAATTATCAAGTTGTGAAAGCAAAATCATAGTTATTGCAAATAATATACTTGCAGCTACAACTAGCCAATCAATAGAGATTATTTGTCTTACCTTTGGAAGTATCCATGTACCCCCAATTATAGCTCCTATGCCTAAAGCTCCTAAAAGTAATCCATATTCAGCAGAACCAAATCCCAAAGTATTTCTTACAAGAGATGGCAATAATGCAAATAATGCACTTCCAAAAATTGTAAAGGCTGTAGCACGTATTAGAACAGATTGAACATCAGGTGAATGTTTTAGATATCTAATTCCAGCTCTGATAGCTCCGGTGATATGTTCAGGAGGTAGAGTGGTATTTTGTTCTTGATGATCACTACTAGACCATTTTCTTAATACAATAATTATTGCTATAAAAGTAAGAGCATTAATTAAAAAAACTGCCCAAGGCCCGCTTAAAGCAATTATAAAACCACCAACAGTTGGTCCCACTGCTCTTCCTATATTAATTGCAACTCCACCAAGAGTAATAGTTGATTGAGATTCTTCTTTAGATACCATCTCTAAAGAAAGTCGTATCAATAATGGCATACTTAATGCTGCTCCTAGTCCCAAGGCAAAGGTTAAGAGAACTAACAATAACGGAGTAGTCATATTAAATAAGGTGATGAGAGCAAGTGCAGATGCTATTGCTACCATATAGCCTTGACTAATGATAAGAAGTTTATTACGATTAAGAACATCTCCAAGAGCTCCACCCGGCAAAGCCATAACAACAACCGCCAAGCTAGCTGCAGCTGGAATTAAGGCAACAAGAAATGCTGAATCAGAAAGGGAAGTCATAAGCCACATAGCTCCAGTATCGTGCATTGACGAGCCTATATTTGAAACGACAGTTGCAATCCATAATGCCCTATAAATTGGGTGATGTAGAATGGGTCCCCAACCAGATCTACTTACTTCCATTTTTATCTGTTCTTTATTATTATTTCCTTTTTGAGAACTTGTATCGTCTTTCATAAAGAACTGTTATCCTTGTTTGTTATTTGTTCCATGAATTGAAATACTATTCCTAAAAAGAAAAGAAATCATCACAACATGGACATATATGATTACTGTATTGAATTTTTATACTTTTATCATTTACATTAATTTCTTTAGAATCTATTATTGATGAATTCTGATTTTCATTATTTTTTTCTTTATCTTTAACAAGATGGTTTTTGTTATTGTTATGGTCCATGTTATAATTTGCAGTTACTTGTTTTTGTCGTTGTAATGATGATGAATTATTGCTGTTTTGATTTTGATTTTGATTTTGATTATTTCTTGAGCTATAATATCCACCAAAAATAGAAATGGGGGACCATGAAGGAATAACATCTAGAGATAGAGGCGCAAGATTTTGGAATTCTTCTTTTGCATATACTACTCTCCCATTCACTATAGTTAGAACAGATTCAATTTCTTTAATTTGTTCTTCCTCAACAGAGAAATAATCATCACTCAAGACAGCAAGATCTACAAATTTTCCTATTTCGATGGAACCTTTTTTATTCTGTTCACCAGAAAACCATGCACTACCAAGCGTGTACAATCTAAGTGCTTCCATTCTATCAAGACAATTATTTTTAGATCTTAATAGTGTACCTCCTACCGATTTCCCTGAAACTAGCCAATAAAGTGAGATCCATGGATTATAAGTAGCTACTCTAGTTGCATCCGTACCAGCTCCAAGTGGAACACCCATTTCAATTATTTTCTTTATAGGAGGGGAGTTTTCCGATACTTCTTTTCCATATCTTTGAATAAAATATTCGCCTTGGAATGCCAGTCTATCTTGTATTGCTATTCCTCCATTCAATGCCTTCACTCTTTTTATATTATCTTCGGATATTGTTTCTGCGTGATCAAAAAACCATCTTAAACCGTTAAAAGGAATTTCATTATTTACTTCTTCAAAGACATTTAAAAAACGGGTAATAGATTCATTATAAGTAGCATGCATTCTAAAAGGCCACCTATTTTTTACTAAAACTTTAACAACTTCTTTTAATTCTGATTCCATTTGTTTTGCCAAATCTGGACGTGGTTCCAATATATTCTCATAGTCAGCTGCTGAGAAAACTAACATTTCGCCAGCTCCATTCATACGATAAAAATCATTTCCTTCTCCAGGCTTTACCATTTTAATCCAGTTTGTAAAATCTTCTAATTCTTTTTGTGGTCTCTGAGTAAAAAGATTATATGCAATACGAACGGTAAGTAGATCCTGTTTTGCTAAATCACTAATCACTTTATAATCATCTGGATAATTCTGGAATCCACCACCCGCATCGATAGCACTTGTAACACCAAAACGATTTAGTTCATACATGAATTGCCTAGTAGAATTGATTTGTTCATCGTATAACAATTTTGGTGCCTTTGCTAGTGTTTGATAAAGTATTACAGCTGCTGGTTTTGCAGTTATCAAGCCTGTTAAATTATCAGACCTATCATGCTCAAATTCGGCACCTGGAGGATTTGGTGTATCTTTATCATATCCAGCAGCCTCAATTGCTTTTTTATTTATCATTACACAATGATAAAGATGCATAACAAGTGCTGGTACACTTCCAGTATTTCTTACAATTTCCTCTATAGTAGGCATTCTTTTCTCTTTAAATTGAAGTTCAGACCATCCACCAACTACTCTAATCCAATGTGGATTGGGAGTATGTTGTGATTGCTCATTAATTCTGTTCAAGGCTTCAGCTAGAGTAGGTATACCATCCCATCTTAATTCTAAATTATAGTATAATCCACCCCGTATAATGTGAAGATGAGAATCGTTCAAGCCTGGAATAACTGTCCGTCCATTTAAATCAATAATTTTAGTCTTCTCTCCCTTGTAAGAAAGGCTATCATCATTATTACCTACAGCAATAAAAATACCATCTTTTATAGCTACAGAAGATACAAAATTTTGATTATTATTAATTGTAGCTATACGACCATTTATAAAAATAAGATCTGCTTCTTTATTCATATCATTCATCCTTAACAATTTTATAAATAGTGAATTCTGTAATGATACAATTTTCTATTATCAATAATGGTTCCATTATTATTTTTAACCTTCTCTTGCATGCTCGCCTAACATAGCTTTTGCATATTCTATTCCAAGTCCATATGTACCTGCATCTTCTCTTACTACTTTCGTTACTGCATCATATGTTTCTGTCCTAGCCCAGTCGCGTTGTAATTCTAATAGGAATTGTAGCCACGTCATAGGTACTGCCCCAGCCTGAATTAATCTCTCAATTGCCATATCATGAGCTGTATTAGATGTACCACCACATGCATCAGCTATAACATAAATTTCATATCCTGCTTCAATAGCTTGAATAGCTGGTAATACTATACAGACTTCTGTCCATAGTCCTGCTAAAACTATTTTTTTCCTTCCAATTTTCTCTACTTCTCTAACAACGTTTTGATCTTCCCAGCAATTCATCGTTGTTCTATCTATCATTTGTTTATCGGGAAACACTTTTTTAATCTGAGGAAACATAGGACCAGAAAAACTTTTTTCTGCCACTGTAGTTAAAATAGTTGGGACATTGAATATCTTTGCTGACTTTGCAAGACCTTCTGCATTATTAATAAGAGTCTGTCCATCTATAGATTTTACACCAAAGGCCATTTGGGGCTGAAAATCAATCATAATCAAAGTGCAATTATCTGGAGTCAATAAGCTATGTACTCTATTACTGACTAAGGTTTCGTTTGTCATTAAATAATATTGTTAATATTAAATAAAAGGGTTTGGTAACCGTTTGGTAACATAATAGTCATATATTCATATAATCATAAAGTAATAGAGTGAAATGATTATTGCTATAAAATAAATATTAATTAATATTATATTGTATTATTATCAATGTCTGAAATAGAATCAAAAATCTGTAAAGCTAGTGGAATAGGTGAAGTAATGGGTAAAAAATGGTCTTTATCAATATTAAAAACTCTTGCCACAAATTCTCCTCTTCATTTTAATGAATTAAAAAAAATATTATCAGGAATAAGTAATAAAGTACTATCAGAAAGATTACAACGATTAGAAAGAGAGAAAATAGTGATAAAAACAACAACAAATGATGAATCTAATGGTATATTATATAGTCTTACTCCATTAGCATTAGAATTTCACAAAACACTGGAAGATATAGATTTTTGGATTGATAAATGGGTAGATAATAAAAGCAAAGAACAAGAACAACAGTAATTTAGACAAATTGGTGTTAATTGATTGTTTTATTAAACATATTTATATCAAATTAAGCATTGAGGATTAATTGATCATTTTAAATGAATTGGTCACACTAAAAAAAGAATTTCGTCAAGAATACAGTATTAGTAATTAAATTTTATAATATTTAATGGTAAAAGTAAACTAAAAAAATAAAGGTTAAGATTGGTCAAGATGAGCCCTTAACATCCAAGCTATTTTTTCATGTTTTTCCATGATACCTATTAGAAAATCATTTGTTCCCATATCATGATATTTATCTTCACATTCATCTGCATTTGTTCTTAGTGTTTTAATAATTTGTTCATGATCTGATAGAAGATTAGATATCATTCTCATATCATTTGGATATTCGCCAGGTGATTCTTTTATCCTTGAATTGTCTAAAAATTCTTGAAGAGTGCCTAAAGATTTTCCATTAAGTTGACGGGCTCGTTCTGCTACTTCATCAATGATTTCATCAAGGATTTCATATTGTTCTTGAAAGAATTCATGTCTATCATGGAAATGAGGTCCAACTACATTCCAATGATAATTTCTAGTCTTTGTGTAAAGAACATATTCATTAGATAATACAGTATTTAGAATTTGTATTACTCCATTAAGAGAATCTTCAGAAAGTCCTATATCAATATCTCGATTACTTTTTCTTGCTAATGATGATTCCATTTTTTATTTCGTCAATATAATAAGGTCTTTATAAAATATAAAGATACTATGAAATAGATCGAGCAAATATCTTAATTTTAACAATATAGTTTTTCTATAACTATATCTTCTTTTACATATTTCTAAAATTAGGATATGCTAACAAAAAAGATTATAAAGAAAATTTGATTTTCCTAAACAAGAAAGCAACCCATTACAGATATTGCATTTCGAGGAATTAGATACCATTTTATCAATCCATGTATACAAATGCTTTCCATATTTTGCAAACTTCCTCAAAATGATCCCAAAAGTTATAATAATAATTACTGATAAACATATAATAATGTCATTTGTGACAAAAGATCTTAAACCAATTTTAAAGTCTTTATAGATGATGTGAAAAATGGGAATCAAAAAAATAATAAATTTAACTCATTCATACAATATACTTTAAAATAAAAAATATGGTTATTATTATTATTATTATATTATTAAGCTCTGAAATCTTTTGGTATCATTGTTTGATCTGGTTTATTGGCGACATAACTGCTTACTATCATACCATAAGTAATAAGATGTTCCGTAAATAATTTTACCATTTCTGGAGCTGTAGATTTTTTCCAATCACCTTGAAGTTCACAAACAATAGAGAACCAATTCATAATTGTAGCTCCTGCTTGACTCATACGCAAAACGGCTGCTTGTTGTACAGTTTGGTTAAATGTACCAGATGCATCAATTGCAACTATTACATCGTATCCTGCTTCTATTGCAGATAGAGCTGGGAATGCAATACATACATCAGTAACAATTCCAGCCATGATAAGTTTCTTACGCCCCGTTTCTTTTACTGCTTTTACAAAATTTTGATCGTCCCAAGCATTTATCTCACCTTGTCTTTTTATTACTTTAACATCAGGAAATATTTCTTTTATACCCGGAGCAAGTGGTCCATTAGGTCCCTGCTCATAGCTTGACGTTATAACTACCGGAAGGTTAAAGATTTTTGCTATCTTTGCTAATGCCAAGACATTATTCTTTAATTCAGATTGGGACCAATCATTAACCAAAGGTAAAAGACCAGCTTGATGATCTATTAATAGTAATGCTGCATTTTCTGGTGAAAGTCTTTCATATTTAAATGAAGTCTTAGAATCCATTATATACATAATAGTAACAAATTATTTAAGTATGGGAGTAATCTAGGACTGATCGAGTTGTACTTTTATTACTATTTTTTGTTAACATAATAAGGTATGTAATGGAATATCATTTTAGAGAGTATCAAAGTAGATATGTAAGTAATTTTAGTTCTAAAGATAACTATTTTGAATGAGATATGTGATAAAAATGTCGGAAAGGAAAAATTAATGTAAAAGAAGAAGAATTAGTAATATCATCTACTATAAAACAACCAGTCTAATACACAATTCAACTATCAAATAGATAAAAATATCAATATCATCATCTACTAAAGTGGACAAAAATACAACTATAAACAATATATATAATATTCAAAAAGGTTTATGTTCGTGTTGCGACGACTTTTTCTCATTTTAAACAGTATGTTTTTGTATTTAAAATAAGTAAGGATGTTACTAGATAACAATGACCGACGATACAAGTCAACAAAAAGTAACAGATAAAGAAAAAAAGAAGATATCAGGCTTTTCTCCCCTTAGTCATCCTATCTATAAAACTCTATGGTTTGCTACAATTGGATCAAATATTGGTAATGCAATGCATGACGTTGCTGCACTTTGGTTAATGACTAACCTCACTCAGTCACCTCTTATGGTGGCACTATTACAAACTTCAACTGCTCTAGCTATGGTTTTATTGTCACTTTTCGCTGGTGGTTTAGCAGATGTAGTAGATCGTAGAAAACTGCTTTTGATAACGCAAGGTTACATGTTTATTGTTGCTATGACTTTGGGATTTTTGACTATTGGAGAACTTGTTACACCTACTACTCTGTTATTGCTTACTTTTATGTTAGGTTCAGGAGCTGCAATAAGTATTCCATCATCAATAGCCATTACTCTAGAAATGGTTTCAAAATCTGAAATACCTGCAACAATTACACTTGGAGGTGTTTCATTAAATATTGGACGAGCAGTGGGACCAGCCATATTTGGATTCATTATTGCATCATTGGTCAATCCTGGATTTGTTTTTATTATAAACGCTTTATCTTTCATAGGCTTGATCATTGCATTGTCTAAATGGCATCCATCTCATGATAAGGCAAACATGCCATCAGAACACATCATAGGAGCAATGAAAGCAGGAGTACGTTATCTTATTCGTGCACCAGCAGTACAATCTGTTATCATTAGAGCCATATCATTTACTATTTTTGGAGCTGCTTTATTCGCCCTTTTACCTTCATTGATGCGTCACGAATTAGGATTTGATTCTCTAGAATTTGGTTTTATGCTTGGCAGTCTAGGTACTGGTGCTATAATTGGTGGTACATTGATCTTACCTTATCTCAGGGAAAAGATCTCAGTTGAATGGCATTTCTTTGGTGCTACCATTTTATTTGCTACTGTCATGATTTTACTTGCAACCTCTTATGATTTTATTTTCTTGATAGGAGTTATGTTTGCAGCTGGTATTGCATGGATTATTGTAATGGCTAGTTTGAATGTCTCAATGTATAAAGCCAATCCCAAATGGGTTGGTGCAAGGTCTCTTGCTACATACATGACAATATTCCAAGGAGGCCTAGCTGCTGGAAGTGTGATATGGGGTTCAGTAGCTGCAAACTTTGATGTGAGAACGGCATTAATAATTGCTGCAATAGGTTTGGGCCTCGGACTGTTAACAGGTCTAAAGTTCAAGTTGATTAGTGATGTACAATCTAAATCAATAAAAACATCTGCATCTATGTATTGGTCTTCTCCTACGATGCTTTTTGAACCAAGTTTAGAAGAAGGTCCAGTTTTGGTAAAGATTGAATATAAAATTGATAAAGAGCACCAACAACAGAATAACAAAAATATCCTCAATGACTTTTTGATATCTCTAAGAGATTTATCAAAAATTAGAAAACGAGATGGGGCAATTCACTGGGGAGTATATCGAGATGGTAAAGATCCAAATATTTTTGTTGAGAGTTTTGTAGTAGAATCTTGGGCAGAACATCTACGACAACATGAACGTTTAACAGCTGCAGACATAGAGATACAGAATAAAGTTCGTAGATTTCACGTCGGAGATAAACCTCCAGTTGTAACTCATTATGTTGCAGAACCTTTTCCCACTACATCAAAATACAGTATAGAAAAAGGCAGAGATAAAAAAGAAACAGAGGAAAATAACACAAATGAAAAATAATAATAAACCAATACTATGATAAATGGAATACATCACGTTACTGCAATATGTAGTAACCCACAAAAAATATTGATTTTATACAAAATTATTGGGACTTTGACTTGTCAAATTAACTATTAACTTCCATGATCCTACTACATATCCCTTGTACTACGGAGATGAGATTGGACAGCTAGTACTATATTACATTCTTTCCTTGGAGACGCTCCAAAAGGTCATTGAGGCACCAACCAAATTATAACAACTTCCTTTTTAATACCAGAAAATTTTATAGATGATATAGTTTATGCAAAAGAATGGATAATAAAAATTGTAACAGATAAATTTCTATAAATGTCAAATTATTAATACTGCTTTTAATTTAGCATGACTAATAATAATAACAATAATCAAGATAAAAATAATATGAATACTAAAAATGACGAACGTCACGCAACCTGGTTAGAGCTTTTCTACGACCTTGTTTTTGTAGTAACAGTTTCACAATTATCTCATTATTTATTTAATGAAGTATCTTTATCAAATTTTTTTGGATTCTTGTTTCTTTTTATACCAGTTTGGTGGTCATGGATAGGTGCCACATTTTATTCAACTAGATTTTATTTTGATGATGTAAAACATAGGCTTTTATTGCTATTGCAAATGGGCGGCGCAGGTGCTATGGCTGTGAATATTTCTGGTGCTTTTAGTAACACTTTTTCAGGTTTTGCACTATCTTATGCATTTATACGTTTGATTCTTGTAATAGAATATGTTCGTGTATTCAGAGCTACTAGTCATATAACATCGACATTATTACCTAATCCTTTGATAAAAAGATACATCATAGGTTTCTCTATTGCAGCATTCATTTGGATAATTTCTGCTTTTGTAATCGTATCTGAAATACGCACTGGATTATGGATTATTGGATTAATAATTGACTTTGCTACTCCAATAACTGCTGGAAAATTACATTCACAATTTACTCCTCATATATCTCATTTACCAGAACGTATGGGTTTGTTTACACTTATAGTACTTGGAGAAGCCATTACTGGTATAATTACTGGAATGACAGATCAAGTATGGGATGTTTATTCAGTATTTGTAGCATCTTTGGGATTATGTATATCCTTTAGTCTTTGGTGGTTATACTTTGACAGTAGTGGAAAATTACCCTTACAACTCCTTCGAGAAAAAGGTAATATTACCATATACAATATCTGGCTATACACACATTTTCCATTAGTTGCTGCAATAACCGCAGTAGGAGTTGGTATAAGACATTTAGTATCAAGTGACCAACAATCTGCATTAGCTAATTCAGATTTGTGGCTGATTTGTGGTTCAGTAGCAATATCGTTGATGTCTCAAGGAATACTACATTTAATTTCTATCAAAAGTGACAATAAGGAGAACTTTCATAGAAAAAAGTTTGCAATTTATAGATTAGTTTCAGCAGTAGTCATTATTACTATTCCCGTTTTATTTGGTAATTTTAATAACATACCAATTGTAATAGCCTCTATACTCACTGGAGTCTGTGGAATTCAAATTATTCTTGATTTAAAGCTTCATCAGGAATAGAGAGATATTAAATTATAGATTGCCTTCTTAAGAATAAAATAAAATAATAAAAATAAAGTTGTTACATATTATAGACATAAATCTTTTATTATTTCTTATATTTTAAGCTGGAATTTTAGATAGATATTCGTCTTCTTTAGGCAATAGTTACGTTATATTAACTCTATATGCTATTGACAAGGACAATGATCTTGTATTAATGTACAAGTATATCTCTGATTCCAATACTTTTATGACATATTTACCTCTGGCAGAAAAAATTTTGGATTCAATAAAAATATTACAATCAATATAACTTTATCATATGAAATAACAAATATTGTTTTATTAACAGATCTTGAAATATATATTTATTATTGATGGCATTAAAGCACTTATTAGTTTAACAAATAATTTACAGTAAATATATTCTTCTAAAACAATATATTATGAATATTTACGCACATGAAAAACAAAAAGTATATAATAGTAATTTAATAATATGATTGTGAAATTTTGATTAATTATATTCAATCATTTATATAAAATATTATTTTACTTTACATATAATGAGAACTATTGTAATTGGCTTATTAGCAATTATGTCATTAATAAGCATACTCAACGAACAACAACCATTCTCCATCG
>Ga0126312_10001281_pt1 | contig 16411 bp, 10 predicted proteins | sample Plot104A_FD_92537 | JGI IMG/M metagenome (GOLD analysis project Ga0126312, IMG submission 92537) | Serpentine soil microbial communities from UC McLaughlin Reserve, CA, USA - Plot104A | ecosystem: Environmental > Terrestrial > Soil > Grasslands | place: USA: UC McLaughlin Reserve, Lake County... | reverse complement strand
TCCTGGCCGTAGCCGGCGTATTCGCCCTGGTCCCAGATCGAGGTGCGCATCTGGAAGAAGCCGATCGAGTCGGCGTCGCCGAAGTTGATGTTCGACAGGCGGGATTCGACGAGCGCGGCCATCACCGGCAGCTCGGCCGGGACCCCGGCCGCCTGGGCCCTTGCCGCCATCCACGCCGCGATTTGTTCCTTCGGCGCGTTGTCCCCTGGATAGCCGCCGACCGTCGCCGCCACGTCGATCTGCGCGTCGATCTTCGCCGGCTGGAGGTCGGCCTCGGGCGCAGCCTGGAGCTTGTCCTGCGCCTCCACCTTCACCGCCTGCATGAACTGGACCGTGTTCCCCGAGGCGGCCGCCTCGTCTGCTGCGGCCTTGAAGACCCCGCTCGCGGCCGCAGGCTCGGGCTCGAGCTCGTCCGCCGGCACTTCCGGAGCCGGGACGGCCGCCGGGGCCGCGACCGGGACCGCAGCGGGTGCGACGGGCGCTGCGGCCGGCGCCACGAAGTCGGCGGGCGGAGGATCGTCGAACGCGATATGCAGGTGGTCCTGGTGGTGGCCATCCGTGAAGAACCCCGGCGCGTTGATCGCCCAAGGTGCCCCCACCTCCGTCGGGCGAATCGCATCCGGCAGCGCGGCTAGCGCCTCCGCCACCTCGCGCGAAGCGATGCTGTTCGGCCGCACGATCTCCCCGTCGACGCTGGAGATGTCGAATCCGCGCCCGGCGAAGTGATTCGAGATGGAGCCGTTCGAGGTGAACTTGTCGTGCCCGGTGATGATCACCGACAAGCCAATCTTGTGCTCCTTCGTCAGCTCGGCCAGCATCGACACGATCCTCGGGTCGACGCGGCCCGACTGGAGGTCGGCACGCGCCGCGGCGGGCATCTCCAGATTCGGGTTTTGCAAGAGCGCCGCCAGCTCGCCGGACGGCGTCGCGGGCTCGGCCACCAGGGCCTGCTCTTCCGCGTGATCCTCATGGCCGTGCTCGTCGACCTCGCCGGCAGGCGCGGCGGGCTCGGGCGGCACCTCGGCAACGCCGCCGGAGTACGCCTTCTCGAGCTCGACGTAGGGGTCCTCCATGTTCGCCACGTTGTAACCCCCCTCGAGCGTCTTCCAGAGCTCGATGTGAGCATGCGCGGGCCCACCCTCCCAGGGCGTCAGAGTCGCAATCTGCTGACCCGCCGAAACGGAGGCGCCTTCCACAACTCCCTGCGGGTCGACGTGGCGGAAGACCCAGACGCGGCCGTCCGCCGCCTGCACCTTGACGACGCCGCCGAAGATCTGACCGCTGTTTCCGCGCGAGGCCTTGACCTCCACGATCGTCCCGGAGATCGGCGACCGAAGGGGCGCGCTGGGCTTGCCATAGAGGTCGTAGCCGGCGTGCAGGTTGCCGTCCGCTCCGGGGGCGCCCTCGGCGTCCGCGACGTGGAACTCCGACCCGTGCAGCTTGCCGCCCGCGTTCGTGTTGTCCATGTCCTCCGCCGCGAGGGGCGGAAGCAGGGCGCCCGGGGCCGGCGCGGGCGGGACGGGAGCCACCGCGGCCACCGCATCGACGACCGGGGCTGCAGGCGTATGGACAGCCGGGATCGCACCCACCGTCTGACCTCCGCCCTCGGACGCTGCAGCCGGAGCGGCGAAGACCCCGCTCTGACTGCTCTGGGGCTCGGGCGCGGGCATCTGTGGCGCGGCCGGTGCGGCAGGCGCGGCCACCGCGGCAGGCCCGGACGCCGCGGCCGGGGCGGCGGCCAGCTGCACGGGCGCACCCACCTCCGGCACCGCCTCGACCATCCGCCGGCCGCCCGCGAACTGCTCCTGGTAGTACGGCTCGTCGAGGTTGGAGATCTTGACCACGTCGCCCGTGTGCGGCGCGTGGATGAATTTGTGCTCGCCGATGTACATGCCCACGTGGTGCATGTCGCCGCTGGAGTCCTGGAAGAAGATGAGATCGCCGGCCTCGAGATCGTCGATCTTCGGGATCTTCTCGCCGACGTTGACCTGGTCGTACGTGACCCTGGGGATGTCGATCCCGACCTGCTTGTACGACCACTGCATGAGGCCGGAGCAGTCGAAGTTCGTCTCGGGCGTCGCGCCGCCCCACTGGTACGGCGTGCCCAGGTACTCCTTCGCGATCGCCAGCGCTTTCTTCGCCTGAGGCGCGGCGTCGAGCTCGGCGCCCGCCGTGACCGCGTCGAGCGTCGCGTCGGGCACGGGTGCGGGCGCCGCTGACTGCGCCTGTCCGAGGAGCTCGCGAGCCTCGCCGAGGCGCAGCTGGTAACGGCCGCGGTACTGCTCGGCCGGCCGCTCGACGTCGGCGATCCATTCGCCCCACTTGCTGGAATCCTTGAGGAACGCGACGTCGCCGCGCGCGACCCGCTTCTGCTTCTCGTGGAGCGCGTGGTCGAGGAACCACTTGAGCTGGAGCTCCGGCTTCTCGCCGTAGCCGGCGTACTCGCCCTGATCCCAGATCGAGGTGCGCATCTGGAAGTACCCGACCGAGTCGGCGTCGCCGTAGTTGATGTTCGACAGCCTCGACTCGACGAGCGACGCCATGATCGGCAGCTCACCGGGGAGACCGGCCTTGTGCGCTTGCCGGGCCATCCATGCCGCGATCTGTTCCTTCGGCGCTTCGTCTCCGGGATACACGTCGGAGACGTCGGGCAACGGGACAGCTGCGGGCGCGACCGGCTCGACCGGGGCGGCGGCGGGCTGAACCGGCTCAGGTTGCGTCGGCGGGGGCTGCTGCTCGACGACCGGCATCGCGCCCACGGTGGCGGCCCCCTGCTTCCCGTCACTCGCCGGCGCCGCCTCGAACACGCCGCTCGAGCGGCCGTCGGCCGGCTGGGCCGCCGCCTCCGGAGCGGATGCTGCCGTCGGTGCGGCGGCGGCTACGGGGGCAGCGGCCGCGGGGGTCACGGGCGACTGGAATCCTTCCGGCGCCGCGCCGTCGAAGGCGATGTGGAGGTGGTCCTGGTGGTGCCCGTCCGTGAAGAACCCCGGCGCGTTGATCGCCCACGGCGCGCCCACCTCCGTCGGGCGGATCGATTCCGGCAACGCGGCAAGCGCCTCCGCCACCTCACGCGAAGCGATGCTGTTCGGGCGCACGAGCTCGCCGTCGACATTCGCGATGTCGAGCCCGCGGCCGACGAAGTGGTTCGAGACGTTGCCGCTGGCGGTGAACTGGTCGTGGCCCGTGATCACAACCGAAAGCCCGATCTTGTGCTCCTTCGTCAGCGCGGTGAGCATCGAGACAAGGCGGGGATCGACTCGGCCGGACTCCAGGTCCGCGCGCGCGGCGGCGGGCAGGTCCAGGTTCGGGTTGGCGAGCAGGGCGGCCAGCTCGTCCGAGGGAGCCACCGGGGGGCCGGCCTCGGCGAGCGACGGTCCGCCGTCGTCGGCGGCGGCGTGGGCGTCCTCGTGTCGCGGGGCCGGCGCCGAGTGCGGTTCCTCGTGCGCGGGTGCCGTCGTAGGCGCCGCATGCGGCTCCTCGTGCGCCGGCGCAGCCGAGGGCGCGGCCGCCGCCTGGTGGTCCTCTGGCGGAAGAGCGACCGCCGGCGTCGCGGCGAGGCTGTCCGGGTGCACCTCGTGCTGCGCCCGGGCGCGGGCGCCGTGTTTCCCGTGGTCCACGTGCCGCTGCGCGTCTTCGTCACCATGGCCGTGGCCCTCGCGATGCCCGTGCTCGGGGTGCCGCTGCTTGGCCGGCGCGTGGCCGGCCCGCGCGTGTCCTTCACCTTCGTGGCGCGGGGCGGTGCGCCCGCCCCGCTCGTCTTCGTGGCGCGGGGAAGCGTGCCCGCCATCGTGATCCTCGCCATGGGCTCCGTGGCCGTCGTGCCCGACGCCGTGGTCTTTCACCGCATGCATCTGGGCCTGGCTGATCGCCTTGATGCTGTGGCGGCTGAGCGCCTCGTTGACCACTCCCGCGACGCGCTTGTCGGGGCTGCTCCCGAAGCCGGCGAGGTCGAGGGCGCCGATCCCCTCAGCGGCCGCGGCCATGATCACGCCGGCGAGGCTCGACATCGACTGACGCAGCTCGAGCGTGTACAGCGCCTTCGCGCTCCCGCCACCGCGAAGCTCGCCCGCGAGCTCCGTCAGCCCGAAGCGCTCGCATGCCGAAACGGGATCGCGGCGGAACTCGGCCCGGAACGTGGCGTCGGTCAGCAGCCGCTCGATGAGGTCGGCGGCCTGCTTGGTCTCCTCAGGCGACGACACCTTGTGGTTCCCCTCGCCGGCGCCTTCGTTCGAGCAGCGGCCGGCCGACCATGACGAGCACCGGGATGAACATCAGCAGGTAGAAGGCACCGAGCACGCCCCAAACCACCTCCGCCGGAGCGAGCGACGTCAGGATTCCGTAGTAGCGCGAACTCATCACTATCACGAATGCCACAGCTGCCAAGGTCCACGCAAGCCCCGCAACGGCATAGACGAGCAGCGCGCGCGGCTCGTCCGAGGCCCGGCCTCGTCCCGAGAGAACCGCCGCGAGGTGGGCGCGGGCGCGTCGCCGCAGCCCGGGCTCGCCGAGCCAATCGACGAGCATGTGGTAGCCGTCCCGGTCGAGCAGCGGATTGAGGTTCGAGAAGGCGCCGACGTAGGCAGCGAACGAGAGCTGGAAGAGCACGTCGCGGACGGTCCCGTGGACGAAGGCGGCGCCTAGCGCGAACGTGGCTCCGACGAGCAGGTCGCTGGCCGGGCCTGCCGCACTGATCGCCAGCCGTCGCCTCCGCGGTTCGAACCAGCCGTCGGAGGTGTCGACGAACGCGTAGGGGAAGACCAGCATCAGCTTCACGCCCGCACGCGTAATCCTGCGGCCGAACGAGCTCACGACGAGGCCGTGCGCCAGCTCGTGCAGGGCGACGACGAGGAAGCGGCCGAACAGGAAGACGGCGGCCCCGATTCCGATCCGTTGGGCGACGACGAACGGCGTGCCGTAGCGACGTGCGATCAGATAGCCGAACGTGGCCAGCCCCGCCACGCCGAGCACCGTCATCGCGACGAGCGCCACACGCGTGAACAGGATCCAGCCGCCGGCGAGGTAGATCCGCTCGAACAACCGGCCGAGGCCCTTGATCTCGAACTCGCGCGGCTTCAGCGCCTTCGCGAGCCCGCTGGCCCCGTCCGTCGTGGTTCCTCCCTCCACCCCCTCGAGCAGGCCGCGCTCGCCGAGATCGGCCAGTAGCCGCGCAAGCCTCGTCGCGCCGCCGGGCCCGAAGCGCTCCTCGGCGTCGGTGATCAACTCGGGGAGAGCGTGCTGGCCGTCGAGCTGCCTGAAGACCGCCGCGTCGTCGTCGCCCATGCGGACGAACGCACCGTCGCCCCGCAGGTCCTTCAGCACCCATCGGCGCGAGCCCTCCCCCTCCCCGAGCCGCTTCAGCGCCCAGCCCGAACGAACCTTCGGCCGGAAGCCGAACGACGTCGCCGCGCTGTCGACCTCGCTCGCGCCCACGGCGGACACGAGCAGGCTCGCCCCCGGGCGGACGACGATCGTGCGCCCCGCTTCGCTCTCGTCGCGCCGTCGTTCGACGCGGAACTCGACGTTGCCGACGTGTACGCGGGCGCCGTCGCGCAGCCGCGTCCGGGCGCCGATTGGCCGCCCGTCGAGGAATGTGCCGTGCGTCGAGCCCGCGTCCTCGACGAAGGCACCGCCTTTGGCGACAGCGACACGAGCGTGGTAGCGGGAGACCGAGCGATCGTCGAGCTGGATCGCGTTCTCCGCAGAACGGCCGATCGAGAGCGTGCCGGTGAGCGGAACGCGCGCGCCGTCCGGCAGCACGACTTCGAGCGCGAGCTGCGACCCGTCGCCCACGGCGGCACCGCAACTGGGGCAGAAGGCCGAATCGCGCGTGACCTGCCGCCGGCACTCCTTGCAGAGCACGAGCTAGCCGGTCCCGAGCTGGACCGGTGTCCAGACTGGGTCGTTCCCCGCGCGCGACTGGGTCTGCTCGGCCGGCTTCTTCGGATCGACGCGGAAGATCTGTCCGTCGGTCAGGCAGTCGGCCCCCTGGTCGGAGAGCGCAAGCTCGAGGCCATCGCGCCTCCACGAAAGCGAGCAGCCGCGGACGCTGGTGTAGTCCTTGGGCTTCTCGATCGCACCGTTCTTGAGCGTGGCGATGAAGAGGTGCGCGAACGACGCTCCCCAGTTGGCGGTGAACGCGAGTTGCTTTCCGTCCGGCGAGAAGGTCGCGAAGAAGACGTTGTCGGTCGCGCGCTGGCCGTGGAGCGAATCGGTCACGTACCCCTGGTCGGTCCAGTCGGCCGGGTTCGCCGAAAACGGCTTCGCGCTCTTGTAGCGCAGGAACTCGGTCTGCGTCTCCGTCTGCGGGTTCCGCGCGACGACGAAGATGATCGTCCCGTCTGTGGACCACACCGGACGACTCACGCTCTTGGTGGGGTCGGCGATGCACGCAGCCTTGCCGCCCGCCGCCGCGACGAAGCAGAGGTCGCGCTCCCCTGGACCGGCCTTGCTCCGGACGAAGGCGACGGTCTTCCCGTCGGGTGAGAACGCAGGCCGGTTGTCGTTGAAGCCGGTCTCGGTCGTGAGCGGCTTGGCCGAGCTCGGATCGCCAGGTTTCACCGTCCAGATCTGCGCCTCGTCGACGGTCCCACGGCGGTAGGCGACGAGGGCGCCGTCAGGGCTGATCGTCGGCTCCTCCTCGATCTGCTCGCTGTTCGCCAGCGGTGTCGGATCGCCGCCCGCGACGGCGCTTGCGAGGAAGACGTTGCCCTTCTGGTCGTAGACGATCTGGGCGTCGCCCTTCGAGTACACGAGGAGGATGGTGCTTCCCTTCCCCACCTTCGTCCCGTGCTCCGGCTTCTGATGGACGAGGTCTCCAACCTTCACCGTGGAGCTGAACTGCTCGCCGACCTTGGGGACGAGCCCGAGCTTCGTCAGCGCCGCGAAGGCGTCCTTCTGTGCGACGCCGTCGAGATCCGGGACCTCGATCTTGCCCGGCAGGACGACCACGCCTCCGCCTCCGCCTCCGCCGCCGCCGCCACCACCGCCGCCGCCCTTGCCGCCGTTCTTGTCGCCGCCGCCGGTGCCCGTGCCGCCCTTCTTCGGCGCCGGCTTGAACGCCAACGTGATCGGCGTCGTCTGTGGCTCGACGTTGCCGGCCAGGGGGATCTGGCTCGCGACGATGTCCGTCGGCGCGGGCGGCGGGGTCGGCGGCGCGAGCGAGAAGCCTGCCTTCGAGATCAGCGCGTTCGCCTCCTCGAGCGTCTTCCCGGAGACGTCGGGCACCTTCGCCTTGCCGCTCGACGTCGCGATCAGGACGGAGACCGCAGAGCCGTCGTCGACGTTCTTCCCGGGCTCGGGGCTCTGGGCCAGGATCGTGCCCGCCTTCGCCTTGTCGTTCGCCTTCGGCGTCTGGTTACCGAGCGTGAGGCCGGCGTCGGCGAGCGACTGCTCGGCCGCGATCACCTCGAGGCCGGCCAGGTCGGGCACGGTCGACGTCCGCGGCCACAGGAGGTAGGCCGCGATCGCCGCGATGAGCAGGAGCGGCAGGAGGAGGAGCGCCCAGGTCGGGATCCACGGCTTCTGCGTCAGGAACGCCGCCTTTGGTAGCGCGCCCGTCTCCGAGCCGATCACCGTGGACGTGATCTCGAAGCGGCGCTGTACCGGCCGACCCACCCACGCCGGCTTCGGCGGGACGACCATGATCGCGGAGCCGTTGCGCCGACCCGGAGCCACGGTGAAGCGCGGCTTCTGGAACCTGAACTTCATCTCGTTGTCGGGGTCGATGCCGGCGAGCTGGACGTCGACAGGCGCGTTCGCGCGGTTCCGGACGGCGATCGCGAACTCCGCCCGTCGGCGCGCGGCCGTCCGCTCCGGCCGCATCTCCGCCTCGAGCTCGTGGTACGGCGTGATGTTGAGCCCGGCCGCCGCGCCGCCGGCCGGCGCGTTGTTCGCCTTCGAGACGGCGACGATCCGGATCGGCCAGACGCGCGCCTCGGCCTCGGCCGCCCGCGGCGGGTGCAGCGTGACCGTGACCTCCTGTTCGTACTCGCCGCCGGCCGCGCCGTACGGGACGAGGTAGACGGTCGACGGCGAGATCGTCCACCACCCCTCCGCAAGGCCCTCGACGTGGAGGTCGTAGTTGTCGACGATCCCGCTCTGGTTGCGGACGAGCGCGATCAGCGCCGTCGTCGCGCCCGCTTCGACGGTTGCCGCGACCTCGCCGCCCGTGGCGCTGTCGTCCTCGGGCAGGCGCAAGGTGACCATGACCGAGTCCGGCTCGGGCGGCTCGGGCGGCTGCTCGTACTCGCTCGTCGACGGTGGCGCGGGCTCGGCAGCTCCGCCGTCGCCGGCGGGGGGCGGCGCGACCTCGGGCGGCGCCGCTGCGGCTGGCTCGACCTGCGGGGGCGGTGGTGCAGGCGCCTGTGCAGGCGGGGGAGGAGCTGCTACAGCGGCCGGCTCAGGCGTTGCCTGGGCAGGCGCCTGCGGCGGGGCCGCAGGCGGAGGCGCCTGCGGAGCCGCAGGGGGTGGAGGCGAGACCGCCTGCCGAATCCCCGAAAGCTCCCAGCGGACGTATTCGCCGCACTGCTCGCAGAAGTCGACGTCGTCCGGGTTCTCGTGGCCGCACTTCAGGCAGGCGCGTGCCACTTATGAACCCCCACCACTGCTCCTCGCGGCCTTCACACGCAACTTGTACGTCACGTTGACGGGTTTGACCTGCTCGATCAAGCGAGATACGGCACCCAGCTCGTGCTCGTCGAGGGGCGCGTCGCAGTAGACGACGAATCCGGCTCCGCTCTTGTCCTGCTTCGCGGTGTCCTTCCCGGCCCACGTGACTGCGCCCGCGTCCTCGACGCGGAGCGGATGCTGGGGGAACGCGATCTTCAGCGTCAGCTCGAGCCCGGCCCGCGTCCCGTGGCGGCGTGCGAGCTCGTCACCGCGGCGCACGAGCTCACGCTTGCTCTCGATCGGCCACGCCTCGTCCACCTCGAGCCCGAGCCAGTGCGCGAGCAAGGCGAGGAGGTCCTCGGGCGCGAGCGCCGGATCGATGTGCGCCGGAAGCGAGTCGAGCAGGGCTACGACCGGGTCGAGCAGCGGCTCGAGCGAGCTCACGAAGCGAACGCCGAAGTCGTTCTCCTGATAGATCGCAGGCAGGGCCCGGCGCAGATAGCTCCGTTCGGACGCCACCGCGGGCGAGTGACCGTTCACCGCCCGCTCGTACCGTTGCAGCGAGAGCGTCCCGAGCCTGCGGGCGCCGCCGCCGTAGGTCCGGTATTTGCCGTTGCCGGCCATGCTTTTCCTAGTACTCCCGGTGTTCGGCCTTGACGATGTGGGTGCCGGAGGCGAGCGTCTCGTCGGGCTCGAGCACGATGTGCGTGCCGGCCGGCTTCGCGTCCTGCTTGCCGGTCGCCATGTCCGTCTCGTAGACGCGCAGGATCTTCACGTAGTCCACGCCGGGGACGGCGTGCACGATCCCGTACAGCTCGCCCTGGTTGAGCGCGCGCCCGAGCTCCCAGCCGTCGCCGACCCCATCCAGCCGGCCGCCGACGAGCGGGTTGAGGTACGTGTAGAGCGCGTACGAGACTTCCTCCTCGATCCGAGCGAGGTCGGTGCGCGGCTCGGCCTGGAGGTTGACGACGACGCTCATCCCGCGGAGCTTCATCGGAGCGAGCTCCACCGTCGTCCCGATCAGCCGGCGCTCGTCGACGTACTCGCCCACCTCGGCGAACAGCTCGTCCGTCGGGGTGAGCTCGTCGATCGAGAGCTTGCGGTCGGCCGGGTCGACCTGCGGCAGGAGATGGATGTGCACCGGACCGCCGTTCTGCGGCGCCACGCACGCGGCGCGGGCGACGCGCGGCGACGCTTCGCGCGCGATGAACTCGAAGTCCGCGGCGGTCACGGCGCGGTGGCGCGTGCGGAACTCGAGCGCCGCACGCTCGCGGGCGGACTCGAGCGTCTCGGCATCGACGCCGCCGAGGGCGGGCCTCGGGTTCTCGACGGATGCCACCCCCGGAATCGCGCTGCGCAGGATCGTCAGCGTCCCGGGGAGCACGTTGCCGCGCCGGCCGCCGCCGTGGCGGTAGCGCGCGAAGCGGAGCGGCGTCCCCTTCGGCGGCACCGCTCCGAACTGGAGCCAGGAACCGTCGGCGGCGCGGATCGCGGGGCCGAGCTCGACGACGCCGTTGGCGAGGTCGAGCGCGTAGTGCAGATCGTCGGGGCCGCTCTCGGCGAACGACTCGACGCGGTCCCACGCTTCCCAGTCGCCCGACTCGGCGTTGCGCACCTCGAGCACCTCGCCCTGCATCGGCTCGATCACAGGCGCGTTCCGCAGCGGGAACGACTGGCCCGGCGTCCCGTCGCTCTCGCCCAGCGACTCGCCGGTCTCGCGTGCCGCGGCCGAGGCCGGGATCAGGGCGCCGATCGGCGCCGCGGTGATCGAGTAGATCTCGGGCGGATGCGTGAACTGGCTGCCCTTGATCGCCTCCGCGCCCGAGCGCGGGCTAGAGTCGAGCCGGCAGCGGACCCAGTGCCCGCGCGTCCCCGCGATCGAGGTCGGTGCGCTCCGGTCCGGCAGCTGCAGCTCGACGACGCCGCTGCCGTAGTTGAAGCCGCCGGTGCGGTCGACGAGCACCTCGGCCTCCTCCCAATCGCCGTCGGCGACGGAGACCTCCCAGCGGAGCGGCGGATCCTCGGGATCGACGCCCGCGCCCTTCGCCTGGGAGCAGTCGACGTCGACCTGCATCACCAACCGCCCGATTGGCTTGTCGAAGCCCAGGTAGAGCGCGTCGCCGACCTTCGGCGGCGTCCCGAACGGCAGCTGGTCGGGGCCCTTCGGGCTCGCGACCCCGCGCGCGAGGCCCACGTCCTTCGCCTTCCCGTCGCGTTCGACCGCGTAGGCGATCGGGCGGGCGACCGGGATCGTGAAGTCCTCGTCGGTCTGGAAGACCACGGGCTGCTCCGGGCCAAGGCGCTGGGTCGCGACCTCGGTCTCCCCGCCTGCGATCACGACGTCCTCCTCCTCGGTCGGCGCCGCGAGCCGGAAGCGGAGGTCGGTCACAGCGACCGTCGGCGGCCGCAGCCGCATCCCGAGGAGCTCGAGCAGCGCGACGTGCAGCTTGGCCGGAATCCGGTTCACCCGGTAGACGAGCGTCTCGGTCAGCCACGCGAACAGCTCGATCAGCGTGATCCCGGGATCGGAGACGTTGTGGTCTGTCCATTCCGGACAGCGGCGCGCGACGCGGACGCGGGCCTCGTTGACGAGATCCTGGAACTGGCGGTCGTCGAGGACGATCTCCGGAAGTCGTGGCATCGCGTTACTCCTCAGCCGGGATGACGTAGAAGGGGTAAACCAGGTTCCTGCGGTCGTTGGTGGCGCGGACGACGTACTCGAGGTCGATCGGGAGGCGTCCCGCCTCCGCCTCGGAGGTGTCGATGGTGATGGTGCGAAGCTCGATGCGCGGCTCCCAGCGGTCGATCGCGATCCGGATCTCGCGCTCGAGCCGGCCGACGACGTACGCGTCCACGCTTTCGAACACGTAGTCGTGGATGCCGCAGCCGAAGTTCGGGCGCATCGGCCGCTCGCCGGGAGCGGTCGAGAGAATGAGCGTGATCGCCTCGTTGATGTCGTCCGAGCCGCTCACGAGCGCGAGTCCGCCCGTGCGGTCGACGCGAAGCGGGAAGCCGACGCCGGTGCCGATAATTTCGCTCACTCGGCGCCGCCCATCAGTTGATCGCCACCGTGGCGCCTTTGACCGTCACCGGGCCCGTGCCTTGGACGTCGACCTTGCTGCCCTTCACCGTGGTGCCCATCTGGCCGTTGACGGTGACGTTGCCGCCGTCGATGTTGATCGTGCCGTCCTGCTTCAACACGATCTTCGCCTTGCCGCAGACGAGCGTCAGCTCAGTCGCAGCATCGAGCTTGAACGACTGCTTGACGGTCATCTCCTGGGTCTTCTCGACGGTCTCCGTCGACTTGCCCTTGACCTCGACCGTCATGTCCTTGTCGGCCTTGATCACAACCTCCTCGACGGCGGCCATGTTGATGTGCTTCGGGCTGCGCAGAACGTACGAGCCGTCCGGATTCCCGTCCTTTTCCTTGGGGTTGATGTGGTCCGGGAGCGGCGTGTCCTTGCCGTTCCAGAGCGCTCCGAGGACGTAGGGCCTGTGCGGGTCGCCGTACTCGAAGCCCACGAGCACCTCATCGCCGACCTGCGGGAGCATCATCTGTCCCCGGTCCGGTCCTGCCCCCACGGCGACGACGCGCGCCCAGGCCCCCTCGTTCTGCTCGCCGTCCAAGGTCGGGTACTTCACCCGCACCCGCGCGAACTTCGTCTCCGGGTCCTTGTTGTTGGTGACGATGCCGACGACGAGCGACTTGCCCCAGCTGTTCTTGGTCGCGCTTTGCGCCAGGTCGACGAGCTCGCGCGGAAGCCGGCCCATCACCTCGAAGTTCGTCGTGTAACCGGTCGGGCCGCCGTAGGCGTGCGTCACGGAGGTGACGCGGTACTTGCCGTTGAACTGACTGCCGAGACCCTTGATCTTCAACGTCGTCCCGGCGCGGATCCCGGGGTGGCCCTCGCACGTGCCCCACGCCGAGACGAACGAGCCGCCGAGGTAGGAGGCGACGCTTTTCGCCAGGTCGCTCGCAGACCCCTGGTCGGCAACTGGCGCGTTGGCGATCGTCACGGTGGCGTTCCCGAACGCGCGCTGCACCTCGCGGAACTGGATCCCGATCGCGCTTCCCTGCTGCTTGACCGACGCTTGCTCCTCGATCTTCGCCTTCTTCGTCGGATCCCACGAGCGCACCATCACGTTGCTTACCTGCTGGGCGGCGCTGACGCGGGGGAAGAAGGAGTGCAGCCGCGTGGCCGAGCCGTTCGTCGCGTTCTCGCCGTACTCGAGCTCCAGCGCCTCCCCGGTCTCCTCGATCCTCTGGAAGACGAGATTCCTGCCGTCGACGAACGCCTCGTAGTCGTGCATCGAGGCGAGTCGCTTGATGAACTCGTAGTCCGTCTCGTTGTTCTGCTGGAAGAAATCGTGTACGGGCGACGTCACATCGATCTTGGCCGCCAGTCCCACCTCCCCGGCGAGCTTCTGCACGATTTGGGAGGTCGACATCTGCTGGAAAGTCCGTGTCTTCCGCCCCCGGTGGAGGCGATGCGACCGCGCGTAGCCCGACGCGACAAGGCGAATTCCGTCCGCTCCGAAGCTTGGCTCGAGCGCGGTGACCTCGCCGTCGAAGACCTTCACCGGCCTCCTGGCCGCCGGCGCGCCGAGGCGGATCTCGACCGCCGTCCCGAGGTTCGGCTTCGGGGGCTCAACCCCGAGCGGGTCGTCGCCTCGGCTGAGGTCGGCCGGCGCAAAGGTGACGCTGAAAGCGGCCGGCAGCGCGAGGCTGTCCTGCACCCGCACCTCCTGCATGACGCCGGGGCGCACGGCGACCCCGTCGAACTTGACGTCGACGAGGGCGAGCATGATCCCCTTGTCGACGGTCACGACTCCAGCCTCGGAATCGCGAGCGATCGGCCGCGCGGAAGCCTGAGCGGATCGTCGATCTCGTTGGCCTCGGCGATCGGGCGCCACTGGGTCGGGTCGCCGTAGGCGGCGAACGCGATCGACGGCAGGCTGTCGCCGTCGCGCACGACGTGGGCGCTGATCGCATCGATGCCCCTCGTGGTCGGATTGCCGCCGCCGGGCGTCCCGCCGGCGCCGCTCGAGCCGTCCTGCGCCTTCTCCGCCTGCATCAGCGCCAGGTGCGCAAGCGCCCGGATCGGGCTTCCGTCCGCGCGGAAGAGCGTGTACCGGATCGTCAGCTGACGCGCGACCGCCTTGAAGCTGACGGTCTGACCCCAGCCGAACGTGATCGTCGGCGGGCGGCCGCCGCCGCTCTCCCCCACCTCGGTCGCCTTGAGGAGCTTGTCGGTGATCTCACGGACGTCCTTCGACTCGCTGTCGGACGTGTCGAACAGGAGCTCCAGCGTCAGCTCTCGTGGGAGACCGCCCGTGAACTGCGGCGGCGGCAGCGCGGAGCCGGTGACGGGCTCGACCTTCCAGACATTCGTCTTCGAGATCGAGTACTCGGTCGGGTTGAACAGGCAGTCGATCGGCGAGCCTTCGCCCTCGATCTCGAGCGTCGCGCGCTCGAAGCCTGCCGGCGGGGTATTCGCCACTAGCTCACCCCCGGCGTCAGGCCCTCATGCGCGATCTCGATCGACTCGATCGCGAAGCTAGTGGCCTCGGACGTCGGGTTCGGTCCGACGTACCTGATCGGGACGGCGCAGCTGAACGCCCAGGTCTGGACAACCGAGAGGTCGCGGTCGAGGAGCTTGATCGTGACGCCGCCCCGGCTGGAGCGCTCCTTCGTCTGCGTGAGCCAGTTGAGCATCGCCTTCGACGTGGTGATGCCGCGCTTGAGGACGAGGTTCTGGTACTTCAGGCGCCCTCGGAGCTGGTGGACGAACATGTTCTGGCCGCCTTCGGCGTACGAGTACGTCTCGTACTCGGCCTGTAGGCCGGTGCACTCCTGGAAGTAGCCGAGGAGGGCGTCCTCGATCTCGACCTGGAAGTGGCAGCCGACGACGCTCGGATCGTCCGGCACCGGCTACACCTCCCCTCGTCCTACGCCCACGGCAGGTCTCCCAACAGGTCGCCCATGCGCTCGCGCTGACGCAGGAGGTCGCGCCTGAGCTCATCCACGACGGTCTCGTACGTCTTGCCGGTCTCCGCCGGCACGTACGGCATCCGCGCGATCGTCTGCTCGGCTGGCGCCGGCGCCGTCTGCGAGGAGGGAGTGACGGCCGGCGAGAGTGCGGACGAGCGTGCGATCGTCGGTGCAAGCGACTGCGCGGATTGCGTGATCACAACGGGCTCCGGCGGGCGCACGAACGGTTGCGGGGCAGGGACGTTCGGCGGGGCGTCTGACGCCGGCGTCGCGGCCGTTGCCGGCCGGCTCACCGGCGCCTTGGGCGGTCGTGCTGCCGGCGAACGGTCGATGCGTGCCTGTGGGCGCGGCGTCGCCGCCAGGCTCAGGCGCGGTCGCTCGCGCCTTGCGACGACCGCGGTCGAGAGCACAGGCGCACGTGGCGTCGTCGCCGCCGCGGCCGGTGCCGCGCGGGCGGGCCGCGCCGTCGGGACGCTCCGGCGCGGGACGAGCCTCGCGGCCAGACGGGCGAGCGGCCGTTGTACCGGTGGGGTGGCGGGCGGCGCAGGTGGAGCAGCGGACGCCTCGACACCCGGCGGCTGCTGCTGTACCGGCGCTTCGATATGCGGGACAGGCGGTGGCGGAACGGACATCTGAGGCTCAGATTGCTGCGTCGAGGGCGGCGGCACCGCCACGGGGGCCTCGCCCCTCGGCGCGGGTGGAGGCGGCGGCGCCTGACGCCGGCTGGCGCGCCGGAGGATCGTGCGCGCAGCCGGCTGCTGCGGCGGCCGGGGCGGTGAGGCCGGCGTGGTGCGCGGCGGCTCGGCCGGCGGGGTCGGCGGTGAGATCCGCGGCTCGGCGGTCGCGGCCGGCGGAGGAGTCGTCTCCGCCCGGCGGCGGAGCAGGCGTCGGGCGAGCGTCGGGCGCGGGGTGTGCGCGGGAGCCGCCGGCGCCGACGCAGCGACGGTGGCCGGCTCGGCGGCTCGGGCGACCGGCGACGGTGCAGCGGGCGCGCGCCCCGGTGAGGCGGAGCCTTCGCGCCTCGGCTCCGGCGGCGCGGCTGCGGTGGGGCTTTGCGGCGTGGGCTCAGGCGCCGACGCCGGCTGCTCGCTCGGTTCGGCACTCGGCGCGGCGGCAGGCGGCGGCTGCTCGACGGGCGCGGCACTCGGGGAGGTGGCCAGCGGGGGCGCGGCCGGCGGCTCCGTCTGCTTCACGGCGGGCCGGACCGGAGCCGGCCCAGGGCGACGCGCGAGCGAGCGCTCGCGGGCGGCGGGCCGTGGCGGCGCTGGGGGCGAAACCGGCGTACCCGCGGATGAAGGCGCCTCCGGGCGGCGCGGCCGGACCACGTCCAGCGCGCGTCGCATGAGCCCGCGACGCTGAGGCGGAGTCGTGGGCGCCGGAGCCGGCCTCGGCGGTGGCGCCGGCGGGGCCGCGCGACGGGCGAGCGTCCGCTGGACCCGGGGTCGCGCCGGCGCGGGCGGCTTCGCCTGCGAAGGGCGCCGCGCTACGGGCACGGGCGCGGGCGCGGACGGCGGCGCCGAAGGCGCAGACGGCGTCGCCTTCCGCGCGACTTCGGAGGCCGACGGGGGCGGCTCGCTCTTCGGAGCAGGCGGACGCGTCGAGAGCTTCCGGCCCCGCGCAGGCTTCGGCGGCTCATCGGCCGCGCCGGACGCAGGGCCAGAGTCGGCCGGCGCCGAACGCGGAGGCTGCGCTGGCGCGGCGCTCGGCTTGCGGCTGATTCGCGCTGCGGGCTCAGCCGGCTTCGCCCTGGGCTGCGGGCTGGTGTCAGGCGCCGACGGAGACGGAGGCGGAGGCGGAGGAGTCGAGCCCTCG
>Ga0126312_10001279_pt1 | contig 16413 bp, 8 predicted proteins | sample Plot104A_FD_92537 | JGI IMG/M metagenome (GOLD analysis project Ga0126312, IMG submission 92537) | Serpentine soil microbial communities from UC McLaughlin Reserve, CA, USA - Plot104A | ecosystem: Environmental > Terrestrial > Soil > Grasslands | place: USA: UC McLaughlin Reserve, Lake County... | reverse complement strand
GGCAACTCCGGAGGTCCTGCGTTATGCGGCGTAACACCTGGGAAGGTCATCACTCCGCCACCTGCCTCATTCATTTCGGCCAGCTTTTCTGTTCGTGAGCGCCCAGAGGCCCCTGGGCTACTCGATCTTTGGCCGGAAATCACGAAGGCCGCGATTCCCGGTTGTCTGGGATCACGGCCCTTGGGCTGTCGGTGGGTTCTACACCGGCGGGCTGGTAGGAGGTGGTCCCAAACGAGTCGAAAACTTGGTGTCAGTGACGTGCACACCGCGGGCTCCCGCGATGCATCCGCCTTGGGTGGCCTGCATTGCCGTCGCGCTCCTCGACATGGCATAGACGTCCGCTTCTCCCTGGAGGAGCTGAACCCCATCGGTGGCAGGGAGAGAACGAGCGTTGAGGCGCCAGGTCGCACGCCAGCGCGGCTCCTGAGCCGCGTGCCCAGGTACCACCGGGAGATCAGGCGTCGGGTTGGCGAGCAGCAGGCGATGCATGTGGCGATTGACCATCGTTGCCACTCTCCTTTCGCTGATCATCGTGCGGTTACCCAGGCGTCGCTCGACGACAGCCGCGTAATGCAAACTGCCGTCCTGTTCACAGTAAGGGACCCTTGCGGACGTGCGCAAACCTTTTTTGGCCGAGGTCGCGCCATTGATCTTGACTCAGGAACTGTCCGCAGGTCTCTTCTCCTGGGCGAGAATGGCCAAGACGTGCTCTCCGTACTTGTCAACCTTGGCCGCACCAAGTCCGGCGATCTTGATCAACTCGGCGGGTGAGGCCGGTCGGGCTTCTGCCACGGCAACCAGCGTGGCATCGGTGAAGATGCAATACGCCGGCACGCTTTGGGCCGCCGCCTCTTGTCGGCGCCACTCCTTCAGCAGGGTGACCGTGTGCTCGTCAAAGGTAGATGGGCAATCGATGTGCCGGCTGAGCTTGCGTTCGGCAGAGTTGTGCAAGGGCCCACCACAAGAACGGCAGTGTGCCGCCAGTGCGGACCCTCTCGCCCGCCCGACACGTGGCGTCGCGGTTGTCGCTAATGAGGCGGGCAGCACTGGATCCAGGAAGCGCGATGGTTTGCGCCCGTTGCCGCCACCGTTACGGGTGCGAGACCACGAGATTCGGAGGTGTTGCCGAGCCCGGGTGATGCCCACATAGAGCAGCCTCCGCTCTTCCGCGATCTGATCAGGAGTGATTGCCAACACGAAGGGCATGGAGCCTTCCTGTACACCAAGCAACGCGACGGCGTCCCACTCGAGTCCCTTGGCGGAATGCAGTGTTGACACCGTCACACCCTGCGCAGACGGTACGTGTTGCGCCTCCGCTCGACGCTCGAGCTCGGCGAGGATGGCTGTGAGATCGACCTGCTCAATCGCACCGTTTGTCATGTCCTCGGCGACACTCAGCAACGCGGCGAGCGATTCCCAGCGTTCTCGAACCGCTCCTGCTCCGGTCGGCGGATCGGGTGTCCAACCAAGCGTGCCGAGCACGGCCTTGACCTGTTCGACCCCGCTGACGGCTCCTGCGGTGCCGCCTTCTCCAGCGCGTACTTCGGTGCGCAGGGCCAGCAGTGCCTGGCGCACCTCCGGCCGCTCGTAGAACCGTTCCCCTCCGCGCACCAAGTAGGGGATGCCGCGCTCTGCGAAGACCTGCTCGACAACCGGTGACTGTGCGTTGATCCGAAACAACACTGCCATCTCGCGAAAAGCCACACCGATGGACCGAAGATGGACAAACCAGTCGGCAACCGCAGCCGCTTCGCTTGCCTCGTCCGGTGCCTGGGCGAATGTCGGTTCGGGACCGGGAGGCCGCTGGGCGTCCAACGTCACTGCACGCAAGCCAGCACCGGCGGGGAGTTGTGACATGACCTTGTTGGCACAACCGACGACCTGTGGTGTGGAGCGGTAGTCGCGCACCAGCCGGATGATGGTGGCTGATCGATATCGTTGTGCGAAGTCGGTCAAGAACCCGGCTTTGGCGCCGGCAAAGGAATGGATCGTTTGGGCGGGATCACCCACCACGCAGATCTCTTGGCGGTCACCTCGCCAGAGGTTGAGAAGTGCCTCCTGCAACGGGCTCACATCTTGGTATTCGTCGACGACCAAGTGACGGTAAGTGCGGCGCACGGCGTCGGCCACCTCGGGATGGTCCGATATGAGGGCGGCGGCGCAGAGCAGGATGTCTTCGAAATCGATCCGGGAGCGGTCACGCTTGGCCGATTCGTAGCCGGCGAAGATGCGGCCGATCGTTTCGGGGTCTAGCGAGGCAAGTACTCGATTGTGTTCGGCGGCAAGGCGTGGATAGTCGTCGACCGAAACGTTGCTGACCTTGGCCCATGAGATCTCGCCCACTAGATCGCGCAGTTTCGGGGTGTCGACTCTGACTCGCAGCCGGCTGGCTGCTTCGGCGACCAACGACATCCGGTTGTCCACCACCGCTGGCAACTCTCCGCCGTAGATGCGGGGCCAGAAGTACTGCGCCTGGCGCAACGCCGCCGAGTGGAATGTGCGGGCCTGAACACCGTACGCTCCGAGCTGCTGCAACCGCCCTCGCAGCTCGCCGGCCGCCCGGGTGGTGAACGTGACCGCCAGCACGCTGGTGGGGTTATAGGCACCCATCGCCACGCCGTACGCGATCCGATGCGTGATGGCGCGGGTCTTGCCCGTGCCCGCGCCCGCGATGACCGCCACCGGGCCGCCGAGCGTCGTGGCAACCTCCCGCTGCTCCGGATCGAGGCCGGCCAGCAGCTCCTCCGGACCGGACATCACAGCAGCGACGGACACGCACGTCACCCTAAACCGAGCCGGTGACACCTCTGCCCGAACCGGGCAGCCGATAAGCCAGCCGGGTTTGGAAGACCGACGGCTTCCGCCGCATCGGCACCCGCTGCCCAATCGGCACGAATCCGTATCGACGATAGGTGCGTTCAGCGGCGGTGTTGCCGTCAGCCACATCCAGGACAAGCCGACTTGAGCCTCGCGACACCGCCGTCTGCCCGATCTCATCGATCAAGCGCGCGGCGACTCCTCGCCCGCGGGCATCGGGCGCCACATACATGGCGACGATCATCATGTCACCGTCATCCTGCGGAAAGGTGACTGCCATGCCGACCACGTTTTCGTGATCAACAGCGAGAAAGGTCGACGCACGGACAAGCCGGTCGCGCCATTGCTGATCACTCAAGTGCTGCTCGTCTTCGAGAGTGGACTCGTAGGCTTCCGGCTCTTCGCGCAGGGCGCGCAGCCGAATGTCACGGCAGACCTGCCAGTCGTCGATTTCCGCGCGCCTGATGATCACGCCCACACAACCATCCTGCCCGCGGGGTGCACGAGAAGGTGCGCCTCAACATGCGTGGCGTCAGATGTGCTTGGTGTGGAGAGATGAACGGATCAGCCGCCTACGGTATGGAGATGCTGGGCCGTCGATTCGCTCAACGTCACATCAGGACGATGACAGCCGTGTGACGAACGCAATACGATGCAGGCGTTCGGGCTGAAATAGCCTCGCCTCCCGCCTAGTTGTATATATCGTGACTATGGAATCGACTCTCGAACTACCGACTGTCTTCACGACCACGTGGTGCGGGTACTGTGTGCGCCTCAAGTCACAGCTGAGCCGGGCGGGGATCGAGTTCCGCGAGGTCGACGTCGAGAAGAATGTGGATGCCGCCGTAGTGGTCGCACAGGTCAACTCGGGAAATCTGACCGTACCGACGGTGCTGTTTCCAGACGGCTCGGCGCTGACCAATCCGACGGCAGCGGAAGTCGGCAGCCGTGTTGGAGCAGCTGCCTGACTTGCTGTCGCTGCCGTTAATGGCCCCGAGAAGCCGCTGACTGAAGTGGGCCGTTAAGCCAGCAGTTCTCCGCCCGCCCGACACGTTCGCCTGGTTCGCGTTGCGCTGTCAGGGGGCCGCCTTAGGGTGGTCCGATCATGAGCCTGTACGTCCATCGTGCCGAGCGCGCCGACCGGCTCGCTGCCGGTCTGGCTGAACTACTCAGCACTCCGCTAGACGATCCGTTCGCCGCCGAGATCGTCAGTGTCCCCACCCGTGGCGTCGAGCGGTGGCTAGCGCAGGGCTTGTCGCACCGGCTTGGCACAGGCATAGGGGACGACGGTGTGTGCGCCGGGGTAGAATTTCCCTCTCCTCGCAGGTTGACGGCCCGCGCGATGAGCGGAGTCTGGCAGCTGGCTCCAGAGAAGGATCCCTGGCAGCCGGCCCACGCGGTCTGGCCGCTGCTGAACGTCATCGAGGTCGCGCGTGGCGAGGAGTGGCTCGGAGTCCTCTGGACGTATCTCGGCACCTCTCCTGATCACCGCTCCGAGGACGGGGGTCTGACCGAGGTGCGGAGCGACCGGCGGTGGTCCATTGCCCATCATCTCGCCGGCCTGTTCGCCGGTTATGCGAGCAGCCGGCCCTCCATGATCGCTTCCTGGCTCAGGGGGTATGACACGGACGGGCTCGGACAGCAGCTTCCACCCGACCGAGCCTGGCAGGCAGAATTATGGCGGCGGCTACGCGTGCGGATCGGCGTAGAGAGCCCTGCCGAACGGCTTCAGAGCGGTGCCGCCGAGCTGGCGATCTCACCGAGCAGCACAGATCTGCCCAGCCGAGTGTCAATCTTCGGCGCCACCAGGATCAACGCCGATCAGTTGTTGATTCTGCATGCCCTGAGCCACCATCGTGACGTCCACCTCTGGCTGCCTCATCCTTCGCCGACGCTGTGGTCGAGCCTGGCCGCCGATCCGGACACCGCTGTGGTCGGGCCACGGACCGACCGTTCAACCGCGGTGCACGCCCGGCACCCGCTACTGCGCTCTCTTGGCCGCGACTGCCGCGAGCTACAGCAGATGCTGGCTGCCGGAGGTCAAGTCACCGAGGATGCGCACTTTCCTGCGCCGGAGGCCGTCCCAGCCACATTGCTCGGTTGGCTTCAGCGCGACATCGCCAACAACTGTGCACCGCGACCGAGCGATGTGCCAGTCCTCCGTACCGATGACCGCAGCGTCCAGTTCCACGCATCACACGGCCCCGATCGCCAAGTCGAAGTGCTTCGCGAACTGCTCGTCGGGCTGCTGGCCGATGATCAAAGCCTGGAGCCCCGAGACATTCTCGTGCTATGTCCCGACATCGAGACCTACGCCCCGCTGATCTCGGCTTCATTCGGGCTGGACGTGGGCGAATCGGAAGCCGAACATCCGGGGCACCGCCTCCGGGTCCGAATGGCCGACCGCTCCATCCGGCAACTCAATCCTCTGCTCTCCGCGCTCAGCCGGCTGCTGGTTCTGGCCGAGTCCCGGATGGAGGCATCAGCCTTCCTGGACTTCTGCGCCCTGGGTCCGGTCGCGCGGAAATTCGGTTTCAGCGGCGATGATCTCCAGCGCCTGCACGAACTGGTGCCCAGGTCGGGCGTCCGCTGGGGCTTCGATGCCGGCCATCGCGAGCGGTACGGCATGTCTGCCTTCTCCCAGAACACCTGGGCCGCCGGTCTGGATCGGCTGCTGTTAGGGGTGGCCATGGATGAGTCTGATGACCGCTTCCTCGGCACTGCGCTGCCGCTGGACGACGTCGACTCCCAGGACGTGGATCTCATCGGACGGCTGGCGGAATGCCTCGACCGGGTTCGGAGCCTCACCGATTCATTTGCGACTCGGCGGCCACTGGCCGGCTGGTGCTCGACATTCAGGGAGGCGATCGAGGAGTTGACATCGGTCCTTCCCACCGACAGCTGGCAGGTTGCTCATGCCTACGGGGAGCTGAGCGGCCTGGCAGAGGTCGCGTCCAGCACTTCCCCTCTGGATCAGGCTGAGGCGCTCGATCTCAGTCTCGCCGAAGTCGCGGCCGTGCTCACGGAGGCTTTTCGGGGCCGCGCCAGCCGGGCCAACTTTCGCACCGGCACGTTGACCATGTGCACCATGCTGCCGATGCGCTCGGTTCCTCATCGCGTCGTCTGCCTGCTCGGCGTGGACGACGGGATCTTCCCCCGCCACCTCGAGGTTGACGGCGATGATCTCCTGGCTCTCCATCCATGGATCGGCGACCGCGATCCGCGCAGCGAGGATCGCCAGTTGCTGCTCGACGCGATCATGGCGGCGATTGATCATTTGGTCGTCGTCTATGCCGGCATGGATCCGCGGACGGGCGCCAACCGCCCGCCGGCGGTACCGATCAGTGAACTCCTGGATGCCCTTGACCGCACTGCTCGCACGGTTGATGGGCACCCGGTCCGCAGCAAGATCATGACCGAGCACCCGTTGCACCCGTTCGACCCGCGCAACTTCGGCCGCGCTGCCACTGGATCCATCCCCGACACTTCACCCGATCCGCCCGGTCGCGCTTTCAGCTTCGACCGGGCGACGTGGCGCGGCGCCCTCGCCGCCAGCGCTGAACGAACACCGCCCAGGCCGGTGTTCGGACTGGTGCCGCTTCCCGAGCCTGCTTTAGAGCCGACGGTGGAGATCGAGGATCTGAGTCGCTTCTTCGCCCATCCGGTCCGCGCCTTGCTGAAGGAGCGCGCCGGCGTCAGGCTCCGCCACGACGATGACCGACCGGCTGAGCAGATCCCCATCACCCTGGCCGGCCTCGACCGCTGGGAGGTCGGCAACCGGTTACTCGGCAGGCACCTTTCCGGTGTGGATCTCGGACAGCTCGCGGCCGCCGAATGGCGTCGGGGCTGGTTGCCGCCACGAAGCTTCGGTTCGGTCGCCCTGGGCGAGGTCGCCGAGACCGTGCGGGAGTTGGCCCAGGCGGCCGCGCCCTACTTGACCGGACCGCCTGAGCGCCGGGACATTTCCGTGCCGGTGGGTTCGCAGCTGTTGGTCGGCACCGTATCCGAGATCTACGAAACGAATGTGATCCATGTCGCCTATTCCTTTCTGGCCGCGAAACACCGGCTGCAGAGCTGGATCGAGCTCCTTGCCGTCACAGCGAGCCATCCCGGCGCTCCGTGGCGAGCGGTCACCGTCGGACGAGGCGGTCGCTCAGTACTCGGACCGGTGGATCCGGAGTTGGCGCTGAGCGTCCTGACCCGGCTGGCGGCCCTGCGCAGGACCGGGTTACGCGAGCCTTTGCCGTTCTCCCCCAAGACGTCGGCGGAGTACGCGAGGCTTCGAGCGGACGGCAAGACGGTCGACTTGTACGAGAAGAAGCTGCAAGCGATCTGGCTCACTGAGCGGGATCTGGCCTGGGAGAGCTTCTTCGGAACGAGGGCCAACCTGGAGGACCTGCTGCGCCAACCACCTCTCCCGGAGGACGAGCACGAAGCGCTGAAGGAACCAAGCCGCTTCGGCACTATTGCCCGGGTTGTGTTCGAGCCGCTGCTGTCGGTGGAGGCCGGTGGATGACCACTGACCCACTCCCGTTCGACGTGTCCGGGGATCTGCCGACGGGAACCACTGTTCTCGAAGCGAGCGCCGGCACAGGCAAGACGTACACGATCGCGGCCCTCGCCGCGCGCTACATCGCCGAGGGCGCGGCTGAACTGAGCGAGCTGATGATCGTCACATTCGGTCGGATGGCCACCAACGAGCTTCGACTCCGTGTCCGAGAGCGACTGGTCCACCTTGAGGCGACGCTTGCTGCCGCGCATTCCGGTGAGCTGTCCGGTCGGATCGAGCCGGCCTCCCAGAGTGACAGCGTCGAGAAGCTCCTCATCAGCGGTGATCAGCGGGAACTGCGCAAGCGACACCAGCGGGTCGTGGCGGCACTCGCCGAATTCGACGCGGCAACGATCGCCACCACCCACGAGTTCTGCCTTGCCATGCTCGATGGGCTCGGCGTGCTGGCGGATCGTGAACCCGCCGCGCGCTTCGTCGAGCAGCTCGGTGATCTGACGCGGGAGGTAGCGGGAGATCTCTATCTCCGCCGTTACGCGATCAGTGGGGTACCGCCCCTGGGTTTCGACGCCGCTCTGGAACTCGCGCAGTCTGTGGTCGAGAATCCGCACGCCAGGCTGGTGCCGGCGGCCCTCAGCGCCGAGGACTACCCGGAGGCAGCAGAGAGGCACGCCTTCGCAGCCGAGGTCCGGGCGGAAGTCGAGCGCCGGAAGCGTTCGGGCCGGCTGTTCACCTACGACGACATGTTGATCAGGCTTCGCGACGCGCTTGCGGATCCGGTCAATGGAACGGCCGCCGGCGACCGCCTGCGCAGCAGGTACCGAATCGTGCTGGTCGACGAATTCCAAGACACCGACCCGATCCAGTGGGAGATCCTGCGGCGCGCGTTCCATGGTCACGTCACGTTGATCTTGATCGGCGATCCGAAGCAGGCGATCTATGCGTTTCGCGGCGCCGATGTGTTCAGCTATCTCGACGCAGTCCAGGAAGCCGACTCTGTTCGCACCCTGGCCACCAACTGGCGAAGCGACACAGCGCTCGTGCGGTCGGTCGAGACGTTGATCGGTGGTGCGGCGCTCGGCGACTCCCGCATCGTTGTCCGGTCGGTCAGAGCCAATCAGCCCGAGCACCGGCTGCGAACTCAATCCGGGGAACCCTGCGCCGTGTTCCGGCTGCGGGTGATCGAACATGCCGTCGACGCAGACACCGTACTTCCCGTTGCCCGGCTGCGGCCCAAGATCACCGAAGATCTGGTAGCGGATATCACCACACTGCTCGCTTCAGGTACCACTCTGACTTCCAACGGGCGAAGCCGACCGATCGACCCGGCCGACATTGCCGTCCTCGTCCGCACCAATGACCGAGGTGAGAGCATTCGTGACGGACTGATCGCAGCCGGTGTTCCAGCCGTCATGTTCGGCGCGTCCTCGGTGTACGCCTCAGCCGCTGCCGACGACTGGCTGACGCTGCTGACGGCTTTGGAACAGCCTCGGCAGCAGTTCGTTCGGCGCGCAGCACTCACCTGCTTCTTCGGCTGGACCTTCGACGAGCTGGCCACAGCCAACGAGCACAAACTCGTTGCTCTGATCCAGCAGGTTCGGTCCTGGAGCCGGGTTCTCGCCACCCGCGGTGTGGCCGCCCTCCTCGATGCCATCACCGGCCAGACCGGCCTGCCGGAGCGTTTGCTGCACACCACAAGCGGTGAGCGATGGCTGACCGACCTCCGCCACATCGCTCAAGGTCTGCATGCCGCGATGGTGTCGAACCAGCTCGGCATCTCCACCCTGGTGGAATGGTTGCGAGATCGGATGTCCGAGGCCCGCCGTAGTGGACTGAGCGACCGGACCCGGCGGTTGGAGACCGACGCCCGTGCTGTCACCATCCTCACGGTGCACGCCAGCAAGGGTCTCGAATTTCCAGTCGTCTACTTCCCCGACGCCTGGGATCAGCACGTCGACAACCGGGACGATGGCCGTACGCTCAGGCTGCACGAGACCGATGTTGAACACCGGACGATGTGCGAGCTCGACGTTGGTGGCCTGCACGCACCGGATCGGACAGAACGGTTCGCGCAGCACCTGGCTGAGGAGTCCGGCGAGCAGCTCCGGCTGCTCTATGTCGCGCTCACCAGGGCCGGTTCTCAGGTGGTGACGTGGTGGGCGCCGTCGCGCAACACGCCGGCGTCGGCCCTCCAGCGGTTCTTGTACCGGCCGACCGAGGGGGGCGCTCAGCCGGCCCCCAGCTATCCCTTGACCGGTGACCCGCGAACTCTTGGCCGGCTGCAGACCGACTTCTCGGTAGAGACGCTGCTGCCACGAGCACCGGTCGCATGGCGCTCGCCGGTTGAGCGAACCTGGCCCGGCCCGCCACGGACCTTCGACCGAGCTCTTGATCTGCAGTGGCGCCGGACGTCGTACTCCTCGCTGACCGCGGCTGTTCACGGGTTGGACCTCGTGCCGGCGGGTGTAGGGAGCGAGCCCGAGCCAACAAAGGAAGACGATGAGCCGACGTCGATGCCCGACGAGGTAGCTCCGCCGGCACAGGCTGCCGTTCCCGGCCGCGACGGGACAGCCGCCGTGACCACCGGTGACGAACGTTCCGGTCTTATCTCCCCCATGCAGGACCTCCCCGTCGGAGTGGAGTTCGGAAGCCTGGTCCATTCGGTGCTCGAGGTGGTCAACCCAACTGCCGACCCACTTACTGTCGAGCTTCGCGAGGCAGTGGCCATCGCGATGACCCGAACCCCGGCCGCCGATGTGCCCGCCGACATCCTCACCGAGGCTCTACTGCTGGCGATGCAGACCCCCCTCGGCTCACTGGCGGGTGGCCGGCGCCTGTGCGACATCTCGACCTCCGACCGGCTGCCGGAACTGACGTTCGAGCTGCCGCTTGCCGGAGGCGATCACCCGACCAAGGAGCTCACTTTGGGCAGTCTCGGTCCGTTGCTTCGCCGCCATCTCCGGCCTGGGGATCTTCTTCTGGAATACGCCGGGGCGCTCGAGCACCCTCTTTTGCGGGGTGAGACGCTGCGCGGCTACCTCAACGGCAGCATCGATGCGGTGTTGCGCGTGCCGGGCCCCCACGGCGGGTCGCGTTATCTGCTGGTGGACTACAAGACGAACTGGCTCGGCGGTGAGGAACCTGGCCGGCTGTTGGTGAACGATTACACGCCACAACGGATGGCCCGAGCGATGATGGAAGCGCACTATCCGCTGCAGGCACTGCTCTACTCCGTGGCCTTGCATCGGCTTCTGCGCTGGAGACAACCGGGCTACCGGCCCGAGGCTCATCTCGGCGGCCTGCTCTATCTCTTCGTTCGGGGCATGGCCGGGCCACAGACCCCGCAGATAGACGGCGTTCCGTACGGGGTCTTCAGCTGGCGTCCACCGGCTGCGCTGGTGACCGAACTATCCGATCTGCTGCACGGCAGGCCGTCATGAGCACTGTCATGTCATGAGCACTGTCATATCGTCCGACGCCATCGAGTCGACCGACGCCAGATTCGCCCATCGTGCTTCGGGTCAGCTGCGCGCTTTCAACCACGCCGGTGTCCTCAATTTGGCCGATGTCCATACCGCGTCAGGCATCTGCCGGATCGGTCGCGAAGACGACGAGCGAGTCGCGCTCGCACTGGCATTGACTGTCCGCGCGCTGCGGATGGGCTCAGTCTGCATCGACCTCGACACTGTGCACGCCCAGGTGCATGACGAATCCGAGGCGCAGCTCGACGTCACGACGCTGCCCTGGCCGCACCCCGATGATTGGCGGCAGGCAGTGACGATGAGCGGCCTGGTCGCGACCGATCCAGATGAGCCACCGAGTCGACCTCTACGTCTAGCTCACGGTTTGCTGTATCTCGAGCGTTACTGGCAACAAGAAGAGCTTGTCCGGCGGGAGCTGCAAGGACGGTTCTGGGCAGCGCCCCCTCCGGTTGACAAGGATCGGCTCGCCATTGCACTGCATCGCCTGTTTCCTGGGCTGGTCAGTGATCAGACTGATCACCAGGCCCTTGCAGCGGCCGTAGCCGTATTGGCCCGCATAACAGTCCTGACAGGTGGCCCGGGGACCGGTAAGACCACAACGGTGGCCCGCCTGGTAGCGCTTCTCAACGATCAACCCGGTACCCCGCTCCGGATTGCGCTCGCCGCGCCGACCGGAAAGGCAGCGGCCCGGCTGGCTGAAGCGGTCCGTACGGCCGCCAGCCAGCTGAGTCCGGAAGACCGATCCCGGCTCGAGGACATATCCGCATCGACGCTGCACCGACTGCTCGGCTGGGTGCCGGATAGCCGCGGGCGGTTTCGTCATCATGGACGCAACCGCCTCCCACACGACCTCGTCGTCGTCGACGAGATGTCGATGGTGTCCCTGACGATGATGGCCCGCCTGCTGGATGCCCTGCGACCCGAGGCTCGACTCGTGATGGTCGGAGATCCGGACCAGCTTTCCTCAGTCGAAGCCGGCGCGGTGCTGGCCGACATCGCGCGGGCTCCGGGCAAGCCGAATGTTGAGCTCGGCGGAAATTTGTCGGCGTTGAGGCTCATCCCACACCACAGCCATGGACCGACCCATGGCGTGGTCCAGCTAACTAGAACATGGCGATTCGGGAGAACAATCGATCAGCTGGCAAAGGCCATTCGAGCCTCTGATCCCGACGCTGTGGTGGAGGTCCTACGGACCGGCGCATCCGACGTCGTATTTGCTGAAGTCGATGTTGAGCCGGTGCGCCCTGAAGGCCTGGAGCCGCTCGCCGAGGAGGTCCGACGCTCCGGAGTCACCACCAGGGAGGCCGCCAAGGTTGGCGACGTGCCGAGCGCTCTGGCGGCGTTGGACCGTCACCGGCTGCTCTGCGCGCACCGCCGAGGGCCCTTCGGGGTCGCACGATGGAGCAGTGAGGTCGAACGCTGGCTGTCTGAGACTGAGCCAGGCTACGCCGACGAGGGTGAATGGTATCTGGGTCGTCCCCTGTTGGTCACCGCCAACGACTACGAGCTGGGGCTGTTCAACGGTGACACCGGCGTGGTGGTCGACTCCCCGGATGGGGTCCGAGTGGCATTCGCTGGGGGGCCCCAGCCAACGCTCTTCGCGCCAGTTCGCTTGGACGCGGTCCAGACGGTGCACGCGATGACGGTGCACCGCGCCCAGGGAAGCCAGTTCGATTGCGTGTCGTTCATCGTGCCGCCACCCGACTCGCCATTGCTCACCCGGGAGCTGCTGTACACCGCGGTGACTCGAGCGACCCGGCGAGTGCAGGTTTTCGGCAGTGAGGACGCCATCCGACGGGCTGTGCTGCGTCCGGCAAACCGGGCCAGTGGGCTCCGATCTCGGCTCGGCTGATCCGATTAGGCTGATTGCGTGACGAACTGGGCGATGGCCAGTGACCTCGACCGCGTCGATCACCATCGCAGGTCTCAGGAGTGGGTGGCGAATCTGTGGCGGGCTGACGACGCCAAGCTTCTCAAGCTTGATGACCAGTCGCGATTTACGACGAATGCGGGCGGCAGCAAACTGCGGATGACCAAGCCGTTCGTGGAGTACGACAGCCAGCGCCATCGTCTTCTCGGCCTACTCGACGCGGTGCCAGTGTTTGCCGTTGAGACGTTGACCGAGGGTGAAGTGCACGACATGCGCGAGGTCGGTCATCAGCTCAGCGACAACGAGCGGGACATCGCCGCTACGGCGGCTGCGCTGACCCACTGGCATCGTCGGGAACCGCACTGCCCTCGCTGTGGGGGCCGGACAGTCGTGATCAACGGCGGCTTCGCGCGACACTGCGAATCCTGCGGTGAAGATCATTTTCCACGGACGGATCCAGCTGTGATCGTCGCGGTCATCGACGCTGCTGACCGAATCTTGCTGGGCAGCCAGGCCTCGTGGGGTCCCCGGGTGTCGGTGCTGGCCGGCTTCGTGGAGACCGGCGAATCCTTGGAGCAGGCGATCCATCGCGAGATCGGTGAGGAAGCCGACATCGCGCTGACCGACATGCACTATTTCGGTAGCCAGCCGTGGCCTTTTCCGCGTTCGGTGATGGTTGGCTTCTTTGCGCGCGCGACGACAACCGAGATTTGCGTTGATGCAGAGGAGATCGCTTCGGCAGACTGGTTCACGAGGGCCCAACTCACCGAGAGGCTTGATTCCGGCGAACTCGGGTTGCCCGGGCCGAGCTCCATCGCCTTTCGGATGATCCAGGCATGGCGGAACGGCGAAGCGCCTCTGTGAACCACCTGGTGGCCGACCCGGCTCGGCTGCTCTGAGCGTTGCCGCCACTCGAACCTGCCGAGCGCATATCCCGGATCGCGTGGACTGCGCGGCCCCGATCAAGATCCGGATATGAGCTGCTCGAGCTCGGACCGGACGGGAAGGCGTTCGGGACGGACGACACGATCCGAGCGGACGTAGTAAAAGATCGCATCGACCGACTCCACTGGGAGGTTGTGCATCTCTGCCCACGCCAGCCGGTAAATGGCCAACTGCCACGGATCGGCGTTCTCGGCACGGTTCGTCTTCCAGTCCACCACCTGGAATGAGTAACCGTCCGGAGCTTCATCGCCAAGTCGGTACACCGCATCGATTCGCCCACGGACGAGCCGGCCCGACAACAGGACAGTGAACGGTGACTCAATGGCGTACGGCACGGTCTGACCGAAGCGACCGGCAAGAAATCTCGCGCACATCTCGCGCAACTCGGTCTCATCCCCGGTCCCCGCATCGGCGCGATCCGGTAGATCGTCGGGGTCGACCAACGACTGCTGGCCGAGGGGGCCACTCGACAACCGAGAACCGAAATGTGACTCGACCCAGGCGTGGAAGCGGGTGCCAAACCGGGCGGCTCGGGACGGTGGTCGGGGCATTGGCCGGGCCAGCTCGGCAGCGAACGCGTCTGGTTCGACGGACAGCCGCAGCATGGCCGTGGCCGAGAGGGTGCCGGGCAGCTCGACGGTTTGCTCCCCTGAGCGTGCTTCCACAGCTTCGGTCACTAATCGGTCGAGGTCGGCGTCCCAACCTGCGACGATCGCCTCTTCATCGAGCAGCAGCGCCGGTCGGTCTACCCGTTCGTACGAACCCGTGGCGGCAAGGCGCTCATGGGCATCGATCACCCACTGGGCAGCTTCCATTCGCCGGTTCAAACCATCTGGATCCAGGGGCGCAGGCCACGGCCGCGGCTCGATGGCGACTACCAGCGGATTGTGCTCGGCTGGTGGACCTGCTTCTGGACCGAGCGCGTCATGCCGCCGAGCCTCGGCCATGATCGCTTGCAGATAGCTTGATGCACTTCGCGGTTTGAGCGCATCTGGGCGCCATAGATGGCCGCTGCCGACGAGAACGCGCTTCGCCCGGGTCACTCCAACGTAAGCCAGCCGGTCTTCAGCCAGCAACTGCTGCTCGGCCAGCCGCTCGCGGTAGGCCGTCATCGCCGAGTTGGTGACTTCGGCCAACTGCGGCACCGCGGCCGCGTCACCACGTAGATCGGCCGGCAGAGCCGCAGCGCTCGTCACCCAATTGTCGGTGACCCGGTCGCTGGGGAAGATGCCCTTCATCAGAGCCGGCAGGAAGACGACATTCCACTCCAGGCCCTTCGCCTTGTGGACCGTCAGCAGTTTGACCGCCTCACGATCAGAGGGCACGGCCTGTTCCAGGCCGGCACCCTGATCGATCTCAGCCTGGAAATAGGCCAGCAGGCCGGCCAGCGAAGCATCCCCATCGATGTCGGAGTAGCCGGCCACCGCATCCATGAACGTGCCGAGCTGGTCGCGACGCGACTCGGCGACATACTGGCGCGTCGCCATCAGCTCCACGTCTAGATCCATCGTGGCGATCACTCGCCGGGTCAGGTCCAGGACCGGTTCGTCCCCGTGCCGCCGAAGGTAGGACAACTCCGCGGCAAAGCGGGCGAACCGCTCTAGAGCCGCCGGAGAGTATGGGCGATCACCCGGGTTCTCGAGTGCGTCCAGCAGGCTGACCACGTCGGCGGGGTCGACCTCGCCGACGGCCTCCTCGAGGGCGTCAACAATGCTCAGGTCGGAGTAGACGTCGACGTGTTGGTCGTCGTCCGCCGGCCGGCGTGAGAGCTCACGCGCCCGGCTGCCGAGCAGGGCGAGATCGCGTGGTCCGATGCGCCAGCGGGGACCGGTGAGCAGCCTCAGCAGCGCGGCGTTGGCGGTGACATCGGCGATCAATCGCAACGTCGCCGTCACGTCCATGATCTCCGGCAGCCGCAGCAGGCCACCCAGCCCGACGATCTCCACCGGTATATCCCGTGCACTGAGTTCACCGTAAATCGGCGCGATATCCGCGTTCCGCCGGACGAGCACGGCGATGTCGGCCCAGTGGCCAACTGTTCCCGCCTCCTTTGCGGCGGCGATCTGGTCAGCGATCCAGCTGACCTCTTCCGGCCAGGTGTTGAAGGTGGCCGCGCGAACTTGGCCCGGACCTGCCTCGTCCGGCGCACGAAGCAAGCCGAAGCCCTCTTGTGAATCGTCTCGGCTGAACGGAAGTGGACCATGCCCGCGAAGCGGCGTGCTCGGTGGTAATGGACCACGCCCGCGAAGCGGCGTACTCGGTGGCAACGGACCACGCCCGCGAAGCGGCGTACTCAGGGCATTGGCCACGTCAAGGATCGTGTGACCGCTGCGCCGGTTGATCGTTAGCGCGAATCGGGCGCTCGGGCCACCGTCAGCACCGCGGAAGTCATCGGCGAATTGCAGGATGTTGCTTGCGGCCGCACCTCGCCAGCCATAGATGGCCTGGAACGGGTCCCCCACGGCAGTGACGGGATGGCCCAGACCGTCAGCAATAGTGGTGCCGGAGAAGAGGCCGTGCAACATCAGCGCCTGGGCCGCAGAGGTGTCCTGGTACTCGTCCAGTAAAACCACGCGGAAGCTCGAGCGAAGCACCTCCGACACCTGTGGCACTTCGTTGGCCAGCCGTGCCGCGATGGCCATCTGATCCGCGAACTCCACCAGGCCGAGGCGCTGTTTGAGCTGTTGATACTCCCGGACCAGACTGGCCAACTCCAACCTTTCCTCAGCCGCCAGCGCAGCCTTCCGCACCTCGACGTAGACGTTGCCCCGATTGTTCAGCGGGGCAGACTC
>Ga0126312_10001278_pt1 | contig 16417 bp, 17 predicted proteins | sample Plot104A_FD_92537 | JGI IMG/M metagenome (GOLD analysis project Ga0126312, IMG submission 92537) | Serpentine soil microbial communities from UC McLaughlin Reserve, CA, USA - Plot104A | ecosystem: Environmental > Terrestrial > Soil > Grasslands | place: USA: UC McLaughlin Reserve, Lake County... | reverse complement strand
GTGATCTCCTCGTCGCCGAGCTTCGTCGTCCGCGCGTCGATCTCGTACTCCTCGATGTGGATCGAGGTGAGCTCGTCGTCCTTGAACAGGCGCTCGGAGAGGATGATCGCGTCCTCGAAGTTGTAGCCCTCCCAGGACATGAAGGCGACCAGGCAATTCTTGCCCAGCGCGATCTCGCCACCCGCGGTCGAGGAGCCGTCGGCGAGCACCTGGCCCGCCTTCACCTTGTCGCCGACCGAGACGATCGGCGTCTGGTGGATCAGCGTCCCCTGGTTCGACCGCATGTACTTGTCGAGCTCGTACTCGTCCTTCTTCGAGCCGTGCGTGACGATGATCCGCGCCGCGTCGACGTAGGAGACCTCGCCATCGTTGTGGGCCAGGACCACGTCGCCGGTGTCGACCGCGACGCGGCGCTCCATCCCCGTGCCGATGAGCGGCGCCTCGGGCTTCAGCAGCGGCACCGCCTGGGCCTGCATGTTCGAGCCCATCAGCGCGCGGTTCGCGTCGTCGTGCTCGAGGAACGGGATCAGGGCCGTCGTCACCGACCAGATCTGGGTCGGGGAGACATCCATCAGCGTCACGTCCTTCGGCGGCACGACCACGTACTCGCCGTCGCGCGAGCGGCACTGGACCGACGGGCCCTTGAGCTTGCCCGTCTTGTCGTCGAACTCCGCGTTCGCCTGGGCGATCACGTGGTCCTCTTCCTGGGTCGCGTCGAGGTGGACGACCTCGTCCGTGATCACACCTTCGGAGACCACCCGGTAGGGGGTGGTCACGAACCCGAACTCGGACACCTGCGCGTACGAAGAGAGCGACCCGATCAGGCCGATGTTCGGCCCCTCCGGGGTCTCGATCGGGCACATCCGGCCGTAGTGGGTCGGGTGCACGTCGCGGACCTCGATCGGGGCGCGCTCGCGCGTGAGGCCGCCGGCGCCGAGCGCCGACAGGCGGCGCCGGTGCCTGAGGCCGGCCAGCGAGTTCGTCTGGTCCATGAACTGCGAGAGCTGCGAGGAGCCGAAGAACTCCTTGAGCGCGGCGACCACCGGCCGGATGTTGATGATCGTCTGCGGCGTGATCGCGTCCGAGTCCTCGGTGGTGAGGCGCTCGCGCACGACCCGCTCCATGCGGTACAGGCCGACCCGGAACGCGTCCTGGATCAGCTCGCCGACGGTGCGTAGGCGGCGGTTGCCGAAGTGCTCGTACTCGTCGAGGTGGTCCGAGATCGGATCGCGCGGGTAGGTGATCGCCTCCGCCGCGTAGTCCTTGATCGGGTTCTCCTCGTCGACCTCCTCCGGGACGCCGAGCAGGCGCGGCAGCGAGACGAGCTCCTTGATCAGAGCGACGATGTCGTCCTTGGTCAGGACCCGGTTGTCCAGGTCGACGTCGAGGTCGAGCCGGGCGTTGAGCTTGTAGCGGCCGACCCGCGTGAGGTCGTAGCGCTTCGGGTCGAAGAAGAGCTGCTCGAGGAGGGCACGGGCGGCGTCGACCGACGGCGGCTCGCCCGGGCGCTGCTTCTTGAACAGCTCGATCAGCGCGCCTTCCTCGGTGCGGGTGGGCTCGGTGTCCGCCTCGATCGTGTGGCGGATGTAGACCGAGTTGTCGAAGAGCTCGAGGATCTCCTCGTCTGTGACGAAGCCCATCGCGCGCAGCAGCACGGTGACCGGGAGCTTGCGCTTGCGGTCGATGCGGGCGTAGACGCGGCCCTTCTTGTCGATCTCGAGCTCAAGCCAGGAACCGCGCGACGGCATCAGGTTCGCGATGAAGACCTGCTTCTCGCGATCCTTGGGCTCCATCACGTAAGCGCCCGGCGAACGCACGAGCTGGGTGACGACGATACGCTCGGTGCCGTTGATGATGAAGGTGCCGCGGTCCGTCATCCACGGGAAGTCGCCCATGAAAACGGTCTGCTCGCGGATCTCACCCGTCTCGCGGTTCTGGAAGGCGACCGTGACGTTGAGCGGGCGCGAGTAGGTGATGTCCTTCTCGCGGCACTCCGCGATGGTGTGCGTCGGCTCGTCGAACTTGAAGTCCGCGAAGACGATCGCCAGGTTCCCCGTGTAGTCCTCGATCGGGGAGATGTCGTTGATCGTCTCCCGGAGCAGCCCGCTCTCCGGGTCCGTCAGCGCGGCGAACGAGCGGCGCTGGATATCGATCAGATGTGGGACTTCGAGGGGCTGTGGTAGACGGGAGAAACTCCTGCGTGTGACGGGGGCAGCATGGGATCGTGCCAACTGGGCGACTCCTCAGGGTGGTCGAAAGGGGCGAATCCGCGCGGCAAGATTCGCGAGCAAGGGCAAAAAGACGCGCGACGCACGAAGATACCACAAGGGGATCTCCGCCGGCAAGCGTCGGCGTGTGCGTGGCGCCCTGCGGCGCCACGCTCAATCTATCTACTTGAGTTCGACGCTGCCGCCGGCCTCCTCGATCTCGGACTTGAGCTTGTCGGCCTCCTCGCGGTCGATGCCCTCCTTGACGGGCTTCGGCGCCTCATCGACGAGTGCCTTCGCGTCCTTGAGGCCGAGGCCGGTGGCGGCGCGAACGGCCTTGATCACCTGGATCTTCTTGTCGCCGGCCGCGGTCAGCACGACGTCGACGGTCGCCGACTCCTCGGCGGCCTCGGCGCCATCGCCGGCGGGCGCGCCCGCGGCCGGTGCGGCGGCGGCGACAGCGGTCGCCGAGACGCCGAATTCCTCCTCGAGCGCCTTGATGCGCTCGGACAGCTCGAGCACCGAGATGCCCTTGAGCTCGTCGATCCAGTCCTCGGTGGTCATCTTCGTGGCCACGATCTAATCCTCCTCGGGAGTTTCCGTGGAATCCGCGTCCTCGGAGCCCTCGCCTGCCGGCTCGGATTCCTCGGTCGACTCCTCCTGGTTGTCATCTGTCTCGGTCGAGGCCTCGGCGGCCTCGGAAGTCTCCTCGGCGGGCTCCGCCTCGGACTCGCCGGTCGCGGCCTCCTCGGCCGCCTGCTCTTCGGCGGACTCGCTGGCCTCCGCGACAAGCTCCTCCGCCTCGGCGGCGGGCTCCTCGCCGCTCACGAGCCCCTGCTCCGCGACCTGACCGAGCGCCACCGCGAGACCGGACATCATCGAGCCGAGCCCGCGGACGAGCCCCGTGATCGGGCTGGCCGCGACGCCGACGAGCTGGCCGCGCAGCATCTCGAGGCCTGGCAGCCTCGCGATCTGCGTGAACGCATCAGGATCGAGCGCCGCCCCGTCCATGATCCCACCCTTATAGGAGAGCTCCGCGTGCTCGCGGGCGAAGTCGGCGATCGCCTTCGCGGCGATCACCGCGTCACCCTTGATCAGGGTGAGCGCTGTGGGGCCAACCAGGAGCTCGTCGAGCTCCGCGGTGCCAGCGTCCGCGGCGGCCCGCTTCGCGAGCCGGTTCTTCACGACCTTGAAGACGGCTTCCGCCTCGGTCAGCTTGCCGCGCAGCTCCGCGGCCTCGGTGACGCTGATCCCGCGGTAGTCGACCGCGAAGATCGCCTCGGCGTCCTTCAGGTTCTCGGTCAGCTCCGCGACCGCCGCTGCCTTCTGCTCTTTATCCATCCAAATCTTCTCTTCGAGCCCGCCGCCGACGAAAAGAGCCTGCACGCAGGCAGGCTCGGAAACCATCGGCTCTCGAACTCACCTGCGCCGGGCTTCCGGGCCGCGCTTCGCTCGCGCTGGCCCCGCCGACGGTCTCGGGCGGGTTATGGGACGCGTCAGGTTAGCGGATGGCCTGCGGCCGACCGAGGACGGCTAGCGGGCGGTCCGCCGTCGGGCGAGGTGCCGTCGCAGGGCCGCGAGGCGCTCGTCCCACTCCGCACCGATTGCCGCCATCCACGTCATCGCATCCGACATCGGCGCCGGGGTGAGCCTGAAGAGCACTTCGCGGCCGGCCCGACGATCGGCGACGAGCCCGGCCTCGGCGAGGCTCGCGAGATGCTTCTGGACAGCCTGGCGGGTCACCGGGAGGTCGGCCGCGAGCTGGCTGGCGCTCGCCTCACCCCGCTCGCCGATCAGCTCGAGCACGCGGCGGCGGGTGGGATCCGAAAGCGCCGCGAACACCGGTTGGGTGCCCGCCGTCGCGGGCATCAGGCGACGAGCGCGAGCGGCCCGGCGCTCATCTGCGGGGCCGACCCGCCGCCTTCGATCCAGCTTTCGAACTCGATCGCGGGCAGGTCGAGCACCTCGAGCGGCCGCGACTCGACGACGCGGACCCGTGTGCCGTCGGGCTCCGCCTCGAGCTCGATCTCCACCCGGGAGGCTTCCTCGTCCTCTGCGCGTCGCCACCAGAAGACGAGGCGCCGCTCCCGTTCGATCTCCTCGAAGAAGCCGGTGCGCCGCTCCTCGCCGACCCGGATCTCCAGCTCGCCGCCGGGCTCGAGGTCGAGCTCGGCGTCCTCGCCCAGCCACTCGCCGAGCCGCTCCGGGTCGGTCAGCGCCTCCCAGGTCTCATCGGTGGAAGCCGGGACGAGGATCTCGCTCGCTGCGTGGTCGGCGTCGCTCATGTCGCCCATCCTACTGCAACTGAAGGGTTGCTATAGGCTAGCGCAACCATTCGGTTGCACTAACAGGAGGTCTCATGTCCCTGATCCCAATGGTCATCGAGCAGACGGCGCGCGGCGAGCGCTCGTTCGACATCTACTCGCGGCTTCTCTCGGAGCGGATCGTCTTCCTCGGCCAGCAGATCGACGACGACATCGCAAACGTGATCGTCGCGCAACTCATGCACCTCGAGTCCGACGATCCCGACAAAGACGTCTCGATCTACATCAACTCCCCCGGCGGCTCGCTGAGCGCGGCGCTGGCGATCTACGACGCGATGCAGTTCATCGGCCCGGACGTCCAGACGATCAACTTCGGGATCGCGATGTCCGGCGGCTCGCTGATCCTCGCGGGCGGTACCGAGGGCAAGCGGATGACGCTCCCGAACGGTCGCATCCTCATCCACCAGCCGTCAGGCGGGTTCCAGGGGCAGGCGACGGACATCGAGATCCACGCCCGCGAGGCGCTCGACCTGCGCCGGCGGATGGAGCAGATCTACGCCAGGCACACGGGCCAAAGCACCGCGCAGATCCACGACGACGCGGAGCGCGACCGCTTCTTCAGCGCCGAGCAGGCGCTCGAGTACGGGCTCGTCGACCGCATCGTCGAGCATCGGAAGCTGCCCCGGCGGCGGGCCGGATTCGCGGCGGCGACTGCGAACGGGAGCTAGCGAGAGCCGCGAGCACCACGGCAAGGCGCGCTATCCGCCGACGACGAGGCGATCGGTTCCGGCCGGAAGCCGCAGGCGAAGCACCCGGGTTCGGCGGTCGTAGCGCCAGGCCCTGAGCGGCTTGTCATCGGCGCGCACGCGCTCGGGACGGAAGGGCCGCTCCAGCGTCGCCATCGACGCCTCCAGGTCGATCGTCGGGCCGGATGGCGAGCGCACGGTCAGCGTCCAGCGCCGAGCGCCCTCGCGCGAGAGCAGCCGTCCGCCGGAGTTAAAGCCGGCACGCGACTCGCCGCGCGGGAAAGCCAGAACGTGCAGGCGCGAGCGGCGGTCGGCAAGGCTCTGGATCCCGGGCTTGCCGGTCCCGTAGGACGCCAGCGTGTCGACCTCCGGCGGCAGCAGGGGCAGCAGCGCCCCGGCCCGGCCGAGCATCGGAAGCTCCTCCAGCGGCGCCGGCATCGTCACCTTCCCTTTGCCGTGGTGGACGCGCACTCGGCCGAGCTCGAGGCCGCCGTCGCTCTCGTCGTAGGAGACAGCCCGCCAGAAGTCGAACCAGTGGCCGCGCGGGCGGTAGAGGGTGCGCTCGGTCTGGCCCGGCTCCGTGACCGGTGCGACCAGGAGGCTGTCGCCGAACATGAATTCGTCCTCGCGCCTCACCGCCCGCCGATCGCCGGGATAGACCAGCGACGGGTGTCGCATGAGCGGCATCCCGGTGCGGCGGTACTGCGCGAGCGCGGCCTGGATGTAGGGAAAGAGCTGGGTTCGGAGCTTCGCGTAGCGGCGCCAGATCGCCAGCGTCGGCTCCTCCCAGATCTGCGGCCGTGACTCCTTGCTCGCACCTACGCCCTCTGCCTTGGTCCGCATCACGCCGGACACGGCGCCGAACTCGATCCAGCGAGCGAGCAGCTCCGGCGTCAGCTGCTGCTCGGAGAGGGTGAAGAAGCCGCCGATGTCGGAGCCCCAGATCGCGATTCCGGAGAGGCCCATCGTCAGCGCCTCGGTGACCGCCGAGCGAAGCCCGTCGAACCCCCAGCCGGTGGTCGGGTCACCGCCCCAGACGATCCGCGCATAGGGATGCACGCCGGTCCAGCCGGAGCGAACGAAGGTGCTCAGCGGACGCGCCTTCGAGCTCGCGTACTCGTACCCGGCGCGGTGGTAGAGGACCGGATAGAAGTTGTGCATCCGGGCGCCGGTCATTCCGTTGGCCGCGACCGAGTCCGGCGGCACGTACTCGCCGTAATCCTCCATCCAGCCGTCGAAGCCGTTCTCATAGGGCCGGTCGAGCAGCGAGCGATAAAGCGGTTCGGTGGCCGGATTGGAGAAGTCGAGCATGCCGATGTCGGTGACCCCGGTGCCGACGAACGAGCGGAAGGTGTAGGGGCTGCCGTCGGGGTGGCGCAGGAAGGCCCCCGCGGCCAACGCGGGCTCCCACGCGGCGGTGTACGAGGAGCAGACAGCCTCGCGCGTGTAGGTGATCGCTGCGAGGCCGGCGTCGTGGATCGCCGCAGCCCGCGCCCGCTCCTCCTCCTCGTTGCCGCGGTCGGAGCCACAGGGCATGTAGCGCATATGGGTCTCCATCGCGGAAACCGGAGCATCGGCGGCGCGTAGCCCCTCAACGTATGAGAACTCGTCGGGCTCGACGTTGTCGTGCCCCGTCTGAAACCACGGCCCGAGGACCCACGGCGCCGCCGGCTTCGGCTGGCGCCCGGTGCGGGCGGTGAGGCGGCGCACCACGTCAGCCGGCCGCGGACCGGTCACGAAGCTGAGGTCGAGCCTGGTCCCGTCGACGTCGACGCTCCACTCGCCCGCATCCTCGGAGCGAAGGTGAAAGCGGCTGGTCTCGTAGTTGTTGACGAGCATGCCATAGCCGCGGGTCGAGACGAACCACGGCATCGGAAAGTAGGTCGCGTCGGTGCGCTCGTGAAATCCCCAGGGCGGGACGGTCGCAGCGGGTATGCCGTACTCGCCAGGCTGATACGGGGCCTCGCCGACGTAGCTCTCGACCGTGTTACCCGACTGGTCGACGGCGTTCGAGCGCTCGCCGAAGCCGAGGAACCGCTCGCGGGCGCGTGAGCTGAACCCGACCCCGATCGCGGTGACGTCGTCGGTCGCCCCTCCCGCGACCCTGGCCGTGATCCGCAGTGCCCCGCGGCGCGATGCGAGGCTGCGCACCTCGATCGTCCGGCCTGCCGGATCGTTGGTGCTGAGCGTGTAACTGAACCGCTTCCGTGAGCCGTGCTCGAGCCCCGTGGCGTGATACCAGCCGTTCGCCGTGGCGAAGCCGAAGCGGCCGCCGGCACCATCGGTCGCGCGGTGGGACTCGGCGACGACCACGTCCTTCGGAGCCTCGAACCGGAGCATCGCGTGGCCGGTGAGCGACAGGCTCGGCCTGGCGGCCTGCGCCGCAGCCGGGAGCGCGAGCACCGCGCTGAGCAGGACGATCCAGCGCGCCGCTCGCGGCGCCATCGCGCGGTTAAGCCGCAGCCGGCTCGGCGTCGGTCGCCCCGGCCGAGGCGCCGTTGCCGGAGGTGAGGCCGGCGAGGATCTCGGACTCGCGGGTGCGGGCGGTATCGACGCGAACGCCCGGGCCCATCGTCGTCGCGAGCGTGATCGTGATCAGGTAGCGGCCCTTGGCGGCGGCCGGCTTCGCGCGGATGATCTCGTCGACCACCGTGGCGTAGTTCTCGAGCAGCGCGCGATCCTCGAAGCTCGCCTTCCCGATCGTAAGGTGGATGACGCCCTGGCGGTCGGTGCGGTACTCGACCTTGCCGGCCTTCGACTCCGTCACGGCCTTGGCGACGTCGTCGGTGACCGTGCCGACCTTGGGGTTCGGCATCTTGCCCTGCGGCCCGAGGATGCGGCCGAGCTTCGAGACCACCGGGCCCATGAGCGCCGGCGTCGCGATCGCGATGTCGAAGTCGGTCCAGCCATCGGAGACGCGATCGGCGAGCTCCTGGGCGCCGACGAAGTCCGCGCCGGCCTCGTTGGCGGCGCGAGCCGCATCGCCCTCCGCAAAGACCGCGACCGTCACGTCCTTGCCGAGCCCGTTCGGCAGCGCGAGCGTGCCGCGGAGTTGCTCCTCGGCGTGGCGGACGTTGACGCCGAGCCGCAGGTGGACCTCGATCGTCTCATCGAATTTCGCGCCGGCAGTCTCCTTGACGAGGCGGACCGCCTCGAGCGGCGGGTAGGCGTTGGTGCGGTCGACCTGCTCAATCGCCGTCCGGTAGCGCTTACCGCGGTTGCGGGCCATCAGACGTCGACCCCCTCGACGTTAACGCCCATCGAGCGGGCGGTCCCGGCGATGATCTTCGACGCCGCGTCCAGGTCGTTGGCGTTCAGGTCGGGCATCTTTCGCGCGGCGATCTCGCGGACCTGGCCGGAGGTGAGCGTCCCGACCTTCTCGCGGTTCGGCTCGCCGGAGCCCTTCTCGATCCCGAGCGCCTCGCGGATCAGGACCGCGGCGGGCGGCGTCTTGGTTATGAAGTCGAACGACCGGTCCTCGTAGACCGTGATCTCGACCGGGATGATCGTCCCGGCGTCCTGCTGGGTCCGGGCGTTGAATGCCTTGCAGAACTCCATGATGTTGACGCCGTGCTGGCCGAGCGCCGGGCCGACCGGCGGCGCCGGATTGGCCGCGCCAGCCGGGATCTGGAGCTTGATCAGTGTGAGGACCTTCTTGGCCATGGACGGCGGACGAGGATACAGAGATGCCGCCGCGCCGCTCGGGCTCTAAGCGCGAATCCGGGCGGGTGGAATCGGCTGGATGTGCGAGACGAGGCCGCCGTTCACGGTCACGTGGACTTCGAACGCCGGCGGCTCGCGGACGAGGTAGATCTCCGTGGTCCCGATCTCGAGCGGCGCCTGCAGATAGGTGCTGGGACAGACGACGACACCGACTCCGGCGATCGTCTCGAAGAAGGCGCGGTGGATGTGGCCAGCGATCACGCGGATCACGTGCGGGCAGGTCGCGAGCAGGTCGCCCAGAGCGAGGCGGTCGGTCTCCGGCAGGCAGATCTCGTCGAAGGCGGGCATCGCGGTCAGCACCGGTGGGTGGTGGAGGGCGACGATCGTCGGCGTCTCTGGCTCGGCGGCGAGCTCCGCGGCGAGCCAGTGGCGGCGCTCGAGGTCGAACTGGCCCTCCTCGCGCCCGGGGATCGTCGTGTCGCAGACGACGAGACGCACGTCGCCGATTCGCGCCGAGTAGCGGAGCGGCTCCCCGGCGGCGCCGGTGCTGCCCTCGCTGAGGACGAAGTACTCGCGCAGCGCGTCGCGATCGTCGTGGTTTCCGGCCAGCACGTAAACGGGCATCGGCAGCGGCCCGAGTAGTTCGCGGACGCGGTCGTACTCCCGCCACCCGGGATCGGTGACGAGGTCGCCGGTGACGATGACCGCGTCCGGGCGCCGCGTCAGGGCGAGGACCGCGTCCACGCCCTCTTCGAGCGCGCGCGCCGAGTCGAGGTCGCCGCGACCGACGCCGACATGGGGGTCGCTGAGCTGCGCGAGGGTGGTCAGACCTTCTTCACCTGGTCGTAGCCGACCTCGACCGGCGTTTCCCGGCCGAAGATGGAGACCAGGATCTTGAGCCGCTGCGCGTCCTCGTTGATCTCCGCGATCTCGCCGGAGAAGTCCGACATCGGCCCGGAGATCACCTTGACTGATTCCCCGATCTGGAACTGGGCGCGGGCGCGCGGGCGCTCCGCGCTCTCACGATGCATCAGCCGGTCGACCTCGGGCTGGGAGAGGGGGATCGGCTTGTTGCGCGAGCCGACGAAGCCGGTGACGCCGGGCGTGTTCTTGACCAGGGTCCAGGCGTCGTCGGTCATCTCCATGTTGACGAGCACGTAGCCCGGCATCGTCCGCTTATCGACCGAGACCCGCTGGCCGTCCTTGAGCTCAGAGACCTGCTCGGTCGGGACGACGACCTGACGGACGCGCTGGCGCGCGCCCATCGTCTCGACGCGATGCTCGAGGTTGTGCTTGACCTTGTTCTCGTGCCCTGAGTAGGTGTTGATGACGTACCAGCGGAACATTCGTTGAAGCTTTCGTTTGTGGTTGTGCGAGGGCCGCGCGTCAGAGAATGCGCTGCACGACCCAGTTGAAGGCGGCATCGAGGACGCCGAGGTAGGCGGCCATGATGGCGATGAAGATGACGGTGATCGCGGAGGCCTGGATCAGCGTGTCGCGATCCGGCCACTGGACCCGCTTGAGCTCCGCCCAGCAGGACGCGATGAAGCCGCTCACACCCCCGCGCTGGCGCTCGACCTGCGGCTGCCGCGGAGCGCGGCGCTGCTCGGACTCCTTCGCCTTGCGCCGACGCTCGCGATCGGCGGCCCGGCGCGCCCGCCGGCCGATCTTGTCGGCGGGCTCGGCCTCCGGCGCCGGCTCGGCGTCCACAGGGGCGCCGACATCGGCGCGGGACGGCGCCGGCGCCTCGGTCGCGCTGCCGCGCAGTCCGTCGAGGTCGGCGCCGTGCTCGGCGAGCTCCGCCTCGAGAACGTCCGCGGACTCGGGAACCTGTGTGTCGTGCTGCGCGCGCGACTCCGCGTCGAATTCGGCGGCGGCCCCCGCCTCGGTGCGGCCCTCGCGCTGACGACGGCGCTGCTCGGCCTTGCGCTGTGCTCGGCTCTTGGCCACGACTACCCGGCTAGCGAGTTTCCTTGTGCGGCGTGTGGTGGCCGCACCAGCGACAGTACTTGCGCATCTCGATCCGGTCCGGCGTATTGCGCCGCGACTTGTTGGTTTGGTAGTTGCGCCGCTTGCACTCCTCGCACGCGAGGGTGACAGCGATTCGGACATCTCCGCGAGCCATCTGCTCCTCTGATCACTCGGGTCGGGTCGATTCGACTCCCGACAGAAAAAAAGACCTCCGCCGCGCCCGGATCAGGGCGAAGCACGAGGACGCGGCAAGGATAGCGCGCGCCGCCTAACGTCGCTGGGTCCAGACCAGGCTCTTCTCGCCGCCGACCGTGGCGCGGAGCTTCGCCTTGCCCCGGACCTCGAGGCGGTCGGTGAACACCTCGCCCCGGCGCACGTTCTCCTTGCCGACCGTCCGCCAGTGTCCCTTCGCCTTCTTCTGGATCTTGAGCTTCCCGGCCGTCCGGGACTTGCCCCAGGCGAAGAGCTGGTCTTTCGACCGGCGCTCGGTGACGAACGGGAAGCGGAAGGACTGGAAGCTGGGCTTCGGTCGGCCGTCTTCGAAGAAGAGACCGGACTGCAACGAATCGAGGTCGTGCGCGTCGTACACCAGCAGATTGATGACGACCTTCGCCTTTTCCTTCCAGAGCAGGTAGAGCGCCTCCTCCAGATAGAGCGCCTGCTCCCTGGGGCTCGCGAAGACGCGGGGATTGGGGTCGGGCGGATCCGTCTCCCACCAGAGCTCGGTCACCCAAATCGGATGGCGCTTCGCACTGCCGGCGATCGTCCGCGCGCGCTCGGCGGCGAAGAGCGCCTCGCGGAGGCGACCCAGGTCAGGCGTGGAGATGTCGTCGGGGCTGATCGCGCTCGTCCGCGGTCCGCCGGAGAGGTCGATCGGATGGTGGGAGAGGATGTCGAAGCTCGGCTTCACCGGGCACGTCGACTTCCTCAGCTTGCTGTTGAGACAGAGAAACTCGCGCGCGAACCGCAGCGGCCGGATTCGGTTGTGCTGGCTCGGCGGGTCGCCGTACGGCGCCAGAGCACCGGCGAGCACCTGGTTTGAAGGGTCGACTCCCTTGACCGCGCTGTAGAAGGAGTTGACCAGATCGCGGTAGATGCCCGGGCTCGTCGCGTGATTTCCCTCCCATTGCGGCGTGATGAAGTTCGGCAGGTTCGGCTCGTTCCACGCCTCGAAGTACCGCACGCGGGGCAGTCCAAGGAAGTTGCCCGAATACCGGAGGGCGAGGGCACGGCCGAATGCCGCGAACGCGGTCGGGTCCGGCTTCCACGTCCCCGGGCCGACGCCGGCGGGCGGATTAGGTCCCTCGGCGTACGCAGGCGCCTCGTAGACCGTCAGCAGAACGTCGAGACCGTGAGCGGCGGCGCCGCTGACGGCCCTGTCGACCGCGGAGAAGTCATACGCGGGGTCCGTCGGGTTCGCGGGGTCCAACGGCTGGGCCTTGGCGACGGAGCGCCAAGTCACGTTGAAGCGGGCGAGTCCGGCACCGGCCTCGACCGTCCGCTGAAACGCCGGATCGCGAATCGCAGCATCGGCGCTGCCGTACTTGTTGTCGTCGAGGCCGGTGATCAAGCCGCGCGCCGCGAACGCGTCCGAGGCAAACCCGCCGGTGGAGAGCAGGGCGGCCGCGAGCACCGCCGCAAGCGCCAACCAGCCGCCTCGATTGCCGCGGGCGTTGGCAATCAGCCCGCGAACGGTCCTTCTCATATGCCGAATTGGTCCGCCTCCGCGGCGGACTCACGACGCCTGCGGACGATGAAGATCGCGACGGCAGCGGCGAGCGCAGCCGCCAGGACGATCGCCAGTCCGATGCCTACGCCGCTTGACCCGGAATCACTCGCCGACGTGTTGACCGCCGGTCGGGATCCGCTCGGGCCGCCGCCGGAACCGGAAATCGGGGTCCCGCTCTCGGGATTGGACTTCTCATGCTTCTTGCCGTCGTCCTCTTTCTTCTTCCGATCCTGGCTCTTGTCGTCGTCGCTGTCCGCGTGCTTCGCGTCCGACGAACCATCGGTAGGGGCCGGCGTCGTCGTGGACTCCGTCCCGACCGTCTCGGGCGTCGAGTCCTGCGTGGTGTCACTGGAGCTGGAGTCGCCCAAGTCACTGTCGTTCGCGCCGCTACCCCCATTGCCGCCGGAGTTTCGGTCGCCATCGGTCTGGCCGCCGCCGCCGGTCTGGCCGCCGCCGCCACCGGTCTGGCCGCCGCCGCCACCCGTACCTTCGGCGCCGCCAGCGTTCGGCACGTTCTCGGTGTACTGGTCGATCGCGGAGTTGTCCTGGGCGCCGGCGAACGTCGGCAGGGCGACACACACCAGGGCGCCCACGACGGCGGTGATCAGAATCTTTCTCATACGTCGAAGTACGGGTTGCGGTTCGGAAAGCTGACAGACCGTCAGGATTTGGGCTCGGGACTCGTACCCGTTGTAGCAATGCCTCAACTCGGGTCGACGACATCTGCCGTCCGCCAACGGGCGGGGTGGGCACGCTTCGCGCACCAGGTTACCGAGCGCTGGTCAGAGATCGGTCCGGCCGCGGCAAGCGTCGCCGTGCCCTTCGTTCTGGTCGTCTACCTGGCGCTTCAGGGTGGCGGCTACGACGCCATCCTCCGCGGCGAGGTCGGTGTCGCGGTGTGGTGGATCGTTCTGTTGGCCTCCCTCATCGGGATTTTTCCGCTCGCGAGGCTGAGCCGCGGCGGCCAGGCTGCCCTTGGGCTCCTCGTCGCGTTCACGGTGTGGACCGCGTTCGCACTGCTCTGGACCGAGTCGAGCGAGCGCACCGTGATCGAAATCTCGCGGGCTGCCACGTATGTCGGCGTCCTCACCTTGGCGCTGTTCGTGCAGGGACCGGGGTCGTTGCGGCGCACCGTCGGGGCAGTTGCGGCCGCCTGCGCCCTCGTCGGCACACTCGCGCTGCTCTCGCGGCTCCATCCCTCCTGGTTTCCGGAAAACGAGACGGGAGCCGTGATCGACTACGCCAAGACTCGGCTCAACTACCCGGTCAACTACTGGAATGGCCTCGCGTACCTGATCGCGATCGGCATGCCCTTGGTGCTGACCGTGGCAATCGAGGCCCGCAGAATCGCCATTCAGGCGGCGATGACAGCGGTCACGCCGATCCTGGCGCTCGCATGCTTCTACACGATCTCGCGCGGCGGGGCTATAGCCCTGATCGTGGCGGTGGCGACCTTGGTGGCCGTCCACCCGCGACGGCTGTCAGCCCTTCCGACCGTGGGTTTGGCGATTGCCGGCAGCGGACTGCTGATTGCGGCGGCGACCCAGCGCGACCAGCTCGAAGATGCACGCACCGGCGCCGTCGCCCTGCACCAGGGTGACGAGATGATCGCGGTGGTGCTGGTCGTCTGCATCGGCGTCGGGCTGATCCGTGCCGGAATCGGCCTCGCTGGTCGCTACGGCGTCCTGCGGATGCCCCAGGTGAGCCGCCGGACGACTCTGATCTCTTGGGGCGTCGCGACCGCAGTCGCCCTCGTAATCGGGCTCGCGGCCGGTGCGCCGGGTGAGATCTCCGATACCTGGCAGGAGTTCAAGGCGCCCGGGTCGCCCGCCGCCGGTGAAACGACCGGACGATTCGCGAGCGTCAGCGGTAACGGTCGCTACCAATGGTGGGGCGCGGCCATCGACGCCAACGCTACCGACCCGTTGCTGGGGATCGGGCCGGGCACATTCGAGTTCTACTGGGCGCGAGCGGGAACGATTCCCGGGTTCATCAGAGACGCCCACTCCCTGTATTTGGAGACGCTCGGCGAACTCGGCGTGATCGGCGCGACGATCATCTTCGCCCTGGTATTCGGGACCCTCGGGTTCGGCTTTCGCCGATCCCTGCGGGCGCCTCCTGAGAGGCGGCCATGGGCGGCCGCCGCGACTGCCGGGTGCGTCGGCTTCGCGGTCGCCGCTGCAGCCGACTGGGCCTGGGAGCTGGCGGTGTTGCCGGTCATGTTCCTGTGCCTTGCCGCGGCGCTGCTCAGCGATCGGGACGAGCCGGACGCGCCCGCTGCCGGCAAGGGAGCAACGCGGCTGATCTTTGCCGTTCTGGCGGTCTTGGCGCTGGTCGCGGTCGGCGTCCCCCTGATCGGTGAAAGGACGCTTCGATCAAGTCAGGAGGCCGCCGCGGCCCAACGGCTCAGCGATGCCGCGGACCGTGCCGATGCGGCCGCTGAGATCGAACCGTGGGCCGCGACGCCACCGCTTCAGCAGGCGCTCGTGTTCGCGCAGCAGCACCGGCTTGGCCAGGCGGCAACGGCAGCTCGGAGGGCAACGCAGGAGGAGCCGACGAACTGGAGGCCCTGGTACGTGCTCTCGCAGATCGAGAACTCGCGAGGCAACCCCGACGCTTCAGAACAGGCCTACGATAAGGCACGGTCGCTGAACCCACGATCGTATTTGTTCGCGCAATGACTCGATCCAAGCCAACCCAGATCGGCGAGCAGCGCGACGTCGAACGGATGCTGATCGAGGAGCGCCCGGTACCTAGGGGCGGGTTCCGCGCCGAGCTGCGCCGCTCTTTGCTTCAGGATCGAGCCGCCACTCCTCCGCGGCACCTCTCGCTCCTGATCGCCGCTTACACCGGATCGGGTGCCGTGCTGATCCTTGTAGCGGCGCTCGGCGTAGGGGGCGTCGGGCCGCTAGGCCCCTAGAGCGGCCGCCGGGGCCTCACGGACCAGTGCGGTCCTCAGCTGCCTCAGGGCGCGCGAGAGAATCTGCTGGACGTTGGCGAGACTGAGACCTGTCACCCGTGCGATCTCGGGCCCACTGAGATCGCCGCCGAAGCGCAGGGCGATCAACTCGCGCTCGCGGTCGTCCAGGGTGTCGAGTGCGGCGGCGAGCTCCGGGGCGACCCCCAATCCTTCTTCCGGCGAAGGGACGATGCCGCGTGCCAGCTCCGCTCGGCCCTCGTCCAGTGGTTTGTTCATGAACGATCGATCGCTGCGGTAGTGATCGATGATCAGATTGCGCGCAATCGAGAGCAGCCACGATTCGGCGCCGCCACGGTCGGGATCAAACCGGGCCCACGCCCGAAGAGCCCGCTCGAACGTCTGCTGAGTCAGATCCTCGGCGTCCTGCCTCGACTTGACGCGGAAGCCGACGAAGCCGTACACGCGCCAGATGCTCTCGTCATAGACGGACGCGAAGTCGATGCTGTTTGGGGCGCCGGTCAACCCGCGTTTCGTAGGCGGCCTAGTAGGCGCCTCGACCCCGCAGGACGACGCCGAGAGTTCGTGCCAGCAGGCGCATGTCCTCGCGCATGGTCCAGCTCGCGACATATAGGTAGTCCAGCTTGACCATGTCGTCGAACGGGATATCGCTGCGTCCATGTATCTGCCACGGTCCGGTGATGCCCGGCCGCATGCGCACGCGATCAGCGAAGTGAGCCTCGGCGAATCGCGTTTCGTCGAGCGGCAGCGGTCGCGGTCCCACCAGGCTCATGTCCCCCCTGACGACGTTCCACAGCTGGGGAACCTCGTCGATGGACCACCGCCGAAGCCAGGCGCCGAACGGCGTGACGCGTGGGTCATCGGCGAGCTTCAGCATCTTCGCGCCGTTGGTGCCGTTG
>Ga0126312_10001277_pt1 | contig 16417 bp, 21 predicted proteins | sample Plot104A_FD_92537 | JGI IMG/M metagenome (GOLD analysis project Ga0126312, IMG submission 92537) | Serpentine soil microbial communities from UC McLaughlin Reserve, CA, USA - Plot104A | ecosystem: Environmental > Terrestrial > Soil > Grasslands | place: USA: UC McLaughlin Reserve, Lake County... | reverse complement strand
TCGTCGACGAGCTCGACCAGCGCGGCGAGCTCGACGACGTCGGCGGCCGCCCGCGCATCCACGAGCTGGCGGCGCTCGTCCCGGCGACCGCGAACGCGGCTCATTACGCGCGAATCGTCCGCGAGAGCGCGACGCTCCGCGGCCTGATCCGCGTCGGCGGCGAGATCGAGCGCCTCGGCTGGGAGCGCGGCGCAGAGACGCCGGAGCTGCTGGCGAACGCCGAGACGCTCGTGTACGAGCTCGCGGAGCGCCGCGCCGGCGACAACCTCGTCATCTTCCGCGACGCGCTGCTCGACGCCTTCAAGCAGGTCAACGCGCTCTACGAGTCCGGCGAGGAGGTCACGGGGATCGCGAGCGGGTTCCGGGACCTCGATCGGATCACCGCCGGCTTTCAGCGCGGCAACCTCATCGTTCTGGCCGCGCGCCCGTCGATGGGAAAGAGCGGCCTCGGCCTCTCGATCGCGGCGAACGTCGTGAAGCAGGACGTCACCTGCGCCTTCTTCAGCCTCGAGATGTCGCGGGCCGAGGTCGCGCAGCGCCTGATGTGCCTCGAGGCGAAGGTCGACTCGCATGCGGTTCGCACCGGAAAGCTGTCACCCGACGACTGGCCGCGACTGGCGAAGGCGTGCGCGACCCTCGAGAAGGTTCCGCTCTACCTCGACGACACGCCGAGCCTGACGCTGCTCGACCTCCGCTCGCGGTTGCAGACGCTCCACCGGCGCGAACGCAATTTGGGGCTCGTGGTCGTCGACTACATGCAGCTGATGACGTCGGGGCGCTCGGAGGAGAGCCGCCTGCAGGAGGTCTCCGCTATCTCGCGAGGGCTCAAGGCGATCGCGCGCGACATGGACGTGCCGGTTCTGGCGTTGTCGCAGCTGTCGCGGGCGGTCGAGCAGCGGACGGACAAGCGCCCGATCCTGTCCGACCTCCGCGAGAGCGGCGGCATCGAGCAGGACGCCGACGTCGTGATGTTCATCTACCGGGACGACTACTACAACAAGGACAGCGAAAGCGTCGGCACGGCCGAGGTCAACATCGCCAAGCACCGAAACGGCCCGACCGACACCGTCACCCTGTCCTTCCTCCGGCGCTACGCGAAGTTCGCGTCGCACCATCAATGACATGACGGAAGCACAGACGGTCAAGTGCATTCGCTGCGGTCGCGAGTTCCGAACGACGACCGTCGAGATCTTTCGCTACTCGTTTCCGGGCTCGCGCTTCTGCGAAGTCTGTCGCGAGACGGAGGTGGCCGAGGATCAGGAGAAGCGGGCCGAGATCCTGTTCACGCAGGCGCAGATCCCGGTCATGTACCGAAGCGTCTCGCTTTCGTCCTACGACACGTCGGTCGGCTCGAGGCACGCGCACGACGTCGTGTCGCGCTGGTCGGCCGAGGTGCGTCGCGGCAGCAAGCCGCCGCGCGGGCTGCTCCTGCACGGCCCGACCGGCGCCGGCAAGACCCACCTCGCGATCTCGGTCATCCGTGAAGCGATCTATAGCCGCTTCATGCGCTGTCTGTTCATCAACGTCCCGGAATGGCTCAACGCGGTGCGTGAGGCGTGGAATGCCTCGGATGCGGCCGCGCCGCCGAACCCTGACGGCTACGAGCTCGCCGTCATCGACGACCTCGGCGCGGAGAACACGACGCGTTGGGCGCAGGAGCGGATCTATGGGCTCGTGAATCACCGCGCGCAGTCCGGGGGGCTGACGGTGATCACGACGAATCTCGAGCCCGCGGACATCAGGCCGAGGCTCGGGGGGCCAACCGCGAGTCGAATCACGGAACTGTGCGCGAGCGTTCCCGTCGATGCGCGCGATTTCCGCGAGCTCAGGGCGGCGGCCGGGTGAGCTCACAGGTCGTCTATCTCCGACCGGACGACACGACGTTCGAGGCATGCTGCGACGCGTGCCTCAACACGCGCGAGGGGTCGCTGGCGGCCCGGCACCGCGCGGCTCAGGTGGAAGGATCACTCCGCCGCGACGTCGACGTCGGCTTTCGCTCGTGCCGCCGCGGCCACCGACTGCTCGTGAAGCGCGTCCGCCTCGTCGGCGCGACCTCGCGCGACTTCGCCTAGGTGGGCCGGCCGGCGACGCAGACGCGCTCGCCTCCGCACGCGTGGCGCGAGCCGATGCTGCTCGTGTACCCGAACGGCGGCTCGGCGCGATTCGATCCGCGCGACCGCTTCTTCCGGCCCGGCGACCTCCTGAACGGCTACGTCATCGACCGTTTCGAGCTCGACGACGAGACCGTGGTCGCGTACCTCCGCGTCCGTTAGACGAGGCTTCGACCGACCGGAGCGTCAGGCACACTTCGACGTCGTGCCCGGAACCGTGATCGTCGGTGCGCAGTGGGGCGACGAGGGCAAGGGCAAGATCGTCGATCTGCTCGCGCAGAAGTCGGACATCGTGTGCCGCTATCAGGGCGGCCCGAACGCCGGCCATACCGTCATCTTCGACGGCGAGACGTTCAAGATCCGCCAGATTCCGACCGGGATCCTCTCGGGAAAGATCGCGATCCTCGGCGCCGGCTGTGTCGTCGATCCCGAGGTGCTCGTCGCCGAGCTGGATGCGTACGGCGACCGCGGGACGTTCTACGTCTCCGGCAACGCGCACCTGATCATGCCCTGGCACCTTGCGATCGACCGCGCATCGGAACGCCGTCTCGGCGACCTCCAGATCGGGACGACAAAGCGCGGCATCGGGCCCGCGTACGCCGACAAGGCGTCGCGGATCGGGATCCGCGTCCAGGACGTGCTCGACGCCAAGATCCTGCGGCAGAAGATCGAGGTCGCGCTCGCCGAGAAGAACGTCTGGCTCGAGCGTGTGTACGAAGCCGAGACGTTCGAGCTCGAGGACGTCGCTTCGCGCTACGAGTCGTATGCGCAGCGCCTGCGCCCCTACGTCGCCGACACGTCGCTCCTCGTCGACCGCGCGCTGCGGAACGGCCGGAACGTCCTGTTCGAAGGCGCGCAGGGGACGCTGCTCGACCTCGACCACGGGACGTATCCGTTCGTCACCTCGTCCAACCCGGTCGCCGGAAGCGCGGCGACGGGGACGGGGATCGGACCCAACCGGCTCGACCGGATCATCGGCGTCGCCAAGGCGTACGTGACCCGCGTCGGCGAAGGGCCGTTCCCGTCCGAGATCGAGTCGCCGCAGCAGGAGCAGGTGCGCGACCTCGGCGGCGAGTTCGGCACCGTCACCGGACGCGACCGACGTTGCGGCTGGCTCGACCTCGTCGCGTTGCGGTACGCCGTGCGGCTGAACGGGATCACGTCGCTGGCGCTGACGAAGCTCGACGTCCTCTCGGCGTTCGCGGAGATCCCCGTGTGCGTTCGTTACCTGCTTCCGGATGGGACGGAGACGCCGGACTTCCCGGCGCATCAGTCCGACTTCCACCACTGCCGGCCCGTGTTCGAGACGCTCCGCGGCTGGGAGTCCGAGCTCGACGACGAGCTGCCCGCAGCCGCTCGCGCGTATGTCGAGTTCGTAGAGCGCGAGCTCGACGTGCCCGTGCAACTCGTCGGGACGGGCGCCGAGCGCGAGCGCGTCCTCTCGCGGGCCTAGCGCCGTCCTCAGATCGGCGAGCGCTCGAGGCGCGCGAGCTCGTCCGGATGATCAGTATCGACGAGCAGCCCCTCCTCCAGGCCGTCGACGACCACGGTGTCGACCGCACGAAGCGCTCCGGCGAGCGAAAGATCGTCGCCGCGGAGACGCGCCTCGAGCTGGGCGAGCGCGCGCTTCGCGAACGCGCACGGCGCCGGAGTGGTCGCCGGCCGCGCGCCTTCGCGGCACGCTTCACCCAGCGTCCGCAGAATCGACGGCGTCACGAGCGGCGCATCGACAGGAAGGAACACGCAGACCTCGTGGGCCGCGGTGCGGAGCCCGGCGACGACACCGACGAGCGGCGCCCGCAGCTCGACGCCGTCGTCGACGACGTCAAACGGCAGCTCGAGCTCGCCGCGCTTGCCGACCGCGAGCCGCTCGTCACACGCCTCGCCGAGTACGCGCCAGGCCCGCTCCGCGAGCGTCTCGCCGCGAAAGCGCGCGTGCGGCTTCGGCGAGCCGAACCGCCGGCTCTCGCCGCCGACGAGCACGACGCCGGTCAGCCTCCGCGGCGGCATCGCAGAAGTGTGCAGGTCGCGGCTGCGCGCGCGGCGGGGCGCTACGGCGCGGGGTGCTCGGTGACGACGTGCTCGAACAGCTCGCGGTAGCTCTCGATCGCCTGGCCGAGGTCGCCCGGATCGGCGTCGGCGTCGCCGGCCGCGTTCGAAAGCTCCCTCGCCGCGCGAAGGCGCGCGACGACTTCCGGCTCTTCGTCGACCGCGTGGTTCGGATCGAGCGAATAGCCGCGCTCGAGCAGCATCTGCTCGAGGAGGCGATCCATCTCGCTCGCCGTTTCGACAGGCGAGTCGCGCGCCGCGTCCTCGAGCTCCGACCACCGCGTCTGCCACTCATGCAGGTCGAGTCCCGGCTCCATCATCCCGCGTGATCTGCGCGGCCGCCGCCGTCCTCAAACCCGAGTAGAGTCGCGGCGTGAAGGTGCTCGTCGTGGGGTCGGGCGGGCGTGAGCACGCGCTCGCGTGGAAGCTGGCGCAAAGCCCGGGGCTAACCGAGCTGCACTGCGCGCCCGGCAATCCGGGAATCGCGCGCCATGCATCGTGCCACCCCGTGCTTGCGGAGGACGCCGACGGCCTTCTCGATCTTGCGCGCTCGCTCGACGTCGACCTCGTCGTCGTCGGACCGGAGGCGCCGCTCGTCGCGGGCGTCGCCGACGCGCTTCGACACAACGGCGTCGCGGTTTTCGGCCCAGGCGCGGCAGCGGCGCGGATCGAGGGCTCGAAGCTGTTCGCCAAGGACGTGCTGCGCGCCGCAGGCGTCGCGACCGCCGACACGCTTCCGATCGCGCGGCCACCGTGCGTCGTGAAGGCGGACGGACTGGCCGCGGGCAAGGGTGTCTTCGTCTGCCGCACGCAGGAGGAGCTCGACGCTGCGCTGGCCGCCGTCACGAAGCTCGGCGGGGCGGTCGTCGTCGAGGAGCTCCTGGAAGGCTCGGAGGTGTCGATCCTCGCGCTCTGCGACGGAACGAACGCGGTTCCGCTGCCGGCGGCGCAGGACTTCAAGCGCGCATTCGACGGGGACGGCGGGCCGAACACGGGGGGAATGGGCTCGTACTCGCCCGTTGCCGGTATCGACGCCGCGCAACTGGTTGGCGAGATCCACCGCCCCGTGCTCGCGGAGCTGGCCGAACGCGGTTCGCCGTTCATCGGCGTCCTGTTCGCCGGCCTGATGCTGACCGACGACGGGCCGCGCGTCCTCGAGTTCAACTGCCGCTTCGGCGACCCGGAGGCTCAATCGATCCTTCCGCGCCTGGAGGGGGATGTGCTCGGCGCGTTCGCGGCCGCCGCGGCGGGCGACGCGACTACGGTCGAGCTGGAGACGAGCCCGCAGGCCGCGGTCACGGTCGTTCTCGCAGCAGGCGCGTATCCCGCTCGCGGCGATGCCGGGTCGCCGATCGATGGCATCGCGGAGGCCGAGGAAGCGCACGCGCTCGTCTTCCACGCCGGAACCGCACAGCGCGACGGCCGCATCCTGACCAACGGCGGCCGGATCCTCGACGTCACGGGGATCGGCGCGACCGTGTCGGAAGCCCGCGAGCGCGCGTACGCCGCCGCGGAGCTGATCGAGTTCGACGGCGTTCGGTACCGCGGCGACATCGCAGCGGAGGCGGCGCTTGTCTGACGGCGCGGTCGTCGGGATCCTCGTCGGCTCGGACTCCGATCGCGAGCGGATGCAGGGCGCGCTCGACGAGCTCGACAAGCGTGGCATCGCGTACGAGTTCGACGTGAGGTCGGCACACCGGCAGCCGGAGGCCGTCGCCGAGTACTGCCGCAGCGCGCGCGGACGCGGCCTGCGCGTGCTGATCTGCGGCGCGGGCCTGTCCGCCGCCCTCCCGGGCGTGGCCGCGGCGCACAGCGACCTGCCGGTGATCGGCGTTCCGCTCCGGTCGTCGCTCTCGGTGCTCGACGGCCTCGACGCCCTGCTCGCGATCGCGCAGATGCCGCCCGGCGTCCCCGTCGCGACCGTCGGCGTGGACAACGCGCGGAACGCCGCCGTGCTCGCAGCGCGGATCCTCGGTGCGTAGCACCGACGAATTGGCCGAGCTCGCGCAGCAGCTCGTTCGAATCGACTCGGTCAACCCCGAGCTGATCGCAGGGGGGCGAGGCGAGCGCGAGATCGCCGACTTCGTCGCCCGTTGGGCGCGCGATCGCGGGCTCGATGTCGAGCTCGTCGGGCCCGGCGACCGTCCGAGCGTGATCGCTATTGCCCGCGGCACGGGCGGCGGCCGGTCGCTGCTGCTGAACGGGCACCTCGACACCGTCGGTGTGGCGGGCATGGAAGCGCCCTTCGAACCGCGACTCGAGGGTGGCCGCATGTACGGGCGCGGCGCGTACGACATGAAGGCTGCGGTCGCCGCGATCTTCGACGCCGCGGCGCGGGCGGTTGCCTTGGACTTGCGCGGCGACGTCATCGTCACCGCCGTCGCCGACGAGGAGGTGGCGTCGATTGGAACGGAGGCGGTGCTCGAGCACATGGGTGCCGACGCCGCGATCGTCGTCGAGCCGACAGAGCTTCAGCTTGCCGTCGCACACAAGGGCTTCGCCGGGTTCGAGATCGAAACCGCCGGCGTCGCAGCGCACGGGTCACGGCCACACCTCGGGGTCGACGCGATCGCGAAGATGGGTCCGATCCTCGTCGCGCTGAAGGAGCTCGACGAGCGGATCCAGGCAGGCGGCCGGCACCCGCTCCTCGGGCCGGGCTCCCTCCACGCGTCGCTGATCGAAGGCGGCCAGGAGTTCTCGAGCTATCCGGCGCGCTGTCTGCTCACCGGCGAGCGCCGCACGCTTCCAGGAGAGACGCCCGAGCAGGTCCAGCGGGAACTGCGCGAGATCGCGGGTGACGCCGATCTCCGGATGCTCGTAGCCCGCGACCCGTTCGAGATCGACCCCGAGCACGAGTTCGTGCGCATCGTGCGCGCGTGCGCAGGCGAGCCCGAAACGGTCGGCGTCTCGTTCTGGGCCGACTCGGGCCTGGTGGGCGCATCGGGCATCCCGACAGTGCTGTACGGTCCGATCGGCGAAGGCGCACACGCGGTCGAGGAATGGGTGGACCTCGCGTCCGTCGGACGCGTCCGCGACGTCTGCCTGGCCGTCGCCAAGGCGTGGTGCAACTAAGCCGGTCGTGACGTGGCCCCAGCGGACGCGTCCCAGGGTCTGACCCGCGGACGTGTCCGAAACGGGGAGACGAAATGCAGCGAAAGCGTGCCGATCTTTCCCCAGCGGCGCCCTCCGGCGCGCCGCAGAAGCCGCAATTTCGCGCTCCGAGCGGAGATCGGCGCAGGTGCTGCCCCATTCGGCCATGGCCCGGGGTCTGACCCCTGGCCGTGGCTGTTTGGGACTTGGCTGGAGTCGCCGAGGCGTGGATCGTGACGCTGACGGAGCCAACCGGCGCCGGCGATACGATGGCCTGGTGATCGCCCGTTACTCGCGCCCGGCCATGGCTCGCGTGTGGTCGGACGAGGGCAAGCTCGCGCGCTGGCTCGATGTCGAGCTGGCGGCGCTCGACGGGTGGGCGGAAGTCGGCGCCGTGCCGGCGGATGCCGTCGCCGAGATTCGCGCGCGGGCCGAGCCGCCTTCGCCTGCCCGCGTCGCCGAGCTGGAAGCGCGTCTGCACCACGACACGGCCGCGTTCGTGGATGCCGTGTCCGAGCACCTCGGGCCGGTGGGCCGCTGGTTCCACTTCGGCCTGACGTCCTCCGACGTCGTCGACACCGGGCTTGCGTTGCAGGTGCAGGAGGCCGGCCGCCTGATCCTCGACGACCTCGAGCGCGTCCTGGACGCCGTGATGACACGCGCCGAGGAGCACCGGAACACGCTCTGCATCGGGCGTACGCACGGAGTCCATGCTGAGCCGACGACGTTCGGCCTCAAGCTCGCGGTGTGGGCGTTCGAGCTCGATCGCGCGCGCACGCGCGTCGCGCGTGCGCTGGAGGGAATGCGCGTCGGGAAGCTCTCGGGGGCCGTCGGGCAGTACGCCTCGATCGACCCCGAGGTCGAGCGCGTCGCGTGCGAACGGCTCGGCCTCGAGCCGGCGCCGGCGTCGACCCAGATCGTCCAGCGAGACCGCCACGCCGAGCTGCTCGCCGCGCTCGCGGTCACGGCTTCGTCTCTCGACAAGTTCGCGCTCGAGATCCGGCACCTCGCGCGCACCGAGGTGCGCGAGGTCGAGGAGCCGTTCGCCCGTGGCCAAAAGGGATCATCGGCGATGCCGCACAAGCGGAACCCGGTCGTGGCGGAGCGAATCTGCGGGCTCGCGCGCGTGGTGCGCGCGGCGGCGGTGGCCGGGCTCGAGAACGTCGCCCTCTGGCACGAGCGCGACATCTCGCATTCTTCGGCCGAGCGGGTCGTGATCCCAGACGCGTTCCTCGCGCTCGACTACATGCTGGACAAGCTCGCGTGGCTGGTCGAAGGACTCGTCGTGCGCCCCGAGCGGATGCGCCGGAACCTCGACGCCTCGCACGGCCTCTACTTCTCGCAGCGCCTGCTGCTCGCGCTCGTCGAGTCGGAGCTCGAGCGCGACGAGGCCTACCGGCTCGTGCAACGGCACGCGATGCGCGCGTGGGACGAGGAGCTCGACTTCCGGAGTCTCGTTCGCGACGACAAGAACATCGCGTCACGCATCGAGCTCGACCGCGTCTTCGACGAGTCCGCGTACACGAAGCACGTCGACCTTGTATTCGAACGCCTCCACGACCTGACGAAGGAGCCCGTGCATGCCTGAGACGTTTGTCGCCAGTGGCAAGGTTCGTGAGCTTTACGGAATCGACGACGAGCGTCTCCTGCTCGTCGCGAGCGACCGCATCTCGACCTTCGACGTCGTCCTGCCGACCGAGATCCCGGACAAGGGCCGCGTCCTCACCGGCCTGTCCGGCTTCTGGTTCGCGCGGACACGCCAGATCTGCCCGAACCATCTCCTGCGGCTGCGCGAAGACGGGCGCTCGACCGAGTGCCGCAGGCTCGAGATGCTGCCGATCGAGTGTGTCGTCCGCGGCTACATCACCGGCTCCGGCTGGAAGGACTACCGCGCTACCGGCGAGGTCTGCGGCCACCGTCTGCCGGAAGGGCTCGTCGAGTCACAGCAGCTTCCGGAGCCGATCTTCACGCCCGCGACCAAGGCGCAGACCGGCCACGACGAGAACATCACGAGGGACGAGGCGGCGGCGCTCGTCGGCGAAGAGCTGTTCGACCGCGTCGAACGCGTTTCGCTGGAGCTCTACGCCTTTGCGTCTTCCCATGCCCGCGCGCGCGGGATCATCCTGGCCGACACGAAGCTCGAGTTCGGCCTCGATGGCGCCGGCGAGCTCGTGCTCGGTGACGAGGCGTTCACGCCGGACTCGTCACGATTCTGGCCCGCGGACGAGCACGAGGCGGGCCGGCCGCAGGCGTCGTTCGATAAGCAGTTCGTCCGCGACTACTGCGAAACGCTCGGCTGGAACAAGGCCGACCCGGGACCGGAGCTGCCGGACGACGTCGTCGAGGGCACGCGCGCCCGCTACATCGAGGCGTTCGAGCGGCTCACCGGCATCTCGTTCGACGACTACCTTGCCGATCCGGAGGTCGTATCGCGATGAGGGCAACCGTGCTCGTCAGACCCAAGGAAGGAATTCTCGACCCTCAGGGCGCGGCGGTCGAGGCGTCTCTGCGAACGCTCGGCTTCGCCGTCTCCGACGCGCGGGTGGGGCGCCTGGTCGAGGTCGATGTCGACGCGGAAAGCGAGGACGAGGCTCGCGCGCGGGTCGACGAGATGTGCAAGAGCCTGCTCGCGAACCCGCTGATCGAGTCGTACGAGATCAGGCTGCCGTGACGGATCCCGTCGTGACGGATCCCGTTGTCGCAGTCGTTCGGTTTCCGGGCTCCAACGACGACCGAGACGCGCAGTGGGCGCTGCAGGCACTCGGCGGGGACGCGCGGCTCGTGTGGCACGCGGACGAGGAGCTTCCGCGCGGCACCGGCGCCGTCGTGCTTCCGGGCGGGTTCTCCTACGGCGACTACCTCCGTTGCGGCGCGATCGCGCGCTTCGCGCCGATCATGGACGCCGTTCGGGCGTTCGCCGACGACGGCGGACTTGTGCTCGGAACGTGCAACGGCTTCCAGGTCCTGTGCGAGGCGGGGCTGCTGCCCGGCATCCTCCGGCCGAACGCGTCGCTGCGGTTCATCTGCCGTGATGTGGTCATTCGCGTCGAGCGAGACGACACACCCTTCACGTCACGGTGCGAGGCCGGCCAGAAGCTCGTGATCCCCATCAAGCACGGCGAGGGCGCGTGGTACGCGCCGCCTGATCTGCTCGACGAGCTGGAGGCGAACGGACAGCTTCTCCTGCGCTACGAGGAGTGCCCGAACGGTGCCGTCGCCGATGCCGCCGGCGTGCTCAACGCACACGGCAACGTGATGGGCCTGATGCCGCATCCGGAGCACGCGGTCGACCCGCTGCTCGGGTCCGGCGACGGTGCCTTGATCCTCGCGTCGATGCTCGACGCGGTGCGCGAAAAAGCGCTCGCTACCGCTTAGTGCCGTAGAGCTTCCGCAGCCGCTCCTTCAGGACGACGTCCTGCTGCTCGACCCACCGCCGGACCTGTTCGACCTGCTCGGGCGTCGGCACGAAGCGCTTGCCTCGGTAACTCGTCCACCCGAACGGGAGCTCTTCGTACTTGTCCGGCATTCGACTCTCTTCGTCAGCTCTTGATGGAGTTTCAGTATGCACCACCGCGATGCGGCGACACGGGCGACGAGGACGCCTCGCGTCGGCGTGCGGGGATCGAGACGCGCGAAGTCGATCGTGAGTTCCGCGAAGTCGCCGAAGACGTCGACGTAGTCGGCCCAGGCCCCGCCGAACAGCTCTCGCGGCACAAGCAGCTCTGGCCGGTCGGGCTCGCTCACTCGCCGCCAAGATCGAGCGCCGAGCGCAGTCGCGGCGCCTTCGCCAGCGCCTTGCGCAGGCGCTCCAGATCCGCACCGCGGAACGTCACAGGTCCTCGCCGCGCCACGCCGTCCGTCGCGTAGGCGAAGCGGACGAACCAGCCGCCGCTTACGTCCTCGAGGAGCTGCACGTGCGTCGTGAAGCGCTTGCCGTTCGCGGATTGAGCGAGCTTGATCTCCTCGGCGACCGAGGCCTTGCCCCATGCGGTCGTGACGTCGCCCATGCACCGAAAGTAGACGACGACCTGTGCCGCGCGTGTGCCGACTTCGTGCCGATCCTGTGCACGCGCCGCAAACGCGTGCGCCGCGCCCGCGCTGCGTCAGACGCCGAACGCCGCGGGCGGATCGAGCGGCGACTGCGGAGCGTCCTCGGGAACCGCATCCACATTGAAGACTCCCGGCGCCACGTCGTTCGGCGCGTCCGCATGGAACAGGGACGCCAGCTCCTGGATCTGCGCGCGGCCGGGCCCGAGCTCGAACTGGCCGCCGCCGTAGAGGGCGATCCCCTGAGCGGCGCAGCGCGCGTAGAACTCCAGCAACCGCTCCAGCGTCCCGAAACGCGACGGCTTGCAGTTGAGGCACCGCGGCGGGAACGGGAGCCGGTCCACGTCCGCCCACGAGTGAATTGGGGCGTCCCACGTGATCCGCTCGCGATAACGCTCGAGCGCCGCCGTCGTCTCCTCGTTGAGCCCGGGATCCTCGAGCCACGCCTGCGGGAACGCCTCCGCGACGCGGACGTACAGCTCGGGGTCGGGCGCGTTGCCGAACTCCCCGCGGAAGACGCCCTTGTAGTCGGCGGTGTCGACGCGCCCGGACCCCGCCAGCTCGTCGAAGACCGCATCCGGCCAGTCGCGCGAGGGATCGAGCTTGAACCGGAGGTCCGGGTACCGCTCGAGCAGCGGCCGGACGTTCTCGACGCGCGTCGAGACGACATAGCGCACCGGCCGCGGCTCCCGCCCGAGCGCCTCACCGAGCGTCAGCCCGCCCTGCGCAAGCGCGAGGTCGAGCGCGGCGCTCTCCCACGCCCAGCGCCGGTAGTCGTGCGCCGCCGAGTCGAGCGGCTTCTCACGGAAGGAGTCGAACCCCTCCAGCCCGCGCGAGTACGACTCGAGCGTCCAGCGGCCCGCCACCTCCGGCCGGGGCGGGTCGACGTGGTGCTCGGGCTGGTACGTGACGTCCTCGCCCACACCCTCGAAACCACCGCCGCGAAGGTGGACGACCGTCGTCGCGCGAGTCCACTCGCCGAACGGGACCTCGAGCCGCTCGAGCGCTACGGCTTCGATCTCGACCTCCAGGTCGAGCAGCGGTGCGCGGGCTTCCACGCACCAAAGGCTAACGCTAGGCGCGACCCCAGTCCGGTTCGTCGCCGCCGTCCTGCGTGAGCTGCGTGCGAGCCGTCCCGTCCACGCCGACTGTCCACAAGTCGCCGCCGCCCATGTACACGATCCGCTGGCCCGACGGTGCGAACGCCGGGTTCTCGGCCCCGCCGCCCTGGCCGTCCTCGTCGGGATCGAACTCCTCCTCGACGACGAGCTTTCGTGCTTTCCCGTCGGGATTCATCGTGTAGATCGACTCGGTACCGTCCGTGTTGGTCACGTAAACGACCCGCTTGCCGGTCGGCGAGAAAGAGGGCGAGTGGTCGACCTCGGAGTCGTCGGCGAGGATCCGCCTGAGCGCCTTCCCGTTGGCGCCGATCGTCCAGATCGTCACCGTGCCGAAGTCGATCGTTCGCTGGAAGACGATTGTCTTGCCGTTGGGCGACCACGCCGGCTTCGAGTCGACACCGGTCGTGCGGAGCGGCTTGGTGAGCTTCTTCAATCCCTTCCCGTTCGCCCCGATCGTCGCGATCTGCGCACTCGAGCAGGTGCCCTCGCCATCCTGATAGCGCGAGCAGCGCATGAAGGCGACCGTCTTTCCGTCCGGCGACCACGCGGGAGCGAGTTGTTCGATGCCGCCACCGCCAAGCGCACGCGCGCCCGATCCGTCTCGGTTCATCACCCAGATGAACGCGTGGCCATCGTCGTTGCCCCGGTCGCTGACGAAGGCGATCTTCCGGCGGTTCGGCGACCATGCCGGGTCCGTCGCCTCGTCTTCCCACTCCGGCGTCAGGTCCTGCACGCGGGACCCATCGGGATTCGCGACCCAGATGTGCGTCGCGTCGGTCTCGAAGACATTCTCGTAGACGATCGGTCCGTCTCTCCCCGGCGTGACCGCGTCCGCACGCCCGGCAAAGGCCGCCGCCAGCAGCACAACCACAATCACGAGACGCCGCAAACGTTCCTTCCAGGGGAACAGCCCGGTCTCCTCCACAATGGGACGGGAGCGGGACGTTGTCAAGGCGCGCCGGCCGCCGCCCTGGCGGCGTCGGGACGGCGGCGGCGCGCGCCGTAGAGCCGCTACTGGTGCATCGGTGCGGGCGCGTTCGGGACGTGCAGCAGGTTCTCCACCGCCCGCACTCCCTGCACGTTGCGCGCGCGAGAGACGAGGTCGTCGATCAGCTCGGGCGTCTGTGCTTCGCCGCGCAGCACCACGACGCCGTGCTCGACGTTCACGTCGATGTTCCCCTTCGGCGCGTCGGCGGGGCGGAACAGCTCGGTCTCGACCTTCCGCGCGAGCGTCACGTCGTCGAAGTCCTTTGGCTCCTCCTTCAGGTGCTGCACCTTCTGCGAGACGCCGTATGCGTCGGCGGCGACACTGCGGCCGGCCCGACCGGCGCGGCGGCCCGTCCCGCGAACCTTGCCGGCGATCCGGTCGCGCGTGACGCTCCGGCGCCGCTTGCCGCTCTGGGAGTCGAAGAAGTAGGCGATCGCGGCCCCGATCGCCGCGCCGAGCGCGAGCAACTGCATGTGAATTCCCCCTCAGAAGTCGTCGGTGCGTTCTCTTCGTGCCTTGCCCCGCGGTGTGATCTGAAACGCCGTGGTCAGACGTCGAGCTCGCGGAGGAACGATCCACCGCCGGTGACCCGCTCCGCCCGCTCACCGACTCGCTCGCGGAGCCCGCGATCGGAGCTGATCAGCCAGAACGATCCCTCCAGCTCCGCGATCACGTCGTCCGCGGATCGCGTGCCCGACCCCACCAGATCGGAGGCGTCCTCGGGCGCTCGGCCGTCGAAGACGATCACGAGCTCGACCCCCTCCCGCTCCGCCCAGCGCCGGCACGCGTCTACGAGCGCCTGCTGCGAGACGTTCGGCCACGCAGATCGACGCACGTTCTCAGCGTCGACGACGACGAGCGTCATGTCTGGAGCGTTAAAGCTCGCCGCGGAATGTGTCGCACATCTTGGGATCCCCGGTCTGGAGCCCGACGCGGAACCACCGCTTGCGCTGCGCGGACGACCCGTGCGTCCACGTCTCAGGATTGACCTGTCCCTGCGTTCGCGCCTGGATGCGGTCGTCCCCGACGGCAGCGGCGGCGTCGATCGCGGTGTCGATGTCGTTCTGGGTGATGTCGACGATCAGTCCGCTGTCGGTGGCGTGCTTCGCCCACACGCCGGCGTAGCAGTCCGCCTGCAGCTCGGTGCGAACGGCGGCGCTGCCGGCCCCCTGCCGGTCGCCCTGCGAGTCCGCCAGCGTCCCTGACAGGTCCTGCACGTGGTGGCCGTACTCGTGCGCGAGCACGTACGCCTGCGCAAACGGACCGCCCTCCGCCCCCAGCCGCGACTTCAGATCGTCGAAGAAGTCGAGGTCGATGTAGATCTTCTTGTCGTTCGGGCAGTAGAACGGGCCGACGTCCGAGGTCGCGTAGCCGCAGCCGGTGTTGACCGAGCTGGTGAAGAAGGTCGTGTTCGCGGGCTGGTAGCCGCGCAGCGCGCCGCTCCAGTAGTCCTGGATCGAGTTCACGAACCCGACGATGCGGCAGTCCTCGCGCTCGTTCGCCTGCTCGGTGCGCGTGCACTGCGCCGCCTGGCCGCCGCCGGTCGTGCGGTCGTCGAGCGGCTCGAGGGCCCCGAGGCCGCCCCCGCCGCCGGAGAGGACGTTGATCGCGACGACCGCCAGGAGGACGAGCAACCCGATTCCGCCGCCGCCGGCTGCAACGCCCGGAAGCGGCATCCCCATCCGCCCGCCGCCACGCCCACGGACGTCGGTGACCTGGCCGGGATCGAGCCGGCCGCCTTTGCGGAAGCGGACCATTCAGTCCTTCTGCCTCAGGTGCGCTCGCCGCGAAACGTCGCAGCGGGTCTTGAACTCGGCTGCACGTGGTGTAACGATCGGCGCAATGCGGTTGGGCGTCCTCACTGCGGTGGCCGTCTTTTGCGTCCTCGCCGTCTCGGCGTCGGCGGCGCCGGGCGTGAACGGCCGGCTCTCGCTCGATCTGATCGGTGCTGCCCCCGTCGCCGGGAAGGCGTTTCGCGTCGACGCAAACGTCGGCAGCGTCCAAGGCCCCGGCGAGGGCCCGCTCGCGTTCACGCTCACGCTGACCCTCCCGGCCGGGATGGAAGTGCTCGGGTGGAGCAATCCGTTCCAGGCGCCTGCCTGCACCCGGACCGGCGCCACCGTCCGCTGTACCGGCCAGGTCATCGACGTGATGATTCAGACGTGGATCACCTTCAGGCTCCGCGCCGCGAGCGCGGGCACGTACGCGCTGCGGGGCGAGATCGCCGTTCCAGGTGAGACGAGCCCGGCCGACAACGTTCACGCAATCGACCTTCGCGTCGCGGCGGCGCCCGCGACGCGCGCCGGCGTCACCCGCCGGGGAACGCCGCGCAACGACGTGCTCGTCGGCACGGCCCGCAACGACCGCCTGTCGGGCCTCGGCGGCAACGACGTCCTGCGCGGGCTCGGCGGCAACGACTCCCTGAACGGCGGCCCGGGGAAGGATCAGCTCTTCGGCGGCGCGGGCAACGACACGATCTGGGCGAAGGACGGAGAAAGCGACCTCGTCGTCTGCGGCCCAGGCCACGACACCGTCACCGCCGACCGCAGGGACTCGCTGTCCGGCTGTGAGATCGTGCGGCGTTGACCGCGGCACCCTGGATTCGCGTACAGAGTCTTCGCGCCACGCTCACCGACCAGGAGTAGCGTCCCGAACGGAGGAGCCTGGGATGCACGCAAACCGCCTGCACGTCTCGATCGTGGCCGCGGTCGCCGTTCTGGCCGGCGGTTGCGGCGGGAACGGCGGCGGGAGCGCGTCGGACTGCCCGCCCGGCCGCGTGGGCACGGAAGCGCGCCAAACGGATGCGGCCGGAACCGACATCACCTATCTCACCGCGCTCATGGTCGAGCCCGCGACGTGCGGCGACCGCGTCGTCTTCGAGTTCCGTGACCGGATCCCGCGCGCCAAGGTCGAGTACCGCCCGCGTGAGGACGCGCTCGTCGAGGACGGCTCCGGCGACGCGGTCGACGCCGAAGGCGAAGCATTCCTCGTCGTCCGGCTCGAGCCCGCCG
>Ga0126312_10001276_pt1 | contig 16424 bp, 14 predicted proteins | sample Plot104A_FD_92537 | JGI IMG/M metagenome (GOLD analysis project Ga0126312, IMG submission 92537) | Serpentine soil microbial communities from UC McLaughlin Reserve, CA, USA - Plot104A | ecosystem: Environmental > Terrestrial > Soil > Grasslands | place: USA: UC McLaughlin Reserve, Lake County... | reverse complement strand
CGGCGGGGGCTCCCCGGCGGGCGCCTCGCTCACGGGGTTCTCCGGCGCGAGCGCCGCGGGGGCCTTGGGCTCGGCCTGAAGCTTGGGGATCAGCGCGTCGACGTTCAGCGGCACGACGCGCTCGGGGCCTGTGGCGACGGTTGCAGCCGGCGCGCGCTCGGCGGCCGCCGCGACCCGGTCGGAGTCCGTGTCGCGCCCAGCGGTCGCAGCGCCGGCGACGACCGTGGTCGCAGCGATCGCGATCAGCTTCACCTGCACGAGCGAGTTGCCGGCGGCCACACTTCCCTCGCCTCCGGCGCCGGCGAGACCCGAGATCTTGCGGCCGACCGACTGGAGCAGCGGCAGCGGCGCGAGCGCCGCGGCGGCCTTCCGAAGTTGGGCTCGAGCGCGGGAGAGCAGCGCCCGGACCGAGTTCGGCGACGTGTCGAGGCGTGCGGCGATCTCGTCGTAGCCGAGCCCCTCGAAGACGCTCAGCAGCAGTGCGGTGCGCTGGCGCTCGGGGAGGCGATCGAGGTCGGAGACGACCTTCCGGACCTCGCCGCGCTGAGCGGCCACGTCGGGCGGCTGAGGCACGCCGTCTATGTCGTTGCTGAGCTCCTCGTGGCCCCAGTCCTTGCGCGCGCGCATGTTGATCGCGGCGTTGTGGGCCACGCGATAGAGCCAGGCGCGCAGGTGGATGGGCCGGGGATCGTCGCGAAGATGGAGCGCCGCGCGGGTGAGCGCATGCTGGGTGACGTCCTCGGCATGGTCCCGCCCCACGTGGCGGGCGCTGTAGCGGATCAGCGGGGCCCGATAGCGGCGAACGATCTCCTCGAAGGCGCCATCGTCCCCCTCCCGCGCGCGTCGAACCAAGTCGGCGTCCTCGAGACTTGGCAGGGGCGTCAGCGGTACCCGAGTTCGGGCTGCTTTAGTCGCTGTCGGCATCCCTTTCGTCTTTCCTCACAGGTCGCGCGCGTAAAGGTTACGCCCGCACACCATTGCCGCAAGGGATTTCTCGTTAAGAACGCGGCCCGTGCGTGCGCACGCACGGGCGAGAGGGGGGATCGCCTATCGTCAGGCACGTGAGCGTTGCGGATTCGAAGCTTCCCGCCGCGACGTCCGTGGGGCCGGTGAGCCTGACGGTCGCCGACCTCGACGCCGCGTCGGGCTTCTACCAGCGCGTCATCGGACTCGGTCACCTTGGCGACGACGCCGCCGAAACCGTTCGCCTCGGCGCCGGCGACACCACGCTCGTGGAGCTCGTCGGCGAGCGCGATGCGCCTCCGCGCCCGCGGGCGACCACGGGCCTGTTCCACCTGGCGATCCTGGTGCCGGACCGCGCCGCCCTGGCGGCGGCGATGCGCCGCGTGGGCGGTTCCGGCTGGCGGTTCACGGGGGCCTCCGATCACCTCGTCAGCGAGGCCCTCTACCTCAACGACCCAGAGGGCAACGGGGTCGAGATCTACCGCGACCGCCCGCGCGAGGAGTGGGACTACCGCGATGGCCAGCTCCAGATGGACACGCTGCCGCTGGACCTCGCGAGCCTGCTCGCGGTCGAAGGGGGAGACCCCGAGCGCATGCCCGCGCCGACGACCATCGGGCACGTGCACCTCAACGTCTCCGACATCCCGGCCGCCGAGCGCTTCTACGCGGACGCTCTCGGCTTCGAGGTGACCATCCGCGGCTATCCGGGCGCCCTGTTCGTCTCGGCCGGCGGCTATCACCATCATCTCGGCCTCAACGTCTGGAACGGCGACGGCGCGCCCGCGCCCCCGGCGGGCTCTCGCGGGCTGCGCCACTACGAGGTCGGCCTTCCGTCCGCGGACGATGTCGGGCAGGCCGCCGCCCGGCTGGAGGCAGCGGGCTTCGACGTGGAACCACGCAACGGCGGGATCCACTCCCGCGACCCCGCCGGCAACGGAGTTACTGCAAGGGTGAAGAAGGGGTAGGCGCCGGCGCTCGCGGCGCGCCGGCCTAGCGGGTGGCCCGCTCGAGCAGGAAGACGAACGAGGCGTAGGGAAGGCCCGTCACCTGCTCGAGCCCCAGCTCGCAGGTGCGGTTCGAGCACAGGCATGCGTCGAACTCGCGGCCGGTGACCTCGGCCGCCTCGTCTCGCAGCGCCGACGCCGGGAGCTCGGGATGCAGCAGGCCGCGGTCGCCCGCGAAGCCGCAGCAGCTCGCGCCTGCGGGCACCACGACCTCGTCTGCGAGCGCAGCCGCGATCGCTCGCAGCTTGCCGCCGAGGCCCAGGTGCCCGACCGAGCAGGTCGGGTGCAGCACGGCCGATCCCGCGGGCCGCGAGACGTCGAGCGCCGGCAGCAGCCGGTCGTGGGCCCACGCGATCGAGTCGATGACCTCCACCTGCCCGAAGCGCTCGCGCACTTGCCCATCCAGCTGCGGCGCGACGTCCTCGAGCAGGCCCAGCGCGCACGACGACGCATCGGTCACGACCGACAGCACGCCGCCGTCGCTCCAGCGCCACAGCGACTCGGCCACCCGCCTCGCCATCAGCTCGTGCCCCTCGCGGTAGCCCTTAGAGCTCCACGGGGTCGCGCAGCAGTTGCCGGCGACGTCGTCGGGGATCCACAGCGGCAGGCCGGCGCGCGCCGAGACCTCGACGAGCGCCTCAGGCAGCATTGGTCCCTCCGGAGCGCCGCGTCCGTTGCCGAAGATGCGGTTGATGCACGCCGGCAGGTAGACGGCGGCGGCGCCCTCGCGCTGCGTTGCAGGCAGCCGCCCCGGGGCCGGGGGCGGCATGTTGGGCGGCCAGCGAGGCACCAGCTCGGCGCTCAGCGCCCGGCGGGCCAGGCGGGCGACCGAGTCGACGACACGGGGGCCGGCCGTCTCCGAGACCGCGCCGCCGCCTCCGAGGCCCCTGCGGGCCGCGGCCTCGACCAACGCCCACTTCTCCGCCGCGGCGCGGCCGGCTCGCTCGTCGGCGGAGGTCCGCTCGGCGGCGCGGAAGCGCTTGACCAGCTTGCCCGTGTCGATCGCCAGCGGGCATGCCGGCGCACAGCTGCCGTCGGCCGCACAGGTCTGAAGCGAGTCGTACTCGTACTCGGCGATCAGCACGTCGAGCACCGGCGAGCCGGCCGGCTGGCGCGCCATCTCGCGGCGCAGGAGGATCCGCTGGCGTGGCGTCGTCGTGACGTTGCGCGACGGGCACACCGGCTCGCACATCCCGCACTCCACGCAGGTCGTCGCCTCCTCCTCGATCGGCGGGGTCGACTGGAGGTTGCGCAGGTGAACCTCGGGATCGCGGTTGAGCACGACCCCGGGGGCGAGCACGCCGTCGGGGTCGGCGAGCTCCTTGATCCGCCACATCATCTGCGTCGCCTTCGCTCCCCACTCGCGCTCGAGATACGGCGCCATGTTCAGGCCGGTGCCGTGCTCGGCCTTCAGCGACCCGTCGTACTTGTCGACGATCAGGTCCACGAGCTTTCCCAGGAACGACTCGTAGCGCTTGCGGTCGGCCGGATCGCTCATCATCGGCGTGAGCATGAAGTGGAGGTTCCCGGCCGACGCGTGGCCGGCGACCCCGGTGAGGAACTCGTGCTCGCCGAGGATCGCCTGGATGTCGGCGGCGGCCTCCGCGATCCGGGCCGGATCGACGCACACGTCCTCGTTGATCAGCGCCGTCCCCTCCGGGCGCAGCCGGCCGACGAGCCCGAACAGCCCCTCGCGCACGCGCCAGGCGACCTCGATTTCCTCCGCGTCGACGGTGAAGGCCGGCGCCCGCAGCAGCTCGTGGCGCTCGAGGACCTCGAGCGCGCGCGCCTGCGCGGGCTCGATCTCGGCGCCGTCGTCGGCGCCGAACTCCACCAGCAGCGCCGCGGAGTCGGGGGGGAGCTCGCGCCAGTACTCCGGGGCGCCGCGGATGTTGTGGCTGGCGACCATCAGCGCCGGCGCCACCATCAGCTCGACGGCGCTGGCGCCCGCCGCGACCAGCTCGGGGACGGGGTCGGTGGCGGCGTCGATCGAGGAGAAGTGAAGCCACGCGGTGGTCGTGTGGCGGGGGAGGGGGACGGTCTCGAACAGCGCCTCGGCGACGAACGCCAGGGTCCCCTCCGAGCCGACGACCAGCCGGCGGAAGATCTCGAGCGGCTCGTCGGCGTCCAGGAAGGCGCACAGCCGATAGCCCATCGTGTTCTTGATCGAGAACTTCCGCCGCACGCGCTCGCTGAGCTCGGCGTCGGCGCGCAGCTCGTCTCGGATCTCGGCGAGGCCTCGGGCCAGCTCGGGCTGGCGGGCGGCGAAGGCGGCCTCGGCATCCGGGGCCTCGGTGTCGATCACCATGCCGGACGCGAGCACCAGCTTCATCGCCCGCACCGTGCTGTAGGAGTCGCGCACCACGCCGCAGCGCATGCCGCCCGAGTTGTTGGCGATCACGCCGCCGACCGTGGCGGCGTCGGTCGAGGCGGGGTCCGGGCCCAGCTTGCGCCAGTGGGGCGCGAGCACCCGGTTGGCGTGGCCGAGCACGGTGCCGGGCCGCACCCTCGCGAGGCGCCCGTCGTCCTCTACGGCCACGCCCGACCAGTGACGACGGACGTCCACCAGGATCCCGTCGCTCTGCGCCTGGCCGTTGAGGCTCGTGCCCGCCGCGCGAAGCGTGACCGGGGTCCCGGACTGCCGCCCGTACTCGAATACCTTGGCCACGTCATCCGCGTCGCGGGCGACGACGACCGCCTTCGGGATATACCGGTAGGGGCTGGCGTCGGACGCGTAGCGCACGAGGTCGCTGGCACGGGCGAGCACCCGCCCGGGCCCCAGCAGCTCCACGAGCTCGGAGCGCAGCGGCTCGGGCGTCCCATCCGCAAGCTCCGTGGGCGCACGGTCGTCGAAGGGCTCGCCCTCGGGGCGGCCGATGCGGGCCGTGTCCGGGGCGAGCAGTGCCATCAGCCGCGGATCAGGCGAGCGCCATCCCAGGCGTCACCCGGACCTCCACCAGCTCTGGGGCGTCGGATGCGATCGCCTCGCCGAGCGTCGCGTGCAGCTCGTCCCGGCCGCTCGGCTGGCGGGCGTTGACGCCGTAGGCGGCGGCCAGCGCCGCGCAGTCCAGGGCAGGGAGGTCGAGGCCGGGCGCGCCCTCGACGGACTCGATGCCGGCGAACCACTTGAGGATCGCGTACTCGTCGTTTCGCAGGACCAGGAAGGTGACCGGCAGCTCGTAGGTGACCGCCGACCACAGCCCCTGGATCGCGTACTGCGCCGAGCCCTCGCCGAGGATGCAGACCACGCGCCGCTCGGGCTGAGCGAGCTGGACGCCGAGCGAGGCGGCGAGGCCGAATCCGAGGCCCCCGCCGGCGCCGAAGTAGTAGCTGCCGGGCCGCTCCAGGCGCAGCTGGTTCCGCAGCGCGATCGTGGACGACGGCGACTCGAGCACGACGATGCCGTCGTCGGGGAAGACGTCGGCGAGCACCGCGTGGACAGCGCCGGGGCTCAGCGGGTCGGTCTCCTCCGGCGGCTCGGGCCCCGGACGCTCCGGCGGCGCATCTCTGTCGCTCTCGCCCAGCTCGGCGGCGAGCGCTTCGAGGCTGAGGCCGACGTCGGCGACTATCGCGTCGCCCATGGGCGCCCGTGCCGCCTCGTCGGGGTCGCTGGTGATGGCGACCAGCGACGCGCCGTCGGGCAACAGGGCGCCGGGGATGTTCGGGTAGTAGGGGAACACGGAGGAGCCGACGACGACGACCAGGTCGTACGGAGAGAGCATCTCGCCGACGGGGCCGACGGCCGGCGGCAGGATCCCCTGGAAGGCGGCGTGGCTCTCCGGGAAGCCGATTCGGCCCCCGCCGGTCGCCGGAGTCGCCCAGACCGCCAGCCGCTGGCGCTCGGCGATCGCGATCGCGGCGTCCCAGGCACCGGGAGCGTCGACCTCGGGCCCGACGACCAGCGCGGGGCTCTTCGCCTCGTCGATGCGGCGGGCGAGGTCGCGGACCGCTGCGGGATCGGCGCCGGCACGGCCGGTGACCTCGCGGCGAAGCTGGTGGGCCGTCATCGCCTCGTCGACCTCGGCGCCCCAGTCGTCCATCGGGATCGAGACGAACACCGGGCCCTTGGGCGGCAGCGAGGCGAGATGGGTGCCGCGCGCGAGGGCGTGGGGGACGTCGGGGGCGCGCGGCGGCTCGTAGCTCCACTTCACCAGCGGGTGGGGCATTCGCGTCGCGTCGCGGTTGGTGAGGTTCGCCTGGAGGGTCATCAACGATCGCGCCTGCTGTCCGGCCGTGACGAGTAGGGGCGAGTGGTTCGCCTGGGCGTTGAAGATCGCGCCCATGCCGTTGCCGACGCCCGGCGCCGTGTGCAGGTTCACGTGTGCCGTCGTGCGCGAGGCCTGCGCGAACCCGTCGGCCATGCCCACGGCCACCGCCTCCTGGAGCCCCAGCACGTACCGGAAGTCGTCGGGGAAGTCGGCGAGCATCGGCAGCTCCGTCGACCCCGGGTTGCCGAACATCGTCGTCATCCCGCGCTCGCGGAACATCTCGAAGGCTGCGTCGCGGACCGTGCTCACCCTGCGATCCTATGGGCCGCCGGCGGGAGGACGATGGACTCGGAGCTGATCAAGGAGATCTCGATCCCCCTGTTCACGGGGGCGATCGGGTATCTCACGAACTGGACCGGCATCTGGATGCTGTTCTACCCGATCCGCTTCCGGGGCTGGCGAATCCCGGGGCTGGAGCCGGTGGCGGCGCTTCTCCCGCGCAAGATCCAGCAGATCCCGGGGGTCATGCAGGGCGGCATCGGATGGCAGGGGATCATCCCGTCGCGCGCCGCGAAGATGGGGTCGATCGCTGTCGACAAGGGGATCGCCAAGCTCGGCACGCCAAGCGAGTTCTACAAGCGGCTCGATCCCGAGGCCATCGCCGAGCACATCCTCGCGAGCTCACGCGAGGACATCCGCGAGGTCGTCGAGCGAATCATGGAGCGCGAGCATCCGCAGCTGTGGCATGACCTCCCGCCGCAGGTGAGGGAGGGGGTGCACCAGCGCGTCCAGGACCAGCTGCCGGAGATCGTCCAGGAGATGACCGACGACATCGGCGACAACATCGATCATCTGATGGACGTCAAGCTGATGGTGATCCGCCACATCGAGGCGCACCCGGAGCTGATGAACCGGATCTTCCTCGAGATGGGGCGCAAGGAGCTGCGCTTCATCATCAACTTCGGGTTCTTCTTCGGGCTGCTTCAGGGCATCCCGCTCGTGTTCATCACCCAAGCGATCCCGCAGTGGTGGGTGCTCCCGATCGGCGGCGTGATCATCGGGTACGTCACCAACTGGGTCGCGCTGTGGATGATCTTCGAGCCGGCCGAGCCGAGGAAGATCGGCCCGCTGAAGGTCCACGGCCTGTTCATCCGCCGCCAGCCGGAGGTCGCGGGGGTGTACGCGAAGATCATCGCCGACGACGTCGTGACGCTTTCGCACATGGGCGACGAGCTGATGTACGGCCGCAAGTCCGACCGCACCAGGCGGCTGATCGAGAAGCGGTTACGCCCCTCGGTCGATCGCGCACTCGGCCCCGCGCGGCCGCTCGTCCGCGTCGCCGTCGGCACGCGCCGGTACGACGCGATCCGCGAGGGAGTGGCCACCGAGGCCGTTGAGTACGCGATCACCCCGATGAAGGACGAGGAGTTCGGACGCCAGCAGAGCTCGGAGATCCGCGAGCTGATCAGCGACCGGATGCGCGACATGCCGCCGGCGGACTTCGCCGACATGCTGCGCTCGGCGATGCGCGAGGACGAGTGGTTGCTGCTCCTGCACGGCGCCGTCCTGGGCTTCGCCGCCGGCCTGCTTCACCTGGCGATCTTCGGCGTCTAGCCCGTTCCGCGCATCCCTAGCATCGTGGGATGCGCCGGCTGTTCCTGCTCGTTGCCGCGGTGGTCCTCGTCGACACCATGTTCTACGCGGCGATCACGCCGCTGCTGCCGCAGTACGCCGACGAGCTCGACCTCTCGAAGACCGCCGCGGGCGTTCTGTCGGCCGCGTATCCCGCCGGGACCCTGATCGGGACGTTTCCCGCCGCCTGGCTCGCGGCGAGGCTCGGGTTCAAGTCGACGCTGCTCGCGGGCCTCGGGCTGATCGCGGTAGCGGGCACCACGTTCGCGTTCGCCGAGCACATAGTCCTGCTCGACGCCGCGCGCTTCCTCCAGGGGGTGGGGGGCGCGTGCGCCTGGGTCGGCGGGTTCTCCTGGCTGGTGGCCGTGGCGCCCCCGGAGCGGCGCGGCGAGGTCATCGGCTCGGGCCTGGCGGCGGCGATCTTCGGCTTCCTGCTGGGGCCGGTGCTCGGCGGCGCGGCGACCGTCACCAGCCCGGAGCTCGTGTTCAGCCTGGCCGCGAGCGTGGCCGTGGTCCTCGCCGCGATCACGTTGGGGATGCCGGCGGTCGCGCCTTCCCCGTTCCCGGGCTGGCGGCGCCTCGGCGGAGTGCTCAAGACATTGCCGATCGCGGCCGGGTTCTGGCTGACCGCGCTGCCCGCCGTCTTCTCGGGCACGATCAACGTGCTGGCGCCCCTGCGCCTCGACGCGCTGGGCGCCACCGGCGTCTTCGTCGGCGGGGTGTTCCTGGTCTCGGCGTTGCTCGAGGGCGCGGCGAGCCCGTGGTTCGGGCGCCTGTCGGATCGCAGGGGCCGGCTGTGGCCGATCCGGATCGGCCTCGCGGTGGCGGCGGCTATGGCGGTATGGGTGCCGATCCCGGAGTCGATCGTCGTCCTGGGCCTCAGCGTCGTCGTCGCCGAGGTCAGCCTCGGCCTGTGCTGGACGCCCGCGATGGCAATGCTGTCCGACTCCGTCGAGCGCCTTGGGGTCGGGCAGTGGCTCGCGTTCGGGCTGGTGAACTTCGCGTGGGCGTCGGGACAGGTGGTCGGCGGCTCGGGCGGGGGTGCGCTGGCCGACCGCACGTCCGATGCGCTGCCACTGGCGATCGCGGCGATTCTGCTCGCGCTGACGGCGGCCGCCCTCGTCCTCGCCCCACGGATGTCCGCGGCGGAGAAGCCGGCCGCCCCGTCCGTGTAAGAGTGCCGCGATGTTCGAGGGTCTTCCCGACAGGCGCACCAGCCTCTTCGGTCACACCGGCGACGGCGACGAGGCCTGGCTCGCGCGCGGCGTCGCCGGCAAGCTCTACCGCTGCCCGGGATGCCACGGCGAGGTCGAGATCGGCGCCGACCACGTGATCGTCCACTACGTTCGGCGTCTCGGCGGCGACGACCACCACCACTGGCACCGGCGCTGCACCGAGGAGATCCTGGTCAATGAGCTGCGCGGGGTTCGCCAAGTTCCCGCGACCGCCTCGAGCCAGGGGCGGGTCGCCGCTCGCGGCCGGCGTCCCGCGGGCCGGAGGGCAAGGCCGCGGTGAGCGCGCACAACGGGGACATGGTCGCCGCGATGGAGCTCGGTCAGCCGGCGCCGGTCTCCGAGCTCGCGGGGCGGCGCTGGGACGTGATCGTCGTCGGCGCCGGCCATAACGGCCTCACGGCCGCCGCCTACCTGGCACGGGCGGGAAGGTCGGTGCTGGTGCTCGAGCGGAGCGAGCGCGTGGGTGGGGCATGCACGCTCGAGCGTCCGTTCGACGACGCGCCCGGGTTCGTTGTCAGCCCCTGCGCCTACGTCGTCGGCCTGCTGGACGAGGTGGTCGTGCGCGAGCTCGAGCTCGCGCGCCACGGCTACAACGTCACGCCGGCCGATCCGAACCTCTGGTGCCCGCTTCCGGACGGCACGTCGTACGCCGACTATCTCGACGGCGACCGCACCGCCGCGCACCTGCGCGAGCAGGGATACGCCGAGCGCGACATCCGCGGGCTTGCCGGATACGAGGACGCGTTCCGCCGCGTCCGCCACGCCCTTCGCCACGGCGCCGCCGGCGACACCTGGCAGTCGGCCTCGCCTAGCCGTGCGGAGATCGAGCGCATCCTGGGCAACGACGCCGAGCTGATCTCGATCGTCTTCGAGGACTCTATCGCCGACATGCTCGACCGCTACTTCGACGACGAGCGCATCAAGCACGCCCTCTTCGGCCAGGGGGTGATCGGCACGTTCGCCGGCCCGCGCGACCCCGGAACCGCCTCGATCAAGCTCATGCACCACCAGGGCGATCTGCTCGGCCTCGGGCCCGTGTGGGGATACGTCGAGGGCGGAATCGGCCGGGTGTCCTTCGCGATCGCGCAGGCCGCGATCGAGGCGGGGGCGACCATCGCCACCGGCATTCCCGTGGCCGAGATCGCGCCGGGCGAGGGCGTGCGCACCGAGGGAGGGGAGTTCATCCATGCCCCGGTCGTGGTCGCGAACGCCGATCCCAAGCGCACGCTGGCGATGCTGGACGGCGCCGAGATCCCCGGCGACTACCGCGACCGGCTCGACCGATGGGAAGTCCGCTCGCCGGTGGTGAAGGTGAATGTGGCGCTCAGCCGGCCGCCCTCGTTCGCCGCCGCGGGGGCCGAGGACGCCTACCGGGCCATGGTCACGGTCACGTCCGGCCTCGATGCCGCCCAGGATGCGGTCGAGGCTGCACGCCGCGGCGAGCCGCGCCTGGGGTTCGCCGAGCTCTACTTCCAGTCCGCGTACGACCCGTCCGTGGTCCCCGACGGCAAGGCCGTGATGAGCGTCTTCGCGCAGTACGCGCCCTACGAGCTGGCGACCGGCGACTGGGACTCGCGCCGCGACGAGATCGCGGACCTCGTGCTCGACGGGATCGAGGCCTATGCGCCCGACGTGCGCGACTGCGTGGAGCACCTACAGGTGCTTGGGCCTCCCGACATCGAGGAGCGGATAGGCCTCAGCGGCGGCCATATCTTCCAGGGGGAGGCGCTGCCGTTTCAGATGTGGGACCGGCGCCTGGAGTGGCGAACGCCGGTGCGGGGGCTTTACATGTGCGGCGCCGCGACGCACCCGGGCGGATCGGTGATCGCGCTCAACGGGCGCGGCGCGGCGCGCGCGGTGCTCGCCGACGCCGACGCCTGAGCTCACGGAGGCCAGGGCGCGGTGCGGACCGGCCGCTCGGGCCGGGACTGCGTCCTGCGCACCTGGGCGCGCCGGCGAAGCTCGCGGGTGCGCTCGGAGACGAGCACGCTGATCAGGGCGGGGTGCATTCGGGGCTCCTTTCGTGTAACTGGTAAACGTGACTTGACGGTGTTGCAACACCACTATACACTATTTACTGGTGTCTGAAACCGAGAACATCGAAATCGCCGATCCACGGCTCGAGGGCCGGGCGCCGCCGAGCACCGAGGGCGAGCCCGCCCCCGGCGACCTCGAGCTCGTCCGGGCGTTCGTGAACACCCGCGAGCTCGATCCCGACCGCGAGGAGCTGACCGATCCCGGCGCCCTCCGGGAGTGGCTGCGGGGGCGCGGCCTGCCCGTGCCGCGAGCGCTCGCGGACGACGACCTCGAGCGCGCCCGCTCGTTTCGCGAGTCGATAAGGGCGATGCTTCTCGCCAACAACGGCGAGCCCCTCGACGGCGACGCGATCCGCACCCTCCAGGGCATCGCCGACGGCGCTCCGGTCCGCCTCGAGGTCGGCCCCGACGGCGACATCGACATGGCGTGCTCGGCCACCGGCGTCGACGCGCTGGTCGCGGACGTGCTCACCGCCATCGCGCGCGCGCAGGAGTCGGGCGACTGGCCGCGGCTGAAGGCCTGCAGCTCCGGCGAGTGCCTGTGGGCGTTCTACGACCGCTCGCGGAACCGATCGCGGCACTGGTGCTCGATGGAGGTCTGCGGCAACCGGGCCAAGACCCGCACGTACCGCAAGCGGCGCAGCGGCTAACCGGAGCTCAGACCTCCAGCTCGGCGCCGTGCGGGCCGAGGTTGACGATCCGGGTGGGCCCCAGCGTCGACTGCTCGCCCCAGCTCTCGTGGATGTGACCGCACACGGCGAGCGCCGGTCGCTTGGCCTCGATCGCGCGCGCAATCGCCTTGCTGCCGAGGTGACGGCCGGCGCTCGAGACGTCGACGTGCCCGTGCGGCGGCGAGTGCACGATCAGCACGCAGCCCTCCGCAGCGCCGGCCAGCATCCGCTCGGCCTCCGGCTCGTCGAGGTCGAAGCTCCAGTCCCAGGGCGTGATCGGGACGCCCGCGCCGAGCCCCCAGAACTCGGTCCCGTCGAGGGTCGCGCCCTCGCCGTGCAGCACCGTCGCCGACTCCCAGCCGTCGCACGCGGTCCGCAGGGCGTGCTCGGTCTCGTTGTTGCCGGGCACCAGCAACGTGGGCCGGTCGATCGCCCGCAGCGCGTCGATCGTCGGCTCGAGGCCGCTGTGCACCGAGGCGAAGTCGCCGGCCCCGATCACGACGTCGGCGCCGGCGCTCGCCTCGACCAGGCGCTCGGCGCCGGCGAGGTCGCAGTGCAGGTCGCTGAAGGCGAGCAGCCTCATGCGTGATGCGCGGCGGCCCGGACCTCGGTGCGGCCCTCGCCGTAGCGGTAGGTGTCCACGCGACGAGAACAGTGGTGACGGCGGCGACGGCGAGGACCGACCACAGGGCGTCCATCTCGGTGGCGATCGGGATCAGGGCGAGGCAGGCCGCCGCCGCCAGGGTCCGGTAGCCGGCGAGCGTGTGGACGTTGCGGTAGCGAATCGCGACGTGTGCGAGGAGGTAGAGGGCGACTCCGCCGCAGAGCGCGAACGCCGGCACCGTCTCGAGCGGGAGGTCGGTGTGGGCGAGGGTCTTCTTCATCCCCATGGCGAGCAGGACGATGCCGGCGATCATCGGCAGGTGCAGATAGGAGTAGGAGTCGCGGGCCATCTTGGCGCGCGCAATCCCATCCGCCTCGCGCAGCCGCTTCTCGCTGAGAAGCGCGACGACGTCGAAGTAGATCCACCACAGCGACGCGGCGATCACCACTGCCGCGATCGCGGCCGCGATCAGCTGCGCATCCATCGGCAGGCCCGAGGCGCCGACGCCGACGGCCACGATCGACTCGCCGAGGGCGATGATCACGACCAGCCCGAACCGCTCGGCGAAGTGGCCCGGCGAGACGGTGAAGCCCTCGACGCCCCGGATGTACGGCCCCGCGTAGTCGATCGCCAGCGCGGCGCACCAGATGAGCGCCTGGGCCGTGCCGTCGAAGGCCGACGCCACGAGCAGCAACGACGGCCCCCCGATGGCCGTCGGTGCGAGGTTGATGATCGCGTCGCGCGCGCCCACATGCCGGGACGAGTGGGCGAACAACACGATGTGGAGCACCCGCACCAGCAGATAGGCCAGGGCGAACGCCAGCGCGTCGCCGCCGAACGCGTCCGGGATCGCCAGGGCGGCGATCAGCATCGAGCCCATCACCGTGAACGTCGTCAGCCGCGCCACGGTTTCGTCGGGGTCGACCTCGTTCGTGAGCCAGCCATATGCCGACCACGCGAACCAGACGGCGCCGAGCACGAGCATGCCCTGGCCGATCCCCTCCCAGGTGGGGTGGTCGGACATGAGGCTGGTGACCTGGGTGAAGGCGAAGACGAAGACGAGGTCGAAGAACAGCTCCAGCGGGGAGACCCGCTGCTCGCTCTCGTCGAACTGGCCCGGCTCCTCGGAGCTCGCTGCGGTCGTTGCCTCCATCGCGACGATCATCTCAGGCACGGGCGGCGGGCGATTGTGAGCGAATGCTTGCAAGTGTGACCGTCGTCACACACAAACAGCTGTTCGCCTGACAGTCTCCCTCGCCACACGGAGCCCCCGTGCCTGCGCCGGCCGACGGCGCGAGTTCTCATCCAGACCGCCGGGGGCGATCCGAGCGCCAGGCACAGCCGGCGAAGCGCCAGATCGTCCCCCGACCGCGTCCCGCGCGGCCGCGGGGATGGCCGCGGCGTGAGCCCGCAGCCGCGCCGGGACCTGATGGAGGTGGTTCTTCCGTGTTCAAGGCAACCAAGCTGATCGCAACCGCGCTCGTCGCCGGGATCGTTCCCGCCGTCGGCGCGCAGGCCGCCGGCAACGCCGGCGATGCCGCCGCGGGCGCCACGGCGAAGCTCGAGGTCCTCGAGCGCCCGGGCGAGCGCTTCGAGCGCTCGGTCGAGGCACACGAGGTGCTGCTGAAGCGCCTGGCCGAGCGCCGGCGCGAGCGTCGCGAGGCCCGCCAGCCTGAGTTCGCGCCGCCCGAGCAGTACGGCGTCTCGCAGGCCACGCTCGATTCGATCGCGTCCTGCGAGTCCGGTGGCGACCCGACCGCCGTGTCGCCCGACGGCACCTATCGCGGCAAGTACCAGTTCGATACCGGCACCTGGGCGTCGATGGGCGGCAGCGGCGATCCTGCCGCCGCGCCCGAGGCCGAGCAGGACATGCGCGCAGCGCAGCTGTACTCGCAGTCCGGCTCGAGCCCGTGGCCCATCTGCGGCTCCTAGTCACGGGTTGAGCCGGGGCGTGAGCCTGCCGATGGGGGATGGGTGAGCGTCGACGAGCTCGTGCTGGTGCAGGGCATGCGCGACACGCGCATCGCCCTGCGCCGGTGGAACAACCATCCGTGGCCGGTGGTCCGCGCCTGGACCGCCGGCGCGGTCGCGGTCGCCTGCATGCTGCTGGCGGGGGTCCTGGCGGTTGCCTCGATCGCGCGCCCCGACCCCACCGGGCTCTACATCGCCGGGATCAGCTTTCCCCCGGGGCCGATGGACGTGGCCGGCATCCTGCTTCGCAACTCCCTTGTCCTCGCACTGCACGCGACCGCTTGCGTCGCGGGGTTCATCGCAGGCAGCTCGCTGCCGCTGTCGGCCTCGCGCCGCAGCGGCCTCTCGCGCTGGGTCCACGAGAAGGCGCGCCCGATCGCCCTGGGGTGGGTGGTTGCCGTGACGTGCTTCTCGCTGCTGACGCAGGCGTACGTCCTCGGCTCGACGGGCTCCACCCTGGCGGCGCAGCTCGGCATCTCGCCGCCGCTGCTGGTCGCCACGGTCCTCCCGCACGCGCTGCCCGAGCTGGTGGCGCTGTTTTTGCCGCTAGCCGCATGGACGATCGCAAGTCGCCGCGACGAATGGCACGAGCTGCTCGCGGCCACGTTCGTGACCACCGCGATCGCGATGCCCGTGCTGGTGGCGAGCGCGACCTGGGAGGCCTACGTGTGGCCCCACATCCTCAAGGCCGCCTCCCCGGTCGTCTAGACCGCCGCGGCGCCTGGGGCCGTCAGGCCTGCTGGCCGTCCTCGCCCAGCAGCGACCGCGCGAGCACCCGCTTCTCCTCCTCGAAAAGGAACCCCCACAGGTGCTTGCGCTCGAGCTGCGTCCGCCGCTTGGTCTCCAGGACCGCCTGGCGTGGGAGATCGGCGACGTGCGCGGCGAGCTCGACCGTACGCTCGACGACGTCGCCGCGGGTCACCTCGCGGACGATGCCGAGCTTGTGGGCCTCGGCGGCCTCGACGATGCGGCCCGTGAGGCACAGCTCCTGCGCGATCGTCGCGGGCAGCACGGCGCGCGCGGCCGCATAGCTGGGTGGGATGCCGCGCGGCAGCTCGGGATAGCCGAAGGTCGCCTTGCGGCCCGCCACGCGGATGTCGCACAGCAGAGCCAGCGCGAAGCCCCCCGCCAGCGCGGGGCCGTTGACGGCCGCGATCACCGGTCGGCTGCAATCGCCGACGGCCTCGAAGGCGAGCGTGCTGGTGTCGATCAGGCGCTTCTTGTGCTCTCGATCGCCACCGAACTGGTCGGTGTCCATCCCCGAGCAGAAGGCCGATCCGGCGCCGGTGAGGACGACGGACGCCACCCGGTCGTCCTCGGAGAGCTCGGCGAACGTCTCCGCCAGCTGCTCGCGCAACTCGATCGAAAGCGCGTTGCGCTTGTCAGGCCGCTCGAGCGTGACGACCGCGACGCTTCCGTGACGCTCCTTCGAGAGCTCTGCCGGCATCCGGCGATCCTAGACTTTCGGCCTCGAGGGGCGGAGGACGGAACTGGCGCACCTGCTCGGTGAGGCACCGAACGCAGCTGCACTCGGGTCGCGTGATCCCGGTTCGCGGACAGACGGACATCTAGCGTGCCCTCATCAGCATCGAACGGTGGCCACAGTAGTCACGGTGGGGGCGGAAAAACGGGGCCGCCCCGCGTGCGAGACTCAGGGCCGTGGCCGACGAGCACAAGGTCGAGAGCGCCGGCGGCCCCGGGGAGCTCGGGCGCACCCCCACCGAGGCCGTCGCGGCCGCCAACGTCCGGGCCCCGACCAGGGGAAACCGCAAGCTCGAGGCCCTGCTGGAGGGGGTGAACGGCGACGACCAGGTGCGCGCCTGGTGGCACATGGCGCAGGTCACCTCCGAGCGCCTGGGCATGTCCGATCACTCCTGGGTCCACGTGCAGATCGTGCTCAACATCGCCCTGCGCCTGCTGCGGTTGCTCGTCAAGGCCGGCGTCCAGCCGGCGCTCGTGGCCGACCACGGCATGCGCGACCGCGATGCCGAGGTGGTGGTCGCGGGGGGCGCCCTGTTCCACGACGTCGGGATGTCGATACACCGCGCGGACCACGAGGCGTTCAGCCTGTTCCTGGCCGAGCGCAAGCTCGGCGAGCTG
>Ga0126312_10001275_pt1 | contig 16426 bp, 14 predicted proteins | sample Plot104A_FD_92537 | JGI IMG/M metagenome (GOLD analysis project Ga0126312, IMG submission 92537) | Serpentine soil microbial communities from UC McLaughlin Reserve, CA, USA - Plot104A | ecosystem: Environmental > Terrestrial > Soil > Grasslands | place: USA: UC McLaughlin Reserve, Lake County... | reverse complement strand
TCCACCGCGGCGGCCGACAGGCCGTACCCGTCGCCGAAGCGGCTGGGCAGTGCCCACGCCGGCTCGACGCCCGCCGCCCGAAGGGCGCGCACGAGGATGGCCGTGGAGCAGACGCCGTCGACGTCATAGTCGCCGTAGACGACGATCCGGGAGCCGCGCTCGCGGTGGCGTGCGATCGCCTCACAGGCCTCCGGGACCCCCGCCAGCGAGCGGGGATCGTGGCGGTCGCGGCCCTCGAGGAAGGCGCGCGCCTCCTCGACCGACCCGTACCCGCGCCGCGCCAGGACCGTCCCGACCACCGGCGACACGCCGAGCCCGTCGCAGAGCCGCATGGTCGCCGCCACGTCGTACGGCTCGCAGTCCCAGCGATCGGGCTTGAAGAGCATCCGATCCATCCTGTGGACCGGAGCGGACGGAACGGGACACCTCGCCCCTAGCGCCTACTTGCTGACGCCTAGCCCCTAAGAACCGGCGTGCGTCATGCCGTGATCTATGCCCGCCGCCCGATCCGCGCGGGCGCCCCAGAAGTAGGAGAGCGCCAGCCCGATGGCCGCGCCCGGGATCGCGATGAACGCCTGGATCAGGTCGGTGTCATCGCTCCCCGGCACCGTCCCGCCGTTGACCGCAAAGGCGAAGATCGCCGCGCCGAGCGCGCCGGCGAGGAAGGCGCCCACGATGCCGCCCCGAAAACGGTCCGGCAGGAAGACGGTGAAGTGCCAGACGGCGATTCCCATCATCACCCAGACGAGCGCGCTCATCGCGCTCTCCCGTGCTTCTTGCGTCCGCGGCTCTGCTTGGGCTTCGACTTCTGCTTCGGCTTGGGCGCGCCGGAGCCCGCCGTGCTCGTGACCGGTGGCTTGTCCTCGGCCGAGCCGCCGTCGCCGGCCGGACCGCCGTCGCCGGGGCCGGCGCCACCGCCGTCACCGCCACCGTCGCCTGGCGCCGCCGGCGGCGGCGTTGGAGGCGGAGGAGCGGCGGCACGCGGCGGGGCCGGCGGCCGTGACGGCCGCCCGCCCGCGCGCTGCCTGCGCTCTCGCCTCGTCCTCGGGGCGCGGGCCTCGCCCACAGTTGCGGCTGCCGGCGCCGCGGTGGCCTCGCCGGCGGTGGCGAAGGCCGGCACCAGGCCGGCGTGCTCCTCGCGGACGACGGCGCGACGGCGCATGTACACCGGTTCGCGCTCCTTCCACTCGTTGAGCACCGGCGTGGCGATGAAGATCGAGGAGTAGGCACCCGAGAGCACGCCGACGAGCAGCGCGAAGGCGAAGTCCTTGAGCGTCTCGCCGCCGAAGAAGAGCAGCGAGCCCACCGGCAGCAGCACGACGAAGCTCGTCGCGAGTGACCGCGTCAAGACCTCGGACATCGACCGGTTCGCGATCTGGGAGAACGTCGCCCGCGGCATGCGCGGCACGTTCTCGCGTATTCGGTCGAACACGATCACCGTGTCGTAGAGCGAGAACCCCGTGATCGTGAGCAGTGCGGCGACCGTCGAGGTCGTTACCTCTCTTTCGGTCAGGGCGTACACGCCCGAGGTTATGAGCAAGTCGTGCGCGAGGGCTATCAACACCGGGACGGCGAATTTGAGCTCGAACCGCATCGCGATGTAGATCGAGATCAGGAATAGGGAGGCGATGATCGCGATCACCGCCGTTCGGGCGATCTGAGATCCGAACGTCGGGCCAATCGAGTCGGCGGAGAAGTCGCCCGTGCGCACGCCGAACTCCTTATCGAGCGCGCCCTCGACCTTGTTCACGCTCTCGGGCTGCAGCGTGTTGGTCTTGATCTGGACGACGTTCTTCCCGAGCTCCGGGTCGTCGACCTGCTGGATCTTGGCGTCGTCGTAGCCGAGTGGGCTGATGGCGGTGCGCACGTCCTCGACGCTCGCCGACTTCTGCAGCGGAGCCGTGATCCGCGTGCCGGACTCGAAGTCGATGCCGAAGTTGATCCCGAGCCCGGCGATCGCCACCGCGCCGATCGCGATGATCACGCCGGACGCCGAGAAGAAGTACTTCGACTTGCCCATGAAGTCAAAGCTCCAGCCTTTGCGCTCGCGGCCCACGCCGAGCGCGCTCGGCCGCGACAGGAGGCGGCTCCGAGCCAGTGAGCCGAGGATCGCCGAGGTGGCGAGCACGGCGGTGAACAGCGAGACGAGCGTGCCGACACCGAGGGTGAAGGCGAAGCCCTTGACGCCCGCCGTGGCGAGCGTGAACAGGATGAAGGCGACGCCGACCGTGACGACGTTGGCGTCGATGATCGCCTTGAGCGCCTTCGCGTAGCCGCTCGAGATCGCGGCAGGGATCGATCTCCCCGTTCGGGCCTCCTCCTTGATGCGTTCGTACATCACGATGTTCGCGTCGGCCGCGACGGCGAGCGTGAGCACGGTTCCCGCGATCCCGGGCAGGGTCAGGGTGATCGGGATCAGCTTCACGAGCGCGAACAGCAGCACCCCGTAGATGAGCAGCGCGACGGTCGCAACCATCCCGAGCACGCGGTAGAAGATCAGCAGGAAGAGGATCGTCAGGATCAGCCCCACCGCGCCGGCAATCAGGCCCTGGTGAAGCGCCTGCTTACCGAGCTCGGCCGAGACCTGCGTCTGGGAGATCAGCTTGAGCTCGATCGGGAGGGCGCCGATGCGGAGGTTCTGGGCCAGGTCGTTCGCGTCCTGTAGCGCGCCGACGTTCTCGATCTGCGCACCCGTGCGGCCGTCGATCCCCTCCGGGTTCTCGACGAAGTCGATCGTGGCGAGCGAGACGATCTTGTTGTCGAGCGTGATCGCGAAACGCTGGAAGGCCTGCTCCTTCGGGGTCCCCGGCGGCAGGATGACGCGGCTGCCCCGCTCGGCCTCGCGCTTGGTCGCCGCCGCGAACGCCTTGCGGCCCGCGTCCGTGAACTCCATCGTCACGACCGGCCCGCCGCTCTGCTGGTCGCTCTGCGCCTTCGGGTTCTTGATGTCGGAACCCGACAGCTCCGAGTCGTCCTCGATGACGAAGTAGTTCTGGACCGTCTCCGGCTGGTTCTTCTGGCGCTCGGCCTCGATGATGACGATGCCCTGCGGCACCTTCACCACCCGGCTGCCCGCCGGCGGGCCACCAGGACCGAGCGCCTTCAGCTCCTTGGCACAGTCGGTGCCCTCGGGATAGCTCTTCCGCTTGCCGTTCTCGGGCGTGAACTCCGACAGGAGCTCCTTGCAGCTCGACGACGGCTGGTAGGTCGTGCCCTGGGGGAGCGGCTTGCCGTTGTCTCCGAGCGGCCGCTTGTCGGGACCGAAGAGGTAGTACTTGGTGGTGGTGGTGTCGTTCCGGCGGTCGTAGTACTCCTCGATCTTCTTCTTGTCGCCGCCGAAGCGCTGCTCGACCTCCTTCGAGGGGCCGCCCGGCGGGACGTCCGTGGCCTCCGCCTTCGACTTCGACTTCGCGGCCACGAGCGCGGCCTGGTAGAGCGCGGTCGAGCCCGTGTAGGGCGCGTCGGGGCCGCGCTTGCCGAGCACGTTGGGCTCCCAGTCGTAGAACTGGAGCTGCGCCGTGGTTCCCACCTGGTCCTTCGCCCGCTGTGCGTTCTTGACGTCCGGCAAGGCGACGGAGATCTGCGTCGCGCCCGACTGCTGGATCTCGGGCTCGGACACGCCGAGTGCGTCGGCTCGCTTGCGGATCGTGTCGATGGCGTCGTTGATCGCCTCCGAGGTGACCTTGGGCACCTTCGGCGTCGGCCGGCCCTCGTAGATCAGCTCGGTGCCGCCGCGCAGGTCGAGGCCGAGGCGCGTCTTCTTGGTGGCGATTACCGCCGCGGCCGCGGCCAGCAGCAGCGCGACCAGCCCGAGGATGGCCAGGTTGCGGTTGCGTGAGGTCACTTGGGCGTCAACACGAGCAGCAGCCCGCCGTCCTCGTCGTACGCCGGGAAGATGTCTGCCTTCGCCGGCTCCGGCCGGTCCCCTTCGGCGTGCACGACCACTGGCTTGTCCAACACGCGAACGCCCCACTCCAGAGCGGTCCCGATGTGGTCGTCACCCGACTCGAACTGCAGCCCGAGAACCTCGTGAGCCGGCCGGCCGATCACGTCGAGGTCGCCCAGCCCGGTGAGCTCGCGGGCGCCGCGGCCGGCGCCGATGAGCCGACCCTCCTGGTCGAGGATGAAGAAGGCCGCGTTGGGCGCCGGGTAGTAGTCGTCGAGCAGCTCGAACAGGAAGCCGAAGCCGCACTTCTTGCAGGACCGCGGACGGTTCGTGAAGCCGGCACTTCGCTCGGTGGAAAGGCTGCGGTCCCCGCAGTTGGGACAGATGAAGATCGGCATCGAAATTCTTAGGGTAGGTGCTGGTCGGAGGCTAGCGGTCGCCTGCCGACCCGGGCCGCCGGTTTGCCCGGGCACGTGGAGACTGCCGCCGTCGCCGGCAGCACCGAAAAAGAGCAGTCTCAGGTCGCCGGCCCCGTGGGAGCTGCGGACTATCCCACCCTCGTCTCGCTACGCGAGATCTAGGTGGATCACTTTGGTGGCGGCTAGGCCTCTACGCGCTCCGTCTCGTCGGCCTCCTCGGCCGGCTCCTCCTCCACGACCGTGAGCGGCGGCTCCGAGACCTCGCGCTCGTCTAGCAGGTAGCGCAGCTCCTCCTCGAAGCGCTCATCCTCCTGGCGCTTCCTCGCGCGGCGGACGAAGAACTCGTGACACATGGGGTCACCTCGCTGATCGGGTCTCCCCCGGATGATCCCACCGCGCGCAAGCGGCGCTCAGAACAGCCGCTGGCCCTCGGCGGGACGTGCCAGGCCGAGATGCCTGAAGGCCAGGTCCGTGGCCACCCGGCCTCGGGGCGTGCGCATCAGGAAGCCGCGCTGAAGCAGGTAGGGCTCGTAGACGTCCTCGATCGTGTCGGCCTCCTCCCCCACTGCGACCGCCAGAGTCGACAGACCCACCGGGCCGCCGCCGAACTTGTCGCAGATCGCCCGGAGGATGTCGCGATCGAGGCGGTCGAGGCCCTGCTCGTCGACCTCGAGCAGCTCCAGCGCCTCCCGGGCCACGCCGGCGTCGATCCGGCCCGCCCCGCGCACCTCGGCGAAGTCGCGCACCCGCTTGAGCAGGCGATTGGCCACGCGGGGAGTTCCCCGCGCGCGAGAGGCGATCACCTCGGCGCCCTGGTCGTCGACCTCCACCTCGAGTATCCCGGCCGAGCGGCGGACGATCCGACCTAGATCCTCGGCCGTGTAGAGCTCGAGGCGGTGGGTCACGCCGAAGCGCTCGCGCAGTGGCGTCGTCAGCAGCCCGGTGCGCGTGGTGGCGCCGACGAGCGTGAACTGCGGCAGGTCGAGGGTCACGACGCGGGCGCCCGCGCCTTGACCGACCGTGATCGGCAGGCGCTGGTCCTCCATGGCGGGGTAGAAGGTCTCCTCGAGCGCGCGCGGCAGGCGATGTATCTCGTCGACGAAGAAGACCGAGCGCGGCTCGAGCGCCGTGATGTAGGAGGCGACGTCGCCCTTGCGCTCGAGGGCGGGGCCCGCCGTGGCCACGAATTCCACCTCGAGCTCGTTGGCGATGATCTGCGCGAGCGACGTCTTGCCCAGGCCGGGCGGGCCCGCCAGCAGCACATGGTCGAGCGCCTCGCCGCGGCCGCGGGCGGCCTGGATGAAGACGGCGAGCTGCTCCTTGACCGCGGCCTGGCCGACGAAGTCCTCGAGGCGCTTGGGCCGCAGCGAGCGCTCGAGGTCCTCCTCGGCGGCCAGCACACCCGGCTCGTGCAGGCGCTCGGCGCCCGGCGTGCGGATCCCGCCGCTCATCGCGCGGCCCTGAGCGCCGCCGCGATCAGCTCCTCCGGGGCGTCGCCGTCGGCGTCCTCCAGCAGCCCGTCGATCTCCTGCGGCGCGAAGCCGAGGCCCAGCAGGCCCTCACGCGCCACCGAGCGGGCGTCGTCCGACGACGTCCTGCGGACCACGATCTCCTCCGCCACGGCACCGGCGACCTTCTCGCGCAGCTCGACGATGATCCGCTCCGCGGTCCGCTTGCCGATGCCGGGCGCCGCCTGGAAGCGGCCTGAGTCGCCGGCGGCGATCGCGCTCAGCAGTTCGCGCGTGTTCCCTCCGGAGAGCACGGCGAGCGCCACCTTGGGTCCCACGCCCTGCACCCCGATCAGCATCAGGAACAGGTCGCGCTCGGTCTCGCTGGCGAAGCCGTAGAGGTGGATGCCGTCGTCGCGCATGACGAGGTGGGCGAACAGCTCGACCTCCTCGCCGGCCGCCGGAACCTCCCGCAGGGTCTCCGCGGACACCGCCAGGCGGTAGCCGACCCCGGCCGCCTCCACCACGACATCGCCGGACCGGCGGATGACGACGGGGCCGCGAACCGAGGCGATCATGACCCGTGGATTCTGGGCTGAGCGGCGGACGACTTCAGCCGAGCGCCTGCCGCAGGCCGGCCCCATTGGCGTGGCAGATCGCTACCGCCAGGGCGTCTGCCGCGTGGTCGGGCTCGGGGGGCGCCGGCAGGGACAGGAGCGCCCCGACCATCCGCTGGACCTGGTCCTTGGCCGCGGCCCCGCTGCCACAGACCGCCTGCTTGACCGCCTGCGGGGTGTACGAGAAGCAGGAGACGCCGGACATGCCGGCCGACAGCATCACCACACCGCGGGCCTGCCCGACCGCGAAGGCGCTGCGGGCGTTCTGGCCGAAGTAGAGCTCCTCCACCGCCAGGGCATCCGGCCGGTGCGCCGAGATCAGGTCGCAGACGCGGGTATGGATCCGCGCCAGCCGCTGCTCGAGCGGCTCCGACGGCCCCCCCGTGCCGATCACGCCGCCGTCGAGGGCGGCCAGCTGGCCCCCCCGCGAGAGGACGACGCCGTATCCGGTGTGTGCCGTGCCGGGATCGATGCCGAGGACGATCACCACCGCTGTGATTCTGCGCCCGCTGGCGGATGCCTTGTCGCTGCCAGGGCTGACGCGGCGACTCGAAACGGGGCTGGACGCCACCGGCGGGTCGACGTGTGGCTGTGAGAGGTGGGGGCGCCTCGTGCGACGAGCGCTTGCGTTGCGCCCACTCGGACGTATGCTGGGAAAAGATGCACGCCGAGGGCCAGCCCGTGCACGACGCAACCGCAGCAGTGAGCACCGCCCCGGCCGTTCTCAGGCGCGCGATGCGCAGCGGCGGGTATGCACAGCTGACGCGGGGGCATGGCCGGCAAGAGGCCGAAGGGTGATCGCAAGGCCCGGCCACCTGGTCCGTCGACTCGGACTCGCCGCCCTGTCGTTGGCGATAGTCCTCGCACCGCCCGCTGGCGCGGTGGACACCAGCAGCCAGCTGCCTGCCTACGGGGTCGGGACCCACAAGGTGGAGTGGCTCGCTGGCGGGCCCGACTACGTGGATCCGAGCGGGCTGGTCGACCTCGACCTCATGGGAAGCCACAACATCGGGCTCAACCGCACCCGCTTCCGCGAGGACCAGGTGCTTGATCCGGCCACCGGCAGCTACACACGGTGGGGGCAAATCGACAACCTCGTGGGACAGTCCGCGCGCCGGGGGGTGGTCACGCTCCCCATCCTCATCGACATGCCGAGCGAGCGCCTTGCCCCGCCAAGAACGAAGAGCGCGCGCAACAGGCTGGCCAGCTTCGCCGCGGCGGCCGTTCGACGTTACGGTCCGAACGGATCGTTCTGGGCGAGCTGCGCTTGCCCAAAGACACCCATCAAGGTCTGGGAGGTATGGGCGGAGGCCAACCGGCTGGACTTCTGGCAACCGGCGCCCTCCCCCACCGAGTACGCCGCCCTGCTCAAGGCCGTGCGGTCGAAGTTGCGCGTCGAGGACCCGACAGCGCGCGTGCTCCACGGGACCCTCTTCTACAACCCCGGCAGCGATGGAAATATGGACGCCAACGCGTTCCTCCGCCAGGTGATCGCCGCGGCCGGCTGGCGGCAGTTTGACGCGGTCGGCGTGGAGGCCTACACGCTTCACTACCCGGTAGACCCCCAGACCGCCGTGAACGTGAACATCAAGGGCACCGTGGACACCCTCCGGACCTACGGAGGCACGAACTCGAACGGCGCACCCAGGCATCAGGTCTGGATCTCCAAGCTGAGCACGCCGGGACGGACGGATGCGGACTCCCAGACCGCGCAAGCCGCCTTCTACGACCAGTTCCTCACCCTATTGCTCCCCAAGCGCTCGGCCTGGGACCTCGGCCCGGTGCTCGCGTATACCCTGCGTGACCTGGCGAACCCCGCCCCCGGCGACGACTGGGGGCTCCTAGGCATGCGCCGCACGCAGTCCGACTGGGGCGACGCCGGCCCGAAGCCCGCCTGGGGGGAGTTCGTGGAGCGCTCCTGCGGTGGAGAGCCCGTGAACGGGGTCTGCCCCATGCCGGCCGCGAGCCTCAACCTGCCGGCCGTCCGTTAGCGGGCCCTGACGCTCAACCCACGAGGCGGCCAGCGGTTGCCGGCGCCCTGCGTCCGGGCTCGGATGGCTTTACGCTGCCCGGCTGCATGAGACGCGTCGAGACACGCCTGGACGGCCCCATCCTCATCGAGCCGGTCGTCCACGGCGACCCGCGCGGCTTCTTCCACGAGACCTACCGGAAGAGCACCTACGCGGAGCTCGGCATCCAAGACGATTTCGTCCAGGACAACCACTCGCGCTCCAGGCACGGCATCGTCCGCGGCATGCACTTCCAGGTGGGGAACGGCATGTCGAAGCTGGTTCGCTGCGCCCGCGGCGCGATCGTGGACGTCGTCGTGGACTTGCGGAAGGGGTCTCCGAGCTTCGGCCGGTGGGAGGCCTATGAGCTGAACGACGAGAACCTGCACCAGGTCTACTGTCCGATCGGATTCGCGCACGGCTTCGTGGTCACCGGCGACAGCGCCGACGTGATCTACAAATGCTCCGCCTACTACGACGAGTCGATCGAGCGCGGCATCAAGTACGACGACCCCGATGTCGGGATCGAGTGGCCGTCCGGAGTCGAGCTACAGCCATCAGAGCGCGACGCGGCCGCTCCGCTGCTGCGCGAGATCGAGTCCGACCTCCCCTTCAGCTATCACAGCGCATGAGCGGTTCGCGCGCGTGGAGGTCAAGAACCCGGGCGCCGATCCCGATACAGCCCTCAAGCCTCAGTGCTCTGATCGCCATGCGAAGCGTCGCCGTCCTGATCTCGGTCACCGCCTGCCTCTGCCTGCTCGCGGGCTCGCCATCGCCCGCGCATGCCCGTGACCCCGGTCCCCAGGTTCGGCGCTCGCTGTTCGCTCTCACCGGCTGGCAACCGCCCACGCCGCGCGAGGCGCAGTCCCTGGGGCGGCGAGGCCTGCGCAGCTACCGGCTGGCCCTCATATGGGAGTCGGTCGAGCCGCGGCGCGGCCGATTCAACTGGGCGTCGTACGACGCCTTCGTCGAGCGGCTCGCATCGCGCCGGATCGGCACGTTCTTCATGATCTACGGCTGCCCCGCCTGGGCCTGCCATGGCGGAAAACCGACCACTGGCTCGGCGCGATCGGCCTGGTCCGCGTTCGTCCGGGCGGCCGTCCGCCGCTACGGGAACGGCGGCTCGTTCTGGCGCGCCCACCCCGGGCTCCCCTACCTACCGGTCAGCCACTGGCAGGTCTGGAACGAGGTTAACGGCGCCTTCCCGAGGGCGCCCGTCTACGCCTCGCTGCTGCACAGCAGCGCCCAGGCGATCCGCGCTGCCGATCCGACTTCCCGTGTGGTGCTGGGAGGGCTCGGCGAGAAGATGGCGGTCTGGCTGCGCGACTACCTGCCGCGGCTGTACGCGGTACCGGGCTTCGCCGGAGACTTCGACGTCATGGCGCCCGAAGGATACGCGGTCAAGCCGAAGCACCTGGCGGGGATCCTGAGGACCACGCGGCGGATCATGCGCCGGTTCGGCGATCGCGCCAAGCCCCTCTGGATCACCGAGATGAGCTGGGCCACAGGAGGCCCGCCTTTCCCGTTCGTTACGACGAGGCGGGGGCAGGCGCGCAAGCTCCGGGTCTCGTACGACCTGCTGATGGCCTGCCGCAAGCGCTGGAACCTACAGCGGGTGTACTGGTTCGGGCTACGCGACAAGCGTGCGCCGGGCGCGGACTACTGGGGCTACCACAACGGGCTGCTCACGGTGAGCGGTCGCTGGAAGCCGGCGATGCGCCGGTTCGTGCAGTACCTTCGCAAGCGGCTCCCGCGCGGGCACCGCACCACTTGCCGTAGGGCGGCGCGGGCGGCGCGAGCTCGGCTCTGACGTACGGCCCCGGCGCCAACCGGACGCGACGCCAGCCGGTTAGGCTTCCGACGGTGGAGGCTCGGGCCCTCCGGGCGGACCGCACGGCGCGGCGTCGGCCATGGGCACGTCGCGGCCGGCACGTTTCGGCCCCGCCGCTGGTTGCAGCGGGCGTCGCACTGCTGCTGATCGGGCTCACGGCCGCCTGGCTGGCGGCGGACGGCCAGGTCCCCGACTACGACAGCGCGAAGCACCTGCTGTTCAGCTGGGGCTACGCCGACCACCTGTCCGACTGGGATCTGGCGGAGCCGGTGACCGCCTACACCGCCTATCCGCCCGTCATGCACGTGGTCGGCGCCGTCGCGACGCTGGTCGCGGGAAGGAACGTCGCCCCGCCGATCCTCGCGGTCGCGCTCGTGTTCGCACCGCTGCTGGTGCTCGGCGTCTACCGCGCCGGCACGCTGCTCGGGAACCGCTGGACGGGCGCGCTCGCGGCGGTATTCGTCGTCGGGACGCCGATGATCGTGACGGAGTTCCGGGCGTACATGGTCGAGTCGGCCGCCACGGCGCTGCTCGCGGTCGCGACCTGGCTCCTCATCGCCAGCCGCCGCCTCGAGCGGGTCGGACTCGCGAGCCTCGCCGGTTTGGTCGCAGGCCTCGGACAGATGACCAAGGAGACCTTCGTGTTCTTCGTGGCCGGCTTCGTGGCCGTGATCGTCCTGCGAGGGGGCTGGCGAAACTGGCGGGGGCTCGTTGCCTTCGCGTGCGTCGCGACCGTGGTGGCGGCTCCCTGGCACGTCCTCCATTGGCACGACCTCGAGGTCACGGGAGCCTGGGCGCAGGAGAGCGGGTCCGAGGGCCCCCTGTGGGGCGGCCGGAGTCTCGCCTATTACGGCTGGTCTTTCCTCAACCGCCAGCTCATGCTGCCGCTGTCGGTCCTCCTCCTCGCCGGCACGGCGATCAGCTGCCTGCGCTTCCTCCGCCGCCCGAGCGCGGACGATCACACGCCGGAGCTCGTGGCCGCCCTGCTGGTCGGCTGGGCCGGGCTCACCGTCCTCCTTCACGTCAAGGCGCCCTATTACGCCCTGCCGCTCACCGTCTACGCGGCGCTGCTGGCCACGACCTGGGTTGCGTCCACTGGCGGTTGGCCGTCGCGACTCGCTTCTGGAGCGGTCATCGCGGTCGCAGCCCTCAATCTCGCTGTTGCGGCGTTCCACCTCGGACAGCCGCCGGGTGTGCGCGTCGCCCTGCCGGGGGCCGGAGACTCGGCACCAGGCCCTCAGCAAGCCGGCCACGTGACGCTCGCATCTCCCGAGGCCTGGCCCCCGACCCTCGGGCCGGGTGCGCACGGCGACGTCCTCGACCTGATGCGTGCCCTTCGTCGGCGCGGTGTGCGAACCGTGGAGTTCGATCTGGACGTCGATCGCCCCTACTTCAACCCCACGGGCCTCACCGCATTCGCCCGCGTGGCCGGACTTCGGCGCCGCAGCAGGTTCGATCCTTTCGACCCGCTCGGGCGACGCACGCGTCGATTCGATCTGCGCGACCTGCGCGCGCCGCGCGACGCTTTCCTCGGACGGGCGACCTCGGGTCGGCGCCGCCGCGAGGCCTGCAGGGACCTCGGAGACGGGAGCGCCGTCTTCGTGACGCTCGGCCCGCCGGATGCGGGGCGGCTGATCTGCCCTCCCGACTGAGCCTGGTTACGCGGCGGCGACCTTCTCGAGCACCGCGGCGTCGACGTCGAAGTTGGCGTGCACCGCCTGCACGTCGTCGTGGTCCTCGAGGTCCTCGATCAGCCGCATGAGCGTGCCCACGTCCGACTCCCCCACGGGGGTGGTGGTCTTGGGGCGCATCACGAGCTCGGCGGACTGGAGCTCCAGGCCCTGATCCTCCAGGGTCTCGCGCACCGCGGTGAGATCGGTCGGCGCCGTCACGACCTCCCAGACGTTCTCGTCCTGGGAGACGTCCTCGGCGCCGGCGTCGATCGCGGCGATCAGGTCGTCCTCGCCGTAGCGGCTGGCGTCGAGAACGAGCTCCCCCTTCTTCTCGAACGTCCAGGCCACCGAGCCCGGCTCGCCCAGGTTGCCGCCGCGGGAGGTGAACGCGTGCCGCACCTCGGCGCTCGTGCGGTTGCGGTTGTCCGTCAGCGCCTCGACGAGGATCGCGACGCCGCCCGGGCCGTAGCCCTCATACGTGACCGGCTCGAAGGCATCGGCGTCGGCGTCCGCGCCGGCGCCCTTGGCGATCGCCCGCTCGATGTTGTCCTTGGGCATGCTGGCGTCGCGCGCCTTCTGGATGGCGAGCGCGAGCGCCGGATTCCCGTCCGGATCGCCGCCCTCCCGCGCGGCCACCTGGATCGCCCGCGCGAGCTTCGTGAAGAGCTTGCCGCGCTTGGCGTCGGCGGCCTTCTTCTTGTGCTTGATCGACGCCCACTTCGAATGGCCGGACATGACAACGAGTGTACGTCGCGGCAAATCGCCTCTACGCTCAACGGACCATCGCTCTCCCTCGCCCGCTTCTACTGCTGGTCGCAGTCCTCGCGCTGACGCTCTTCCCGATGAGCGCCGCTCACGCCGCCTCATCGACAGCATCCACCGTTCCGGCCTATGGCCTCAACTCCCTCGCGGCCGAGTGGCTCGCCGACACCCAGCTCGGCATCGACGATCTCGGCCGCATGAGCAAGAGCAAGATCAAGCTATACCGGGCCCGCTTCCGCCAGGACGAGGTCCTGAGCGGCGGCACCTACTCGAACTGGGCGCACCTCGACAAGCTGGCGAAGCAGGCCGCCCTCAAGGACGTCACCCTCTCTCCGGTCCTGATCAATTTCCCGAACGACCGCTACGTCGCTCCCACCACCGATGCGGAACGTGACCAGTTCGCCTCCTTCGCGGCCGCTGCTGCCAGGCGTTACGGCCCGAACGGAACCTTCTGGGCGACCTGCGGCTGCAAGGCGCACGCGATGCAGGTCTGGGAGGTCTGGAACGAGGAGAACTTCGGTGAATTCTGGAACCAGCCTGATGCTGCGGCCTACGGCAGGCTCCTGAAAACGGTCCGGGCCAGCCTGCGCCAGGTCGATCCCGGGGCGCGGATCATGGTCGGCGGGCTCGCCTACGGCAGCGGCGGCATAAGCGCGAACAGCTTCCTGAAGACCGTGATCGAGACTGCCGGAGCGAACTCCTTCGACGTCCTGGCACTCCACAGCTACCACTGGGTCGCGAGCAACGGGGTGGACGCGATCGGGGACACGGTCGCCACTCTCAAGCAGTACGCCGGGGTTTCCGCGACCGGGCGGCCGCGGCAGCAGGTATGGCTGAACGAGTTCGGCCACCCCACGGCGCTCGACGATCCCACCACGGCGGCGAACGAGCAGCTCGACAGCGAGCCCGCTCAACGCGACTGGCTCAACGGCTTCCTCGACGGGGTCCTCGCCCACCGCTCCGACTGGAACCTCGGCCCCGTCTACTGGTACTCGGTGCGCGACGCCCCCGATCCCTCCGCGTCCTGGCTGCGACTCGGGCTGCGGCGGACGAAGCCGGACAACACCGACGGCGGCGCCAAGCCCGCATGGAACGCATACGTGGCCCGCAGCGGCTCCGCCGCAACGCTGTCGGCGCCCGGCGACGCCGCGGCGGTGGCATCCAAGCCCGTGGTGTCGACCGGTAACGCCACCGGCATCGGCGACACGTCCGCCACGCTGGGCGGCTCCGTCAACCCGGTCAGCCAGCAGACGAAGTACCACTTCGATTACGGGACCTCGACCGGGTACGGCTCGGCCACGGCCGATGGGACGGTTTCGGCCACTGACGACACCAGCCATGCCGTGACGGCGAACGTGAGCGGCCTCACTCCGGGTGCTACCTATCACTACCGCCTCGCCGCGACGAACGCCACGGGAACCACCTACGGGGCGGATCAGACCTTCACGGCCACGGCCAGCTACCGGGGCAGCGTGCTCGCGACCGGGGGGCTCGCCGGCTACTGGCGCCTCGGCGAGCAGACCGGCACGACGGCGGCGGACGAGACCGGCAGCAATCCCGGCACGTATGCGGGCGGCTACACGCTCGGTCAGCCGGGAGCGCTGAGCGGCGATTCGGACAAGTCAGCGAGCTTTGACGGCACGAGTGGCGAGATGAGCGTCGGCGGCCCGTCGCTCACCTCCACCGGCTCGCTCGAGGGTTGGTTCAACTGGCAGAGCGGCGTCTCCGTGATGCGGGACGGCACCAGCGCGGGCGGGGTCGGCTGGATCCTCGCTTACGACTGCAACGGGAGCGTGTGTTACCGCCTGGGCGGGAGCTCGTTCAACACCGGTCTCGCCACCGCCTCCGTCAGGAACGGCTGGCACCACTTCGTCGCGACGAAGAACGGCGGCAGCGTCGCCTTCTATCTGGACGGCCAGCAGGTCCACAGCGGAACCGGCGCGGGAAGCGCCGCCCCGATCACGCCCTGGCACGTCATGCGCAATGGCACGTACCCGACCCAGTTCAGCCAGGGAGGGGCCGACGAGGTGGCCGTCTACACGTCGGCCCTGCCGGCGGCCACCGTGAAGCAGCACTACGACGCCGCGAAGAGCGGCTAGGCGGTAGGCAGTAGGCGGTGGAAGTCGCTCGGCGCTCGTCGCTAGTCGTTCGGGCTTTGTCCTCTGTCCTCGGTGCTCTGTCCTCTAGACGGTGAACTTCCCGTCCCGCTGCAATTCGGCGCCATCGACCGTGATCGCGCCGCCCTTGCGCAGATCGCAGACCATGTCCCAATGCACCGCCGAATCGTTACTGCCGCCCGACTCGGGATAGCTCATGCCTATCGCCATGTGGACCGTGCCGCCGATCTTCTCGTCGAGCAGGATCTCCTTGGTGCCGGTGGTGATGCCGTAGTTGGTGCCGATGCCGAGCTCGCCCAGGCGGCGGGCGCCGTCGTCGGAGTCGAGCATCTCGTGTAGGAACTCCTCGCCGCGCTCGGCGCTCGCGTCCACGACCTTGCCGCCCTCGAACCGGAACCGCACACCTGAGACCTCGCGGCCGCCGTAGGTTGCCGGGAACGAGAACACGACCTCGCCCTCGACCGAGTCCTCGATGGGACCGGTGAAGAACTCTCCGTCGGGCATGTTGTGCTCGCCGACGCAGGGGATCCAGGTGCGCTCGGCCACGCCGAGCTTGATGTCCGTCCCGGGCGCGGTGATCCGGACCTCCTCCTTCCCCTGGATCCAGTCCGTGAGCCGGTTGACCTCGTCGGACTGCCGCTGCCAGGCGGTGACCGGCTCGGAGTCGGTCGCCAGACAGGCCTCGTAGTAGAAGTCCTCGTAGGCCGGCAGCGCCATCCCCGCCTCGCCGGCGTACGCGTGCGTCGGGAACAGCGTCAGGGCCCAGCGGTACTCGCCGGCCGCGGCCCGCTTCATCGACGTCTCCATCAGCGGCTTGCGGGCCTTCTGCGTACGCGCCTGCCGCTTGGGGTCGGCCTGCGACAGCTCGCGGGTGTTGACATCGGACATGATCGCGATGCGGACGTCGGCGTTCTCGGCCGCCCACTCCGATGTCGGCGGAATCCAGTCGAGCTGGGCGTCGGAGGCCAGCTCGTAGAACGAGGCGGCCGCCCCCTGGGTCGTCAGCTGCATGATCGGCTGGCCGCCGGCTCGAAGGACCTCCTCGTAGACGGCCTGGATCAGGGGCTCGGCGCTCGTCGTCGATTGGATCACGCAGACGTCGCCGTCCTGCACCTTGGTGGAGTAGCGGACGAGGATGCTCGCCAGCGCCTCCACCCGCGGGTCCCTCATTCGCGTTTTCCTCCGTTCGAGCGTTCCACGAGCCAGCGGTGCATTCGGTCATCCTGCGCCAGCTCCGGGTGAAATGCCACCGCGAGCACGTTCCCCTGGCGTACCGCGACGGGATGGCCATCGATCTCTGCGAGGACCTCTACGTCGGGACCGTGCTCCTCTACCCACGGCGCCCGGATGAACACACCCCGGAGCGGTCCGAACCCATCAACCTCGAGATCCGACTCGAAACTCTGGGTCTGGCGGCCGAAGGCGTTGCGCCGAGCGCTGACGTCCAGGAGGCCGAGGTGGTGGCGGTCGAGCATGATCAAGCCCGCGCACGTGCCAAGCGTCGGCGTCCCCTCGCGGACCAGCCGGCGGAGCGGCTCCGCCAGCCCCTCGCGCTCGATGCCGCGGGTCATCGTGGTGGATTCGCCCCCAGGGATCACGAGCCCTTCGAGTCCCTGGAGGTCCTCCCGGCTGCGCACCCTGCGCGGCTCGGCGCCCGCGCGCCG
>Ga0126312_10001274_pt1 | contig 16428 bp, 14 predicted proteins | sample Plot104A_FD_92537 | JGI IMG/M metagenome (GOLD analysis project Ga0126312, IMG submission 92537) | Serpentine soil microbial communities from UC McLaughlin Reserve, CA, USA - Plot104A | ecosystem: Environmental > Terrestrial > Soil > Grasslands | place: USA: UC McLaughlin Reserve, Lake County... | reverse complement strand
TCGCGAGCTCCCCGCCGGGAGTGACGCTGACGTGGGCCGGTGTCTCCAGCCGAACTCCGTTCACGCGGCAAGCCGCGGTCGGCTTTCATGGCTCGCTGTCCGCGCCTGCCACCGCGGAGAGCGCTGGCCGCGACTACCCCTTCCAGTCGTGGTCGGATGGAGGCGAGCGCGCGCACGAACTGATCGTGCCGCCCTCCGCGGCCACGTTTTCGGCGCTGTATCGGCTAGCCGGATCGACCACGTCCCCCGTCCCGCCGCCGGCCGACTCCACAGCTCCAGTAGTTCGCCTCCGAGTGCCGAAGTACGCGAGCAGCCGCTCTCGAAGCCGGACGATCCGCTTACGATGGAGCGGTGCCGACGAGCGAAGCGGCCTGGCGGGGTACACGCTGAGCGTTCGGCAGCTTCGCCACCGCCCCGGGCACTGGCGGACGCTCCTGGCCTATAGCCGACGCACGAGCGCGCGTTTCCGGGGTCTCTCCGGCCGGACGTACCAGTTTCGTCTCCGCGGGCAGGACGGGGCGAAGTTGTGGAGCCGTGCCGCGGAGGGCGAGACGATCTTCCCGTTGGACGATCGGAGCGCGCGACTTCGGTTCTCACCCCGCTGGCGAACAGCGAAGCGGCCCGGCGCATACGGCGGGACAGTGCACTTGGCCCGGCGGCCGGGACTCCTGCTGAGACTGCGATTCAGCGGGACGAGGGTGGCGCTCATCGCGACCCGCCATCGCGCCGGAGCGCGCGTCCGGGTAAGGGTCGATGGGCGGCGGCGGACGATAAGCCTGCGCGGCCGGGACAAGGCGCGGGCGGTGGTCTTCGTGTCGTCTCGGCTTCGCCCCGGGCGCCACACCCTTGCGCTGAGGACGGTGGGCGCCGGGCGCGCCGGCGTGGACGCGGTCGGGATTACAGCCGCCGGAAGGTAGCGCCCGGTCCCGGGAACGTGCGGGCGCTGATCATCACGCCGGATTACCCGCCGAAGAGCGGCGGGATCCAGATTCTGTCGAGGCGCCTGGCCGAGGGGCTCGAGTCGTTCGACGTCCGCGTCGTTACGTTGGGCTCCTCGCGAGGGAGGTTCAGGAGCAAGGGGGGGCCGGCCGTCACGCGGGTCGGAGGGAGCTCGCTGCCCCAGGCGGCCAAGATCGCGCTCTTGAACGCTGCCGCGCTCGGCTCCGCCGTTCGCTACAGGCCTGACGTCGTCCTGTGTATGCACATCGTCGCTGCGCCGAGCGCGGCGTCGCTCCGTCGCCTCCTAGGGGTGCCGTTCGTCCTCTACTTCCACGCCCGCGAGGTCGTGGCACGACCCCGGCTCGCACACTGGGCGGCGCGGAGCGCCGCCCGCGTTGTCGTCGTCAGCCGGCACACTCGCCGGCTTGCAGAAGACTTGGGCGTGGAGCCGCGCAAGCTCCGCCTGATTACGCCGGGCGTCGACTTGGCCGACCGACGACAACCGCGGAGCCGGAAGCCTCTGGTCGTAACCGTGTCGCGGCTGGTGAGCCGCTACAAGGGACATGACGTGCTGGCGCGTGCGATGACGGAGGCCCGTCAGCAGATCCCCGATGCCGAGTGGGTGGTCATCGGCGACGGGCCTCTCAGACCGTACGTCGAGCAGCTGGTCGCAGGTCCAGAACTTCAAGGCGCCGCGCGTCTCCTGGGCAGCGTGCCCGACGTCGAGCGTGACGCGTGGCTCGACCGTGCCCACGTCTTCGCGCTCCCCAGCCGGGTCCCTCCGGATGGGGTGGGAGGAGAAGGGTTTGGCATCGTCTATCTCGAGGCGGCTGCCCACGAGCTCCCGGTGGTCGCGGCGAACGAGGGCGGGGCTCTCGACGCCGTGATCGACGGAGAGACGGGGGTACTGGTGGACCCGACCGACGAACGTGCTGTCGCGAACGCGCTGGTCGGATTGCTGTCGGACGCCCAGCGGCGGGATCGCCTCGGTAAGCAGGCCGCGCGCCGCGCGCAGGAGTTTGCCTGGCCGCGCATCGCCCAAGAAGTCGAAGGGGTGCTCGTCGAGGCCGTGGGCCGCTAAGTCGCGAACACTCGCGCCCTTGCTCGATTAATGACAAATCCGCGACTTGCGCGGGCCCCGCCCAGCCTCGACCGACCGGACCGCCCCCAGGTACGCCCGCGCCGACGGCTTCCACGTCGCGTCCTGGTCCACGATCCCGAACCAGTCCTCCGGATTATCGTGATCGGCCTCGGGGGTCAACCAGGTGTGCGGCAGCAGCACGCCGATCTTGCAGTCGGAGCGGGGGAGGTTGCGCGCAAGCGCCGCCAGCCAGCGCCCGCGCTTGCGGTCGGAGACCTGGAGCGTCGGCCAGCCGACCTCCGTGACGTCGAGCGGCACGCCACCCCCGCCGAGGGCGTCCAGAGCCCGCCGCAGCGCCCGGATCGAGCGGTAGACCCCGCGGAGCGACGACTCGTAGGGGTGGACGGCCACCGCGTCGACCGCCGCCAGCCCGCCGAGCCTGGCCGTCATTCGCGCGAGGAACCGGGCCACCGGCGTGGAGCCCGGCGAGTACGTCGTCAGGCCCCCGACCACCACGCGGGCGTTCGGGTCGACGCCCCGTATCGCGGCTCTCGCAGCCCGGTAGAGGGAGGCATAGCGCTCGGGAGCGCCGGCCTGCGGCTGCCAGAAGTGGTTCGTGTTGGGCTCGTTCCAGATCTCGTAGGACTCCACTGGCAAGAACGGCAGGTCGGCGTGACCGCGCCAGAAGCTCCCCTCGCGGCCATAGCGCGCGGCGAGGGCGCGGGCAAAGGCCGCATAGTCGCCGTCGCCGGCAGGCGGGCTCTGCTCTTGGCCTCTGCGGCTGGCGGCCCATGGCGCCGAATAGTCGACGATCGGATACCAGCGCAGGTGGTGCCGGGCGAGGGCGAGCACGATCGCGTCGATCACCCGCCAGCGATAGAGATGCCGCCTCCCGGGCCGCCTGGGCGGCTCCGGCTCCACGCCGGCCCAGTGCGCGTCCCACCGTACGACTTCGAGGCCACCTCGGTGCATCGCCTCGAGCTGCGGGGCCTGTCGACCCGCCGGCACGGTGGCGAGGAACTGGGCGTTGACCCCGAAGAACTCACTGCGACGGCCGGCTCCTTGCTCGCCTCCTCCGCCGCACGCCGCCAGGAGCGACGCCGCGGCCACCACGAGCAGCGCGAGGGGCCGGCGACTCAACGCGACGAGGGGGCAGGGAAGAACGTCGAGTCAGGTCTGAGCCGCCTCGCCCGCGCATAGTCGCGCAGGGCCGCCCGGACGTCGCCCTGCTCCGCCTCGACGCGCGCCAGTAGCAGCCACGGGCGCCAGTTCGTCGACTCGCGCCTCGTCGCCCGCCGGAGGTCGGTCGCCGCGGCGTCCAGCTGGCCGGCGGACTCCTCCAGCAGGCCGCGCTGCACGTAGGGTGTGGCCGCCCATGGCTGGGCCTCGACGGCGTCCTGCGCGTGGGCGCGGGCCTCGGCGGTGTCGCCGCGCCTCGCCGCGGCCTGGCTGTCCCTGACCGCGGAAATCGAGACGAGCCCCGGCACCTGCACCAGGATCGCGATCACCGCGATCACGGGAACGATGCCCCGGGCCACTCGCGACGGCCGGACGGCGGGCTCCGCGAGCGGCCCTGCCGCGACCGTCCCGCAGAGGATCGCCAGGACGGTGACCGCAGTCGTCTCCCACATCCAGTCGACGCCGGCGTGAACGAGATAGACGGCGAGGGCTGCGGCCGGCACGGCCGCAGCTGTCGCCTTGGCCTTCCAGCGCGCCCGCGCCGCCAGGAGGAGCAACCCGCCGAAGAAACCGAGAACGAGAACCAGTCCCGGGACGCCGAGCTCGGCAAGGCTCTCGAAATAGAGCGAGTGGGCATCCCTCACGAACTCCCTGCCGTCGTCGCGGTCCCACCAGTACTCGAAGGTTCCGGGCGCGATGCCCCGCAGCGGCTCGCTCTTGAACGCGCGCAGAGCCGATTTCCACTCGAAGTAGCGCGTGCCGCTCAGGTTCGTGAGTCGTGCGGCGGGGTCCTTGCGCTGCGCCGCGACGGGTCGCTTCGTGGTTTGGTCGGCCCCGCGGAAGTCGTCCCACGCGTTGGCGATCGGGTCGCGTGCGGCCGTCACCGCGACCAGCGCGACGACCACCAACCCTACGGCGACGGCGGCCCGCCCCAGCCGCGTCGGGACGCGCCAGCGGTCGAGGCCGGCGACGGCGCTGAGCATCGTCGCGAGCGCCGCCAGCAAGGCCGCACCGGCCAACGCCGCGATCACGGCGCCGGCTCCGGAAGAGCCCGTGGCCTGGGCTATCTGCTCGTGGTCTCTCGCCACGAGGATCGCGACCGCGGTGCCTGCGCCCGCGACCAGGCTATGGAATGCGGTGGGCCAGCGGTTGGGACTGAGAACGAGGACCACGATGACGGCGATCGCGCTGCCTATCGCCCCCGCTCGGGAGTAGGTGAGGTAGATGGCCAGGCCGCACACAGGCACGCTGGCGAGGCACAATGCGCGGACGTACATCCTCTTTGCACAGGCGCTCCAAGAGAGCGTCATCGCGACAGCCATCACGCTCCAGGCGGCAACCGCGTTCCAGTAATGGAACGGGTAGTTCAGCCGGTTCGTGTGGAAGGAGCGGCGTATCTCGTTGGCGGGGAAGGCGTCGGGCGCCAGCCGCGACGCGAGAGCCAGGCCGCTGACAACGACCGCTGCGAGGGTGAGTCCCGCCGCGGCCTCGCGCCACGTCGTGCGGTCGACCAGGGCGAAGCCGAGGAGCGCGAGGCCGCCGAATTCGATCACTCGGGCGACCTCCGCGAGCGTCCGCTCCGCACTGCTGGTCCACAGGAGCCCGAACGCGGTCCACACCGCCAGCAGAGCGACGGCCGCGAGTGGAACGGCCGCTCCTCGGGGGGAACGGGAGCGGGGGAGGACTCCGAGCGCGAAGCCCAGTCCGACGACGAGCCACACGACGATCGCCTCCTCTTGCCGAACGACGATGTCATAAGAACCGCCCCTCAGTGCGTAATAGGTGGGGACCGCGGCGGCGAGCGCGAATGCGAACCCGCGTGCGGCAGGCGAAACGTCATGCTCACGAACTCCATCCCGCATTTGGCTCAACGCATTAGACATCACGCGGTGGCCTTCACCGTTGCGTTGTTCTGCCTGGCGATGGCACAGCCGGCCATGGGGGCGACGCGATGCGAGTCGCTGCCCGGCAGGTCGGCGCTCGACCAGTACTGCGAGACCATCCCGGGAGCCACCGGCGACAGCAGCCCCGGCTCCGGGAGCGGATCCGGGCGCCACCTCTCCCGCGGCACCGAACGAAAGCTCCGCGCCAGCGGCGCGGCGGGGCAGGCCTTGCTCGGCCTATCCGAAGGCAACGGCGGCGGCGGTGCAGCACAGTCCGGAGGCTCGGGCACGGGCGCGAATGGTGGCAGCGGCGAGAGGTCGTCGCGCGGATCGTCGTCCGGCCAGGGCGACAAGGCAGCGGACGAGCCCTCGAACAACGTGCTTTCTGCCGTCCGCTCCGCCGCGGACAGCGGTTCAAGCAGCGGAGCGGGGTTCATCTGGCTCCTCCTCGTGGTCGCCCTCGTGATCGCCGGTATAGCCTGGGCGCGCTACCGGACGCGCGGCCGGCGGTCGTAGCGGGCGCCACCGGCGTTAGCGCCGGCTCAGCCTTACCCGGCGCGCCCGGGAGGTCATGCCGCCATTGCGGCCTCGCGCGCTCACCCGCAGCTGGAGTAGCCGCTTGCGCCCGCGTGCCCGCAGCACGAGCTGCCGCCGTCGCGAGCTGAACCGCAGCGAGCGCTGAGCGACGGCCTTGCGCCGGCCGTCCGTTGGCCGACCGGCGGGCAGCAGCCGGAGCCGCGCCCGGCAGCCGCGGGGGCAGCGCAGCGTCACGACGAGCCAGCGCGCGTGGCGACGGTGGCGCCGCACGCGCAGCCGGAGCTTGGGGCCGCGGGCGCGGTGGCGGCCGCTCGCGCCGGCACGGCTCGTAGCCGCGCTTGCGCCGCAGATCTCGACGGTCCCGCCGGAGGAGCGGCGCATCTTGGAGACCGCCCCGAGGTAGGCGCTGCCGGAGGGCTTGAGCGAGGCATTGGCGTTCGCGATGCCGAACCAGTCCTCGCCGTTGGCGGGGTCGCGCTCCTTCGTTACCCACGTGTGGGGGATGAGGCTCGCGATCCGGCAATCGGAGCGGGGCAGGTCCTGCGCCAGCTGAGCGAGCATCTCGCCGCGACGGGCGTCGGTCGTGGTCAGGGTCGTCCAGCCGACCTCGGTGAGCTCCAGCGGAACGTTTCCGGCTCCGAGGCCGCGCAGCGTATTGCGGAACTCACGGATCTTGGCGTATACGGATTCGACGGTCGGCGCGTAGGGGTGAAAGCCGATGGCATCGACGCTTCCGCGAAGGTTCGGCCGGTGCGCGTACATGCGCTTGACGAAGGCGTTCTCGTCCGTGACGCCGGCGTTCTCGAGGGCCAGCCCGCCAACGATGACGCGCGCGGACGGGTCGACCGCCTTGAGCGCTGATCGGGCCGCCGCGTAGAGCTCGGCGTAACGCTCAGGCGCGGTGCTCTGGGACCTCCAGAAGTACTCGGCGTTCTGCTCGTTCCAGATCTCGTACCGCCTCACGGGCAGCTGCGGCAGGTCCGGGTGCTCGCGCCAGAAGCTTCCGCCGCGGCCGTAGCGGCGGGCGAGGGCGACCGCGTACGCCGCGTAGTCCGCGTCGCGCGCCGGCGGGCTCTTGACGTCGCCGCGGATGGACGCCGCCCAGGGCGCTGAGTAGTCGACGATGGGGAGCCAGCGGAGCCCGTGGCGAGCGTACGCGGCCACCTGCTGGTCAAAACCGGTCCAGACATACCTGTGGGCGCCCGTGGACGGGTCCGGCGGGTTTGGCTCCGCGATTTCCCAGGAGGCGTCGCGTCGCACCACCTGGAGGCCCCGGCTCGACATCGTGGCGAGGTGGGCGTCCCAGGTCGAGCTGGGAAGGTTGAACACCCGCTGCCCGTTCACCCCGAAGAAGTCCTCCGTCGCTGCAGCCGCAGGAGCGGCCGCGGCGAGCAGCGCGAAGAGGGCGCTCGCAAGAGCGATTGTGGGACGGCGGAGGGCAGCGGACACCATGGGGGCGAGTTCGGAGCGCCCCCGGCGGCGCCGTGCTCGGGCGCGGTCTTGCTGGACGCATGTGGGACCTCACCGTCCGGTCGACCTCGACGAATGTTGGGGGCGCTGGGCCGCGACTTACGCGTATCCCAGGAAAGACGGGCTACGCTCGGGTCCATGGCCTTGCGCAGGGACAGGTCGGCAGAGCTGCGTCGGCTCTATAGCGAGCACGTGGACGGGGTGTACGCCTTCTTCGCGTACTCGGTGTCGCGCCCGTTCGCGGAGGACCTGACCTCAGCGACCTTCGAACGGGTGGTTCGCTCCTGGAAGTCGTACGACCGGCGGCTCGGCTCGGAGCGGACGTGGATTCTCACCATTGCCCGCAATCTCCTGACTGACCACTTCCGGCGCCAGGCCCACCGCGACATGGTCTCCACCGACGAGCACCCCGCGATCGTCGACGCGCTCGGGGTCGAGGACGGAGGCATTCAGCAGGTGCTGAGCGCCGACGGGCTACGCACGCTGCTCGCGCCGCTCGACGAGCGAGAGCGGACGGTCGTGGCGCTGCGTTACGGAGCGGAGATGTCGGCCATCGAGGTCGCGGCGGTGATGGGACTCACCCCCGCCAACGTCCACCAGATCGCCTCGCGGGCCCTGCGCCGCCTGCGCGACGACCTCGAAGCCGAGGCCGTCAGCGGCAGCGCTTGACCTTGCGCGTCACGACCTCCGAGCGGTAGCGCACCTCGGTCCGGCCGTCGCGGCCGGTGACGAGCACCGGGGTCCGGACGTGCTTGCGTACCGGGACGAACTCGCAGGAGTCCTTGGCGCGCACGCCGTCGCCGCCGTCCGGGGCGAGTGGGCCACCACCCGCGAGTCCGAGCGTCGCGACGCCGAGCGCGAGCGCCGCTGTGGCCCCGACGGCGACGAGGAACGGGCGGCGGGCAGGACGCGGCCTCGGCTCGGGTCGTCGCGGCAGGAGATGCTGCTCGAGCTCGTCTACGAAGCGTGGACCGGGGAGCGGCCGGCTGGCGCGGAGCCGCTCCTCGAGCGCAGTGATATCCGTCGGATCTGACGTCATCGAAAATCGATACGCACCGGTGGTGGGGTTTCCGACAGCCGCCGAGTCAGATCGGCCCCCGGCGGGGCGTACTGGTCTCGGCATGATCCGCCGTCTCGGATACCTCGTCTTGCTCACCGCTGCGGCCCTGCCGGCTATGACCGGGACCGCAGAGGCCCGTCACGGGCTGCTGACCGGGTTCACGGACCCCGAGGCCTTCCAGGCGCTGAGCCCCGGCCAGAGTCAGCTCGCCCTGGGGCGTGCCAAGGGGGCGGGCGCCGGCGTCGCTCGGCTGGCCTACGGCTGGCGGGCCGTGAACCCGACGAGGCCCCCGACAGCCGCCGCGGCGAGCGATCCCGCCTGGAGCGGCTACCGCTGGGGTGCGGTCGACCGGGGGGTGCGTCAGGCAACCGCCGCGGGGCTACGCGTGGTCCTGGCATTCAACGAAGCGCCCGACTGGGCGGAGGGGCCAAACCGGCCGAGCGTCAGCCGGGCGCCGCTGGGGACTTGGCGGCCTTCGTCCACCGCCTATCGTCGCTTCGCTCACGCCCTCGCAGCTCGCTACTCGGGAAGCTTCGCGGACCCGGCCGGTCGGGTCCTGCCGCGCGTGCGCTACTACCAGGCGTGGAACGAGCCCAACCTCTACAACTTCCTGAACCCTCAGTGGAAGAAGCGGCGGGGGCGCTACGTAGCCGTGAGCCCGGTTCTCTACAGACAGCTGCTGAACGCCTTCTACCGTGGGGTCAAGTCGGTCCACCGCAGCAACTACGTCGTATCCGCGGGAACTGCTCCGTTCGGTGACCCGCGCAAGGGCCGCAGCCGGATGGCACCGGCGTTCTTCACACGGGAGTTCCTCTGTGTGCGGGGGCGAAGACGCCCGAAGCCCTTCCGCTGCTCGAGCTCGCCGGCGCGTTTCGACGCGCTCGCCCACCACCCGTACCCGATCGGCCCACCCCGGCGGCCCGCGGCCAATCCCGACGACGTGGTGGTCGCCGACATCGGCAAGCTCACGCGCCCGCTCCGTGCGGCCATCCGCGCCCGCAAGGTGGCCCCGCGTCGGCGTAAGCCCGTCTGGGCCACGGAGATCTCCTGGGACACCAGGCCGCCCGATCCCGACGGCATCCCCGCGGGGACGCAGGCCCGCTACCTCGAGGGCGCCCTCTACACGCTGTGGCGCCAGGGAGTGAGCGTCGTGACCTGGTACCTGTTCCGCGACCAGGCCGCGGGTAGAGGCTACGGCTTCACCCTCCAGGCCGGCATCTTCTTCCGGGGAGCGACGGTTGCCCTCGACCGGCCCAAGCCCTCGTACACCACCTTCCACTTCCCGTTGACGGCCTACCGCAAGCGCCGGGTGGCGCAGATCTGGGGGCTCGCTCCCAGGCCCGGGGCGGTGGCGATCGAGATCCGACGGCGCGGCAGCTGGCGGCGCCTGCTTACCCTGCGCGCTCGCAGCCGTGACCGCCTCTTCTTCCGAGCGAAGCGCGTGCGCAAGGGCAGCGTGCTGCGGGCCCGCCAGGGGAGCGCCACCAGTTTCAGCTGGCGCGTAGCCCAAAACGTGACGGAGTAACCGGTTCGAGTCCCGCCGAGTTGCGTTTTTGCGCAACTTTGGTCCTCCGGTAGCGTTAGCGAATCAGTTGTCGCGGGCCGTAGCTGGTGGCGGAAGACGCGGGTCACATCTACCTTGGAGCGCCGGGATGCTGGACGCTCGAACGAACCCGCGATCGACGCCGTCGCAAATCCACAGGCCCAGACCGATCGGAGTGGGTGTGAACGGCGATGCCACCCGCCCCGAAGGCAGGCCGTCGGTTGCGCTCGTGCATGACTACCTGCTCACGATGCGCGGCGCCGAGCGGACCTTCGCCGCCATGGCCGAGGCGTGGCCGGACGCGCCCATCTACACACTCCTCTACGACGAGGAGGGGACCGACGGCGTCTTCCGCGGACGTGAGGTCCAGACGTCGTATCTGCAGCGCCTAGGGCTGCGCCAGTCCGGCTTCCGCGCACTGCTTCCGCTCTTCCCGCGCGCCGCCGAGCGCCTGCCCGTGCAGGGCTACGATGTGGTTGTCTCAAGCAGCAGCGCCTTTGCCCACGGGGTCCGTCCCGATCCGGGTGCGGTGCACCTGTCCTACTGCCACACGCCGTTCCGCTACGCCTGGTTCGAGGAGGAGCGCGCTCTCGCTGCCGCGCCGCGGGTGGTCAGGCCCGCTATACGCCGCACGCTTCGGGCGGTGCGCGACTGGGACAGGCAGGCGTCTACCCGAGTCGACCGCTATGTGGCGAACTCGGAGATGACCCGCAGCCGCATTCGCTCGGTGTGGAATCGCGACGCCGCGCTCGTCCACCCGCCGGTGGACGTGGATCGCTTCCGGGTCGGAACCCCGGACGACTATTTCCTGGTGGTGACGGAGCTGGTGCGGCACAAGCGCGTGGAGGTCGCGCTCGAGGCCGCCCGGCGGGCAGGGCGGAAGATGAAGGTCGTCGGCGCCGGCCCCGAGCTCCGCCACCTACGCGAGCGCTTCCGTGGCCACGCCGACCTCCTCGGTCGCGTTCCGGACGACGAGCTGGTCGAGCTCTACGCCGGTGCGCTGGCGCTCGTGGTACCGGGCGTCGAGGAGTTCGGGATAGCCGCTGTGGAGGCGCAGGCGGCGGGTCGGCCGGTCGTCGCCGCCGCTGCCGGCGGCGTGCTCGAGACGGTGATCCCGGGGAAAACGGGAGCGCTGGTCGCGCCCGGTGACGTCGAAGCGTTGACCCGTGCCCTCCGCCAGACGCCCTTCGAGAGCTTCTACTCAGACGTCATCAGGGCAAATGCGGAGCTGTTCTCCCGCGAGGCGTTTCAGCGCGGACTGACCGAGGAAGTGGACACCGTGATCTCCGCTCCCGACGCAGCATACAAGCCCCCCGCCTCCGTGCCGTCGTCCGTGTCGGTGGCCGATCCCCGACCGGTCGGGGAGAGCGCGTAGTGCCGAAGACCAAGCGCGAGGCCCCTCGCTCGCGCCGATTTTCGAGCGCCAACCGCCGACGCTTCGTTCCTCGCGTCCCGCTCCGGACCATCCAGTTGGAGCCCGGGATCCCGGAGGGCGGCGTCGGCGTCGACGTCGCCGCCCGCGACCGCTTCCGGCGCCGGATGCTCGCGCTCGCGGACATCGCATCGGCGGGTATCTCGGTGCTGGTCTCGGTCAACCTCCTCGGCGGTCCCGTTGAGCGGCCTCGGCTCTGGTTGCTCGCCGCGATCCCGCTCTTGGTCGTGGTCAACAAGGTGGCCGGCCTGTATGACCGCGACCAGCACCTGCTCAACCAGACCACGCTCGACGAGGCGCCCGCGCTGTTCCAGACAGCGACGCTGTTCACCCTGGTCGTGTGGCTCGGCAACGGCGCCTTCATGGAGGGAGGGTTCGGTCAGGCGGAGGTGCTCGGGATGCTCGTCACGCTCGTGCTGATGAGCCTCCTCGCGCGCGCCGCCGTCCGCCGGACGCTGCGGCGCGCCACGACGCCCGACCGCTGCCTCTTGATCGGCGACCCCGCCAGCGCCGAGCGGCTGAGTCAGAAGCTCCAGCGGAGCGCGTCTCTCAACGCGAACCTTGTCGGATGGGTGCCGCTGCACCAGGCGCCGGTGCCGGCTGCAAACGGCGGGCCGCCCGTGCTGGGCGACCTCGACAGGCTCGGCATCACCGTGATCGAGCACGACGTCGAGCGAATCGTCATCGCGCCGGGCACTGCGGATCCGGAGGAGATCCTGCGCGTCATCAAGCTCGTGCGCGCCCTCGGGGTCCGCGTGAGTGTGCTGCCGCGGCTGTTCGAGGCCGTCGGGTCGTCGGTCGAGTTCGACAACATCGAGGGCGAGGTCCTGCTGGGCGTCCGCAGCTACGGGCTGAGCCGCTCATCGCGCGCCCTCAAGCGAGCGATGGACGTCGTCGGCGCGACCATCGCCCTGGTCGTGGTCGCGCCGCTGATGCTCGCGATCGCCGTGGTGATCAAGATGGACTCCCGCGGGCCGGTGTTCTTCCGCCAGCGCCGGATCGGCATCGACGGCGAGGAATTCGAGATGCTCAAGTTCCGGACGATGGTCGCCTGCGCCGAGGAGGAGAAGAAATCCCTCCTCGAGCTCAACGAGGCCGACGGGCTGTTCAAGATCGCGAACGATCCGCGGCTCACGGGCGTCGGCCGCTGGCTCAGGCAAACGTCCCTCGACGAGCTGCCGCAGCTGATCAACGTCCTCCAGGGCAACATGAGCCTCGTCGGACCGAGGCCGCTCGTCCCCGACGAGGACGTTCACGTGGAGGGCTCCCACCCGCGCCGCCTCCACCTGGTCCCGGGGATGACCGGGATGTGGCAGATATTCGGCTCTTCGCGTATCCCCTTGGACGAGATGGTCAAGCTCGACTACCTCTACGGCGCCAACTGGTCCCTGTGGCTGGACATCAAGGTGATGCTGCGAACGATCCCCTACGTGGTGGGGCGGCGGGGGATCTGACGGCGACAGCGCTGCGCGAGGCAGCTAGCCCGGGCACTCGCGACGATCGCCCCGCGACTCGGCGACCTTCTGTATCCACCCCGCATCTCGCGGGAATGTCGGCTATCAGCGCCCCGCGGCCAGGTCCCGTCCGCTCCAGTCTGTCGACGCGGTCTTCGGTGGTGCTGGCACATAGTGCTTGCCGTCGGCCGCGCCGGATGTCCTCAACATGCTGGTAGTGCTGGTCTGGACGCTGCGGCTCGGGCTGGAAGAGCGTTCGGAACCGCCGGGGTAGGAGACCGAGTCGAAGCTAAGGCGGGGGGCGAGCCCCCACGGCGTCGCGATGCCCTTCACCCGGCGGAGCCCGGCGAGTTCCCGTCAGCGCGCGGGCCTTGGCTAGCTCGTCACGGCGACGCTCTTCACCCTGGTCTTCTGGCTCGGCCAGGACGCCTTCGTGTACAGCTGGCTCGGGCAGACCAGCTTCTCGGGCTACCGCCACGCTGCTGCTGTCGATGCTCGGCGCCAGGGCGGCCGCGCGCCGGCTGATGCGCCGGCTCACGCCGCCTCCTGATCGGCGAGCGGCCACCCGCGCGGCTGCGGCAGAAGCTGTCCCGTAGCAACGAGCTCAACGCCGAGTTCGTCGGGCGGGTGCCCCTGGGCCTGTGGAACGCTGAATCGAACGGCAGCGACGGAGCCGGTTCGGAGGGGACACTCCGTCCGTTCGGGAGCCTCGAAACGAGGGTGATCATCGCGCCGGGAGCCACCGATCCGGAGGGGATCCTGCGCGTGATCACGCTGGTCCGCTCGCTCCTCGTGCGCGTCAGCGTGCTGCCTGCCCTGTTCGAGGCCGTTGGCTCCGCGGCGGAGTTCGACAGCGTTGGAGGGCCAAGTGCTTCTCGGCGTGCGCAGCTACGACCTGAGCAAGTCGTCCCGACCGTCCAAACGGGGGCCTCGACCTCTTCTGCGCCGGGATCGGGTTCATCCTTATCGCGCCGCTCCTGGTGGTCATCGCGGTGGGCCATCAAACTGGACTCGAAGGGCCCGATCCTCTTCCTCCAGCGCCGTATCGGCCTCGATGGGGAAGACTCGAGATGTTCAAGTTCCGGACGATGGTGGATGGCGCCGATGAGAGCAAGGCCGACCCTGCTCGACTTGAACGAAGCCGACGGCCTGTTCAAGATCGCGGACGATCCACGCTTCACTCCCGTGGGCCGCTTGATCCGACCGAGCTCCTAGGCCGGGCTAACCCCAAGTTCTCCCGACACCTGTGGGGGGATCGATAGACGCTTGAAGTCGGACGCCCCGGCCATGGCCGGGGCGTCCGCGAAGTCACTCACTCTCCGGCCTCGGTTTCCAATCGAGCTCGAGGAGGAGGACAGGGTGTCGCATGATGACGTGCTGTTCGGCTATCGCTTGCGCCTGTTCACGCTGGCCGAGGAGATCGGGGTCCGCCCCGCCTGCCGGCAGATGGGTGTCCACCACTCCACCTACTACCGCTGGAAGCGAAAGGTGGATCGCTGGGGGCTGGAGTCGCTGCGAGTGCGCGAGCGCCGGCGGCCGCGAATGCCAAACCAGATCGGTCCCCACCTCGAGCAGCGGGTGATCGCGTTCTCGCTCGGGCACCCCGGGTTCGGCGCCAGGCGGATCTCCTCGGAGCTGCGCCGGGAGAAGTGGGGCGGGATCCGGATCTCCGAGCACGGGGTCTACCGGGTCTTGAAGCGCTTCAACCTCAACACCCGCAACAAGCGCTTCGCGCTCATCGCCCGCCACGCAGACCCCTACGAGCGCAAACCAGAGCACGAACCCAAAGAGCTGCATATCGATGCCTCGGAGCCCGGCGAGAAGGTGCAGCTGGACTGCTTCTACCTCGGCCGCCTATCGGGCACCAAGGGCACCGTCTGGCAATACACCGCCGCCGACGTCGCCTCCGGCTATGCCTGGGCGTTTCTCAAGGCGACCGAGAAGAACCCCCGCTCGCGCTGGACCCAGGAATTAGTGCACATGGTCGCCCGCGAGCTCAAAACGGCCGGCTGGCGCTTGCGCGAGATCACCACCGACAACGGGTCGGAGTTCCCGGCCCGGGAGTTCGGCGCGGCCTGCCAAGCCGTCGGGGCTCGGCAGCGGCGGATCAAGGCCGGACGCCCGAACTCAAACGGCTGTGTCGAGCGGCTGCAGCTGACGATCCTCGAGGAGTGCTGGCGCCCGGCCTTCGCTCGTTCGCTGGCGCCGAAGGTGACCGCGCTCGAGCGCGACCCTCGACGAATACCTCGACTACTTCAACACCGACCGCACCCACAACCGGCGCCTCACCAAGGGACGGACCCCCGCCGATATCGTCTTCGGTGCCCGCAAGACGAGAACCGTCAGATCAGGACCAAGCGTCGCTACGTCTTGGGATTAGGACGTTCCTAGACGGGCTGCCGCAGCTGCTCAACGTGCTCAAGGGAGACATGAGCCTCGTCGGGCCGCGGCCGGTCGTCCCCGACGAGGACGTGCGCGTGGAGGAGTCTCATCCCGCCGCCTGCATCTGACGCCAGGGCTGGCGGGTATGTGGCAGGTCGCGGGGCTCGTCGCGCATCCCCTCGAGGAGATGGTCAAGATCGACTATCTCTACGGCGCCAACTGGTCGCTGTGGCTGGACGTGAAGCTGCTGCTGCGGACGGTCGCCGGCTCGCTCGGGCGCCGAGGAGTTTAGGCGCCGGCTGCGGCCGATCGCGGATCGCGTCGACTACGCCCCGGGCCGCGCCCCACAGTTGAGAGAGGTCCTTGAGGGCGACGAGTGCGGGGATTTGCCACCAGTCGCGGGGCGAGAGCGAGCGGCGTGCCCTCCGGACGGGAAGCCAGAGGTAGGCCGCCGCGCTGGTCGCCGCCAACAACCGCCCGGCGCGGCCGCCCCTGACGGCAAGAGCTGCGCCGGCCATCCAGGCGGCGAGACGAGCGATGTGGCGCTGGCGCCCCTTCGTCCTCACGTCGCCGCGCGTGTAGGTGGCGAACATGCGGGCCGTCTCGGTCAAGGTGGTCCGCGGCCGCCAGCGCACGACCGCGTCCTCGACCAGCAGGGCGCGGAAGCCGCGCTCGAGAGCGGCGGCGCTGAACGCCAGATCCTCGCCGGCGTAGACGTGCTCCGGAAAGCCGCCCGCGGCCTCCCAGGCGGCGCGCGAGAACGCCATCGAGCGGCCGCCCGCATGCTCGGCGCGGAAGTCGCGCCCGAAGAGACGATGGGAGAGGCGCACCGCCGCGCTGTGGTCGTCCAGCTCCTCGAGCACCGGATAGTGCGCGCACGCGACCGCGCGGTCGAGAGCGCTGTCCGCCTCGATGACGAACGTCCCGGCGGCGATGTCGCTCCTCCCCCGGGCGTGGCCGAGAGCGGCGACCCAGTTCGGCAGCGGGCGACAACCGGCATCCGTGCAGACGATCCAGTCGTGACGCGCCTCTCGTACGGCGATGTTCCGCCCGGCGGCGATGTTCGCGCCCGGCGCGACGAAGACCCGGACGGGGGGCAGGTCGCCTTGCCAGCGGTGGAGCTCGTCCAGCGTGCCGTCGTGCGATCCCCCGTCCACGATCACGATCTCGTCGGGCATCTCCGTCTGGCGAGTCAGGCTCTCGAGCAGCTCGGCGAAGCCCGTACGGTCGTTCCGCACCGTGACGATCAGGGATACCGGCACCTGGGAGTTGCCCGCGTTCATTCTGGCGAAGTTAGCTCAAGACCTGACACGCCAGCACATAACATCGGCGGCCTTGCCAGCGAGCGTGAGACGACGGTTACACGCTACGACCGGGTATTGCCGGGCGAGATCTCGGCGCCGATGACGCGACGAGAGGGCCATTTCGAAGCTTGATGAACGACTCGACCCTTCCCGCATCCGAAGTC
>Ga0126312_10001273_pt1 | contig 16443 bp, 17 predicted proteins | sample Plot104A_FD_92537 | JGI IMG/M metagenome (GOLD analysis project Ga0126312, IMG submission 92537) | Serpentine soil microbial communities from UC McLaughlin Reserve, CA, USA - Plot104A | ecosystem: Environmental > Terrestrial > Soil > Grasslands | place: USA: UC McLaughlin Reserve, Lake County... | reverse complement strand
GTAGTCGCGCCACGCCTCGTCGATCGCGCCGTTCGCGCCGTCGAGGATCACGAGCGCCACACGCTCGCCCTGGGGGTTCGCGTAGTTCACCTGCCAGCGCTCGCCGCGGATGAACGCCTCGGGCCGCGCGTTGGGCGTCTCTGAGAGCTCCTCGCGCACCACCGAGCTCTGGGCCGCCAGCTGGATCGCACGCTCGGCCGAGATCGCAAAGCCCGGCGGTGGCTTCGACTGCGAGCTCGGGCGCTCGAACGGCGGTGGCAACTCGCCTCCGAACGGCGACTCGTCGGTTGGATCGTCGGCGGCAAGCGCGGGCGAGGCTCCGGCGAGCAGGCCGAGGATCGCCGCGGCGAGGGCGAGCGGGCGCCGGATCATCAGCGCGCCAGAGTAGCGATAGCCTCCGGGCCGAGACCGGGACTCGGGGAGCGAAGGAGAGAGCGCGATGGGCTTCATGGACAGGTTCACGGACGCCGGCTCCTCTGGGGGTAGGGTGCTCGCGGCCGGCGGCCGCCGCGCGTTGCTGGGACTGTTGCGCGGCCTCCACGGAGGTCGCCTCGAGCTCATCGAGGACGGGCGCGCGCTCGCCTTCGGGTCCGCCGAGGCGCCACTTCGCGCCCGGGTCGAGGTCCGCGATCCGCGCGCCTATTCGTGGACCCTGCGGGGCAGCACCGGGCTCGGCGAGGGGTATGTCGAGGGCCTGTGGAAGGTCGACGATCTTGTCGCGCTGGCTCGGATCGCCTGCCGCAACCTCGACCCGTTCGACCGCTGGCGCCGCCGCCTTCAGCCGGTGATCGGACCGCTCGAGCGTGCCCTCTCGCTCGTACCGCGCAACACTCGAACGGGCGCCGCGCGCAACATCTCCGCCCACTACGACCTCGGCAACCGGCTCTTCGAGTCGTTCCTCGACGAGCGCCTCATGTACTCGTGCGCCTATTGGCCGAGCGACGAGGCGACCCTCTCCGAGGCGCAGGAGGCGAAGCTCGAGCGGATCTGCGAGCGGCTCGATCTCGGCCCCGACGACCACCTGCTCGAGATCGGAACCGGCTGGGGCGGGCTCGCGATCCACGCCGCGTCGACCCGCGGCTGCCGGGTGACCACGACGACGATCTCCGCCGAGCAGTACGCCTACGCGAGCGAGCGGGTCCGTGAGGCCGGACTCTCCGACCGGGTCGAGCTCCTGCTGAGCGACTACCGCGACCTCGCCGGCACCTACGACAAGCTCGTCTCGATCGAGATGATCGAGGCGGTCGGCTGGCAGTACTTCCCGGCCTTCTTCTCCAAGTGCGCCGCGCTCACGAGACCCGGCGGAGCGATGTTCCTGCAGGCGATCGTGATCCGCGACGACCTGTATGAGCAGGAGAAGGCGTCGCGGAGCTTCTCCAACAAGCACATCTTCCCCGGCGGCTGCCTGCCGTCGCTCGAGCTGATCGCCGGGCTCGCGAACCGCAACGGCATGCCCGTGAGCTGGAGCGAGGAGATCAGCCCGCACTACGTCCGCACGCTTGCCGCCTGGCGAGAGCGCTTCAACGACGCCTGGCCGGAGCTGCGCGGGCTGGGCTACGACGGGCGGTTCAAGCGACTCTGGAACTTCTACCTGGCGTTCTCGGAGGGGGGGTTCGCCGAACGACGGATCCGCGACGTGCAGGTGCTGCTCGCGAAGCCCGGATGGGAGCGGCGGAGATCGGCGGCGGCCGAAGCTCAGGCCGTCTCGAACTCGCGCTCGGGGCGCTCCTCCCCCGGCCACGTTCCGGTGGCGCGGTAAAAGCCCCTTCGAGCCACGTGGTCGACGGCGCCGCGGGTGGCTCGGAAGATCGCGCCCTCGGCCGCGAGTGCGGCGATCAGCTTCAGCCAACTCACCTCGCGGTGCTCGGATTCGGGCGGCTCCTCCTTGTCGATCAGGCCCCAGGCTGTCTCGAAGATCTTCTTGCCGACGAGGCCGGCGATCAGGCCGCCGACGATGCTGACGGGGATGAAGAGAACTTTCGCCATGTGATCGTCAGGCTACCCGCGCTCCGGAGCCGCGAATCCGCTACCCCCGACGCGCGCCGCGGCGACTCGTGGATGGGCGGTGCCGGACTCGAACCGACGACCTACGCGTTGTAAGCGCGTTGCTCTCCCAGCTGAGCTAACCGCCCGGCGGGATTGTGGCCGATTGGCGGCTCGCATACGATCGCGGCGCAAGCGATGCAGGAGGCTGGTCGAGGATGAGGATGCGAGCTGCGGTGCTGCAGGAGTTCGGCGAACCGCTCGTCGTGCAGGAACTCGAGCTGTCGGATCCGCGCGAGGGCGAGGCGCTGGTGCGGCTCGTCGCCTGCGGCGTCTGCCACACCGACCTCTACACCGCCTCCGGCGTCGATCCCTCCGGCTACTCGCCGACGGTGCTCGGGCACGAGGGCGCCGGCGTCGTCGAGGCGGTCGGCCCCGGGGTGTCGCTGCTCGAGCCGGGCGACCACGTCGTCACGCTGTTCTCGCCGCAGTGCGGCGAGTGCACCCACTGCCGCGACGAGCGGACCAATCTCTGCCTCGCGATCCGCGAGCAGCAGAACATGGGCTACCTTCCCGACGGCACCACCCGGCTGCGGCGCGACGGCGAGGACATCCGGCACTTCATGGGCACCTCGACCTTCGCCGAGTACACGGTGATGCCGGAGATCGCGCTCGCGAAGATCCATCCCGACGCGCCGTTCGACCGCGCCTGCCTGTTCGCCTGCGGCCTGTCGACCGGCGTCGGCGCGGCGATGAACACCGCGAAGGTGCGGGAGGGATCGACCTGCGTCGTGTTCGGTGCCGGCATGGTCGGCCTCGGCGCCGTCGCGGGCTGCCGGCTCCGCGGCGCCGAGCGAATCATCTGCGTCGACCTCTCCGAGGAGCGACTGGAGCTGGCAAGGGGCCAGGGCGCGACCGAGACGATGGCCGGCGGCGAGGGCGTCGTCGAGCGGATCCTCTCCGAGACGGAAGGCTTCGGCGCCGACTACACCTTCGAGGCGACGGGCAACGTGAAGGTCATGCGCCAGGCGGTCGAGGCGGCGCGCATGGGCTGGGGCCTGGCGACGGTCGCCGGCGTCGCCGGCAAGGGCGAGACGCTCGACATCATTCCGCGCTTCCTGATCACCGGGCGCCGCGTAGCGGGCTCGTCATTCGGGGGCGTCAAGGGACGTGAGGGGGTGCCGAAGCTCGTCGATCTCTACATGGCCGGCGAGATCGACGTCGATCCGTTCATCTCGCACCGGATCACGCTCGATGAGGTCAACCGCGGCTTCGAGCTGATGGAGGCGCAGGACGGCATCCGCAGCGTGATCGAGTTCGGGTAGAGGCCGCGACGATGATCCTGCAGCGAGTCGAACAGGCCGAATGGCTCTCGAATGCCTATCTCCTCGTCGACCAGATCGGCGGCACCGGCGTTCTCGTCGACTCGAACGGCGTCACGGACCCGCTCGCCGAGCGCGCCGAGCGGGAGGGTACGACCATCACCCACCTGCTGCTCACCCACCACCACTGGGACCACGTGTTCGAGGCCGAGAAGCTCGCGGCGCGTTTCAACGTCCCGGTGCTCGCTCATGCGAAGGCCGCCGAGGTCCTGGGCGATCTCGTGGACGAGACGTTCGCGGACGGCGACGTGATCGAGACCGGCGGCCTGCGGATCGAGGTCCTCCACACGCCCGGGCACTGCGCCGACCACTGCGCGCTACGGGTGAACGAGGAGGACGTGCTGACGGCGGACGTGATCTTCAAGGGCACCGTCGGTGGCACGCGCGCGCCGGGCGCCACCGGGTTCGGGGACCTGAGGAGCTCGATCATGGACAGGCTGATGAAGCTGCCGCCGGAGACGCGGATCCATCCGGGCCATCGGGAGCCGTCGGCGATCGGCACCGAGTGGGAGGCCAACCCGTTCATCCGCATTTGGCGAGAGCTGGACGAGGAGGGCTCCGATCGCTGCTCGGTTGGTGCGCCCGAAGCGGCCGAGCGCCAGCCGGCGACGCTCGTCCTCTGGGCGCCGGACTACGACGGCGGGAACAAGGCGTGGGTGCGCTTCGAGGACGGCTCGGACGCGATCGTCGGCGGGTCGCAGGTGAAGCGCGAGGGCTGAGCGCGAGGTCGCCGAGCTCGTCGCGGAGATATGCTCGCCGCCGGCGGCGAAGCGGGAGGAGATCGAGGATGCAGGGAGGGCTGTCACGGAGGGCGAGGACCGCGATCGGCGCAGTCGCGCTGGCGGTGGCGCTGATTGCGCCGGGGGCCGCCTCGGCGGAGATCCCGAGCGTCTTCAACGGGGACGTCTCCTGCTCGGTCGAGCCCGACGGCGTTCGCTTCTGCGGCTCGAGCGCGCCGCGATCGACGACGAAGACCTGGGACGGCGTCCCGATCGACGTCAACGTCGCCTTCCCGCCGGCCCCCGCGGCCGGCGCGGACGGCGGGTATCCGCTGGTGATGATGTTCCACGGCTACGGCGGCGGCAAGTTCGGCCTCTCGGCGATGCGGCGCTTCGTCGACCGCGGCTACGCGACCTTCTCGATGACCGATCGCGGCTTCCGCGAATCGTGCGGCTCGGATGCCTCCCGCGCGGCCGATCCGGCGGGCTGCGCGAAGGGATACGTGCGCCTGATGGACAACCGCTACGAGGTCCGCGATGCACAGCTCTTCGCCGGCGAGCTCGCCGACGCCGGGTTGGTCGATCCGCAGCGGGTCGGTGCGATCGGCGGCTCGTACGGCGGCGGGTTGTCGATGGCGCTCGGCGCCCTCAAGGACCGGATGGCGATGCCGGACGGTTCACTGGTCCCGTGGACGAGTCCATCCGGAACGCCGATGCAGCTCGCGGCCGCGGCGCCGAACATCCCGTGGACGGACCTCGCCTACTCGCTGCTGCCGAACGGAGGGACGCTGGATTACATCCGCCATTCCCCGTACAGGGGCCGGCTGGGGGTCGAGAAGGAGTCGCTGGTCAGCGGCCTCTACGTCAGCGGTCTCGCCGCTCCGGGCTTCTACGCCCCGGAGGGGAGCGACCCGAGCGCCGATCTGACCGGATGGCGCAACCTGTTCAACGCGGGTGAGCCGTACGGCGATGCTGCCGAGGCGATCGTCGACGAGTTCACGACGAACCACTCCTCGTACTACGTCAAGCCCTCGGTCGAGCCCGCACCGATGCTGATGTCGAGCGGGTTCACCGACGACCTCTTCCCCGCCGACGAGACGATCCGCTACTACAACCGGCTGATCGCCAAGCACCCCGACGCCGACCTGGCCCTCCTCTTCGGCGATTTCGGCCACCCGCGCGCCCAGGGCAAGGCGGACGTCGAGGCGGCCCTGCGGGAGGCCGAGAATGCCTGGTTCGACCACTTCATCAGGGGCGAGGGCGATCAGCCGACCGAGGGGGCGACGGCGTTCACGCAGACGTGCCCCGGCTCGGCGCCCTCAGGGGGGCCCTACCACGCGAAGAGCTGGGCGCGGATCGCGCCGGGCGAGCTCAGGATGCGCTCGAAGCCGGCGACCGTGATCGCCGCGGGGGCCGGAGATCCGGCGATCGCGACCAGGTTCGACCCGGTGGCGGGCGGCGGGGCCTGCGCCGAGGCGAGCGGCGCCGATCAGCCGGGCGTCGCCACCTACAAGCTCGCTCCGGCACCCCCGGGCGGCTTCACGCTGCTCGGTGCGCCGACGGTGATCGCGAACTTCACGCTTGCCGGCGACACCTCGCAGGTCGCGGCGCGCCTCCTCGACCTGGCCCCTGGCGGCACCGAGCGCCTCATCGCGCGTGGGCTCTGGCGGCCGCGCCCGGGCGGGCCGAAGCGGCACGTCTTCCAGCTTCACCCGAACGGCTGGCACTTCGACGAGGGCCACGTTGCGAAGCTCGAGCTGCTTCCCGCCGACGCAGGTGGCACCGCACTCAGCAACTACGGCCGGCCCTCGAACGGGCAGCAGGAGGTCAAGGTCGCGAAGCTCGACCTGCGGCTGCCTGTGCGCGAGAGGCCGGGCGCGCTCGACGGGGTCGTGCGGGCGCCGGCGCCCAAGTTCGTGCCGAAGGGCAAGAGGCTCGCGCCGGACTGGGTCGGCCGCGACCCGCGCGCCAAGCTTGCGCGGCACGGCCTCGAGCTGCGCGGCGGGCGCCTCGTCGCGCGGGTGAAGTGCCCGCGCGAGTTCCTCTCCTGCAGCGATGGGCGGATCGAGGTGCGGGCGCGGTTCGATGTCGCGCAGGGCAGGTTCGAGCTCGACGGCGGCGAGCGCGCGGCGGTCGCGATGAGGCTGAGCGCCCAGGCGCGCGCCTGGCTTCGCGATCACGGCGCGCTCCGAGTCCGAACCAAGATCACGAGCGCCGAGACGCGCGGCGCCAGCCGCGCCAAGCGCTTGCTCCGGCCTTAGCCGAAGTCGAGCCCGACCGCCACCGCGCGGGCCACGTCAGCCGCGACCTGGTCGATCGGTCGCGGCGGCCGGGGACGCTTCGGTTCCGGCGGCTTAGTCGGGGTCGGCTCGGGCTCGAGCGCCGGTTCGGTGTGGTCGCGTCCCCCGGCAGGCGCCGGCGCCGGCGCCGCATCCCCGATCGCCCCGAACGCGAGACAGGACTCGATCACCTCCGCGAACAGCCCGGCGCGCAGCGCATAGCCCTCGGCGGTGGCGTGGATCCCGTCGGTGAGGAGGCCGGGCTGGCGGCTCGCGACCTCGCGCCAGTCGACCACCTCGGAGTTCGGGTCGCGGGCCGCGAAACGGCTGATCACCCGGTTGAGCGGCTCGACGGGAGCTCCGTTCAGTGGCGGACGGTTCAGGGTCGCCACGACGAGGCAGCGGTCGCCGGCGATCCCGCGGGACGCGGCGAGAGAGTCCGCCAGTACCGCCGGATCCGTGTCGTTCGTGCCGAGGTCGAAGACGACCACGTCGTCCTCCGGGCCGATCAGCGATCCGAGGACGTCGACGCCGCTCGAGCTCGGGCGCCCGGTCTCGGCGTCGACGTCGATCGCCTCGTCGAGCTGCTCGCGGAGGTACGGCGCCGTGCCGACGCCGAGGCTGTCGCCGACGTAGAGGACCTTCGCCGCAGCGCTCGCCGGCGCGAGCATGACGAGGGCGGCGACCAGCGAGAGCAGGCGTGCGGCCATGGCCTGATTCTGCCTTGCGCGCGAGCTCAGGCGGTCCGGGCGCCGGCTGCGGCGGCGAGGCGCTCGGCCAGCCACAGGTCACGCATCCAGTTCTCGCCTCCGCTGCGCTTGCGCCCGACGGCGATCCCGTCCGGCCCGCCGCTCGCGGCGACGCCCTTCCAGTACGCGGACGGGGGCAGCGCATCGACCGCGGCCGCAACCGCGGGCGGCGCGCCGTTCGCAGCGTGGAGCCGATCGCCGTCCGCGCGCACGCGGAACGGCTCGAAGGAGCCCGAGAGGGTCGTCTGCGAGCCGCCCTCGATCCGGACCGAGACCTGCCGGCCGTGGCGCTCCCCGGCGTACGCGACGCCGCCCACGACCTCGTGCCGGGGAAGCGGGGAGTCGAACCGCTTGCGCATCTCGACACGCGGCCGCTCGATCAGTCGCAACCCGAGCGGCTCGAGCGCCGCGGCGGAGTCGTCGTAGGCGCGGTCAAGCTCGCCGCCGGTGCGGAGCATGCGGAACGTGAGGAAGACCGCGTAGCCCACGATCAGCGGGACGAAGACGACCAGCGACCAGTAGGCCTGATAGAGCTGCCACGGAACGACGGCGCAGAAGATCAGGACCATGATCACGGCGCCGGAGTTGATCGAGCGGCGCCCGAACGCCCACACGTGCGCGCTGGCGCCGGCGACGGCCGCCGGGTCCACCGGCTTGATCGCGAGCGTGCCGAGGAGGGCGGTCTGGTCCTCCGTCGTGGGGTCGTCGACCGGGTTGCCGGACGCGCCGGCACCGAGCGCGGGGCCGCGCGCCGCGGTGTCGAGGTCGCGGCGCTGGAGTGTGAGCAGGATCGCGACATAGCCGAAGACGAGCGCAAGGATCACCGCCATAACGATCGTCGGATCGCCGCTCTGGCCGAACGTGAGGCCGATCACCGCCGCGAGCACGGCCACGACGATCACTCCGGCGATTCCGAAGCGCGTGGAGCGCTTGAACGCCTCGCCCACGATGCCCGCGCTAGTCGTCGAGCCGCCGGTACGCGGAGACCGAGTAGGCCTTCGGGCGAGCGTGGAGGATCGGGTCGTCGGAGGCCTCGATGCCGTCCGGCAACCGCGTCGGGTCGAAGACCTCGATGTGGCCGTCGCCCTCGGGGTCGTCGACCTGACTCGCGAGCTCGAGCCTTCCGGCCGAGACGAACTCGCGATCGTCCGGCCAAAGGGCGGTGGCGTCGTCGAGCGGGTCGTCGGCGATGGGCAGCTGAAAGCGCAGCTCGAAGGCGATGCGCCCCGCTGCGAGCCGGCGACCGAGGTCCTCGTAGAGGTAGTCCGGGCCGCGCTCGCGCGCCTCGTCGTCCGGAATCCGGTGTTCGCCGGCCTCCGAGACCCACCTGAACCGGACCGCCCGGCGCTCCCCGTCGCCGTCGACGAGCCAGAACGTGTGCGGTGAGTAGTAGGTCGCCGTCGCAAGGCTCTCGAGGGGCTCGACGTTGAGCGTCCCCTGGACGGCGACCGTTGCCTCGGGGTGCTGGACGAGGAACGCGCCGAGCTTCTCGAAGTCGGGCTGCCCCGTCTCGGGGTCGGGCCGGCGCAGACGCATCAGCTCGAGGAAGTCCTCGGGGGTGCGCACGACGAAGGCCGGGGCGGTCGTGCCGAGCAAGTCGATCTCCTCGCCCTCCGACCCGCGCAGCTTGACCGCGAGCCCGCGCGCCTCACGTTCCGCGTCATGCGCGTGCGGGTGGCCGCCCGCGTTCGAGAACCTCGCCAGCGCCGTCACGGGGTCGCCGCGCAGGTGGAACGCCCGCGACAGCGACGCCGCCTCCGGGGTCGGGGTGAACATGCCCTCACACCAGGCACCCTTGGTATGGAGAGCTCGCTGTCCGTCCCTGGCGCCGCCATAGAGCTGATCCACCGCCGCGATGATCTGCTCGTAGAGGTCCGTCTCCGCCAACTCGGGCTGACCCTACTGCCCCGAAGGCGTCATCGCTAGGTTGCGAGATGTGGATCTCGGCATCGAAGCTCGCGTGGCGCTCGTCCTCGGTGCGAGCAAGGGGATCGGCCGCGGCGTCGCCTCCGCGCTCGCGCGCGAGGGCGCTCGCGTGGCGATGGCGAGTCGCTCACTGGAGAACCTCGCCGAGGCGGCCGGCGAGATCGGTGGCGAGACGGCCACCTTCCAGGCGGACACCGCCGACCTCGAGCGGATGGCCGCGCTCCCTGCGGACGTCGAGGCGACCCTCGGACCGGTCGAGATCCTGGTCACGAACACCGGCGGCCCCCCGCCCGGCGAGGCGCTCGAGGACGACCTCGAGGCCTGGCGCGCCGCGTATGAGCACCTAGTGCTCGCGCCGCGGGTGCTGATCGAGGCCGTGCTGCCGGGGATGCGCGGCCGCGGCTGGGGGCGGATCGTGAACGTCGGGTCGAGCGCGACGCGGGAGCCGATCCTGGGGCTCGCGCTCTCGAACTCCCACCGCCCGGGCCTGCGGGGATTCCTGAAGACGCTCTCGCGCGAGGTCGCCGCCGACGGGGTGACGGTCAACGACATCACGACCGGGCGCTTCGCGACCGACCGGCTTGCCGCGAACTGGGGCGGCTGGGAGGAGATGCACCGCGGCGCGGCGGCCGAGGTGCCCGCCGGTCGGCTCGGCGATCCGGGCGAGTTCGGCGACCTGGTTGCGTTCCTCTGCTCTGACCGCGCCGCCTACATCACCGGTTCGTCAATCCCGATCGACGGCGGGCTTTTGCGCTCGGTCTGAGGTTCAGGCGCGCGCCGGCGCCGGCGCCTGCCGCGGATCCGGGGCGCGCAGCTCGCCGCGACGTGCCTTGACGGCGAGCCAGACCCCGCCGCCGAGGATCATCGCGACGCTGATGAGCTGCGCCTGCGTGAGCCCGAGGGCGACATCGTCGTTGCGGCGGATGAACTCGATCAGGAAGCGCTCGATGCCGGCCAGCAGGAGATAGAGCGCGAACAGGAGCCCCGGCCGGAAGGAGAAGCGAAGCCGCCACAGGACGTAGGTGACGAGGCCCATGGCCAGCGTCTCGTAGATCGGCGTCGGGTGGACCGTGGCGTCGGTGGGGACTGTGCCTTCCGGATACGCCATCGCCCACGGCCCATCCCACGCGATGCCATAGTCGCCGTCGCCCGAAAGCTGGCAGCCGATCCGCCCGACGCCGTACCCAATCGCGAGGGCGGGCGCGCAGATGTCGAGCAGCCCCAGATTCAGGATCCCGCGCCAGCGAGCCCACAGGATCACGGCGAGGGCGCCGCCGATCGCGCCGCCGTACCAGACCAGCCCGGCGCCCGAGAAGATGTTGCCGAGCAGGTCGTCGGAGACCTCGTCCCAGTTCTCGAGCACGAAGTCGAGCCGCGCCCCGACGATTCCGCCGATCAAGGCGGCGAAGACCATCTCGTAGGCCCAGTCGACCGGCCTGCCGAGCTCCTTCAGCCGCCGCGCGACCAGCAGCCCGGAGGCGATGAACGCGAGCGCGAACATGATCCCGAACGTCTGGAGCGTGAGCGGGCCGAGGTGGATCTCTGGCTGCATCGGTGAGTAGCCCCGACGAGGATCGAACTCGCTCTTCTGCCTTGAAAGGGCAGCGTGCTGACCAGTACACCACGGGGCCGGGGTTCGGAAGTCTAGGCCCCGCTCTGATTCGGGATTGACGTTCTATACCAGCGTCGATCTCGAATCAGACGCGCCTGCTATGCGATCAGGAGCTCGAGCAACGCCTTCTGCGCGTGCAGGCGATTCTCGGCCTGCTCCCAGACCGCCGAGCGCTTGCCATAGAGCACCTCGGCGCTGATCTCCTCGCCGGGATGGGCGGGCAGGCAGTGCAGCGCGATCGCGCGCTCTGACGCCGCGGCGAGGAGGGCATCGTCCAGCCGGTAGGGCTCGAGCGTCGCGCGCCTGCGCTCGGCCTCCGCCTCGTCGCCCATGCTGACCCACACGTCCGTGTAGACGGCGTCGGCACCCGCCACCGCCTCACGCGGGTCGTCGGTCGCGGTTGCAGTGAGCCCTGGCTCGAGCTCGAACCCCGCCGGCGACGCCACTCGCACCTCGATGCCCGCCGCGCGCCCGAGGATCGCGAGCGACCGGGCGACGTTGTTGCCGTCGCCGACGTAGGCGACGGTGAGGCCCGCGAGCTCGCCGAAGCGCTCGCGCAGCGTGAGCAGGTCGGCGAGCGCCTGGCAGGGATGATGGGCCGGAGTCAGCCCGTTGATCACCGGTACCGAGGAGGCCGCGGCGAGCTCCGCAACGGTCTCGTCCGAACCCGACCTGATCACCACGCCGTGGACGTAACCGGAGAGGGTGCGCGCGGTGTCGGAGATCGACTCGCCGCGCCCGAGCTGGAGCTCGTCGCCGCGCAGAGGCAGCGGGTGTGCGCCGAGCTCCGCGATCGCGACCTGGAACGAGATCCGCGTCCGCGTCGAGGGCCGCTCGAACACGATCGCGACGGTCCGGCCGGCGAGCGAGTCGCCGCCGAGCGCGCCGGCGCGCCCTGCCTTGAGCTCGAGGGCGCGGTCCAGCAGCGCGGTGAGCTCGTCCGCACCGAGTTCGGCGCCGGTCAGGAAATGGCGAGGCGGCCCGTTCAAGCCGGGCATTCTACGTCCGGTGATCATCCGCGCGCTGACCTGGAACCTCTTTCACGGCCGGGACTTCCCGCCAAACCCGGCGCTCCTCACATGCCGGTCGCGGCTCCTGCGGATCACGGAGAGCGACGGGACCTACGTCCAGGTGAACCGCGACCTGGAGCGGGAGTTCGCCGCCGTGATCGGCGCCGGCGACTGGAACGTCGCGCTGCTCCAGGAGTGCCCGCCGCGCTGGTGGGGATCGCTCGCCCGTGCCTGTGACGCGGCGGCGCACGGAACGCTCACCTCGCGCAACTCGCTCGGCCACCTGCGCTCGCGCTTCGCCCGCCTCAACCCGGACCTGATCGCCTCCAACGAGGGCGGCTCGAACCTCACGCTCGCCCGCGGTGCGGAGATCGTCGAGCAGCGCGAGCGTGTCCTGCGCCCCGGTCCGCTCCCCGAGCGCCGCATGATGTCGTTCACCCGCATGCGCATCGACGGCCTGGAGCTCGCCGTCGCGAACCTCCACCTGAGCGCGGGCGCCCCACGGCGCGCGCAGGCCGAGGCCGAGCTCCTCTCCGCGGCGCGGACGGCCGTGGAATGGGCGGCCGGTGCGGCGCTCCTTGTTGGCGGCGATCTCAACCTGCGCCCGCGCGACACGGACGTCTACGAGCGGCTCGAGCGCGAGCTCGGGCTGCGCGGCCGCGGTGACGAGGGCTCGCTGGATCATCTGCTCGCGCGTGATCTCGAGCGGGTCGCCCCGGCCGCCTCGCTGCCGCCATCGGCGCGCGAGCTGCGGGTGGATGGTGGAACTCTCCGGCTCTCCGACCACGCACCGGTGGCCGCCGCCTTCCGCTCGGCGGGTGCGCCACCGCCTCGCGGAGAATGACATAGTGGCGCCACACGCCAGAGCGGAGGAGGAGCAAATGGCCAGCAGTTCCGGTCGGTCGAAGTCAAGAGGTGGCACGAGCCGCGCGGGCTCGACCGCGCGGTCGAAGCCGAAGCGGACGACGAGCGGCGGCGACGCCCGCAGCCGCGCGTCGGCTGGGCGCTCCGACAAGAGCGTCCAAGCGTTCCGAGAGGCACTCGAGCGCAGCCGCACCGCGCTCGAGTCGAACGTCACCCTGTCGCGCGACCGGCTCCAGGAGACGGTCGACGACGCCGTGAAGCGCGGGCGGATGACCCGCAGCGACGCCAACGAGCTCGTCTCCAGCCTGGTCGCGAAGGGTCGCAAGGCGACCGACGACCTGATCTCCGAGCTCGAGCGGCTGCTCGAGCAGGCGCGCAAGGAGGTCGAGTCGCGGGCCGGCCCGGCCCGGCGCCAGGCCACGCAGGCCGCCGGCAGCATGAGCCGCGCGGCGCGCGATGCCGCGGACCGGCCGCTTGGCGAGGTCGACAGGCTGCGCCGGCGCGCGGGCGTCGGCGGAGCGCCGATCAGCGCCTACGACCAGCTCACAGCGGCGCAGGTCAGGGCACGTCTCAGGGACCTGAAGCCCGCCGAGCTCCGCAAGGTGCGCACCCAGGAGAAGAACGGCAAGGCCCGCAAGGGCATCCTCGACGCGATCGACAAGCAACTCGCCAAGCGGTAGCGCCGGCCGCCCGGTGCGGCGGTTGCAACCATAGGTCGATGCCCGAGACCGCAAGCCGGCCCCGGCAGGGGCAGGAGCTCGAGCTCGACGTCGACTCTCTCGCCCAGGGCGGGCGCGGAGTCGCGCGGGCCGACGGCTACGTCGTCTTCGTCACCGGCGCGCTGCCCGGCGATCGCGTCCGCGCTCGACTCACACGGGCGAAGCGCGACTACGGCGAGGCGAAGGCGATCGAGCTGGTGCGCCCGGGCGCCGACCGGATCCCGGACCGCTGCCTGCACGAGGGCGACCCGTGCCCGGGCGCTCCGTGGCAGGGGATGCCATACGAGGGCCAGCTCCAGGAGAAGGCGAGCCAGGTCGCGGACGCGCTGCGTCGCCTCGGCCGCCTCGAGGGCTTCGAGATGGCCCCGATCGTGCCGGCGGTCGAGCAGTGGCGCTACCGCAACAAGCTCGAGTACTCGTTCGGCGCGCGCGACGGCGAGACCGTGCTCGGATTTCACCGCCGCGGAAGCTGGGCGGAGGTCGTCGACGCTGACGACTGCCATCTCGCCTCGGAGGCGAACAACGCCGCGCGCAACGCCGTGCGCGGCTGGGCCCGGGCCGAGCGGATCCCGCCATACCTGACCGGCCCACAGACCGGGGTGCTGCGCAACCTCGTCGTCCGCGAGGGGCGGCGCACCGGGCAGATCCAGACGCGCCTCGTCACCTCGCCCGCCGAGATCCCTCGCCCGCCGGTCGACCTGCACACCGTTGTCGAGGGACCGGGCGGCGGCACCCACGGCCCCACCGGGGTGCTCGGCGCCGAGCACCTGACCGAGGAGATCGGGGGACTCAAGTTCAGGGTCTCGCACAGCGCGTTCTTGCAGACGAACACGGAGATGGCCGAGCGCCTCTACGGCCTCGCGGCGGAAGCCGCCGGCGTCACCGGCTCGGAGCGCGTCTTCGACCTCTTCTGCGGCATTGGCACGGTCGGCCTCTCGCTCGCCTCCCGGGCGGGGGAGGTGTGGGGGCTCGAGGGTGTGGCCGACGCCGTCGCCGACGCCGAGCAGAACGCGGTCCTGAACGGGATCGAGAATGCGCGCTTCGTCCACGCCGATGCGCGACTCGGGCTCAGGCCGCTCGTCGCCGAGGCGGGGAGACCGGACGTCGTCGTCGTCGACCCGCCGCGGGCTGGGCTCTCGAAGAAGATCGTCCGCAGGCTGCTCGAGTGCCAGGCCAGCCGGATCGTCTACGTCTCCTGTAACCCGACCACGCTGGCGCCGAACGCGGCGCAGCTCACGGAGGCCGGATATACGCTGCGCCGCGTGCAGCCGGTCGACATGTTCCCGCAGACGCCGCACGTCGAGTGCGTGGCGGTGCTCGAGCGTTGAGCTCGCGCGGGTTCGGGGTCGCAGCGGGGCTCGATCCGGAGGTCGCCGGCCCGCTCGCAGCGCGCTGCCGCGACCTCGGCTACGGCTCGATGTGGTCGAACGACCACCCGGGCGCGCTCGGGCTCGAGACCGTGGCGACGTTCGCCGACGCCACGCCCGAGCTCGACCTCGGCGTCGCCGTGATGGCGCTCGACCGCCACTCGCCGGAGGAGATCGCGGGGCACGTTGAGCGACTCGGAATCGATCGCTCGCGGCTCTGGCTTGGCGTCGGCGCCGGCTTCTCCGAGCGGCCGCTGACTCGGATGCGCGAGGCGCACGGCGAGCTGCGCGACGCGCTTGGAGGCGTCCGGCTCGTGCTCGCGGCGATGGGCCCGAAGATGTGCCGGCTCGCGGGCTCCGCCTATGACGGCGTCTTCTTCAACTGGATGACGCCCGCCTTCGCCGCCGACGCCCGCCAGCACGTCGAGGCCGGGGCGTCGGAGGCCGGGCGCGAGACGCCGCCGGTGTTCGGCTACGTCCGCACCGCCGTCGGGCCGGACGCCGGCGAGCGGCTCGCGAAGGAGGAGTCTTTTTACCGCGACCTCCACGATGGCTATCGAAACCATTTCGCGAGGCTGGGCGAGCCGGAGGGATCCGTAGGGGTCGCCGCGGCCGGGACCACCGACGCGCAGCGGGAGCTCGCCGGCTACAAGGCACTCGACGTGATCGTGGTCCGCGGCCTCGCAAGCGCCACGGTCGACGCGATGACGGGGCTCGCCGAGGCGGCGGTGCCCTGAGCGCCGCCAGGCGGGCGGGGCGAAACGTGAGTCTGACCGTGGCCCTTCGCGGGTATTAGCCTCGCACCATGCCGGATCTCGAAGAACGCACGATCGCCGACTTGCCCCAGCGGTGCGAGAACTGCGGCGCGACGCTCACCGACGCCGAGAAGAGCCTCGCGCTCGAACGCGGCTCCTCACCCGTTCTCTGCACGATCTGCGCCGCAGAGCAGGAGCCGGCGGCCGATCCGGCCGAGGAGGTCGGTCTCGAGTAACGCGGGGCCGGCCGCGCCGCTCCGATCAGTAGGGCGGCAGCTCGGCGTACCAGTCGCCGAGCACCCGGAACGCCGACCAGAAGGCGCGCTTCGACTCCTCGGAGTCGAGACATTCGTCGATGTCCGGCACATAGAGCGCGTCGATCGACGGCGTCAGCTTCTGGATCTCGCCCGTGACCGGCTCGAGCGGCCGCGCCATCGGCACGCCGACGTCGTTGATTGTCTCAAGCGCGCGCTCGCCCATGACCACCATGCAGCGCGGCTGCACGATCGCGATCTCCTCGACGATTCGCTCCACGCACTCGCCGCCGGCGAGCCCCGGGTCCGAGACCGGGCACTTCACGCAGAGCGTGCCGTAGACACACAGCGGGTCGATGCCGAGGCGCTTGAAGCTCTTCATCAGGGCGTTGCCGGAGCGGCCGTAAAACGCGACGCCCTCCTCGACCTCGGCGGTCGTCGGCGCCAGCTTGAGCAGCATCACGTCGGCCTGCGGGTGGCCGGACCCGAGCACCGGCATCAGGTTCCCGCGCGGGCAATGCGAGCACTCCTGGAGGCGATGCGTGAGCTGGTTGAGCTCGCGAATCGCTCGCTCCAGGTATTTCTCCTGGATCTCGTCATCGGTGGTCGGCACGCCCATGGCTCCGGGCCCGCTCCGCGAGCCCCTCGGACCCTTTGACGGCCCGGGACCGCCTCCTCTGTCCCTCGGCGGCTGCATCAATCCTTGCCCGCCGGGTGCGCCGCGGGGTGGGCACCGCCACGACGCCTGCCGCCGCGCCCGCCGCCGGTCTGAAGCCACTTGAGCGCCTGCACGTAGACGAGGTTCTTGTGCTTGCGGACGATGT
>Ga0126312_10001272_pt1 | contig 16449 bp, 18 predicted proteins | sample Plot104A_FD_92537 | JGI IMG/M metagenome (GOLD analysis project Ga0126312, IMG submission 92537) | Serpentine soil microbial communities from UC McLaughlin Reserve, CA, USA - Plot104A | ecosystem: Environmental > Terrestrial > Soil > Grasslands | place: USA: UC McLaughlin Reserve, Lake County... | reverse complement strand
GCTGTCGCCCTTCGTCCGGCAGAGACTGGGGACGTTCGTCGTGTTCGAGAACCGAGATGACCTCGCCGTCCTCGCCGAGCGCCTCGAGTCGGGCGAGGTCCGGCCCGTAGTCGACAGGACCTACCGGCTCAGCGAGACGCCCATGGCCATTCAGCGCATGCGGAACGGTCACGGTCGCGGAAAACTTGTCATCGAGGTCGACTGAGGGGACCAGGCGAGCGCGGGCCGAGCCGGCCGGCTGCGATGCGCCGCGACCGGGCCCGGCTTGCCGTCGGCACCTTTGGGGCAGCCCACCATGCAGGCGGCGCGCGAGGTGGCCATACTCGGTTCGCCCCCGCCCGAACCGAGGAGCCCCGCTCATGGCCACTACGCAGAACCTCATCACCGGCGTCGACTTCGTCTCGGTCCCCACCCGTGACCTCGAGGCCACCGTCGACTTCTACGGCAACACGCTCGAGCTTCCCCGGTCGGTGTACATGCCCGACCGCAACGTCGCGGAGTTCGAGACCGGCAACCTCACGCTCAGCGTGATCGACCCGGAGAAGATGGGAATCGGCGACTTCGAGCGCAACGCAAGCGCGATCGCGCTTCACGTCGACGACGTCGAGGCCGCGCGAAAGACGCTCGAGGAGCGCGGCGTGACGTTCATGGGCGACATCCTCGACACCGGCGTCCGCCACATGGCGTTCTTCGCCGATCCCGACGGGAACCCGCTCCTGCTGCACCACCGCTACGCGCCGCGGCATACCGATCTGTGAGGGGCGTGGCGGCGCCCGGCCCAGGCGCGCGCGCCGCGGCCGCGTCGCTTGCCGGGGCGCTCCGGGCCGCTGATACATTGCCGCCGCCCGAATCACGGACCTCGGCAGAAAGGACCCTCGCCCATGGCCCTGAGGGCAGGCATCAACGGCTTCGGCCGCATCGGCCGCAACGTGTTCCGCGCCGCCTTCGAGCGCGGCGACGACATCGAGTGGGTCGGGGTCAACGACATCACCGACACGAAGACGCTCGCGCACCTGCTCAGGTACGACTCGGTGCTCGGCCCGTTCCCGGCCGAGGTCGAGGCGAGCGACACGGGCATCGTCGTCGATGGCCGTGAGCTGAGGGTCACCGCGGAGCGCGACCCCGCCGCGCTCCCGTGGGCGGACGCCGGCGCCGAGGTGGTGATCGAGTCGACCGGCCTGTTCACCGACCGCGAGAACGCGTCGAAGCACCTCGAGGCCGGCGCGCAGAAGGTGGTCATCTCCGCGCCGGCCAAGGGCCCCGACGTCACGCTCGTCCCCGGCGTGAACGACGACGCCTACGACCGGGAAGGGGACGACGTCATCTCGTGCGCCTCGTGCACGACCAACTGCCTGGCGCCGGTCGCCAAGGTGCTGGACGATGCGTTCGGCATCGAGCACGGCGTGATGACCACCGTCCACGCCTACACCGCCGACCAGCGCCTCCACGACGCACCGCACCGGGACCTCCGGCGCGCGCGGGCCGCGGCGATCAACCTCGTGCCGACCTCGACCGGCGCGGCGCGGGCGATCGGGGTGGTGATCCCGTCGCTCGAGGGCAAGCTGAACGGCATCGCCATCCGCGCGCCGATCCCCACCGGCTCGGTCGTCGACCTGGTGTGCACGGTCGCGGCCGACGCCGACGTCGAGTCGGTCGACGCCGCCTTCCGCGAGCGCGCCGACACGGGGCCGCTCACCGGCGTGCTCAGGTACTCCGACGAGCCACTCGTCTCGACGGACATCGTCCACTCGCCGTACTCGGCGATCTTCGACTCCGAGCTGACGATGGTCATCGACGGCTCGCTCGTCAAGGTCGTGGCCTGGTACGACAACGAGTGGGGCTACTCGAACCGCCTGGTCGACCTGATCCAGCGGGTGCTCTGAGTGGCCGCACCAGCGCGCGCCGGACGACCGGCGCGAGCGGGGCGGCCGGGGTGGGCGGCCCCCGGCCCGTGAGCGAGCCGAGTGCCCACCGCTTCCGCAAGCGGCGCCTTGCCGACCTCGAGATCCCCGACGAGGGCACGGTGCTCGTGCGCGTCGACTTCAACGTCCCGCTCGCCGGCGGGGAGGTGGCCGACGACGCGCGCGTCCGCGCCGCGCTGCCCACGATCGAGGCGCTCCGCGAGCGCGGAGCGCGACTCGTCCTGTGCTCGCACCTCGGGCGCCCGAAGGGCCGCGACCCCGCCGCGTCGCTCGCGCCGGTCTCGGCGCGGCTCGGCGAGCTGCTCGGGACGCGGGTGCACCAGGCGCCCGAGGTCGTCGGTCCGGAGGTCCGCCGGGGGGTGGCTCGGCTCGAGCCGGGAGACGTGCTCGTGCTTGAGAACGTGCGCTGGGAGCCTGGCGAGACGAAGAACGACCCCGAGCTGGCGCGCGAGCTCGCCGTGCTCGCCGACGCGTACGTGAACGACGCCTTTGGGTCGGCCCACCGCGCGCACGCCTCGACCGCGGGCGTAACCGGTCTGCTGCCGTCGGCCGCCGGGCTGCTGCTCGAGCGCGAGGTGACGACGCTCACTGCGCTCGTCGAGGACCCGCGCCGCCCACTCGTCGTCGTGCTCGGAGGAGCGAAGGTGACCGACAAGATTGTCCTCATCGAGCGCTTCCTCGCGCTCGCCGACGCGGTGCTGCTCGGCGGGGCGATGGCGTTCGCCTTCTTCCGCGCGCAGAGGATCGAGACCGGCGACTCGCTCGTCGAGGAGGAGGGCGTCGCGCTCGCGCGGCGGGCACTTGACCACGCCGAGGGAACGCCCGGGCGGCTCGTCCTGCCCGTGGACGTGGTGGCGGGCGACCGCTTCGCCGCCGATGCCGAACGCCGCGAGCTCCCCGGCGTCGAGGTCCCGCTCGGCTGGATGGGCCTCGACATCGGGTCGCGGACCGCCGCCGCCTACGGGGTCGAGATCGCCCGGGCGGGCAGCGTCTGCTGGAACGGCCCGATGGGCGCGTTCGAGCTCGCCCCGTTCGCCGCGGGCACCCGCGCGGTGGCCGAGGCGGTGGCTCGCGCGCCCGGGGTCACCGTGGTCGGGGGCGGCGACTCCGCGGCGGCGCTCGCCGAGTTCGGGCTCGCCGGCGAGGTGACGCACCTGTCGACCGGGGGCGGTGCGGCGCTCGAGCTGCTCGAGGGGCGCGCGCTCCCCGGAGTGGAGGCGCTCGACGATGCCTGAGGCGGTCTCGCCGCGCCGGCCGTACATGGTCGGTAACTGGAAGATGCACAAGACGATCGTCGAGGCCCGAGCGTACGTCGAGGAGCTCGTCGCGCTGCTCGGGGGAGCCGGCGACGCGGTCGAGGTGGGCGTGTGCCCGGCGTACACCGCGCTCGCCGCGTCGGTCGAGGCGGCGCGCGACACCGGCGTGCGCGTGTTCGCCCAGAACATGCACGCCGCGCCCGAGGGCGCGCAAACGGGCGAGGTGTCGGCGCCGATGCTCCGGGAGGTCGGTGTCGACGGCGCATTGCTCGGGCACTCCGAGCGTCGCCGCGACAACGGCGAGACTGACCGCGCGCTCGCCGAGAAGCTCCCGGCCGCCCTCGCCGCCGGCCTCGAGCCGATTCTGTGCGTGGGCGAGATCGAGGAGGAGCGCGACGCCGGCGAGACCGAGCGTCGCCTGCGTCACCAGGTACAGGAGGGCCTCGAGCTCGTGCCGGACGAGCGCCTCGGGGAGGTGACGATCGCCTACGAGCCGGTGTGGGCGATCGGCACGGGCCGCGTGGCGACCCCCGAGCAGGCGCAGGAGGCGATCGGCTTCGTGCGCGCGCTCGTGGCCGACCGCTCGCGCCCGGCGGCCGAGCAGGTGCGGATCCTGTATGGCGGGAGCGTCAAACCCGACAACGCCGGCGAGATCCTCGCCCAGCCCGACGTCGACGGGGCGCTCGTGGGCGGCGCGAGCCTCGAGGCGGCGAGCTTCGCGGAGCTCGTCGCCGCGGCGGCGGGGCGGTGAGCGCGGAGGGCCCTTCGCAGGGCCGGGGGCGGGGCGAAACCTCAGCCTTGGAAGGGCTCCCGGACGGCCCCGGCGCGCCTCCCGTGCCGGCGGTGAGCCTCGTGGTGCTCGACGGATGGGGCCTGGCCCCGCCCGGGCCGGGGAACGCCGTGTCGCTCGCCGAGACGCCGGTGTTCGACGCGCTGTGGGAACGATGCGCCCACACCGAGCTCACGACGAGCGGCGGCGCGGTCGGGCTCCCGGCGGGACAGATGGGAAACTCCGAGGTCGGCCACCTCAGCCTCGGAGCGGGGGCGGTCATGGAGCAGGACCTCACCCGCATCGACGAGGCGATCGCCGACGGGTCGCTCGCACGCAACGACGCGCTGCGACACGCGTGCGCCCGCGGACGCGAGGCGGGGCGCCTCCACCTGCTCGGGCTCGTGTCGGACGGCGGCGTCCATTCCGCGCTCGAGCACTTGGAGGCCTTGATCGAGCTCGCGGCCGTCGAGGAGGTGCCCGACGTGATAATCCACGCGTTCACCGACGGGCGCGATACGGCGCCCGACTCGGGCCGCGGGCATCTCGAGCACCTCGAGCGCGTGCTCGGCCGGGCCGGCGCGGGGCGCGTCGGGACGGTCACCGGCCGCTACTACGCGATGGACCGCGACCGCCGATGGGAGCGGACGCGCGCCGCCTACGACGCGATCGTCCACGGCGAGGGGGAGAGTCGCCACGCGCACTCGGGCGCCGAGGCCGTCGCCGCCGCCTACGCGCGCGGGGAGACCGACGAGTTCGTGCAGGCGACGCTCGTGGGGGACGAGGCACGCGTACGACCGGGCGACGCGGTCGTCTTCTTCAACTTCCGCCCCGACCGCGCGCGCCAGCTCACGCGGGCGCTCGGCGAGCGCGACTTCGACGAATTCGACCGCGGCGACGCGCCCGAGGTGCACCTGACGACGCTGACCGAGTACAACGAGGACTGGAGCTACCCGGTCGCCTTCCCGCCCGCGCGCCCGGAGACCACTCTGGCCGCCACGCTCGCCGAGCGCGGCATCGCCCAGCTCCATGTCGCCGAGACCGAGAAGTACGCGCACGTGACGTACTTCTTCAACGGCGGCGAGGAGCACCCGTACCCGGGCGAGGACCGCCGTCTCGTCGACTCACCGCGCGAGGTACCGACCTACGACCACAAGCCGGAGATGAGCGCGGCGGCCGCCGCCGACGCGTTCGCACAGCTCTGGCGCGGCGGCCACTACGGCTTCGGGATCATCAACTTCGCCAACCCCGACATGGTCGGCCACACCGGCGTGATCGAGGCGGCGGTGGCGGCGATCGAGGCGGTCGACCGCTGCCTCGGCCGGGTGGTGGCGGCAGTCCACGAGGGCGGCGGCGCGTGCGTCGTGACCGCCGACCACGGCAACGCCGACCACATGCTCGAGCCCGACGGCAGCCCCAACACGGCTCACTCGCTCAACCCCGTGCCGCTGATCGTGACCGCTGCCGTCGGGGCCGTCCGCGACGGCGGCGTGCTGGCCGACGTCGCGCCGACCGTGCTCGCCCTCCTCGGTCTCGACCAGCCCCGCGCGATGACCGGGAGACCGCTTATCGCCCCGCCACGGTGACCCGCTCCGTGCCCTCCTCAAGCTTGACAGGTATGCACTCAGGTTTTATACCTGTCGCCAGTACCAATTACACCTGAGTAAGGAGGTAGGGAGAGATGACCTTCCTGATGAGGCCGGACCCGTTCGGCTCCGAGGTCAACCGGCTGTTCAACACTCTGCTCGCGCCCGAGGGACCGTCCCATCGGTGGAGCCCCGCGATGGACCTCGTCGAGGCGGGCGACCACTACGTCCTGCGCGCCGACCTGCCGGGCATGAGCGAGCACGACGTGTCGATCGAGATCAACGACAACGTCCTGACGATCTCCGGCGAGCGCCGTGACGAGCGCGAGGAGGAGCGCCAGGGCTGGCACCGCGTCGAGCGCAGCTTCGGGCACTTCAGCCGCTCGCTGACGCTGCCCGAGGGCATCGACCCGAACGCCGTCACCGCCGCGTTCGACAAGGGCGTGCTCTCGATCACCTTCCCCAGCCCGAGGAGCGCAAGCCGCGCCGGTCCAGATCAGCGCGAGCGGCTCGCAGGACGAGGGCGGCGAGGCCCGGCTGACCCTCGACGGCACGGCGACCGAGCGCACGAACGACCCTGACGGCGCGGGGACCGAGCGCAGCGGCGAGGCGCAGGCCGCGGCGGCGTGACCTCTCGGCACGGGGCGCTCCCGCCGGGTCGGAGCGCCCCGCCCGCGCCGTGACGCGGCGGGCGCCGGCGGGCGGCGCACTAGGCTCGATTTGTGGCGCCCGCGTCGCCTTCCACCGTGCAGGACACGGCGTTCGCGATCGCGCACCGCGACGGAGCGGCGCGCGCCGGCGTCCTGTGCACCGCGCACGGCGAGGTCCGTACGCCCGCCTTCCTCCCGCTCGCCTCGCACGCCACCGTGCGGTCGCTGGCGGCGGCCGAGGTCGCCGAGCTCGGCTACGACATGGTGCTCGGCAACACCTTCCACCTGTTCATCCAGCCGGGCCCCGAGCAGATCGCCGCGCTCGGCGGGCTGCACGAGTTCATGGCTTGGCGGCACCCGATCGTCACCGACTCGGGCGGCTTCCAGGTCTTCTCGATGGGGCACGGCTCGGTGGCCGAGGAGGTCAAGCGCAGGGGAGCGCGGCGCGACTTCGAGCCGAGCGTGCTCGACATCTCCGAGGAGGGCGTGCGCTTCCGCTCCTACCTCGACAGCTCGGAGCGCTTCATGGGCCCCGAGACCTCGATGGAGGTGCAGGCGGCGCTCGGCTCCGACGTCGCGCTCGCCTTCGACGAGTGCACGCCGTTCCACGCCGGTCGCGACTACACCGCGCGCTCGACCGAGCGCACCCACCGCTGGCTCGACCGCTGCGTCGACTGGCGACGTCGCCACGCTCCGCCGCACCAGCTCTTCCTCGGAATCGTCCAGGGCGGGGTGCACGAGGACCTGCGCGTCGCCTCGGCCGAGCGCGTGGCCGCGGCAGAGGTCGACGGCGTGGCGATCGGAGGGTCGCTCGGGGAGGATAAGGCGCAGATGCACGAAGTCGTCGGCTGGGCGCTCGGCGCGCTACCCGAGGCGCTCCCTCGCCATCTCCTGGGGATCGGCGACGTCGACGACGTCGTCCGCGCGGTCGGTGCCGGCGTCGACTGGTTCGACTGCGCCACTCCGACACGGCTCGCGCGTCACGGCACGGCGCTCGTCCCCGACCCCGACGCGCGCTGGCGCCTCGACGTGACTCGGCCGGGCGCCCGCGCGAGCCGGGAGCCGCTCGCCGAGGGATGCCCGTGCCTCGCGTGCCGCGAGCACTCGCGCGCGTACCTCCACTACTTGGCGCGCGCCAAGGAGCTGACCGCGGTGCGCCTGCTCACCCTGCACAACCTGACGTTCATGGAGCACCTGCTGCGCGGCCTGCGCGCGGCGATCGGCGCGGGCCGCTACGCCGAGCACGCGCACGCGCTGCTCGGCGGGCGGGCGCCGTACGCCGCGGTCTGAGTGCGCCGAGACCCGGTCGCTACCGCGAGTGCTGGCGCACGTAGTCGCGGAGCTCCTGGAGCTGCCGGCTGACCGTCTCCTCGTCGATCGGCCGCTGCGGCGCGCTGCCCGTGCTCGACGCGATCAGGAACGCGGCGACGACGCCCGCCGCGACCAGGAGCAGGACCGCGAACATGCGGCCGAGGCCGCGACGGCGGCGGCGTGGGCGCGCGCGGGCGGCCGGGGCGGCGCGCGCGGGCGCCGGCGCGGAGGTGGAGGGGCGGACCGGGGGAGGCGGCCGGCGCGTGACCTCGCTGGTGCGCACGGCGCGGGTCGCCTCGGTGCCCGAGGCGGTGAGCGGGACCGTCGCGTCGCCGGCGCCGCCGTCGGCTTGGGCCCCTGCGGCGCCCCCCGTGAGCATCTGCGTCGCCGCGGTCACCTCGCCGTGGAGCCCGGCCTCGAACGCCTCCGCCACCTCGAGCGCCGATCCGTAGCGGGCGTTCGGATCGCGCGCCAGGCAGGCCCGCACGGCGCGGTCGAGCTCGGGCGGGACCTCGGGGCGCAGCTCGGTGATCGGCGCGACCTCGGCCTCCTGCTGCTTGAGCGCGAGCTCGGTCAGCGACGAGTACTCGAACGGCAGCCGACCGGTCAGGAACTGGTAGCCGCAGACGCCGAGCGAGTAGATGTCCGAGGCGGGCCCGGCCTCCTCGCCGCGCGCCTGCTCGGGCGACAGGTAGGCCGCGGTGCCGAGCACCGACCCGACCTGCGTCACGCGCGACTGCTCCGCCGCCTTGGCGATGCCGAAGTCCGCGAGCTTCACCATCCCCGAGTCCTCGGCCACGAGCAGGTTTCCGGGCTTGACGTCGCGGTGGACGACGCCCGCGCGGTGGGCGTAGTCGAGGCCGCGGCACCCGTCGCGCAGGTAGGAGACGCAGTCCTCGACGGGCAGCGAGCCGCGGTCGCGCAGGAGGTCCGCGCACGACGGCCCGTCGACGTACTCCATGACGATGTAGTGGCGACCCGAGTCGGCGTCCCGGCCGGAGTCGTAGACCTGGACGACGTTCGGATGCTGCAGGCGCGCGGCGGCGAGCGCCTCGCGCCGGAAGCGCGCGACGAAGGTGTCGTCCTCGGCCAGGTGCTCGGCGAGCAGCTTGATCGCCACGCGGCGCTCGAGCACCGTGTCGAGGCCGAGGAAGACGGTCGACATGCCGCCGGCTCCAAGCCGGCTTTCGAGCTGGTACCGCCCGGCGACCTCGATGGGGGTGCTCATGTTGCCTCGCCTCCGGCGCCTCGCGGGGCGACGAGGACTCCGCCTCCGCCGACGTCGGTGCCCGGCTCCCCGCCTCCGCCGGGGAGCGAGCCGGTGTCGTCGCCGTCGCCGCCGCCGTCGCCCCCGCCGTCGCCCCCGCCGTCGCTGCCGCCCCCGCCGTCGCCCCCGCCATCGCTGCCGTCCCCGCCATCGCTGCCGCTGCCGCCGTCGCCGTCGCCTCCGGAATCGGGTTCCTGCGGCGCGGGAGTCTCGGGCTGCGTAGTCGTCGGGGGCCCCGGCTGGGTCTGGGTGGGGGGCTGGGGCTGGGGCGTCGGGGTGACCGTCGGCTCGGACGGGCGCCTGCGCGGTCGACGTCTGCACTCGCTGTTCACGAGCTCCTCGAGCCGCCCGATGCCGTCGACGAGCGTCGTCTTGACCTGCTTGTCGACGCGCTCGGGGAGTCCGTCGACCTGGCGCCGGAGGGCAGGGAGCGAGTCCTCGCGTATGTCGTTGCACGCCTGCGCGTCGACCCGGCGCTCGACCTCGTCAAGCCGCGCGAGGATGTCGGTCGCGGTGCCCACGGGGATCGGGCGACTCTCCTCCTGGCCCCCGCACCCCGCGAGCGCGCCGAGCGCCACGGCACCGAGCGCGCCGGCGAGGGCGAGCCCGCGGCGCGGGCGAGTCGACCAGGGCATGCGGCGAGAGTAGATCACCGGGCGTCCTGTCACTGACCCTGGAAGAGACGGTCGGAGAGCGCCGCCGGCAGCCCGGCCGCCCGGATCGCCTCCGCGGCCTCCTCGACCGGGTAGTCGACGCGGTGCCAGGTCGCGGTCATCTCGTCGAGGTCGAGCGCGAGCCACGCGGCGCGGGGATCGCCGTCGCGCGGCTGCCCGACGCCCCCGGGGTTGAGCAGCCAGCGGCCGTCGGCGAGCTCGGCCACCGCCCCCTTGGGGGCCTGGCGGCCGCTCACGGGGTGGCCGTCCTCGCGCCAGAAGCACAGCGCGACGTGCGAGTGGCCGACCGCGCCGATGCGCGCGTCCATCGCCTCGAGGCACCGCTCGGCCTGCCCCACCGAGAGCACGTACTCCCACACGGGATCGCGCGGGCTGCCGTGGAAGAGGCCGATCGCCCGCGAGGTGTCGACCGGCTCGAGCGACGACAGGAACTTCACGCTCGCCTCGCCGATGCGACCCTGGGTCCATTCGACGCCGGCGCGTGCGAGCCCCGAGAAGTCGCGGATGTCGAGCTCGCCGAGCACCGCGAGATCGTGGTTCCCGATCAGGCACACCGAGCACGTCTCGCGGGCGAGCTCGACGCACGCGTCGGGGTCGGCGCCGTAGCCGACCAGGTCGCCGAGGCACCAGATCTCCTCGAGCCCGGCGCGCTCGACGTCGTCGAGGACCGCGCGGAACGCGGGCAGGTTGGCGTGGACGTCCGAGAGCAGCGCGACTCGCCCGGGACCGGCGCCCCTGCCTTCTAGAGTCTTGTCGGGATGGAGAGACATCGCCTGCGCCTGCCGTTCGCGGTCGTCGCCACGGTCGTCGCCGCGGTCGCGGCGACGGTCGCCCTCCGTCCCCGAACTGGCCTGATCGAGCCGGCTGCCGTCGAACCTAAAGCCTACTTCAGCCCGAGCCAGATCGAACGGGCCGAGGACTTCCGCGGGCCGCAGCGCGCGCTCGGCGTCGCCGGGCTCGCCGTCTCGGGCGGCGTGCTCGCGGTGATCGCGCTGCGGCCGCCGCGGGCGGTCAGGCGCGCGCTCGCGCGCGCGGAGGCGCGCCCGCTGGCCGGCGGGGCGGCGGTCGGAGCCGGCCTGTCGCTCGGGCTCGTGCTGGTCACTCTCCCGATCGACGCGGTGGCGCACGCGCGTGCGGTCGACGTCGACCTCTCGACCCAGGGCTTCGGTCCGTGGCTCGTCGACGTCGGCAAGTCGGCCGCGGTCGGCGCGGTGCTCGCCGGCGGTGGGGCGGCGATCGCGCTGCTCGTCGTGCGGCGGTTCCCGCGACGGCCGTGGCTGCCCGGGACGGCGGCGGTGATCGCCCTGAGCGCGGCCTTCGTGTTCCTCTCCCCACTCGTGCTCGAGCCGATCTTCAACCGCTTCACCCCGCTGCCGCGCGGCCAGCTCCGCGCGGAGGTCCTCGAGCTCGCCGAGCGCGCGGGCGTGGAGGTCGGGGAGGTCTTCCGCGTCGACGCGAGTCGCCGGACCACCGGCGCGAACGCGTACGTCGGCGGGCTCGGTCACACGAAGCGGGTGGTCCTCTACGACACGCTGCTCGACCGCTTCCAGTCCGAGCAGGTCCGCTCCGTCGTCGCCCACGAGCTCGCGCACGTCCGCTACCGCGACGTGGTGCACGGGCTCCTGTGGCTCGCAGTCGTCGCCCCGGCGGCGCTGTTCCTCGTCCAGGTCCTGGCCGAGCGGATCGCGCGGGCGGCGGGCGGTGCCGACGGCGGTGCCGAGCGCTCCGGGCGACGTGAGGCGGCGGGGGTGGGTGGGTCGCCCCTCGGCACCCCCGCCGCCCTGCCCGCGCTCGCGCTCGCCGTCGCGCTCGTCTCCTTCGGCGCCAGCCTGGCGAGCAATCCGCTCTCGCGCCTCGTCGAGGCACGCGCCGACGCGTTCGCCCTGCGCCTCACCGGCGAGCCCGCCGCCTTCATCGAGCTCGAGCGCGAGCTCGCGGTGAGCAACGTGAGCGAGCCGGCGCCCCCCTTGGTGTGGCACGCGCTGCTCGGGACGCACCCGACCGCCGTCGAGCGGATCGGCTTCGGGCTCGCGTACGCGCGCGCGATCGGACGATGAGGATCGTCGTGCTCGCCGTCGGCCGCCTGCGGCCGCCGTTCAGCGACGACGTCCAGCACTACCGCGGCCTGCTCGGGCGTCACACGCGCGTCGAGCTGATCGAGGTTCGCGAGGAGGAGCGCGTCGAACGGCGCCTGCCCGAGCGCGCCTACCTGTGCCTGCTCGACAGCCGCGGCCGGACGTTCACCTCGGAGGGGTTCAGCACGTTCGTCGAGGAGCGGCGCCGGTCGGGGCGCGACCTGTGCTTCGTGATCGGCGGTCCTCGCGGGCTCGACCTCGGCGGGGTCGACATGCGCCTGTCGCTCGGGCCGATTACGCTGCCCCACCAGCTCGCCCGCGTCGTCCTGCTCGAGCAGCTATTTCGCGCGCACAAGATCCTCGCGCGCGAGCCATACCATTACTGACCCCGCCGGGCAGTCGTTCCGCGACGCACCGCTTAGCGCCCTGCCCGCCGCGCCACGAGTTCTTGATGACCGACCTCGAGACCGACATCGACGCCGCGGCGGGCCCCGCCGCCGACCCGCTCACCGCGCTGCGGATCGCTCTCGCCGAAGCCGCGACGGAGGTCCGCGGCAAGCCCGCCACGGTCGAGCTGCGCCTCGACCGCCCGCCGCGGGCCGAGCTAGGCGACTTCGCGACGAACGCGCCGCTCATGCTCGCCTCGGGGCTCGACGACAGCCCGCACGCGGTGGCCGAGCGGCTCGGCGAGGCGCTCGCCGGCAGGCTCGGGGCGGACCTCGACCGGACCGAGGTCGCGGGCCCCGGCTTCCTCAACCTGTTCCTCGCCGACCGCTTCTGGCGGGGAGCGCTCGGAGCGATGGCTGGGGCCGGCCGCGACTTCGCGGCCGGCATCGCTTCGGCCGCCGCCGAGCGCATGCTCGTGGAGTTCGTGAGCGCCAACCCGACCGGGCCGATCACCGTCGCCGCGGCTCGCCACGCCGCGTACGGCGACAGCCTGTGCCGGCTGCTCGCCTTCGCCGGGCACGCGGTCGAGCGCGAGTACTACGTGAACGACGCCGGGGGCCAGATCCGCCGCTTCGGTGAGTCGCTCGCCGCGCGCGCACGCGGGGACGAGCCGCCCGAGGACGGCTACCGCGGCGAGTACGTGGCCGAGCTCGCGACGCGCATCCCCGACGCCGCCGAGCTCCCGGTCGCCGAGCTCGCCGCACAAGGGGTCGCGCTCGTGCTCGAGGGTGCGCGCGCGTCGCTCGGGCGCTTTCGCGTCGACTTCGCCCGCTTCTCCTCGGAGCGCGCGCTGCACGAGAGCGGAGCGATCGAGCGCGTGCTGGAGCAACTCGGCGAGCGCGGTCACGTTTACGCGAGCGAGGGAGCGTCCTGGCTGCGCACGAGCGACTTCGGCGACGACAAGGACCGCGTGCTGCGCCGCTCGAACGGCGAGCTCACCTACTTCGCCGCCGACGTCGCGTACCACGCCGCCAAGCGCGAGCGCGGGCCCGACCGGGTGATCGACGTGCTCGGCGCGGACCACCACGGGTACGTGGACCGGGTACGCGCGGCGTGGGCCGCGCTCGGGGCTGATCCGAGCGCGCTCGAGCTGCTGATCATGCAGCTCGTCAACCTGACCGAGGGCGGGGAGCGCGTGCAGATGTCGAAGCGAGGCGGCGACTTCGTCACCCTCGACGACCTCATCGACGACATCGGCGTCGACGCGGCGCGGTGGTTCCTGCTCGAGCGCAGCCACGACACGACCCTCGACGTCGACCTGGCGCTCGCGCGCGAGCAGAGCCAGGAGAACCCGGTCTACTACGTGCAGTACGCGCACGCGCGGATCGCCGCGATCCTGCGCAAGGCGGGGGAGGAGCGGCTCGCGGCGGCCGCGGGCGCGGACCTCTCCACGGGCACCGCGCCGCTCCATCCCTCCGAGCGCGCGCTCACCCGCCGGCTGCTCGAGCTCCCCGGCGAGGTGGCGACCGCCGCGGCGCGCCGGTCCCCGCACCGCCTCACGACCTACGCGCTCGAGCTCGCCCAGGAGTTCTCGGCCTTCTACCGCGACTGCCGCGTGGTGGGCGCCGACGAGGATGGCGGCGACGAGCTCTTCCGCCTCACGCTCTGCCACGCGACCCAGGCGGCGATCGCGCGCACGCTCGACCTGCTCGGGGTGGAGGCGCCCGAGACGATGTAGTCCGGCCGGCCACCATCGCTGCGCGAGCGTCGGCTTTCTTTGAGTTTGCATGAATTCGACCGGTCCCGCGGCTGCAACTCTGGGCGCGTTCTTGTGTTGAAAGGTCTGAGGGCAGGCCGGTCGAATGGGGAGCGCGGCATGAGGGTGGAGGCGAGGGCAAGGGAAGGCGCAGCGCACGCCGGCTCGGCCGACGGGCTCGCACCCGATCTGCGTTTCGCGCCGGTGTTCCCGCGCCGGCTGCGGGACCACTGGCTCGACGGCCACGCGGCCGAGGTCGCCCGGCTGGCGCTCGCGCTCGACCGCAGCCTCGGGCTCTCGGAGCCCGCGCTCGTCGAGCTTGAGCTCGCGGCGCGCCTGCACGATGTGGGCAAGCGCGCGATCCCCGACGCGATCCTCAACAAGCCGGGTCCCTGTCGCAGGCCGAGTGGACGATGATGTGCCACCACCCGGAGTGGGGGTCGAGCATGCTTACCGAGATACCCGGTCTCGACACGGTGGCCGAGGCGGTCCACGCCCACCACGAGCGCTGGGACGGCACGGGCTACCCGCGCGGCCTCGCCGGCGAGTCGATTCCGCTGGCGAGCCGCATCATCGCCGTATGCGACGCGTTCAGCGCCATGACCACCGAGCGGCCGTACCGGGCCGCGCGGTCGACTGACGATGCCGTGACCGAGGTGCGCTCGTGTGCGGGCACCCAGTTCGACCCGCTCGTGGTCGACGTGCTGATCCCGGACGTGGAGGTCGCGGCGGTCGCCTGAAAACGAGCCCCGTCGCCGCGGCAGCCGGAGGACTACAGCTCGCCGAACACGTTGATCCCGAGGCGCTCCATGAGCCCGAGCGCCTCACCGTTCAGCCGCGTGAGCTCGCCGGCGAAGAGCAGCGCGCCCATGACGACGAGGATGACGCCCGAGACCGCGGTGATCGCCGCGAAGTGGTCGCGGAAGAAGCGGAAGAAGCCGGTGACGCGCGAGAAGGCGAGCGCGCTGAGGACGAAGGGGACGGCGAGACCGGCGGCGTAGAAGGCGAGCAGCAAGCCGCCCTGACCCACCGTCGAGCGGGTGCTCGCCGCGGTGAGGACCGCGCCGAGCGTCGGGCCGGTGCAGGGCAGCCAGGCGATCGCGAACGCGAGCCCGGCGACGATCGGGCCACCCGTGGAGGCGCGGCGGGTGAGCGACTCGGGCCGGAAGCCGCGCTTGAGCACCGGGACGAACAGCGTGGCGATGAAGAGCACCCCCATGAGGGCGATCGTCACGCCCGCGACCTGGCGAAGCGCGACTCGGTGCTCGAGCAGGAGCTGGCCGAGGCCGGTCGCGGTCATCCCGAGGGCGATGAACATCGCGGCGAACGAGAGACAGAAGAGGAGGGCCGGGCCCAGTACGCGCGCGCGCCCCCGGCCGTGCTCGAGGTCGGCGAACGAGACGCCCGAGATCGCGGACAGGTAGCCCGGCACGAGCGGCAGCACGCACGGCGACACGAACGAGACGAACCCGACGGCGAACGCCGCGAGCACCGTGGTGTCGACGGTCGAGGCCATCGCGCGCTCAGGCGTCGTAGTGCTCGAGCTCGCGCTCGAGGCGCGCAGCGGCGGAGGGCTCGGAGGGACGCTGGGAGGCGTCCGAGGCCGTCTCTGTGCCCGCCGCTTCGGCGGGCGCCGCGCCGCCGCCCGGCTCGGACGCGACGAGCACCGCCGCCTGCGCCGGGCGCGGACGGTGCCTGCGCCACCTCATCGTCGCCGCCGCGGCGGTCGCCAGGCCGACCGCCAGGGCGAGCGCCGGTACGAGGTAGGCCGCGAGGTCGAAGCCCTTCCGCTGTGGCATGGCCAGCACCTCGTCGCCGAACTCGGCGGCGAGCGCCGCCTTGATCTCGCCCTTCGACTGACAGCGCTCGACGCGCTCGAGGATGAACGCGCGCTCGCGCTTCGCCTGCGGCGGGTCCTGCGCGAGCGCGAGCGGCGTCTTGCACACGGGGCACATGACCTCGTTCTCGATCTCGGCAAGGCTCGTGCGAGGGCAGGTCGCGGCGAGCGCGCTCGCGGAAGCAGTGGCCAGCGCGAGCGCGAGCGCCAGTGCCGCGGCCGGGCGGCGTGCCCTCACGAGCGCCCCTTGCGGAGCAGCGGCTCGACCTCGCGCTGCATGAACGCCTCGTCGATCGGACCCCGCTCGACAGCCGCGATGCGACCCGCACGGTCGATCACCAGCGTCTCGGGATAGGCGACGACCCCAAGCTTGCGCTGCGTCTCGCCCTCGGCGTCGCGCAGCATCGGGTAGGTGAGGCCGTAGCGGCGGACGAACGCCTGGGCGTCGGAGGTCACGTCGAGCACGTCGATCCCCAGCACCGTGCCGCCCCGCCGGGCGATCCTCCGGTGCCAGCGCTCGAGCAGCGGGGACTCCGCCCGGCACGGATCGCACCACGACGCCCAGTAGTTGAGCACGACGACGCGCCCTCGGTAGTCGCCGAGCGAGCCGGTGCCGCGGCCGTCGAGGCGCGGCAGCGTGATCGCCGGCGCGCGAGGTCGCTCGCCGCTCGCGATCGCCTCCTCGATGCTCGCGTCGGTACCCGTCGAGCTCACGCCGTAGGCGAGCAGCGCGAGCAGGGCAATCACCGCGAGGACCACGGCGATCGGGACGGGGGAGACGAGGCGGCGCATGTTTTCTCGAGGTTAGAGCGGCGCGGGCGCGCTCCGGCGCCCGCGGCGACGCGGCCTTGCCGGGGGCGCGAGGATCGGGCGGAGGTAGAATCGAGGCGTTCCGCCTACGGGGGCGGCACAACGCGGACGTAGCTCAGCTGGTAGAGCGTCGGCTTCCCAAGCCGAAG
>Ga0126312_10001271_pt1 | contig 16451 bp, 12 predicted proteins | sample Plot104A_FD_92537 | JGI IMG/M metagenome (GOLD analysis project Ga0126312, IMG submission 92537) | Serpentine soil microbial communities from UC McLaughlin Reserve, CA, USA - Plot104A | ecosystem: Environmental > Terrestrial > Soil > Grasslands | place: USA: UC McLaughlin Reserve, Lake County... | reverse complement strand
CGGTGTTCCCGTTCTCCACCATCAAGTACCGCGCCATCACCAGCCCATCTAATGTCGCAGAGTGCCAGCACCGGGGCCTGACCAACCGGGCCTATTTGACCCAGTCATGCCGCTTCCGGTCGTGCCGCCACAAGACGAGCTGGGATCCTCGTCGGCGCTGCTCACCCGGCGAGCATCGACTGACCTCCATCGATCCATACTGGCGTGCCGGTGATATGGCGCGAGCGGTCGGAGACGAGGAACAGCACCAGCTCGGCGCAGTCCTCGGGCCGGCCGGATGCGCCGTCAGTGAGCGGGATCTGGCCGGCCGGGAATTCCACCGGCTCGGGGGCCTTATCGACATTGCGAGCGAAGGTGTTTTCATCGCCCTGGACCGCTCTGCGCCCTATCGCCGCCAAGGGAATCCTCCACGCACCGCCGGCGCCAGCGCGTCGATCTATCCCTCCCGACCGCCGGGATGCCCTGCTCACTGCGATCGGCCGAGCGCGCAGCTGGATTCACGTCCTGCATCTCATCACTGATCGCGGTTACGGTTTGAACCGCGCAGATGGCTCGCATCTCGCGGTCCAGCCGGTCGGCCTGACGCGAAAGCACCTGCCATAGGTCACCGTCATGCTTCTCGGCATAAAGCGTAATGATCTTCAAGCTCTATTTAGCCTGACGCCTGGTGGACGGGCGTCAAGACGGCTTCTGCGGTACTGGATCAGATGCTCCAGCCGGTGCGCGGCGAGGCTGAGAGCGGCAGCATCGCCGGGCTGAAGGGCACCCTTTGCGTATTTACCCAGCTCCAGCTTGAGCATGTCGTCCAATTTCTCCTCGACCGTCAGCAGGTCTGCTTCGCTCCGCGCCGCACGGATCTGACCAGCCAAGGCATAGAGCGGATCCAGCGGGCTTGCTGTTGTTTTGGCGCCCACGCCAAGGAATTTCTACATGGCGGCGAAAACGGATGCCAACCCGCCAAGGAACATAGGCCCGTAATAGAGCGCGTTCTCGTACTTGTCGAAGAACCCCTGCCGGGACCCGTCATAGAATGCCGCCGCTCCCGGATGTACCGGAATATAGGCGTCCTTATCTGTGCTCGGTGCGGCAATCTGTGCGAGCAGCGGAAACTCGCCAAGGAGCTCCCTACGGATGTCCATGATAGCTTTCGTCAGATCGGCCACGTCGTCGTCATCGAGCTTTTTGTTGGCGACGAGGTAGAACGGCACACGCAAGGTTGTCAGATCATCATCGGGAATAGGCGGCGAGCCGCGGAGCGTGCCCTTAGGCAGGTCGTAGCTTTCATAGGCTGGTGCAACGTTTGCAATCGCGCTTGCCGATTCGATCGCAATCAGCTCCGGCTTCCGCTTCCCTGAAAGAAGTTACGGAGCAGCGAAAGGTACCGCTCCGTGAGCGGCGTCACCACGAGCAGCGCATTTACTTGCTTGGAGTGAAGGGCCTGTTGGACATCGGTCGGAGCGAGGTCCTTGAACTGGACCCTGGTTCGCGCCAAGTCGTACTCCTTGACCAGGGCGTCGACAACACGGTGGTTGATCTCGCCTCCGACGACGCCGATGCTCTTGCCCGTAAAGTCGGCCATGCTCTCGATTGATGAGCCGCGGGGCGCGACCATCAGCACGACGCCATGAGTGACAAGCACGACGGTGCGCGCTTCCGACAAGTCGCCCACGTCGGCGCGGACGACCGCCAAATCGACCTTGCCGGCTGAAAATGCCTCTGCGGCCGCAAGCGCGTGACCGGTGTCGATGACCTTCAGCCGAATGCTCGATTTTGTCGAAGCCAATCGGCTGCCAATCCCTTTCAGTAACCGAACGGCTTCGCCATCGTACGAGCCCGCGGCAACAGTCAGGGTCGTTGGGGCGGTGAAATAACGATAGCCGAGCAGTGCCACAGCAGTCGCGATCACCACGACGAATCCGACCAGCACGATGCGCACCCACGTCGGCAGGCGTGCGGCGATTTTTTCAGCATGAAGCACGGTGCTCATCGTGGCAGATTCCAAGCGGACGATGCCAGCAAAACGTGACTAGATGGACGGTCGTAACGATCGGCATGAGACACGCGAAAAACAACTGCGGGTTAGCGGCTACCCTCGATCGCGGCCCCGGGCTGACCCTGGGTGATGTCCTTGGGCAGCTTGCTGGCATCCCGCGCCATCTCGAGGCAGGTAAGGAACTCGATATAGCTCTGTCCGCCGCTGTAGCCGGATGCCATTTGCGTGCAGCCCGCCTTGTCGCGCCGAGCGAACTGATCCCACTGGCGCGCCAGCTGGTCGTGCGCGCGCTGCTCGTCAGCGAGGCAGCTCTCCAGGCTCTTTTCGTTTCCGTCCGATTGCGCGCGGCAGGTCGGTTGCACATTGAGCTTCGGCATCCCCGACCCAGTGCCGCTCTCGCTGCGCGCCGGCGGAGCGCTCGCTGCTTCACGCGAAACTTTCGCACAAGCTGCTATGAGGGGAGCGCTGTCCGGTCCGTGGCGGTGACAGGAGGCGGAGCGCTCGGTCGGGAAAACGGCGGCTTCGCGCCGGGGGCCGCAAAAGGCGGTTAGGACTATCTCGTCCTCAGCGCACGCAATCGTGCACGCCGCGGCGTCGCAGCTCGCGCGGATGACGCGAACGGGCGATCCCGACCCAGGCGGCCCGGTGGGGCCCTGCAGCCCCTGCTCGCCTGGCGGCCCAGGCGGCCCAGCGGGGCCTGCCACTCCTTGAGGCCCCTCTGGTCCTTGCGGTCCTGGCACGCCGGTGGGACCCATCGGCCCGGGCGGACCGGCATCTCCCCTGGCGCCCGCCTCGCCCTTTGGCCCGGGCTGCCCTTCGCTGCAGCCAGCCAGTCCGATCGAAATCACCAAGATGGCAAATAATCCTGCAATTCTCATCGTAACCCCTCCTGGAAGGCGCTGCCGATATGACCGTTTCAAGCAAGAAGGTTGCATCGAGATTTCAGCCACGAACTCGGATTTGAAAGCGCAGGGGCGGTGCACAGCGGCGGCATTAAAGCGCTTTCAGCCTCAAGCTCTTCGTTTGTCTTGGGCGCCAGACATACGTCCGGACGTTAAGGCTTCCACGGGACCGGTCGCGATGGGCGGATCGAAACACGGCATACCGCTTCTGGATGAATGCCACGCCCGCGGAACTCGGCAAACCGCTCAAACTGTCTGACCTTTTCCTCTCCATCGCGATCGTTCAACAGGACAACGGTTCCGGACACTTTTGACCGGTCTCCGCCTTATATTTCTGTTCCAAAGCCCGAGCGTCCCTGGCCATCTGCACGCAGCTGAGCAGCTCTATATAGCTCGGGTTCCCGCCCTCTACTGCCAACGCGGTGCATCTCTCACGATCGCCAGCCCCGAAAGTGGTCCAGCTCTTTTGAAGCTCCGTGCGTGCGGACATCTCCTGTTCAATGCATTTCTCTGGCGCCACTTGGCCAACGGCTAGGGAGCCGACCGACTTGCAGCTCTTCTCGACGTTAAGAGCTGGGACATGGACCTCTGCCGCGAAAGACAGCGAAGCGAAGACCAGAGTTGTCGGAATGATAACGGCGCGCATGGAGAGCCTCCTCTATTATCACGATAGATCATCATGCTGACTTCAGTGTTCTCCACGGGTGGTTGAAAGCTGACCTGCTTGTTCGGTTAGCGCAACTCTATCTCCGACATGTCAGACTCAAGTTGTGCCCGTGCTGAGTTCATTTCCCCGCTCTCGCAGCGTGCCGCGATGATCAAAATCAAAAATCCGACCCGAATTAGGCCGGCACAGACGATTTCACCTCGATCTTGGATCCCTTCATCTTCCGCAGCCTTCGCCACTCGTCGAAGCGCTGCAGGAGGACGTAGAACGATGGCACGAATAGGACCGCAAGGCAGGTCGATGCGATCATGCCGCTGAAAACGGCGATACCGATCGACTTGCGGGCGTTGGCGCCGGCCCCGGTCGCAAGTACCAGCGGCACGACACCCAGAATGAAGGCAAAGGACGTCATAAGGATGGGCCGAAAGCGCAGCCGCGCCGCCTCGACCGCCGCATCGACGATCTCCATACCCTGTTGGCGCCGTTCACGGGCATACTCGACAATCAAAATGGCGTTTTTGCTCGAGAGCGCGATCAGAAGGATCAGCCCGATCTGGGTATAGAGGTTATTGGCGATGCGCAGCCCCACGAGTGCACCCACCGTACCCAGGAGCGCCAAGGGCACGGCGAGAATGACCGAGATCGGCTGAAACCAACTTTCGTACTGTCCTGCGAGCACGAAGTACACGAGCAGGACGGCGAGCGCGAACACGAAATAGATCTGGTTGCCGACGATCTTCTCCTGATACGACATCGCCGACCATTCGAAGCCCATGCCGAAGGGCAAGATCTTTGCCGCAGCCTGTTCTGTCAGCTCGATGACCTCGCCCGAGCTAAATCCCTGCGCGGGAAGGCCAGAGATCGTCGCCGCAGGATAAAGATTGTAGAGCCCGATAAGTGCAGGCCCTTGCACAGGCTTCGTTTCCAGCAACGTGCCTAGTGGGACCATCTGCCCCTTGGACGTCTTGATCTTGAGATTGAGAATGTCCTCAGGCTTGAGTCGAAATTTGGCGTCCGCCTGGACATACACCTGGAAAACACGGCCGAACTTGTTGAACTGCGTGACGTAGCTTGAGCCGACATAGTTCTCGAGCGCAGAGAACACTTGGCCGACTGTGACCCCGAGCGTTTCTGCCTTGGTGCGATTGACAACGAAGTGGAATTGCGGTGCGGCCGCACGGAACGTTGTGAACATCGACCGCACAGCCGATTGCGAGCCGACCTGGGACACCATCTGGTTCGCGACAGCTTCGAGCTTGACGAAATCGGAGCTGCCATCCCTGAGCTCCACGATCAGGGTGAGGCCCCCGGAATTTCCGATGCCTTGGACGGGCGGCGGTGGTATGACCGTCGTTGCGGCACCCAGTACCTGCTCTTTCAGTGAGTTGGTAAGGTCGCGATAAAGCGAGAGGAAGTCCTGTCCCTTGGCTTTTTCGCGGACGGACCAGTCCCTCAACATCACGTACGCAACGCCAGTGTTGGGCACGCTCGCATTGTTGTCGAGCACGGAAATGCCGGTGATGGTCAGCACCTGATCGACGCCAGGAGTGTTTTGCGCGATCTTCACCACTTGCTCGAGGACGCGGTCGGTGCGCTGCAGCGAGGCGCCGTCCGGGAGTTGCACGTTGACCATGAGGTAGCCTTGATCCTCGATGGGTATGAAGGCGGTAGGCACCCGGCTCATGGCCCAGAACGCCAGGCCGATGAGAACGAGCGCGAGAGCAACCATCAAACCGCTGACGCTCACCATGCGGCGAACGAGACGGGCATACCACCGCTCCGCCAGGTCATAGATCTTGTTGAATCCGCGATAAAAGAAGTTGCGCATTTCCGGCGCTACTGGTGGGCGCAACCAAAGCGCACACTGCGTTGGCTTCAGCGTCGCGGCATTGACGGCGCTGATCAAAGCGGTCGCCGCGATCACCAGCGCGAACTGCTGATACATTTGGCCGGTCAAGCCGGGCAGGAACGCTGCTGGAAGGAAAACCGAGACGAGCACCAGCGTGATTCCGATGATTGGTCCGAATAATTCGCTCATCGCCTTCGCGGCTGCGTCACGACCGGACATCCCATGTTCCAAATGTCGTGCGACGCCCTCAACGATGACGATCGCATCGTCGACCACGATACCGATAGCGAGCACGATGGCGAAAAGAGTCGAGAGATTGACCGTAAACCCAAGAGCCGCCATCGCCGCGAAGGCGCCAATAATGGTGACCGGCACGGTTGTGGCCGGCACCAGCATCGCGCGCCAGTCTTGCAGGAATACGAGGATCACGATGAGAACGAGGATACCCGCCTCGATCAACGTGACGTAGACCTCGTTGATCGAGGCTTTGACAAAAACGGTGGTGTCGAACGGGACGCTGTAGGCGAGGCCAGACGGAAACGCCTTGGCGAGCTCTTCCATCTTGGCGCGCACCGTTTGCGCTACGGTCAGAGCATTGGCTTCCGGCAACTGAAAAATACCAATGCCTGCCGCCGGCAAGCCGTTGAGCGTGAAAGTCTGGCTGTAGGTTTGCGCACCGAGCTCCACGCGGCCGATATCCTTTACACGCGTAATGCGGCCGCCGGCCTGATTGTCGACCTTGACGATGAGTTCCTCGAAGTCGCGCGCATCGTTGACGCGGCCTGTTACATTGATCGTGTACTGAAAATTTTGACCGAGCGGCACCGGCGGCATACCGATAACCCCGGCGCTGACCTCCTGACTTTCCTGCTGAACAGCGTTGATCACATCGCTCGGCGTAAGTCCGCGCGCCTGCAGCTGATCGGGATCCATCCAGATCCGCATGGCATACTGGCCGGCACCGAAAATGTTGACATTGGCGACGCCCGCCAGTCGCGCGAGCTCGTTCTGAAGGTTGATGACCGCGTAGTTGGCAAGAAAAAGACTGTCGTAGCGCTTATCCGGCGACGTCAGCGCTACGAACATAAGGACTGCCGTCGACTTCTTCTGGACATTGACCCCCTGCAACTGAACCGGCTGGGGCAATTGCGCGAGCGCACTCGAGACCCGGTTTTGCACCAGCACTTGCGCCATATTGGGATCGGTGCCGATCGCAAACGTGACGATGAGATTGTAGGTCCCATCGCTTGCGCTCGTGGACTGCATGTACAGCATACCCGGCACGCCGTTGACCTGCTGCTCGATTGGCAGGGCCACGGTTTGCATGACGGTCTTGGCGCTGGCGCCCGGGAAACGAGCCGTCACCGAAACCGTCGGCGGCGTCACATTGGGATATTGGGCCACCGGCAGCCGCAGCAGCGCAACGGCGCCGATCACGATCATGACCAGTGCGAGCACATTTGAGAGGACGGGTCGCTCGATGAAGAAGCGTGAGAACATGAAACCGCCCTAACTCGCAAGAATACTATCTACAAGCTCATCATTGCGCTGGCGTCGATCATTCCCCGCTACGAGAAATCGTCATGCGTTGCTGGTCAGGCTCGACCTTGCTGCCAGGAATCGCGCGTTGGATACCGCTTGTGACGACCCATTCGTCCGCACCCAGGCCTGACTCGATCACTCTCAACTGACCCTCAAGTTGACCGATCTTCACCGGGCGCTGCTCAACAACATTGTCCTTGCCGAGGACGAGGAGGTACTCGCCCAATTGGCTGGTGCCCAGAGCGGTGTCGGCCACGAGCAAGGCGTTATCGAGGTGTTGCACAGGAACGCGGACCCGGACGAAAAGTCCTGGCAAGAGCCTCAGATCCTTGTTCTCGAAGACGGCACGAACCTCCAGGGTGCCGGTGGCGGGGTCAACTTCGGGTGCGACATAGTCGAGATGTCCATTGTGCGGGTACCCATCTTCGATTTGCAGTCCGATCTGGACCGGAATCTGATGCAGATCGCCGAGCGTTCTGCCCTGCTTGGCGAGCCCCTCCTTGATGCGCAGCACCGTAGTCTCGGCCACGTTGAAATACACATAGATCGGATCCACCTGTACGATGGTGGCAAGTTTGGTCGGACCGGGATAACCAACAAGCGCACCGACATCGACCAGATGGCGAGTGACAATGCCATCGAACGGCGCGGCTACCTGTGTGTAGCCCAGATTGATAGTGGCGAGCTCGACGCTGGCCTTGCTGTTGTCGACCGCAGCCGTGGCCTGGTCGAGCTTTGATTTCGCGTCGTCCACGTGGGCCTGCGAAGCGAACTGGTCCTTGCCCAAGGTTGCCTGGCGCGTGTATTCGCCCTGTGCATTGACTTGCGCCGCCTGGTTTGCAGCGAGGGTCGCCTTGGCCTGCAGCAACTGGGCTTCATAAGTATTGCGCTGAATGCCGAAGAGGGCAGCGTCTTTCTTAGCAAAGCTCCCGTCCTTGTAATTGATATTTTCAAGAAAGCCCTGCACTCGCGCCTCGAGATCAACGGTATTGACGGCCTGTGTAGTGCCTGTGAGCTCGATGTAGCGGGTGAAGGGCTGCTGCAACGGCTGGGCGACGACGACCTTCGGTGGCGGTGGCGGCACATACGTGTTTTTCTCACCGCACGCAGCGACAAGGAGCAGCGTGCCACAGCCCAACAGCAGTCGCGCCGGAACATCGCGGCCGTGGCACAGCGCAGGCTGCCGCGTTCGCCTCACCGCCGTCATCCCCGGATCCTCGCGCGTTATGTCCTACCTGGCAGTATATCGCGGTTTCGTTCGAGCTTCAGCCGTAATTTGTCATCTCGATCCGGTTCGTCACACCCGTGACGGCCGTAGCGACTGCATAAGCTCTAGCCCCGCACCTCCTCCAGAGCTGCTCGACATTGCGGGCTGAGTTGAGACGCATTACGCGCTAGGCATCCGATGATGCGGCCGCGGCCGGGCTGAATCCCGCTGCACAGACTACGCGTATCGACGGCGCAGGCCCGCAAGATCCCGAGCTCCTCGCGTGGCGCCAAGCGCCGCACCGGCAACGATTGGGGTGCCGCAGGTGAGCCGACGGCTGCCGAGGTTGGCGGCTCGGGGCTAGCCGCAGCGCCGTTTGCGCTCCCGCCGAGGGCGGCGAGCGCGGCCTGGCAGGGCTGGGAGACCCGAGCCTTATTGCGCTCGAGGCATTGCAGCGCCTGAGGGCTTCCCGGCTGCACACCGGAACAGCGCGAAATGAAGTCCGACCGGCAGGAGCTGCGGATTGCGCTGATCTGCTTCGCGCTCGGCTGCCCGGGCGCAGTCGTCGCCTGGGGCGTGGCCGAAGCTGGCGGTGGGGCCGCAACGCGCGCGGGCGGCGGGGTGGTAGCGACGGTGGGCGCCGCGGGTGGCGGGGGCGCAACAACGGTGGGGGCCGGCGTTGGTGTCGCGGCGGTTGGGGTCGCGCGCACGGCGGCCTGGCAGCCCGGCGAAAGTTGGGCGGCATTGGCGCGAAGGCAAAGAAGAAGCTCGGGGTTGGTCACCTGAATCCACGAGCAGTGCGAGACGACGTCATCGAGCGTGCAGGCCTGCCGCACGGCGGCGAGCTGATCCTGTTCGGCGGGCTGCGCCTGCTGTGGCTGGGACGCGGCGCTCGCCGGTCGCGGATTGGGCGCGACCGCGCTGACCGCGGTGCTGCACCCCGACGACAACTGCGCGGCGTTGCGCTGGAGGCATTGCAGCGCCTCGCGCCCGCCTGGCTGCACGCCGGAGCAATGGGAGATAAAGTCGGACCGGCAGGCTTGCCGGATCGTTTCAGTTTGTTCAGGGCTTGGCTGCTGCGAGGCCGCCGGATAGTTCATTGCGACGGGCGATGCTAACGTGGCGAGCACCACTGCGCTGGGTGTGCCGATGCGACGAGGCGACATGATCTCCTCCCATCCGGATTACGGGAACTCGCGGCGCATCGAAGATTGGCTGTGGGTTCGGTTGCGGCTGCGCCCGAGCCATTTGCGACTCTTTCTTGGGGCAAGTTGCGGCCACGCGGCGAGTAAATGCCTTAAGTTTCGCGACAGGCCGCGCATCGCCGGTCCGCAGACTGACGGCATGAGCTTGCTCATAGCGGCACTTCCTTGGACTAAGATGAAAGCGGCGTCCGCTTTACGTTACCAGCCAGAACGTGCAGGTTACGCCAAGTTTTGCGCTACGCCAACTGCACCGGACGCCGCCTTCGGGTCAGACTGCGGCCGACCACATAAGGCGCCGACTTCCCGGTCACCGCCACGCCGTGCCCGCGCATCAGGATAGCGGCCTTGTCGCGAGAGCTTCTCGGCGAACGCGCGCCCCAATTCGGCGTTGCTCACCAGCAGGTCGATCATGCCATCCACTTCGCGTATCTCGAACAATGGGCCCGAATGGGCGATGGCGCGCAGTGGCATGCTGCCTGGGGTACGCGCGTGCACGACGGCGAGGACATCGGGCCGCAGCTTGTAGATCTCGCCGTGGAGTGGCGCTCGGATTATTGGCGTCGACCCGGGTGGCGCAACGGATTGCTGTGGTCGTACTCCGTTATGTCCGCCTCGGTCACAAGCTCCGCCGCGCGAGCGCCATTGAGGTAGCGGTTCGGATCGCGGTTGTAGCGCACGCTGACGTGGCCCATAGCGTCGACCACGCCTTGCATGGCGAGGACAGTTCGCGGCGCTCAGATCTTCGATGAGCTGGGAATCCGCCGGTCCGGCAGATGCCGCCCGCTGTTGCGCGAGCGCTGGAGCCGACACGACAGTGGCGTGGCGAGACAGATGCTCAAACACCTGCATGCGAACGTATTCATCGGTACACCTCCTTTCTTACTTGATACTCCACCGCGCCGCCGGAGGCAGAGCGATGCTGCGGGATCGCGCTACACCTTCCCCGACTTGATCGGGTAAGTCGATGTGCTCCGGGTCGAGTGCCGCAAGTGCCACGGTTGCGGCCCTTTCCGCGTGAGTTGCGGGGTCGAAGAGCACGCTGAAAAGCGCCAACATGGCGGATTGGCTTGAGCGGCCCGATCACTTACAGTAGTGGTTGTACAATCCGCGATGAGTGAGCCTATGCACCTGCTAGCGGCCGCTATGCGAAGCTGGCTCCAATATGGGCCGCCCATCGGTTGGAGGCCCAACTACAAGATTCTGCTGCGGGAATATATTGCGCTATCCATTTACCTATACCTCTGCTTCGCCGCACTCCTTTTGTACAAGGCGGCGATCTTGCGCGGCCATCATATCCACTACGCACCGTATGGGCTGGCAGTTTGCAAAGCATTGCTCCTGGCAAAATTCATACTTATCGGACGCAAACTTCGGATCGCGGGGAATTTCGGCAGCACGCTCATTCACAAAATCATATACAACTCGGTGGTCTTTCTTTTCTTTCTCGTTGCGCTTTCAGCCATTGAAGTGACGATTGGCGCTATTGTCCATCACCGGACGATTGGCGAGGCTTTGGCCGAGGGGGCCGCCGCGACACCAGGAGAGATAATCGCGACAAGCCTCCTCCTGTTGCTGGTCCTGATCCCGTACTTTGCATACAGAGAGATCCACGCGGCTCTGGGCGAAGGCAAGCTGCTCCAGCTCCTTCGCCGCCAGGCCGATGGCCGTCGCGATCAGAGTTCGGTCACATTCGAACCCTCACCGTCTGGCTGCGGCCTGGTTGGCGCCACCCAACCCGCTTACAGTGGGACTACGATCAATGCTCTGCCTGCATCCCATCCTACTGAGCGACGATGTGAAGGAAAGCACAGGGTAGAGGGGAGTCAGCACATGGATAACGTCTCTCACCTGCAAGCGATTCCGCGTCCGCCGGGCCATCTGTTTGTGGGTAACCTGTTCGATTTGGACGTCAGCCGCCCCATCGAGAGCCTGATGGACCTGGCGCGCACTTACGGACCCATCTTCCAGATGGCGCTGCCAGGCCGCTCGGCCGTCGTGGTGTCGGGCTATGAGCTGGTCAACGAGCTGTGCGACGAGTCACGTTTCGACAAGAAGGTGGGGCCAGGCTTGAGCACTTTGGCCCAGGAGGGCCCGATTGGTCGGGGGCTGTTTAGTTCCGAGACAACCGACCCGAACTGGCGTAAAGCCCACAACGTGCTGATGCCGGCGTTCAGTATGGACGCGATGCGCGGCTACTTCGCGCGGATGCTCGATATCGCCGTGCAGCTCACCCAAAAATGGGAGCGACTGAATCCCGACGATACGGTCGATGTGCCGGCCGACATGACGCGGCTCACGCTGGACACGATTGCCCTCTGCGGCTTCAATTATCGGTTCAACTCCCTGTACCGCGAAAGCCCCCACCCCTTCGTGGTTGCGATGCTGGGCGTCCTCGAAACGGCACAAGCAAGTCAACGGGAGCTGCCCATCCAGCGTAAGCTTCATCGCAAGCGGACTGAGCAGCTTCATGCCGACCAGCAGCTCATGTTGCACACGGTCGAGCACCTCATCCAGGATCGCCGCGCGTCCAACGCCGTGGGCACCATCAACGACCTGCTGGATCGGATGCTGACCGTGGTCGACCGTCAGTCGGGCGAGAAGCTCGACGACGCCAACATCATCGCCCAGTGCATCACCTTCCTGATCGCGGGCCACGAGACAACCAGCGGCTTGCTATCGTTCGCGCTCTATGCCCTGCTCAAGAACCCCGGCGTGCTGGCACGGGCCTACGACGAAGTGGACCGTGTGCTGGGCACGGACCTGACCGTGCTGCCAACCTACGCCCAGATCCACCAGCTGCCATACGTCGACCAGATTCTGAAGGAGACGCTGCGGCTGTGGCCAACGGCGCCGGCGTTCACGCGACATCCATATGAGGACACCATCATTGGTGGCAAATACCGGTTGGAGAAGGCCGGCCTTACAATGGTCCTCACTCCGATGCTCCATCGCGACAAACAGGTGTGGGGCGAGAACCCCGAGGAGTTCGACCCCGACCGTTTCAACCCCGAGCACTGGGCCAGGGTCCCACCGAATGCCTACTTGCCCTTCGGCACTGGGCAACGTGCCTGCATCGGCCGGCAGTTCGCCATGCAGGAGGCGATCCTCGTGCTGGGTATGCTCCTTCAGCGGTTCGAGTTCATCGACTTTGCCAATTACAAGCTCGAAACCAAGCAGACGCTCACCGTCAAGCCCGACAACTTCCACATGAAAGTCAAGCTGCGGGCCGGGCGCGCGACAAAGCCGCAGGTGATGGTGGCGGCGCCCGCCGTAGTGTTCCAGCCGGCTGCGGCGCCACCGCCCAGCGCAAATGCCCACCAGACGCGCTTGCTGGTGCTCTATGGCTCCAACCTGGGCACAGCCGAAGGCTTGGCCCATGGCCTCGCCGACGAAGCGAGGAACCGCGGATTTGTGGCCACCGTCGAGGCACTCGACGACCAAGTCGGTTCGCTGCCGAAAGAGGGGGGGCTGATCATCGTCGCCGCATCGTACAACGGCCAGCCGCCCGATAATGCGGCAAAATTCTGCCATTGGCTCGAGGACCCATCGCTAGCGGCTGATGCGTTTGCCGGCGTGGAGTACAGCGTCTACGGCTGCGGGAATCGCGACTGGGCGGCGACGTATCAGGCGATCCCGACGCTGATCGACGCCCAGCTCGAGAAGCACGGCGCGAAGCGCATGTACAGGCGCGGCGAAGGTGATGCGCGCGGCGACTTTGATGGGGACTACCGCACTTGGAATGGTGGGCTGTGGCCCTCCGTGGCCGCGGCACTCCACTTGCCAGACAGCGTGGCTCAGACGCAGGCCACGGGCCCGCGCCTGTCGGTGGCCTTCGTAAACAAGCAGGCCGCCAATCCCATTATACGGTCATACAGTGCCGTAGGAATGACTGTCCGGGTCAACCGCGAGCTGCAGCATCGCGATTGCGAGCGGCCATCCGAGCGCTCGACGCGGCACCTGGAAATCGCCCTGCCGTCCGGCACCACCTACAATGCGGGCGACCACCTGGGCATCGTCCCGCGCAACGGCCTTGATCAGGTCCGGCGTGTACTGCTGCGGTTCAAGCTGGACCCCGGCCTGTACCTGACCATCACACCACACACGAACGCCAGCACGTACCTGCCGGTCAACGAGCCAGTGCCGCTGCTCGGTGTGCTGGCCCATCGTGTCGAGCTGCAGGATGTTGTCACGCGGGCGCAGCTTGCTACGCTCGCCGAGCACACCGATGATGCCGGCGACCGGAAGATGCTGCTGGCACTCGCCGACGACGACGCCGGTCAGATGCGCTACCGCGAGCAGGTGCTCGTGGGGCGCAAGTCGGTTTTAGACGTGCTCGACGAGATCCCGTCCTGCGAACTGCCGTTCGAAGTATTTCTTGATCTGCTGCCGCCGTTGCGACCGCGCTACTACTCGATCTCGTCGTCACCGCTGGTGTCGAGAGATAGCTGTAGCATCACCGTGGGCGTGGTGGAGGGGCCCGCGCGGAGCGGCCATGGGGCCTTCAAGGGCATCTGCTCGAATTACCTGGCCGCACAGCCGATCGATGCCACGGTGTACGGGTTCATCCGCAAGCCCACTATTCCGTTTTGCCCGCCCGACAACCCGCACGTGCGGATGATCATGGTTGGTCCCGGCACCGGCGTCGCGCCGTTCCGCGGCTTCCTCCAGGAGCGCGCGGCGCTGAAGCAGCAGGGGGTTCCCGTGGGCGAGTCCATATTGTTCTTCGGTTGCCGCGATCCGCTGCAGGATTTCCTCTACGAGGATGAGCTGTGGGCGTTTGAGGCGATGGGGGTCACGCGGCTGTTCTCCGCGTTCTCGCGCGAGCCCGGCAAGCCGAAGGCCTATGTGCAACAAGCGATTAAAGAGCGCAGCGAGGACGTGTGGCGGCTGCTCCGGCAGGAGGCGGTCGTCTTTGTTTGCGGTGATGCCTCGCGCATGGCGCCGGACGTTCGGCAGGCTTTTCTGGACGTATTCCAGCAGCGCACTGGTACCACGGCCGCCGACGCACAGGCCTGGCTCACCGGACTGGCCTCGAGCCACCGTTATCTCGAGGACATCTGGGCGTCTGCCCCGTAACCGATCACTCAGGAGGAGCCGATTCGCACACGGGCATGATCACGACAGATGCGCGTCATCCGTCCGGCGTGTGGCAGCTCGCGCCGCGGTGAAGCAGTCGGCGCGCTTTGGGGCGGCCTCATCACCGCCGGCCTGCTGCTGGCGGACTGACGAAACGCCATCAATTGAATGGCAACCGTGATCGGGGCACTTGCGATTCGGCGCGCGCTTCCGCCGGCCCCTTCTGTCGGCTCAGATTGAGCGCGCAGTTGATCAGACCGACGTGACTATAAGCTTGCGGAAAATTGCCCAGCATGCGGCCGGTCAGTGGATCGAACTCTTCTGCGAGCAAGCCCACGTCATTGCAGCGTGAGAGCAAACGAGTGAAGAGCTTGCGCGCTTCCGCATAGCGGCCCTGCAATACGTAATTGTCGACCAGCCAAAAGCTGCATGCCAGGAAAGCTCCTTCACCTGCGGGCAGGCCGTCGCTGGCATGTTCGGCTTCGTAGCGAAGAACGAATTCATCCTCGATCAAAAGTCGTTGCTCGATAACTCGAAGCGTTCCGCGGACCCGCGGGTCCTGGGCGGAAGAAAGCCGACCATCGGAGGAGCAGGCTGGCATCGAGCCGCTTGGAGCCGTAGGCCTGAACAAAGCTGTTAAGGTCGCAGTCGAAACCGCGCTCGCAGATCTCGGCATGGATTTCATCGGCGATCGCACGCCATCGTCCTCCGGACTCGTGAAATGCTTGAGATTCCAGCTCGTTCGCCGCGCGATCGAACGCGACCCAAGCCATGACTTTCGAATGAACGAAGTGCTGCGGGCCGCCGCGCACCTCCCAAATGCCTTCGTCCGGTTGCCGCCACACCGTCGCCAGATACTCCAACACAACCGGCCGCAGTGCGCGGCCGCGTTCCGATGGCATCATACCTGCTTTCAGCCCCTGAAAAATCGCATCGGCGATCTCGCCAAAGACGTCCAGCTGGAGTTGCTGTGAGGCGCCGTTGCCGATCCGCACCGGCGTCGAATTCTCGTATCCGTGCAGCCAAGGAACGGTCACCTCCGGCAACCAGCGCTCGCCACCCACCCCGTACATGATCTGGGCTTGGCTCGGGCTGCCGGCGACAGCTCGAATAAGCCAATCGCGCCATGCCAGCGCCTCGTCGTAGTAGCCGAGATTCATAAAGGCCAGCAGGGTGAAGGTGGCATCTCGCAGCCAGCAATATCGATAATCCCAGTTCCTCACGCCGCCAAGGCGCTCGGGAAGTGAGGTTGTGGCGGCGGCGACCATCCCTCCCGTCGGGGCGTAGGTCAAAGCCTTCAATGTGATGAGCGAGCGTTTGACCGCTTCCGTCCAAGGGCCGACGTCGGGACAGCGGTCGCTCCATTTGCGCCAGAACGCCTCGGTGCGCACCAGCGCATCGAGACAATCGATCGCCGGCGGCGGACTTTGAAACGAGGCTCCATATGACAGGGCAAAGGGAATGGACTGGCCTGCCTTGACCGCGAACTCGCCGACCGTTCTAAGATCTTCGCCGTAGAGTGCGACCGGCGTTCGGAGCAGAAGACGCTCTGGGCCGGCAATAGCATTGATCGAGCCGTCATCGAGCCGGTTGACCCATGGCACGGCCCCCCCGTAATTGAAGCGCACTACAAGCTCAGTCTTAAAAACGACTCGGCCCGATTGACCGGCCACGATCCGCACAAGATCGGCGCCGTCCGCCGGCGGCATGAAATCGATCAGCGCCGCAGAAGCTTGTGAGCCCGAATACCACTGAAACCGAGGCTGAGCGAAATTCATCGGCCGGCGCCCGATCCTCGCCTTCGGCAATTCCGACGGCGACCACCAGATGCTTCAATGGGCCGCGGCCGCCGGCGGCGCGCGCTTCATGGGCCTCGTGCACCACACCGACGCCGAGCGCGAATATGCCTACGACCGTTGCCGGTGACGAACGCATTGATGGCGAGGAGCCCGTCGCCGCCGGGACGATTCTCGACCACCGTCGGCTGTCCCCACTTCCTGCTCAGCTTGT
>Ga0126312_10001270_pt1 | contig 16458 bp, 14 predicted proteins | sample Plot104A_FD_92537 | JGI IMG/M metagenome (GOLD analysis project Ga0126312, IMG submission 92537) | Serpentine soil microbial communities from UC McLaughlin Reserve, CA, USA - Plot104A | ecosystem: Environmental > Terrestrial > Soil > Grasslands | place: USA: UC McLaughlin Reserve, Lake County... | reverse complement strand
GTTGAACGCGTTCGAGCGAGCCCTGTGCAACCTCGGCGGCTCGCTGGTGAGCTTCTGCACGCTTCCCGCCGAGGTCGGCTCCCCGCCGGCCGCGGCCGGCACAGGCCATTTCGTGCTCTCCGCGACGACGGACGGGACGCCCGGCGAACCTGGCACTGTCGTCACCAACTCCTACTTCACCGATGACCCGGTCCTCGAGACTGCGTGCCTGGAGACGGGTTCGAGCTACGAGCTCCTGTTCCACACGCCCTCCGGGGACGTCCACTGCGACGTTCCGGGATCGGCGATAACGTCGGAGCACGACGAGGCGACGCACACCTCGACGACGACGGCGCTGATCACGGGAGCCTTTCCTTCGCCTGGAGCGGAGACGAGTGTCGAGCTTCGCAAGAACGGCGTTTCGCTCGCGACGATTCCAGTGCCGCAGACTCCGCCGACGATCTCGAGCCTGAGCAACCTCGCCCCAGGCGGCGGGCTCACGCAGACGAAGACGATCACGACGCCGGCGATCGTCCGGAAGCCGGACGTCTACTTCCTCGCCGACACGACGGGGAGCATGGGTGACGCGCTGACGGACGTGCAGAACAGTGCTCCCGACATCATTGCGAGGGTCAAGGAAGACACCACCGACGCGCGTTTCGGCGCCGGCGCGTACAAGGACTTCAGGTCGTGCAACACGGGTGAAGGTCCAGTGTGTTTCGCCGGCGAGTACGCGTTCAACAACGCGGCTCCGATTCCGACGGACGACGACGACGGACAAGCCGCGAGTGATGCCATCGCAGGCTGGTCGCCTGGCGGCGGCGGCGACGATCCAGAAGGTCAGCTCTACGCACTGCACCAACTTGCCGCTGGCAACGCCGCGCAGTGGCGGATGGACTCATCCCGGATCCTCGTGTGGTTCGGCGACAACCCCGGGCACGATCCCATCTGCAAGGAAATCTCGGGAGCCGCCGAAGACGTCACGAACGGAAACGTCCAGTCGGCCCTTCAAGCCGCGGACGTTCGGGTGATCGCAGTCACGCTCGATACCGACGGCGCGGGATCGGGCTCGACCGGCCTCAACGGCGACCCGGCCGAGGACGACGCCGGCGACTACGCCGCCGCGTGCGGCTCCTCGGCCCCGAGCTCCCCGAACCAGGCGACGCATTTCGCGAACGCGACCGGTGGCGTCGTCAAGACCGCGGCGTCGGCGGCGGAGGTCAGCGACGAAATCCTCGCGGGCCTCACGAGCACAACGGTGACGCCGCAAGCGACGTGCGACACGGGCCTCTCGATCAGTTTCGACCGGACGCATAAGACGGTGACGAGCGGCGACGACGCGACGTTCACGGAGAGCGTCGAGATCGACGACGACGCGAACCCCGGGGACATACTGAAGTGCGAGATCACCTTCCTGATCAACGGCTCCGTCGTGATGGACGGCGAGGAGCCGGATTCCGACTTCCAGGACACGATCATCCTTACGGTCGCGCAGCCGGGCGCGGAGACGAAAGCTCTGGTCGAGACGGCGGACGACGACCCGAAGGCCGAGATCTTCGTCTCGTGCGACGGCTCGGAGCTTCCGTCCCACGTCGCGGTCCCCGGAAGCGAGGTCCCGAACGCGACGAACCTCTGGCAGTTCACCGCCAACGCCGACACGACGAACACCTGCGCCGAGTCGGACGGAAAGAGCAAGGTCACCATCTTCGTCTCCGACGGTGCGAATCAGGTCGCCGGCGCGGTCGGGGAGACGGGAACGACCGTCAACGACGACCGCGAGAGCCCGACGGCGTCGATCTACGCGCCCGAGGCGGACTACGTCAATCCGAGGACGAAGCCGTTCGCGCTCAACGGACAGGTCTACGACCCCGACGACGGCGCGCTGACTCCGTCGTGGAAGATCACGGGGCCGGGGATCTCGCTCGGCGACGGCGTTCCTGCCTCCGATGTGATCGTGGGCAAGTCCGCCGATGTCAGCCCGCCGTCAGGGATCTGGCCGAATGGCGACTACGACGTCCAGATCTCCGCCACCGACTCCGACGGAAACCGCGCGACCGCAACTGTCAAGGTGCACGTCCGCGAGTACGTCTTCAGCGGCTTCCTGACGCCGATCAGGCCGCTTCCGGTGGTCAACGACGGGAAGATCAAGAGCACGATCCCGATCAAGTGGCAGCTTCGCGACCCCCTGACCGGGCGCTTCATCAGCGACCTCGGAGTTGTCGCCGAGATCAAGGTCGCGGCGCTGCCGTGTCCGACCACGGTGACCGCCTGTGACGTGACTCCGCAGGGTGGAACGATGCTCCGCTACGACACGAAGACGAACCAGTACGTCTACAACTGGGCGACGCCGACCACCGTCGGTACGTATGTGCTCTCAGTCCACTTCACCGACGGAACGACGTACGTCGCGTACTTCAAGCTGACGAAGTAAGGGAGGGAGAGGATGAAGAAGCGAACTGCGGCAATCGCGGCCCTCGTAGGGGCAGCCGTGGTCGTGCTCGGGCTGCCGACAGTGGCGACAACGGCTGCGCCCGACGTCCGCGGGCCGAAATGCGCGGACATCATGCTCGTGAGTCTGAGCTACACCGGAACGCCCGGCGGATCGGCCACCGTGCAAGGGGTGTTGACCACGCCGGAGGCTCCAAGCTGCCGGGGCGCCGTCTACACCGTTTACGTGGTCGACGGCGGCACGCAGTCGATCACGTTCACGGGCGACGCCGAAACGCAGGCTTTTGGGCCGTTCACGTTCACCGTCGAGAACGCTCCGAGCACGATCTGCGTCTACGCGACGAGCCAGCTCAACGCCAATGCTGTTCCGGCCGACACGGCTCCCGACACCGCTTGTTCAGACCCGAACACGTACCTGGTGCTGAACGGCGGCGGCGGCGCGAGCGGCTTCGGCTAAACGCTACGCGAGAGAGCGAGAGCGCGCCGAGGTCGCCTCGGCCCGCTCTCGCTCTCCGGCCTTTTCCCACGCCTCGGCCGCGATCGCGAGCGCGTCGGAGGCGAGTGACGCGGCGTCCACATCCAGGAAGAGGGTCGCCGCCTCCTCGGCCCTCGCGGCCGCCTCGTCGAACTGGCCCTGACCCAGCCGGATCGCCGCGATCGCCTGAATCGCGTCGGCAGAAGCGAGCGGGTGCTTGATCGCACGGGCTAGCTCGAGCGCCTTCTGAGCATTCACGAGCGCCTCGTCCAGCTCGCCCGCGTGCACGAGCGTCTCCGCGAGCGTCGCATAGCCGAGCGCGCGGCCCGCCCCGTGGCCGACGCGCTCGAATTCCTCGATCGCGCGCCGCAGCGACGTCGTCGCTTCAACGAGCAGCTCCCGGTGCATGTTGACGATCCCCAGGTTGATGAGGCAGCCGCCGATCTCCTCGATGTTCCCGATCCGCTCGGCGAGCTCGAGGCCGCGCTCGAGGGCTTCGGCCGCCTCGTCCAGGCGACCGAGCTGCCGGTACGCGTCGCCGATGATTCGCATCGTCGTCGTCAGACCGCGCTGGTCGTCGTGCTCTTCGAGGATCTCGCGCGCCTGGAGGGCGTTGGCCAACGCCTCTTCGAAGCTCCCCTTCACGGTCTGCGCCCGGGCGAGCTGCAGGAGGAGCAGGCCGACGACGGGCGTCCGCGCAGGCGCGGCCTCGAGCCCCGCCTCCAGCACGTCGATCGCCTGGTTGACGCGTCCGGAGATGACGAGGCACCGTCCCTGCTCGAGCCACAGCGGTGTCAGGTCCACCCCTTTCAGCTCCTCCCGCGTGAACGCCTCGTTCGCGATCTCGAGCGCCTCCTCGTAGCGCCCCTGCTTCTGCCGTGTCGAGACCATGCCGCTCCACGCGTGCACGTCGCTCGTCGCGTCGCGAACCGCGCCGTACAGCTTCATCGCATCGTCGTAAGCGCCGACGAAATCGTGGAGGTCGGCGAGGCTGAGCTGGATCTCGGGAAGGCGACCGCCGACAGCAGGGTCGGCCCCCGCGACCTCGGCGGCACGCTCGAAGTGGAGAATCGCCTCCTCGTTCGCGAAGAGCCTTCGCGCGCGTTCCCCGGCTCGGATCAGGTAGTCAATTGCCTTCGTCCCCGCTTCGCCAAGGTAGAGGTGTCGGGCGAGGAGGTCGATCACCTCGTCACCGGCTCCGTACATAGCCTCGGCGTCCTCCGCGACTCGCCGGTGCAGATCTCGCCGCTTTCGGCGCAGCAGCCGTGAATACGCGACATCCTGAATCAGTGCGTGGTGGAAGATCAGCCGCCGGTCGCCGTCTCCGTCTAGAGGGTCGAGGAACCCTGCGGCGACGAGGCGGTCGAGCGCGCCCTCGAGATCGCGCGCGTTGGCGACTGCCTCGAGCAGGGGCACCTGCACGCGGCGGCCGATCACCGAGGCGGTTTGCAGGATCGACGCGTCCGCCCGGGAGAGCAAGTCGATTCGAGACGCGAGCAACTCCTCGATCGTGGCCGGAACCGCCTCGGCATCCCAGCCCGGCTGTGTCCGCCAAGAGCCCTTCTGGCGTGTCAGCGCGCCCTTTTCCTGCAGCGACCGCAACAGCTCCTCTACGAACAGCGGGTTGCCGGCGGTGCGGTCCAGGACGAGCGATGGGAAACCTTCTTCAACATCGCCCGCCAAGAGACTTCGAACGAGCGCGCCGACCCCGTCCTCGTCGAGCGGCTCGAGGGCGATCGCGCGACGGGGCGTGTCTCCCGCGATCTCGGTGAGCGCCGCACGTGCTTCCGAGCGGGCAATGAAATAGAGCGCGAGCGGCTCCCGCTCGCAGAGGCGCGCGAGCTCCCGCGTCAACTCGGCCGAAGAGCCGTCGAGCCAGTGCACGTCCTCGAGCGCGAGCACGAGCGGCCGCTCATTCGCCAGCGCACGGAGCATCGTGGCGAAGGCGGAATGGAGTCCGCGTCGGAAGGCCTCAGGCTCCAGCCCTGCAACCTGCTCGGACACGGCCGGCAGACCGAGCAGCCGGGCGAAGAACGGGACCGCCGTTGCGGCGCCTGCAGGCTCGAACGTATCGGCGAGACGGCGCTGCGACTCTTCGGGATCATCCTCGCTCCGGACGCCCGCCAGCGAGCGGATGAGTTCGGCGTACGGCCAGTATGCGAGCGAGGCGCCATACGAGAGGCAGCGCGTCTGCAGCCACCGCAGGCCGAGCTCTTTTGCGCGCGCCTCCACGGCCTCGCTGAGGCGAGACTTGCCTACGCCGGGCTCACCTGTGACGCTGAGAATCCCGCCGCGCCCGTCGTTCAAGGCCGCGAGCACCTCGGCGATTGCGGCGAGCTCCCGATCCCGCCCAACGAGGGTCGCACCTCGGTGGCTGGCGCGGCGAGCGGGTGCCGTTCGCCTGCCGAGAAGGCGCGACGCCGCCACGGGCTCTGCCTTCCCCTTCAGCGTCAGGTCGCCGACAGACTCGAACTCGAACATGTCCTCGGTCAGCGTTTTCGTCAGCTCGCTCACGTACGTCTCGCCAGGCGGGGCGGCCGATTCGAGTCGCTGGGCGAGGATCACCGAGTCGCCGAGTACCGAGTAGTCCATGCGCGCCTCGCTGCCGAGGATGCGCGCGATCCCATGGCCGGAGTTCACGCCGACGTGCAACGTCAGCTCCGGCTCGTAAGGGAGCTCCGTGCACAGCCGTTCGACCTCAGCGTGCATCTCGAGCGCGACCATGAGCGCACGAGCAGCGTCGTCCTCGTGCGTTACAGGAGCCCCGAAGAGAGCGAGCAAGGCGTCACCTGCGAACTTGTCCACGTAACCCTCGTAGCGGGCAACGATCCTGCTCAAACCGGCAATCACCGGGTCGATGACTTCGAGCAGCTGCTCCGGGTCTAGGCGGTCGGCGAGCGGCGTAAAGCCGGAAACGTCGGCGAAGAGAGCGGTGATCAGACGGCGCTCCTCGGGAATATCACCCCCAGCCTCGATGAGCCGGTCAGCCACCTGCCCCGCAACAAAGCTGCGGAGCGTCTCGGCGACGTCCTGATCAGAGTCGGCCTGCGCAGGCGCTGCCGGAGCTGCGTCGGCCGGCGCGCCGCAGTGCCCGCAGAACTTCATCTCGGCCGCGTTCTCTCCGCCGCAGCTGGCGCAGGCCCAGGCGATCGCGGCTGCGGCTCCGCAGTGACCGCAGAAGCGCATCCCCTCGGGGTTCTCGCCGCCGCACGAGTCGCACGTCCAGTTGGCCATGCAGCAGAAAGTGTAGGTCGGCAGCCCGCGTAGAGCTAGCGACCGTCGGCAGCGCGCCGCCGCCGTGACGAGGGCTAGAGCGACTTAGCCGAAGCCGCTTGCGTGACCCTCGACGTCGTCCTCGTCGTCGTGCTCGTGGCCCGATGACGTGCCCGAACCCTCCGGCTCGGGCTCGTCCGGGTCATCCCAGACCGGCCCCGCGAAGAAGTGAGCCTGCACGTCGGTGTCGTCGTGATCGTTCATCTTCGTCAACTCCCGCAAGACTATCTTCATACAAGACGCACGATGCTTCGCATTTCTTCCGGTTCGACTACGTGCCGGCAGCTCGCAAGGCCCAGCGGTGTCGGAAGAACGAAAGAGCCCCGCCGGGGCGGGGCTCTTAGCGACTACGGCTTCTTCGGGCCTCCGCCCTTCTTCTTGCCGTGGCCCTTGTTCTTTTCCTTGCCCTTCTGCTTGCCCTTGTCCTTGGTCTTTCCGGGCTTTCCAGACTTGCATTTCCCGGGCTTGTCGCCCTTCTTGAGGTGACCCTTCGCCTTCTTGGCGCCCTTGACCTTCAACGTTTGATGCTTGCCTGACTTGGTCGCGTGGCACAACGTGAAGACGGCCGAGGCGCATGCGCCGAGCGCATCGCCGTGCTTCAGGTGCGCGGGAACCGCGTTCCGCGACACGCGGATGGTGTGGAACCGCGGCGCGCTCTTCGGGCCCGTCCGGTGACAGATCGTCACCTTCTTCTCGTACTGCGACGCTGACGCCGGAGCGCCTGCCGGCGACACGGCGAACGCCACGGAGCCCATGCCGGCGACCGCGAAAGCGGCTGCCGCTCCGGCGAGGACGCCTAACGTCCTACGCCGCACGAATGGCTTTCTCATCGTCCTCGGAACCTCCTGGTCGGGTGCGATGCATCGTGCCGAGCCGCGTCGACGGCACTGTACCGACACTATCGGCGGCCGCTCGCAAATCCGTGAGTACGATCCCTCCTCCGTGGCGGAGACGCCGGAAGAGCTCTACGCACGCGCGAGAAACGCGCTCCGGACGCCGGCCGTCGAGGAGTGGGAGACATGGCCGTTCGAGGGCGCCGTGCGGCCTCGTGCGCTCGCGCCGCCGGAGCCGGAGGAACGCGAGCTCAAAGGCGCCGGCGGCGTCGATTGCTGGGCGTGCGCGGCTCCGGACGAGGAGTTCCTCTGGACGGACGACCGCTGGCGGCTCTTCGCCCTCCCGGAGCACGCGTTGCCCGTCGTGGTCATGCTCGTGCCCCGCGAACACGTCGCCGCGCCGGGCGACCTTCCGGACGACCGCGCCGCAGACCTCGGTGTGATGCTGGCGCGGGTCGAGCGCGCCGTCCGGGCGGTGCCCGAAGTCGGGCGCGTACATGTGTGCCGCTGGGGTGACGGCAGCGAGCATCTGCACTGGTGGTTCTCGGCGCGTCCCGCCCGCCTCCCGCAGCTGACCGGCAGCTTCGCGGCGATCTGGGACGACGTCCTCCCGCCGCTACCGGCGGAGATCCGCACGGCGAACCTCGCGGTGGTGAAGAAAGCCCTGGGCTAGCGCCCGCGAGTAGGATCGAGGCATGGCAGTCGCTGCGCCGGACCGGCTCTACTTCACCGACAGCGACGAGGCGAACGAGCTGATCGCCCGCGAGCCGCTTGCGCTGCTGATCGGCTTCGCGCTCGACCAGCAGGTTCCCGTGCAGACCGCGTTCAGCGGGCCGCTGAAGCTCAAGCAGCGGCTCGGCAGCCTCGAAGCCGGCGAGATCGCGTCCACGGATCCAGACCGGCTCGAGGCGCTCTTCCGCGAGAGGCCTGCGATTCACCGCTTTCCCGGCTCCATGGCGGGTCGCGTTCGCGACCTGGCCGCGCAGGTCGAGGCCGAGTACGACGGCGACGCGGCGCGCGTATGGACCCAGGCGGCCGACGGCCGAGACCTCCGCCGCCGGATCGCTGAGCTGCCCGGCTTCGGCGAGATGAAGATCAAGGCTCTCAGCGCGGTGCTCGCCAAGCGCTTCGGCGTCGAGACCGCCAAGGACATCGCCCCGTCGCACCCGACGCTCGGTGACGTCGACTCGCCCGAGGCGCTCGCGAACTACCAGGCGCTGAAGCGCGAGTGGAAGGCGAAGATGCGCGCCGAATCGTCCTGACCTACTCGATCCTCGCGCGCGATCCCGAGACGGGCCAGCTCGGCGGCGCCGTCCAATCACGTGCCTTCAACTGCGGCTCAGGCGTCCTCTGGGCCCACCCCGGCGTCGGGGTCGTCGCAACGCAGTCGTACGCCGAGCGGAGCTACGGCCCGCTCGGGCTCGAGCTGCTCCAGGCCGGGAAGACGCCGGAACAGGCGCTCGCCGCGCTGGTCACCGCCGATCCAGACGCGTCGGTACGGCAGGTCGCGATCCTCGCCGCCGACGGAAGCGCTGCGGCTCACACCGGCGACGACTGCATCCCCGACGCCGGCCACCACATCGGCGACGGCTACAGCGTCCAGGCGAACATCATGCGCGACGCCTCGGTGTGGCCCGCGATGGCCGAGGCGTTCGAAAAAGGGAGCGGGTCGCTCGCCCGGCGGCTGCTCGGCGCACTCGACACCGCGGAGGGGGCCGGCGGCGACTGGCGCGGCATGCAAGCCGCGGGGCTCCTGGTCGTCGCACCCGACGCGAAGCCGTGGGAATCCCTCGTCGACCTGCGCGTCGACGACCACCCCGAGCCGTTGCGCGAGCTTCGGCGCCTGCTCGACCTCCACGACGGCTACACCGCAGTCTTCGAAGGGGAGGAGCGAGGCCAGGCCGCCCGTGGCTTCGGCATGGACGATCTCGACGTGCGCATCGCCGACCTCCTCGACGCGGCGCACGCGGGCGAAGTGCCGCGGGCGGGGGCGCTGCTCGAGCCGCTGCTCGCGGAGGAACCACGTTGGGCCGACTACATTCGCGCCCTTGGCCGCCGCGGCCTCCTCCCGCACGCCGACGAGCTGGTCTAGTCACGGTGATGAGGGGCCGGCCGCCGGTCGTCACCTACATCGTCCGCGAGCACTCGCAGACGGCGGTCGACCAACTGCTGGTGTTCGACATCCCCGGCGCGCCGGAGTACGAGAACATCGTGCCCGGAGGCGGCATCGAGCCGGGAGAGACCGTCGAGGAGGCGGCACGCCGCGAGGCGCTCGAAGAGACCGGTCTCGAGGTGGACGTCGTCCGCCGGGTCGGCGTCGTCGGCGACAGCGACTTCGTCCAAGCCGTCCCCGTGGGCCCGACATCCGACGAGTGGGAGCACCTGAAGGCACCCGGCGACGAGCTCGTCCGCTGCCGCTGGGTGACCCTGCGGCGCGACCTCGACCTTTGGGGCGACCGCGGCGCGCTCGTCGAAGCGCTGATCCGCCGGCGAGCCGTCGCCTACGCGACGCGTGAGCGGGACGGGCGCATGGAGCTGCTCACGATCGAGGCGCTCGAGTACCCCGAGGAGGGCGTCCAGCTTCCGGCGGGACGGGTCGACCACAACGAGGAGTTGGAGCAGGGCCTGCTTCGGGAGCTCGCCGAGGAGACGGGCGTCACGCGCGTCCGGATCATCAGTGAGCTGCCCGACTTCGAGTGCCGGTACGAGACCTTCTCCGAGAACCACGCGTTTCACGTCGTCGTCGAAGAGGAGACGCCCGACCAGTGGGATCACCGCGTGGAGGGAAGGGGCGCGGACGCGGGCTTGACCTACGTCTGCCGCTGGGTCCCGCTGAGGCGCGAGCTGAAACTCTGGCGGAACGAGGGAGATCCGATGCTCCGGCACCTGCCGATAGCGGGAGGGTGAGGGCCGCTCTCGTCGCAGTCATCGCGTTCGCGCTCCTCTTCAGCGGCAACGCCGCGGAGGCGCTGCGCCATCCCGCGGCGACGCGCTGCCCGATCTTCCCGAAGTCGAACCCGTGGAACCAGCGGGTCGACCGCCTGCCGGTCACCTCGAACTCCGACGCGATCATCCGCTCGATCGGCCTCGACGAGACGCTGCACGCGGATTTTGGCTCCGGGGTCTGGGAGGGGGGGCCGATCGGGATCCCGATCACCGTCGTCAAGCGCGCGCAGCGCAGGGTTCGCGTCGCGTTCGAGTATGCCGACGAGAGCGACCGTGGCCCCTACCCGATCTCGCGCAACGTCAAGATCGAGGGCGGCCGCGCCTCGAACGGCGACCGCCACGCCCTGATCCTCGACCGCGCTGCCTGCCGCCTGTACGAGCTCTTCGCCCTCTACCCCACCTCGAGCGGCGGCTGGCGCGCCGGCTCGGGCGCGATCTGGAACCTGCGCTCGGATCGCGTCCGGCCCGCGGGTTGGACGTCCGCCGACGCCGCCGGCCTCCCGATCCTCCCCGGCCTCGCGCGCTACGACGAGGTCGCGCGTGGCAGGATCGACCACGCGCTGCGGTTCACCGTCCGCCGCTCCCGCCGAGCCTACCTGTACCCCGCGCGCCACTTCGCGAGCGACGAGACTGACCCCGACCTGCCGCCGATGGGCCTTCGCGTGCGGCTGAAGGCCGGCTATGCGACGGCCGGCTTCCCGCGCCAGGCGCGGATCGTGCTCGAGGCGCTGAAGCGATACGGGATGCTCGTCGCGGACAACGGCGCCGACTGGTATGTCACGGGCGCGCCGGACCCGCGATGGTCGAACGACCAGCTGCACACCCTGCACCGCGTGCCGGGCTCGGCCTTCGAGGTCGTGAAAACCGGCGCCGCCGCGCGGCCGTAGACCACCATATGAAGCACGTCGCGCTTGCTGCGTTGGCGCTCGCGCTGTTGGCGGGCTGCGGCAGCGACAACGGCGGCGGGTCGAGCTCGGTCAAGGTCGACCTCGGGGAGCAGAACGGCTCCGGCGAGTCAGGGACGGCAACGTTGACGGCCGACGGCGGGAAAACCAAGGTCGTGATCTCCCTGGACGGCGCACCTTCGGGCACGCCGCAGCCGGCGCACATCCACGAGGGAAGCTGCGCGAAGCTCGACCCGACGCCGGCCTACGGCCTGACGAACGTCGTCGGCGGCGCCTCGACCACCGAGGTGGACGAGCCGCTAGACGAGCTTCAGGACGAGGACTATGCGATCAACGTCCACAAGTCCGGCACCGACCTGAAGACATATGTCGCGTGCGGGAACATCGGCTCCGGCGGCGGCTCGGAGACGAACACCGAGACCGACTCGGGCTACGGCTATTGAGTCTCGTCCGGCCACGTGGTTAGCTTCCTGCGGGGAGAAACTGGGGTCTCATGCGTTCGAAGCGGCATCGAATCGTCACCGTGCTCGCCATCGCGGCAGCGGTGCTCGGCACCGCCTCTGCGGCGCGAGGGTTTCCGGCGCCGATCATCGGCGGTGAAGAGGCGGCGGAGGGTGAGTATCCCGCACAGGGCGCCCTCTTCATCAACCTCGATGCCGATGCGACCTACGAGGGCCTCTGCGGCGGCACCCTCGTCGGCAGCCGGTACTTCCTCACCGCAGCCCACTGTGTCGACGACGGGGCGGGCGCGCCCCTCGAAGCCGCGCGCTTCCTCGTCGTTCTCGGTCGGAACGACATCAGCAACATCGACAGCATTCCGGCTGCGAATCGCTACAGCGTCCTGGCCGTCGACGAGAACGACTTCGATCCCGGCACGTTCGTCAACGACAGCGCGATGCTCAAGCTGGAGGTTCCGGCTCCTTACCGGCCGCTGCGCGTAATCGGGACGGACGAGGGGGCCACGTGGGCGGCAGGTACCTCCGCCAGGATCATCGGTTGGGGCACGACGAGGCAGGGCGGCGGAGGGCCGATCAGCACGAAGTTGCTTGAGGCCGACGTTCCGATCGTCGGCGACGGTGATTGCCTCGCCGCCTACGACGAGGACTTCGACCCGAACACGATGGTCTGTGCGTACGACGGCGCGCATGACACATGCCAAGGAGACAGCGGCGGCCCGCTGATGGTCCCGGCCGCCGGCGGGTTCGTCCTCGTCGGCATCACGTCGTGGGGCATCGGGTGCGCGGATACGGGTTTCCCAGGGGTCTACAGCCGAGTCGGCGGGCCGGCACTGAACGACTGGGTGATGGCGCGCTTCCCACGGGCGTCGTTTAGCACAGGAGTGGCCCAGGCCGGGCAGGCGACGACGTTCACCTCCACCTCGTTCCATCCCGACGGCGCCGGGGGCTTCACCGAGTTCAAATGGGACTTCGACAACGATGGAGCATTCGACGACGGAACAGGCGCGGCCGTCGTTCGTACGTTCCCGACGCCGGGCATCTACTCCGTGGCGCTCGAGGCAAGCAAGCCCGGTGCGGATCGCGCCGAGGTGAGGCGAGACGTCGTCGTGGCCGCAGCGCCGCCGCCGACCCCACCACCGCCCATAGCGCCTCCTCCGGCCCCACCTATCCCGACACCGCCACCCCTGCCGCCACCGCCCCCTCCACCCGTCCAACCGCCGGCTCCGAAGGTCGTCCGGTGCGTCGTCCCGCGCCTGACCGGCAAGACACTCTTCGCCGGCCGCTTGGCGCTCGCGCGAGCGAACTGCAGGCTCGGAACGGTGACGAAGAGCTACTCCGCGACCATGCGCACCGGCCGCGTGATCAGGCAGCGGCCGCGCGCGGGCACGAAGCTCGCGCGTTTCGCCCGCGTCAGCGTCGTCCTCAGTCGCGGGAAGAAGAAGCGCTAGCTAGTGCGGAGCTTCCGGAGCGCCCGTCCGAGCGACTGGCCACCGCGAAGCGTCGGCTCGAACAGGTCGCCGTGCCGCTCGACGCGCTCGAGCGCCTCGTGCATGCCGAAGTCGCGCGGCCGGACCTTCTCGCCCAGCTCCTCCCACCGGAGCGGCGTCGAGACCGGCGCCCCCGGCCTCGGCCGAACCGAATACGCGGACGCGATCGTCTTGCCATGCCCGTTCTGACGGTGGTCGACGAGCACGCCGTGCCGCTTCCTCTTCAGCCATTCGGTGGTGACGACGCCCGGGTTGTCCTCCTCGAGCCGTCGTGACACCCGCTCGGCGAGCTCGTACGTGTCGGCGTAGGAGGAACGGCGCGCGATCGGCACGAGCACGTGGATGCCGTCCGCGCCGCTCGTCTTGACGTAGGAGCGGAGCTCGAGCGCCTCCAGCGCCTCGCGGACGAGGTGCCCCACCCGGATCGCCTGCGCGAATCCGTTCCGCGAGTCGGGCGGATCGAGGTCGAAGACGACGTAATCCGGCCGGTCCGGCTTGTCGACCCGCGAGTACCACGCGTTCATGTCGATGCAGTTCATCTGCACCATCCACACCGCAGCGGCCGGCTCGTTCACGAGCGTGAAGTCGACGAGGCGGGGCCCGCCGTCGCGTGGCAAGGTGCGGAACTGGCGCGTCGGGATCCACGAGGGCTTCCCCTTGGGCGCCTGCTTGTGGAAGTAGGGCCGGCCGAGAATCCCGTCGGGGTAGCGCTTGAGCGTGAAGGGCCGGTCGCGCAGGTGCGGGATGAGCGCGGGGGCGATCTCCGCGTAGTACTCGGCGAGGTCACCTTTCGACACGCCGTCGTCGGGAAAGAGCACCTTTGCCGGACTGCTCAGCCGCACACGGCGGCGGCCGACGCGCAGCTCCTCGGCATTCGGCGGCGCCTTCCTAGGCGACACCGGCGAGGAGGAACGCGCGGTTCTCCTTCAGCATCTCGCGCGCGATCACGAGGCGCTGGATCTGGTTCGTGCCCTCGTAGAGCTGCGTGATCTTGGCGTCCCGCATCATCCGCTCGACCGGGTACTCCTGCATGTAGCCGTAGCCCCCGAGGATCTGCACGGCGTCGGTCGTCACCTCCATCGCGACGTCGGAGCAGTAGAGCTTCGACATCGCGCTGATCTTCGTCAGCTCCGCCCCCTCAGCGCCCTCGTCGATCAGCTGGCCGCATTTGTAGAGGAGGCCGCGCGCGGCCTCGCACTTCGTCTCCATGTCGGCGAGCATCCCCGCGATCAGCTGGTGCTGACCGATCGGCTTGCCCATCGTCTCACGGTCCTTGGCGTACTCGAGTGCGTAATCCGTTGCGCCCTGCGCGATGCCGAGGCCCTGCGCGCCGATACCGGGCCGTGAGCGGTCGAGGATCCGCATCGCGATCTTGAACCCTTCCCCCTCCTCGCCGAGCAGGTTGTCCGCCGGGATCCGCATGTCGTTGAAGAAGATCTCGCCCGTCGTCGAGCCCTTGATCCCCATCTTCGGCTCGATCCGGCCGACCTCGAAGCCCGGCGAGGTGGCCTCGACGAGGAACGCTGAGATCCCCTCGTGGCCGAGGGCCGGATCGGTCTTCGCGAAGACGGTGTAGAGGTCGGCGACTCCGGCATTCGTGATGAAGCGCTTCCCGCCGTTGATCACGTACTCGTTGCCGTCGCGCCTAGCCTCCGAGCGCATGGCTGCGGAGTCGGAGCCGGAGCCGGGCTCCGTCAGCGCGTAGGCCGCGAGCCACTCGCCGCTCGCCAGCCGGGGGAGGTAGCGCTCCTTCTGCTCGTCACTGCCCGCGAGCTTGACGCCGAGGCTGCCGAGCTCCTGCACGGCGAGGATCAGCCCGCTCGTTGCGCAGACCTTTGAGACCTCCTCGATCGCGACGAGCGTCATCAGCGCGCTCGCGCCCAGGCCGCCGTACTCCTCGTCGTACATGACGCCGAAGATCGCGTGCTCTCGGAAGAGCTCGACGACGTCCCAGGGGAACTCGCCGCTCTTGTCGATCTCGGCGGCCCGCGGTGCGATCCGCTCGCGCGCGAGCTCGCGGATCAGGTCGCGGATCTCGCGCTGCTCGTCGGTCAACGGGTCTACCGGCACGCTCGAATCCTAGTTCCCGCCGTGTTACGGTCAGCCTGTCGTGAAGCGGATCCTGCTGCTCGCAGCCGTCTTCGCCCTCGCCGCGACATCGCTCGCCGGCGCCTCCAGCGGCGGCTACGCCTGGCAGCTGACGCCGACCGGATCGACGGCCCGCCTCCGCGGCCTCTCCGCAGTGAGCGAGCAGGTCGCCTGGGCGAGCGGCAGCGCCGGAACGGTCCTGCGCACGACGAACAAGGGCGCGACGTGGCAGTCCGTCGGGCCGCCCGGGACCGAGAACCTCCAGTTCCGCGACAACGAGGCTTTCGACGCGGAGACCGCCCTGATCATGTCGATTGGCGATACCCCCGATGCGTTCCGCATCTACCGGACGACGAACGGCGGGCGGTCGTGGACGCTCGTCTTCCAGAACACCGAACCGACCGCGTTCTACGACTGCATGGCGTTTTGGGACAAGCATCGTGGGATTGCGATGTCCGATCCCGTGAACGGGCGCTTCCGCATCCTCACGACGGACGACGGTGGTCGCTCATGGCACATCGTCGACGCGGACATGCCGCCCGCGATCCCCGGCGAGGCAGGGTTCGCCGCGAGCGGCCAGTGCGTCACGACGGCCGGCGGCCGCGACGTCTGGTTTGGCACGGGCGGCGGCGCCGTCGCGCGCGTCTTCCACTCGACCGACCGCGGCCTGACCTGGACGGTGCACAACACGCCGATCCGCAGCAGCCCGAGCGCCGGAGTCTTCGCGTTGGCCTTCCGCGATCCGCAGCACGGCATCGCAGCGGGCGGCGACTTCCTCTCGCCGGCGGCATCGCCCGACGCGCTCGCGCTCACCGACGACGGCGGGGCGAGCTGGCGGCTCGTCGCCGACGCCCCGAACCAGTACCGCTCCGGCGCTCATTGGGTGACGGGCCGCGACGCGATCATCGTCGGCCCGACCGGCAGCGACGCGACCTTCGACCAGGGCCGGACGTGGAACCGGTTCGACAGCGGCAGCTTCGACACCGTCGACTGCGCCGGCGGACACGCCTGCTGGGCCTCGGGCGAGGCAGGCCGCATCGCGTACCTCGTCAGAACCCGCTGATCAGCGCACGCAGCTCGTCGCCGGGACAGTTCGTCGCGAAGAAGTCCGAGTGCGGCCGAATGCGCCGCGCCGCCCATAGCGGCGCCGGTACTCCCGGAGCAGCTGTCGAGCGCGCACGTCTCCCCGCGACGGACGCGTGGCCGGCCCTTCGCCGGCAGGGCGCCCACGCGCGCCGGCTGACGAACTTCAGCGCAGGTCGACGGGCAGGTCGCGCCGTTTCAGGTCCTTCGTCGTCGGCCCCTGGATCGCCGTACCGTCGCCCGCGTAGCGCGAGCCGTGGCACGGGCAGTCCCAGCTTCGCTCGGCGCGATTCCACTCGACGAGGCAGTAGAGATGCTGGCAGACCGGCGACAGCCCGTGGAGACGACCCTGCGCGTCGCGGTACACCGCGGTCTTCCGCGTCCGCACCCGCACGATCGCGCCTTCCCCGGGTTTCAGCTCCTTCACCGCGCCCCGGTCCGCGGCGGAGAGGCGGTCAACGAAGAAGTGGACGCCGGCGGCCG
>Ga0126312_10001269_pt1 | contig 16459 bp, 13 predicted proteins | sample Plot104A_FD_92537 | JGI IMG/M metagenome (GOLD analysis project Ga0126312, IMG submission 92537) | Serpentine soil microbial communities from UC McLaughlin Reserve, CA, USA - Plot104A | ecosystem: Environmental > Terrestrial > Soil > Grasslands | place: USA: UC McLaughlin Reserve, Lake County... | reverse complement strand
GCGGCGCAGCAGGCGCTGGCCGGTCTCGCGCGCGAGCTCGACCTCGAGCCGCTGGCGACCGCGGAGGGGATCGTCCGGATCGCCAACCAGGAGATGGTCAGGGCGCTGCGGGTGGTCACCGTCGAGCGCGGGGTCGACCCGGGCGGGTTCGCGCTGATGCCCTTCGGCGGCGCCGGGCCGATGCACGCCGCGGCGATCGCCGACGAGCTGGACATCGACCGCCTGCTGTGCCCGCGGGCGAGCGGCGTGCTGTCCGCCCTCGGGCTGATCGCGTCCGAGCGCCGCCGCGACACCGCTCGGACCGTGATGCTGCACGGCGACGAGCTGACCGCCGAGCGCGTCGCGGCCGAGGTCGGCGAGCTCCGGGCGAGCCTCGAGGAGGGATTCGAGGAGGCCGAGGGGAGCGCGGTCTACGAGCTGCGCTACCGCGGGCAGGCGTTCGAGCTTCCGGTGCCGGGGGGCGAGCGGCCCGACCCGGCGGAGCTCGCCGAGAGCTTCGCCGCCGAGCACGAGCGGCGCTACGGCTACCGCGACCCCGAGGGAGAGGTCGAGCTCGTGAACGTGCGACTTGCCCTGACGATGCCTGCCCCCGCGCCGCGCCCGGTCGCCGCCCGGGGCGAGCTGGCGACGGCGACGCGCCGGGCGCGCTTCGGGGGCGAATGGCACGAGGCGGAGATCCTGCGCGGCGAGCCGGAGGCGGGGCGCGAGGCGCGGGGCCCCTGCGTTTACGAGCTGCCGGAAGCGACCCTCGTGCTCCCGAGCGGATGGCGGGCACGTGTCGACGAGCACGGCACGATCGAGGCGAGGAGGGACGCGTGAGCGACCGCCTGGACCCGGTCACCCTTCAGGTGCTGATCGGAGCGCTGCGCGCCGCCTGCGAGGAGATGGGCGCCGTGCTGGTTCGCTCGGCGCACTCGGCCAACATCAAGGAGCGGCGCGACTGCTCGACGGCCGTCTTCGACCCTGCCGGGGAGCTGGTCATGCAGGCCGAGCACATCCCGGTGCACCTGGGCTCGATGCCCGACGCCGTCGCCGCTGTGCTCGGCGAGGAGCACCGCCCCGAGGACGTATGGGTGCTGAACGATCCCTATCGCGGCGGCACCCATCTGCCCGACATCACCCTGATCTCGCCGGTGTTCGCCGGCGACGAGCTGCTCGGGTTTGCCGCCAGCCGCGCGCATCACGCCGACGTCGGCGGCCCCACCCCGGCCGGGATGCCGGCCGCCTCGACCCGGCTCGACCAGGAGGGAATCGTGATCGCCCCCACCCGGCTCGGCAGCGACGGTCTTGCCGAGCTCTCCCGGCAGATGCGCGACCCCGCACAGCGGCTCGCCGACCTGCGCGCCCAGAGGGCCGCGAACACGACGGGCGCTCGGCGCCTGGCCGAGCTGGTCGAGCGCCATGGCGAGCCGCTGCTGCGGCGCGCGATGGCGGAGATCCTCGACTACGCGGAGCGGCGCACGCGCGCCCGCCTCGGCGAGCTTCCCGACGGCACCTATGAGGCCGCCGAGGTGCTCGAAGGCGGCCGCGACGGCGAGGCCGACGTCCGGCTGCACGTCACCGCGACGATCGAAGGCGACGGGCTGCGCCTCGATTTCTCGGGGACCGATGCACAGGTGGAAGGAAACCTGAACTGCCCGCTGCCGGTGACGAAGTCGGCCGCCTTCTTCGCCGTGCGCGTGCTGACGGACCCCGACGCGCCGCCCTCCGCCGGAGCCCACCGCCCGATAGAGGTCGTCGCGCCGGAGGGGTGCCTGTTGAACGCGCAGGCGCCCTCCGCGGTCGCAGCCGGCAACGTCGAGACCTCCAGCCGGGTCGCCGACCTCGTCGTCGAGGCGCTCGCCGCGGCGACGCCCGCCCCCGCGCAGGGCCAGGGCACGATGAACAACCTCACCCTTGCGGGCGAGGGCTTCACCTACTACGAGACGACCGGCGGCGGGCAGGGCGCATGTCCCGACGCCGAAGGCCCGAGCGCCGTGCACGTGGCGATGTCCAACACGCTGAACACCCCCGTCGAGGCCCTCGAGACCGAGTACCCGCTGCGCGTAACCGAGCTGGGGCTGCGACGCGGCTCCGGAGGCGCGGGGCGCCATCGCGGTGGTGACGGGATCGTGCGCGAGGTCGAGGCGATCGAGCCCATGCGCTACACGCTGATCACCGAGCGCCGGCGCCATCCCCCGCGCGGCCGTGACGGCGGCGCCGACGGCGCGCCGGGCCGCAACCTCCTCAACGGCAACGAGCTGCATCCGAAGGCGGCCGGCGAGCTAAGCCCGGGGGACCGCCTGCGCCTGGAGACCCCGGGCGGGGGCGGCTACGGCGCGCCCGGTGACTAGCGCACACCGCAGGGCACGCGCAGCCCTCGATGGGCCATGCGCCGCCCTCGCAACAGACATCACGAATTTGGCTATTTCAGGAACTTGTCCTAAACTCAGCCGCCGTACGGGCCCAAAGCCGCCGAACCACGATGTTTAGGCGGAGACCGGCCCGGAGATTTTCCCTGATCACACCGCCGATCTTTTCTTAGCGAACTAAATGCCTATTGCCTTTAAAGAGTGGGCCGTCACAGTGCGTGCGCTGGCCGAGGGCGAGCAGCTCGTAACCATGCGCAAGGGCGGCATCCGCGAGGAGGACAAGCACTTCGAGCTCGAGCACGAGCAGTTCTTCCTCTACCCGACCTTCGACCACCAGCGCAACGACCTCGTGCGCGAATCGCACCACCCCGAGCTGCGCCGCGCGCTCGAGGAGGGCGTCTGGCCCGACGAGGAGCCGCCCCCGCGGGCGCTGCTCCAGGATGGTGGCATCGCCCAGCCCGACCGCGTGCGCATCCGCGCCTGGGCCGAGGTCGCCGACCACTGGACGACGGACGATCCCCGCATCGTCGAGGGCCTCTCGCCGTTCCACGTGTGGACCCAGGACTATGCGCGCAAGCGCCTGGCCTGGAAGCGCACCCATCCGCTGCACGTGCTGATGCTGCGCGTGCACCGCATCCCGCGGCCGGTCACCGTTCGCGTGCGCGACGAGTACCACGGCTGCCGCTCGTGGGTCGAGATCGACCGCGAGCTCTCGTTCGAGGGCACGCCTGTGATGGCCGACGAGGAGTTCGACCGCGCCGCGTCGGCGATCCGCGAGATCTGCGGCGAGGCCGAGCCGGTCCCGGCCTAGCCTGCCCAAGCCCTTCGATCAGAGGATCCGCGCCGCCCGGCGCGCGCTGGTGCTGGGCGCGGGGGGCGGCGGCGACGTGGTCGGCGCCCTGGCGCTCGCGCGCCTGTGCGAGGGCCTCGGAACGGAGTTCGCCCTGGGCGGCGTCGCCTGGGAGCGGATGCCGATCGACCCCTACCCGGGCCCCCGCCCCGCGGACCAGATCAGTGGCGGCCGGCCACTGGGCGACCGGGCCGTGCTCGCCGGCCCAGGTACTTCGACCCCCGAGGGGGTTCGCTTCTCGGAGTCGCTCATGGCCGAGCACCTGGGCACCGAGACCGTCTTGATCGACGTCAGCGCCGGCGCGCCGGGCGCACGGGAGGGAATGGACGCCGCCTGCGAGGAGCTCGGGTGCGACCTGGTGCTCTGCGCCGACGTCGGCGGCGACATCCTCGCGGTGGGCGACGAGCCCGGTCTCGCGAGCCCGCTGTGCGACGCCGTGATGCTGGCGGCCGGCTGCGCCGCGCGAGCCGACGTGGTGCTTGCGGTGATCGGAGCCGGCTGCGACGGCGAGCTGACCGTGGCGGAGGTCCTCGGCCGCGTGGCCGCCGGCGCCCGTGCGGGCGCCTGGACGGGCACCTGGAGCATGGCGGCCGAGATCGCCGACGAGGTCGAGGTGGCCGCCCGCGCCTCCTACACGGAGGCGAGCATGCAGGTGGTTCGCTGCGCGCGCGGCGAGATGGGCCGGGCGCCGATCCGCGGCGGGCGAAGCCACGTCGAGCTGGGCCCGGTCGGCGCCCTGACGTTCTTCTTCGACCCCTCGGTCGCGCTCGACGAGCTCGCGCCACTGGCCCCCCTGGTCGCCGACGAGCCGGATGTCGAGTCGGCCCGGGCGGCGCTGGCCCACGCCGGCGTCCACTCCGAGCTCGACTACGAGCGCAGGAGGGCCGCCGAGGCGACCTAGTTTGCGCGATGGGCCCGCGTCTGTATATTCGGCCGCGGTCAGGGATTCGACCATCTGGTCATGGATAGACCGCGGATCGTGCATCCCCGCCGGGGACCGGCGAAGCGCGTAGGCGCACTCGGCTTCGCCCTGCTTGCGATCGCCGCATTCGGCGCGGCCCCGGCGGCGGCGGACCCGCCCGACCCCGACGCCTACCAGGCGCGCGACGGGCAGGGCTTCCGCAACATCCTTCCCCCCGGCCAGCGCGGCTTCGCGGGCTACTCGCAGATCTTCGAGTTCATCTTCCCTCCGCATACGCGCCCGCCGCACAACAACGACCAGTTCGACGAGTACCGCGACCTCCCGCTGCAGACGCCGATCGACCAGGCCGACGTCAACACATACTTCAAGGACGCCAGCTTCGGCGTGCCGGCGAGCGATGCCGGCGCCGACGAGTACACGCCGAACTGCGTGATCGTCTCGGCTCCTTCGGCCGACTCGCCCCATTGCGACGACGTCACGATCGTCCGCGACTCCGCCTACGGCGTGCCGCACATCTACGGCGCCGATCGGGCCGCGGCGATCTTCGGCGCCGGCTACGTCGCAGCCGAGGACCGGCTGTTCTTGATGGACGTCGAACGGCACCTCTCGCGGGGCACGCTCTCGTCGCTGACCGGCGGAGCCAACGCCGCCAGCGACCGAGCCACGTTTACGACATCCCCGTACACGGAGGGCGATCTCCAGTCCCAGTACGACGACCTCGACGACGAGCTCGGCGAGGACGGAGAGCAGGGCCAGGCCGACATCCAAAACTACGTCGACGGGATCAACCAGTACATCGCCGAGGCCCGGACCGGCCCCGCCGTCGACCAAGCCAACTCGATGATCCCGGGCGAGTACGAGTTGGCGACCAACCAGCCGACCGGGCCCGATGCCTGGCAGGTCACCGACGTCGCGGCGATCGCCTCGCTGGTGGGCAGCCAGTTCGGCACCGGCGGCGGCAAGGAGATCCAGGCCGCGCTGGCGCTGCAGGCCGCGCAGACCCGGTACGGCGCCACGGACGGCAAGTCGGTGTGGTCCGACTTCCGGGAGGCCAACGACCCCGAGACGTCCACCACGGTCCACGACACCAACTTCCCATACGGAGCATCGCCTGCGAACCCCGTCGGCGTGGCGATGCCCGATGCCGGGACGCTGACCACCGAGCCGGTGGTCCCGGCAAAGACCAAGCGCTCGATCGACCCGCGGGCGAAACCGCTGATGGGCGCCTTCCTCAAACAGCACCAGGCCTCAAACGCCCTGCTGGTGTCCGACGCCGAGTCCACGGGCGACCACCCGATCGCCGTGATGGGGCCGCAGACCAGCTACTTCGCCCCGCAGCTGTGGATCGAGCAGGACCTCCACGCACCGGGCGGCCCCGAGGGACCAGCGATCGACGCACGTGGTTGGAGCTTCTCCGGGGTCAGCCTCTACGTCCAGATCGGGCGCGGCCAGGAATACGCATGGAGCGCCACCTCGGCCGGACAGGACATCACCGACAAGTACGCAGTGCATCTCTGCGACCCCGTCACGCCCGCCAACCCGCCCGACATCGACGACGGCGGCTACTGGTACGACGACACCTGCACTCCGTTCGAGGAGGTGAGCCGCACGGTCACCTGGCAGCCGACCCAGCAGGACTCGACGCCGGCCGGAGGCCAGACGCTGACGGTGCTCCGCACCAAGCTCGGCACCGTCACCCACCGCGCGACGGTGAGCGGCCAGCCGGTGGCCTACGTGACGCTGCGCTCCACCTACATGCACGACCTCGCATCCGCGGCTGGGTTCGCCGACTTCGACAGCCCCGAGCGCGTCGAGTCGCCCGAGACCTTCCAGCAGGCGGCGAGCAAGATCGGCTTCACCTTCAACTGGCTCTACACCGACCCCGACCACATCGCGTACTTCAACTCCGGCAACAACCCGGACCGCCCATCGGGCGTCACCGGAGACCTGCCGGTCGACGCACCGAAGACGAACACGCTCCAGCACGTCTGGCAGGGGTATGACCCGGCGACGCGCTCGGCCGACTACACGCCCTTCGCCCAGCACCCGCAGGTGATCGACCAGGACTACATCTCGAGCTGGAACAACAAGCAGGCGCCGGGCTTCGCCGCGAGCGACGGGGACTGGTCGCACCAGTCCGTGGACCGCGTGGACCTGCTCGACAGCGGGATCGAGGCCGGCACCGCCGGCGCCGAGACGATGACGCTGCCCGAGCTGACCGAGGCGATGATCCAGGCCGCGACGGCCGACCTGCGGGGAGCCGAGGTGCTGCCGGTGGCGCTGCGGATGACCAAGCCGGGCATCGACAGGCTCGACGTCGGCAAGAAACAGCGCAAGAAGCTGAAGAAGGCGGTGAAGACGCTCAAGGGGTGGAGCGACTCCGGGGCTCACCGGCTCGACATCGACGGCGATGGCGTGTACGAGGACACGAAGGCGGTGCGGACGATGGATGCCTGGTGGCCGCGCCTAACCGAGGCCGAGTTCGGGCCCAGTCTCGGCCCGGATCTGTACAACGCGATCGTGAACGTCCAGAAGCTCGACGACTTCCCGGCGGCGAAGGGCTCGGCCTACAACGAGGGCTGGTACGGGTACGTCGAAAAGGACCTGCGGAGCGTCATCGGCGACCCCGTCCAGCAGCCATACTCGCGCGAGTACTGCGGCAACGGCAAGCTCAAAAAGTGCCAGAAGGCGCTGGCGAAGTCGCTGCAGGACGCGCTCAAGAACGACTCGGACGAGGACCTCTATCCCGGGTTCCCGACGGCGGCGTGCACCGACAACTACGACCCCGATCCGAGCCCCCAGTGGTGTTACGACGCGATCAAGTCGACGACGATCGGCGCCATCACCCAGCCGCCGATCCAGTGGCAGAACCGGCCGACCGTCCAGCAGGCGGTCGAGGTCCAGAACGACGTCCCCTAGGCGTACCGAGAACCGGCGCAGGCGTAAATAGCCGCCTCTAGACTCGCCGCTTCGTGATCGGGAGCAGGCGAATTCTTGGGATGGCGGTCACCGCAGGCGTGGCAACGGCGCTCGCCGCGGCGCCGGCGGGGGCGGCGCCCACGCCGGGCGCCTACCAGCACGACGACTACGGCGGCGGCTCGGTCTACAACATCGTGCCGCCGGGCCAAAACGGCGGGATGAACGCGGTCGAGGCGGCGCAGTTCGAGCTCGACGGAACGCGCCCACCCCACCAGGCCGACCAGCAGGACATGTACGGCGACCTCGTCTACGCGGCGCCCGGGCTCGAGCAGTCGCAGATCCTCGACTTCTACAAGGACGCGAGCTTCGGGGTCGAGGCCGGGAACGTCGAGAGCACGTACTCGCCCAACTGCCTGGTGGTCACGCCGCCGTCGCCGAACTCGGAGGAGTGCGACGACGTCACGATCGTCCGTGACCAGTTCGGGATCCCGCACGTGTACGGCGACGGGCGCGCCGGGCTGATGTTCGGCCTGGGCTACGTCACCGGCGAGGACCGCCTGGTGCTGGCCGACGTGCTGCGGCACGCCGGGCGCTCGGATCTGTCGTCGTTCGTCGGCGGCTCGAACGCCGGGCAGGACCGCGACACCTACTCCAACGCCCCCTACATGAGCGACGCCGAGCTCCAGCTGCAGTACGACCGCGCCGACGACCTCTACGACGCCCAGTACAACGGCCAGGGCACCCAGATCCAGAACGACGTCCAGGACTACGTCGACGGGATGAACCAGTACATCGCCGAGGCGCGGGCCGACCCGGCGAACGAGATGGACGTGATCTACGCGGCCATCGGCCACCCCGAGGGGCCCGACCCCTGGGAGGTCACCGACGTGGTCGCGACCGGCGCGCTCGTCGCCGGGATCTTCGGCAAGGGCGGCGGCGGCGAGGTCAACACGGCCACCTCGCTGCAGAAGGCCCGCCAGGTGCTGGGACGCGAGGACGGCAAGCTCGTGTGGAAGGACTTCCGCGAGGCCGACGACCCCGAGGCACCGCGCACAGTCCACCGCCAGAACTTCCCCTATCGCCAGCCGCCGAAGGGCAAGCCGAAGGGCCTCGCGATGCCCGACCCCGGCTCGGTCGAGTCGGTGCCGGTCGTCGAGAGCCAGTCGTCGAGCGCCCCCAGCCCGCCCGAAGGGAAGGGCGTCGACGGCGAGGCTCCTACCCTGGACGACATCCTCGGCCCGCTGCACGGGCTGAAGGGCGGCTCGAACGCGCTGGTGGTGTCCAAGCGCGAGTCCGAGGGCGGCCATCCGGTCGCGGTTTTCGGCCCGCAGACCGGCTACTTCGCCCCGCAGCTTCTGATGGAGCAGGACGCACACGCCCCCGCCGGGCCCGAGGGCCCCGGGATCGACGCGCGCGGGGTCTCCTTCGTCGGCACCAACCTCTACGTCCAGCTGGGCCGCGGCCAGGACTATTCGTGGAGCGCCACGTCGGCCGGCCAGGACATCACCGACACCTACGCCGTGAAGCTGTGCAACCCCGGGGGCGACCCGGACATCGGATACGAGGGCTACAAGTGGAACGGCGCCTGCGAGCCGATCGAGGTCCTCAAGCACTCGAACCAGTGGACGCCGAACCTGGCCGACCAGACCCCGCCCGGCCAGGAGACGCTCCAGGCGTTCCGCACGAAGGCTGGGCTCATCACCCACCTGGCGACGATCAAGGGCAAGCCGTACGGGTACACAAGGCTGCGCGCGACCTACTTCCACGAGGTCGACTCGGCGGGCGCCTTCTCCGACTGGAACAGCCCGGACATCGTCCACAACGCGGCCGACTTCACCGAGAGCGCCTTCAAGAACGACCTCACCTTCAACTGGTTCTACGCCGACGACGAGCACATCGCCTACGTCAACTCCGGCGCGAACCCGAAGCGACCCGCCAGCGTCTCGCCGGAGTTCCCCGTGAAGGCGAAGCCCAAGTACATGTGGCGCGACTACGACCCCGAGCTGCGGACCTTCAAGCGCGAGCCGCTCGCGAAGCGCCCGCAGGTCGTCGACCAGCGGTTCCTCTCGAGCTGGAACAACAAGCAGGCGCGTGGCTATCGCGGCGACAGCATCCGCGACTACTCCCCCCTTTACCGGGTGGACTCGCTCGACGACCGGATAAAGGCCGGCATCAAGGGGCCGAAGAAGATGAGCCTGGTCGAGCTGATCAACGCGATGGAGGACGCCGGGACCGTCGACCTGCGCGGTAGCCAGGTGCTGCCCGAGGCGCTCGAGATCATCGGGCCGGCCAGCGGCATCTCCGACCCCGAGCTCGCCGACGCCGTGACGACGCTGCAGCAGTGGCTCGACGCCGGCGCGCACCGCCGCGACATGGACGACAGCGGCGACTACGACCAGGCCGACGCCGTGCGGATCATGGACGCCTGGTGGCCGCTGTGGGTCGAGGGCGAGTTCAAGCCGACCCTCGGCGACGAGCTGCAGCAGACCTTCATCGGCTCGGGCAGCGCGATCCACGACGCGCCCGGGCACCTCGGCTCGGCCTTCCAGAACAACGTCTACGGGTTCGTCGACAAGGACCTGCGCGCCGCGCTGGGCAAGGGCGTGAAGGGTCCCTACTCGCGGGTCTACTGCGGCGAGGGCAGCCTCGCCGACTGCCGGACGATGCTGCTCGACACGCTCGCGCAGGCCGCCGGCACGTCGTTCGACGACCTGTACGGCGCCGACGGCTGCACGTTCGTCAACGGCACCGACGCCTCGCCCCAGATGTGTCACGACGCCGTCGACTCCACCGACGTCACCCTGGCGGCCGTGCCGCAGTTCCACTGGATCAACCGCCCGACCTTCCAGCAGGCGGTCCAGTACCAGTCCCACAGGTAGCTAGGCTCGGCCCATGGCCTGGGTCGAGACCGAGTCCCTTTCGTTCGTCGCTCGCCACGAGAGCGACGACACCGAGGACGCGCAGCGCACGCTGGACGCGCTCGAGGACCTGAGGCTGCGGTTGGAGGACCGCTTCGAGGACGCTCCCGGCGGGATCACGGTTGTGGTCCATCCCACTCCGGGATGGCTGGCGGCCGCTCATCCCTTTCTGCCGCTGGCGCGGCTCGCGGCCGCGCCGGCCGGGCGCAGGTATCTGGCCGGGTGGGCGATGGCCACCGAGCTGCATGTCCTGAACGACACCTACCTCGAGCGCCGCTCGGCCGGGGAGGACTCGCTGGCGGCGCTGCGCGGCACCGCCGAGCGCCTCTATTCCCAGATCGTCGTCGGCACCGCCAACGACCGCCTTCCCCCTCCGTGGGGGCCCCGCGGGTTCTGGCGGTATCTGCGCTGGGCCTGGCTCGCCGAGGGCGCCGGCCAGTATTACGCCGGCCAGGTGCCGCTCTTCCGCGCCGCCGTCAACACGCGGATGCGCCAGGGCAAGCCGCCATCCTTCCCGCCCTCCGCGCGGGACGCGATCATCGTCGGCGGCACCGTGTTCGACCTGCTCGAGCGCGAGCGAGGGCGAGACGCCTGCGACGTGCTGGCCTCGCGACTTCACCGCAGCGGCGCCGCAGGCAACCTCGAGCTGACCTTCGACATGCCGATCGCTGAGGTCGAGCGCCTGTGGCGCCGCTACCTGCGCGAGGAGATCCCGCGGACGAGCGGGATCGACGAGGCGCTCTCGCCGCCGCCCGAGTTCCAGTAGCCGCCCGAGCTCCAGTAGCCGCCGGCCGCTAATCCAGCAGCTCGAGCATCACCCAGATGAAGAGCGCCGCCGCGCCGAGCGCGATCGCCATGCCGACCGCCAGCCGCAGCGCCCGTCCCTCGTCGGCGCCCGGCTGGGGCATCTGCGGCCCCAGGTCGGCGTCGCCGAGGAGCGCGAGGGCGTCCTCGCAGGCCGCCTGCGGCACGAGGATGTCGCGCGGGCCGGCGGCGAGGAAGTCGGGGACGTCGAAGCCCCGCTGGCGCCGCTGGACGCTGGGGATGCCCTGGTCGAGCAGGATGCCCTGGATCAGCTCGGCCTCTGCGAGGTTGCGCCCGCCCGCGACCCGCACGAGGTCGCCTGAGGTGTACTGGGGCTTGACCTTGCGAGCCCGCTCGTGGGCCTCGGTGATCGGCTGCTCGCCCGTGCGCCCGACGTAGACGAGGGGCATGCCGTCGTCGGGGCAGAAGCGCTCCTCCAGCGAGAAGCGGCGGGCGCATTTCGGGCACGCGAGCGGCTGGGCGTCGGCCATCAGCCCTCCGTGATCTCGAGCTCGGTCTCCTCGATGGCGCCGTCCCGGATCGCAAAGCCGCGGAGGACCGGCGCGTCGGGATCCTCGAGCGAGCAGATCAGATAGAGCGGATCCGGCCAGTTCGCCGCCAGGTTGACGTCGGTCTGCGACGGATAGGCCTCGCTGCGGGTGTGCGAGTGGTAGATCGCGGCGAGCTCCTCGCCCGCGTCCTCGATCTCGCCGGTGATCCGCAGCAGGTCCTGGGGATGGACGTTGTAGCGCAGGGGGCTCTCGAACTCGTTGCGGGCGCGAAGGACCCGGCTGGCGGCGCCGTCGCGCCCGGCCACCAGCCCGCAGCACTCATTCGGGGCATCCTCGAGGGAGTGGGCGACGATCTCGTCGCGGAGCGCGCTTGGGATCCGCATGCAGGCGAGGCTACAGAGGCTCAGTACCACGCCGACCCGGGGTCGCGGTCGGGCTCGCGCAGGTCCCCCGCCTGCGCTCCCAGCAGGTCCGGGTCGTCGCGCCCCAGCTCCCATAGGAGATCGTCGAGGAACGTGGGCGCCACGCCAGCCGCAGCGGCCAGGCGGCCGAGGGCCTCGCGCGTCGCCGCGCGCACGTCGTCCAGCGACCCCGGCTCGACCAGGCCCGAGCGCAGCGCCAGGCGCATCAGGACGTTGTCGGCGCAGACCTCCCAGTGGCCGGGGTCGTCGACGCGCAGCCAGCCCCGGCGCTCGCAGATCTTCGCGAACAGGAATGACTTCTTCTGAAGCGGATCGGAGTAGGCGTCGTAGGCGCTCAGCAGGGCGAGCAGCCCGCCTCCTCCCGCAAGCCGCGAGCCGCACGCGTCCAGGAGCGCCGCCGCGCTGCCGTCGTGGTCGCGCTCGAGCCCTGCGGCGAGGCCTCGCCACAGCCCGGCCCGGCGGCCCGGGTCCGCCACGGTCTCGCCGCCGATGCGGAACCACGACGCGACGTCGGGGCCGTCGGCGTCGCGCAGCCGGCCCGCCGCCAGCAGGCCCGGCTCGCGCTCGGCCGCGCGAAGCCCCACGGCCCACATCAAGGCGCTGCCCTCGAATGGGCCGGCACCGCCGACCAGATAGCGCCCGCGATAGCCGGTGCGGTGGTCGACCGCGCAGAGGAAGATCGCCGAGTCAGGGCCGGGAACGTGCTCGAAGGATGGCGGCTCGTAGTCGCGCGCGAGGACGCTGACCCGCTCGGCTGCCTGCTCGATGGGGGAAGTCACACGACCAGCGATATCAGCAGCATCACGCCCGCCCCCGCCGCGGTCAAGGGAATCGAGAGCCGCGGGGGGAGCCCCTCGGAGGCCGGCAGCAGGCTCGTGGTCGCGGCGTAGAGAAAGAAGCCGCAGAAGAAGCCGACTGCTACGGGGAACACCTCGTCGGGGAGCGGCACCAGGTAGGCGACCAGCGCGCCGCACACGGGCGCGATCGCGTCGGCGACCAGGAAGCGGCGCATGCGCGACTCGGGGTGGCGCCGGCCGGCCAGAAAGGACACCGTGCTGAGGCCGTCGGAGAAGTCGTGGCCGATCACGGCGGCCGTGACCACGATCCCGACCTCGGTCGTCAGCTGGAACCCCAGTCCGATCGCGAGCCCGTCGAAGAAGCTGTGGACGACGAACCCGGCGGCGCCGACCACCCCGGCCGGGTCCGGCGCCTGGTGGGCGTGGCCCGCGTGGTGTTCGTGGTGCAGGAAGCGCTCGAGCGAATAGAAGACGAGGAAGCCGACCGCGACCGCGCCGATGGGCAGCCGGGGCGAGATCCCGAGGCCGTCGGCCCGCTCGACCCCCTCGGGCAGCAGGTCGAACAGGGCCGCCCCCACGACGACGCCGCCCGCGATCGCCATCAGCACCTCGATTCGGCGCGGGAACTTGAGCGCGAACAGCCCGCCGGCCATCGTCGACGCGAACGTCAGCGAGGCCGCGGCTATCGCGCCGACCATCAGCCTCGCTCCCGGCACGCGGGACATACGCCGTGGAACACGAGGTCGTGGCCCCGCAGGGCGAATCCGGTGGATCGCTCGACCCTGGGAACCGCCTCCTCGACGGCGCACGCCGACACCGCGGCGACGGCGCCGCACTCATCGCAGCGCACGTGCTCGTGATGCTCGCCGGCCGCCTCGAACCGCGCCTCGGACGTCCCGAGCTGCACCCGGCGCAGGTCGCCGCTCTCGACCATGCCCTCGACGGCTCGGAACACGGTCGAGAAGTCCACCTCCACGCCGCTTCTCCCGAGCCCGTCGCGGAGCTGCTCGATCGACCAGTCGTGGCGCTCGCCGCTCGCGACGAGCCGGGCCAGGGCGCTCCTGGTGCGGGGCGGTCGCGCCATCGGCGCTGACGCTACCAGTTACGCAAGCGGCTTGCGAAACCCGAAGCCGCTACCACCACACGGTCGAGTCCACTCCCTCGAGCTCCTCGACCGGCTTGGTGTAGACGCCGGACGACAGGTACTTCCAGCCGTCGTCCGGGACGACGAAGACGACGTTGCCCTCGTCCAGCTCGCCGGCGATGCGGACGCAGATCGCGGCAATCGCACCGGCGCTGACGCCGGCGAACAGGCCCTCCTCGCGCAGCAGGCGCTGCGTCCAGACGATCGCGTCGCGGTTGGAGACCATGATCTTGCGGTCCAGCAGGGAGAGATCGATGATCGGCGGGATGAAGCCGTCGTCGAGCGAGCGCAGCCCCTGGACGAGCTCGCCCTGCATCGGCTCGGCGGCGACGATCCTGGTCTCGGGGTCGTTCTCCTTCAGGCGCCGGCCGACGCCCATGAGCGTCCCGCCCGTCCCGAGGCCGGCCACGAACGCGGCGACCTCGTCGAGCTCCTCCAGGATCTCCGGCGCCGTCCCGTCGTAGTGCGCCCGCGGGTTCGCCTCGTTGCCGTACTGGTACGGCATGAAGTAGGAGTCGTCGGCCTCCACCATCTCGAGAGCCAGCTCGACGGCGCCATTCGAGCCCTTGGCCCCCTCGGAGTAGACGATCTCCGCGCCGTACATCTGCAGGAGCTGCGTGCGCTCCTCGGTGACGTTGTCGGGCATGACGACCTTCAGCGGGTAGGCCTTGCGGCGGCAGATCATCCCGAGCGAGATCCCCGTGTTGCCCGAGGTGGGCTCGAGGACTTTCTGGCCGGGCGCGATCGCGCCCTCCGCCTCCGCCGACTCGATCATCGCCTTCGCCACGCGGTCCTTGACCGAGCCCGTGGGGTTCTGGCCCTCGAGCTTGGCGAACACCTTGACGCCCTCCTTCGGCGACAGCGTCGGCAGCTCGACCAGCGGGGTATTGCCCACGGCCTCCACCAGGTCGCCGTACCGCCCGCCACAGGGGCGGTTGAGAGTGCGTTCGTCGGGGCTCACGCTTTCGAAAGTGTAGTGAGACTCCGGCGAGACCCCGCCGGGGATCGCTGGACGGAATGACCAAACGCCGCGGCGCAGTCTGGACTGAAACGTCATTGCGCGGCGACCGCTCGCTCTGAGAGGATCGCGCCCTGATGAGGCCGGAGATCACGACTACTACGGGGGCGGGGTCGTGAAGGGAATCGCAACCGATCCCAAGCCGGCGGCCGCGCCGCGCGACAACCGCGAGGCGATCCTGGGAGCCGTGTCGCGCGTGATCGCGCGGCGGGGGATCCGGGGGCTGCGGATCGAGGACGTCGCCTGCGAGGCGGGTGTCTCGGCGGCGCTCCTCTACTACCACTTCGGAAGCCGGGCGGGGCTCGTGAAGGCGGCGCTGGAGCACGCCAGCGAGCAGGCCCCCTCGACGGCGCTGCGCCGACCCTCGGACCAGAACGGGTTCGACGCGGTGACGGCGGCGCTCGAGGCCGAGCTCGGGGACGACGCCGCCGTTCGCGATAACGCGGTGGTCTGGGGCGAGGCCACCGCTTCCGCGATCTTCGAGCGCGAGCTGCGCCCGGACGTAAAGCACGTGACCGCGAGCTGGTGCGCCACGGTCGCCGAGGCGATCCGCGAGGGCATCGACGACGGGTCGATCCGCTCGGACGTCGTTCCCGAGGAGGCGTCCGACATGCTGATCACGTTGGTCGACGGGCTCTGCCAGCGGTGGCTCGCAGGGACGATAGGGCGCGAGAGAGCACGCGAACTACTTCGCAAAGCCTTAACCCAGACGCTCGCTGATCCGGAATAGGCTGGGGCCGGCAGGGTTTGGCCCGTTAGCCGATTGGTCTAAACGCCCGCGGACATTTCCTACGGCAATGCCCATTGACCGCGAGTCGGCCAACTGAGAGGTTGGCGCCCTGAAACTGTTTCAGCCGAAACAGGGGCCGCAGGAACGGCGACGCGGAGTCGCCGGCTAACCCAGACAAAGGAGAGGGCCTTGGAGAACCGGCGGACGTGGGCAGCGATGATGACCGTTACCGGGCTGCTCCTTCTCGCGCCCTCCGCTGGCGCGGCGACCGTTTCGGTCGACGACGACGGCGACGACTGCCCGGCCGCAGGCTTCAATTCCGTGCAGGACGCCGTGGACGCCGCCAACCCCGGCGACACCGTCGCGATCTGCCCCGGCAACTATGTCGAGGGCTCCGGCGCTCCGGGCACCAACGCCCTGACGATCACCAAGGACCTGACGCTCAAGGGCGCGGGCGCCGACGAGGTCAAGATCAAGGCACGGCGCACCGCCGGCAACCCCAACGCGGTCCCCGCCGGCCAGATCGCCTCCAACAGCCCGGCCCTCCGCGACGGCGTCGGCAACGTCGCCACCATCCAGGGCGGCGCCGCCTCGCCGATCACGGTCAACATCTCCGGGGTCACCTTCGACGGGAACAAGGTCTACGTCGAGGGCGGCGTGCTCTTCCTCGATGCGAAGGGCTCGCTGGTGCGCAGCCGGGTGACCAACTCGGTCACGTCCGAGGCCACGAACGCAGACTCCATCGCCGGCGGCTACCGCTCTTCCCCGTTCGGCTTCGGCGTCGCGATGGCGACCCAGGCCGTCAGCCCGCCACCGGGTAACGCCCCGAGGCCGCTGCTGATCGACCGCTCGCGGATCGACAAGTACAACAAGGTCGGCGTCTGGGTCGACTCGGCTACCGGCGACACACCGCCGCTCACGGCGACGGGCGTCATCAACCAGGTGACGATCGCCGGATCGCAGGTCATCGGGCGCAACAACTGCCCGGACTACCTCGCCAACGGGATGTGCCAGTCGGCCGGCCAGACCTCGACCGGCCCCCTCTTCGGCCAGGACGGCCTGCGGGTAACGG
>Ga0126312_10001268_pt1 | contig 16466 bp, 17 predicted proteins | sample Plot104A_FD_92537 | JGI IMG/M metagenome (GOLD analysis project Ga0126312, IMG submission 92537) | Serpentine soil microbial communities from UC McLaughlin Reserve, CA, USA - Plot104A | ecosystem: Environmental > Terrestrial > Soil > Grasslands | place: USA: UC McLaughlin Reserve, Lake County... | reverse complement strand
CCTCGGGCCAGCGCGACGCCGCGAGGTAGTCAAGACAGGCGGCTTCAGAAGCGAAGCGGTCCCGGAACTCCATGATCGTGCGCGGGAAGCCTGGCCGAGCCACAGACGCACCGTACGGCGCCTACCTGACGGAACCGGATACGCATCAGTCCTCTTGGCCGAACGCGGTCGCCACGAGCGTCCGCCGCCCGCCGCGGTCGCGGTGCTCGCAGAGGTAGATGCCCTGCCAGGTGCCCAGCGCCGGGCGGCCGCCGGCGATCGGCACGGTCAGCGAAGGGCCGAGCAGCGACGCCTTGATGTGCGCCGGCATGTCGTCCGAGCCCTCGAGCGAGTGCTCCCAGTCGGCGTCCTCGGGCACCGCGCGCTCAAACCAGGACTCGAAGTCGCGGCGCACGTCGGGAGAGGCGTTCTCGTTGAGGGTCAGCGACGCCGACGTGTGCTGGATCAGCAGGTGCAACAGCCCCACCCGGAGCGACCGCAGCTCCGGCAGCGCGCCGAGGACCTCGTCGGTGACGAGGTGGAACCCGCGCGGGCGCGGGTCGAGGGTCACCTCACGCTGAAGCCACATCGTGCAGCCCCACCACGGCGGCGCTGCGCTCCCACAGCCGCGCGGCCAGGTCGTCGTCCGCGGCCTGCCCGCGCACCGGATGCGGGCGGTCGTCGGCGAAGTACTCACCGGTGACCTGGCCGCCGATGGGGTCGGCGGCAACGTGAACGATCCGCGCCCCGCCCTTCTTCGGCGAACCGAGGAACGGCGAGATCAACTTCCAGGTGATGCCCGCGATGCCGCCGCGACCGAGGCGGGTGCGGATCGCCCCCGGATGCAGGCAGTTGGCGGTGACGCCGGAGCCGTCGAGCCGGCGCGCGAGCTCGCGCGTGAAGAGGATGTTCGCGAGCTTCGTCGTGCCGTAGGCGCGGAAGATCGACCACTTCCGCTCCATGTCGAGGTCATCGAGGTCGATCAGCCCGGAGCTGTGGGCGTCGCTCGCCGTGGTCACCACGCGCGCGGGCGCCGAGGCCTTGAGCCGGTCGAGCAGCAGGTTGGTCAGCAGGAAGGGGGCGAAGTGGTTGATCGCCATCGTCAGCTCGCGCCCATCGGGGGAGAGCGACCGCGAGGATGTCACCACGCCGGCGTTGTTGACGAGCACGTCGATGCGGTCGTGGCGGTCCAGCAGCTCGGCGGCCAGTCGGCGCACCTCGGCCTGGCTGGCGAAGTCGGCGCGCAGCGGCTCGGCCTCCGAGCCGCGCTCGCGCAACGCGGCGGCCACCTTCTCGAGGCGACCCGGGTCGCGCCCGACCGGCACCACAGTGGCCCCCCGCTCGGCCAGCTGCAACGCCGCGTGCTCGCCGATACCGGAGGTGGCGCCGGTGAGGACGACGAGCATGCCTGCAGACTACGGCCCCATCCACGGCTCGAGCCGCGCGGCGCGCATGTCCACGCGCCCGCCGCGGAACGGCACGCCCTCGGCGCGCAGCAGCGCCGCCTGGCGCGCCCCCTTGGCCAAGCTGCCGTCCGCGCGCACCACCCGGTGCCAGGGGACGCTGTGGTCGTCGAGCCGCGCGAGCACCGCCCCGGCGAACCGGGGCGCTCCCGGCGACAGGTCGCCGTAGGTGCGCACGAACCCGGGCGGGATCGCGCGCACGGCCTCGACGATGGCCTCGGGCGCGGGCGGCACGCGGGCTATTGTCGCCGCGTGACCTACTCGATCGTCGCGCGCGACCCTGCCACCGGGGCGTTCGGGGTTGCGGTGCAATCGCACTGGTTCGGCGTCGGCTCGATCGTTCCGTGGGTGCGGCCGGGGGCCGGAGCGGTGGCGACGCAGTCGATTCCCGAGCTGCGCCACGGCCCCGAGGGCCTGGACGCGATGGCCCGCGGCGGCGACGCCGAGGAGGTGCTGCGCGACCTGGTCGCCGACGACCCGGCTGCGGCCTACCGGCAGGTCGGCATCGTCGACCGGAAGGGCCACGCGCGCGCCTTCACCGGCGCGTCGTGCATCGCGCATGCCGGCCAGGCGACCGGCGACGGCTACGCGTGCCAGGCGAACATGATGGAGCGCGACACCGTCCCGGCGGCGATGGCCGCGGCCTACGAGGCAAGCGCCGCACAGCCCTTCGCCGACCGCCTGCTCGCGGCGCTTGACGCCGCCGAGGCCGAGGGCGGCGACGTACGCGGCCGCCAGTCCGCCGCCCTCGTGATCGCGCCGGCCAACGGCGAGCCATGGGAGCGCGACGCGGATCTGCGCGTCGAGGACCACCCCGACCCGTTGGCCGAGCTGCGTCGCCTCGTCGGCCTGCGCCGCGCCTACGCGCTGGCCGACACGGGCGACGCGCTGAGCGGCGCCGGCCGGCTCGCCGAGGCGGCCAAGGCCTACGCGGACGCCGCGGCGGCCGCGCCGGGCAACGCCGAGCTGCGCTTCTTCGCCGGGCTCGGCGCCGCGCAGGCAGGCGATCTCGACGCCGGCGTCGCGCAGGTGCGCGAGGCGATCGACGGCAATCCGCGGCTGGCCGAGCTCCTGCGGCGCGTTCCCGCCGACATGGCACCCACGGCGCCGGCGGTGCGCCAGCGCCTGGAGGCCGGCTGATGGGCCAGTTCCACTTCACGCCCGAGGGCTACCTCGAGCTCATGCACTGCGAGGTGCCGCAGTACGAGCGCTTGCAGGACGAGGTGGCCGCCGCGTGCGAAGGCATCGAGGCGCGGGCGATCCTCGAGCTCGGCACCGGCACGGGCCGGACCGCTCGGCGCGTGCTGCAGCGCCACCCCCGAGCGACGCTGATCGGCATCGACGCCAGCGAGGAGATGCTCGGCGCCGCGCGCGAGGCGCTGGCCGGGCACGACGTGCAGCTGCGCGCCGGCCGTCTCGAGGACGCGCTTCCGCCGGGGCCCTTCGACCTGGTGGTGTCTGCCTTGGCCGTCCATCACCTCGACGCCGCCGGCAAGGCCGAGCTGTTCGCGCGCATCGCGTCGCTCCTTCGCCCGGGCGGGCGCTTCGTGCTCGCGGACGTGGTCGTGCCCGAGGACCCGGCCGAAGCGGTCACCCCGCTGGACCCGGGCTACGACCTCCCCGACACCGTGCCCGACCAGCTGCGGTGGCTGGCCGAAGCGGGCCTAGAGGCCCGGGTGACGTGGGCGCGCGGCGACCTAGCAGTGCTGCGCGCCGACCGCCCCGCAAGTACCACCCGCGTGAACTGAGGCGATAAGGGGACGGGTCCGGCGGGGTTTCGGGACCTGAACCACCTGAGGTCGCCATGTCAGACCTAAGGTGGTTCACCCTCTATCGTGGACGTAGGCGGCCGCGGCCTAAGCAGCGTACGCTTCCTCAAAGGTTTCGAAACGGCGTGCAAGTCTGCGGGGATCGGGGTGGTCCTGCGGCCGCCGCGGGGACTGAAGATGAGCGGCGTGGAAGCCAAGTAACCCTTCCCGCAGCATGGGGCCATCGGCCGTGTCGCGCAGTCGTTTCCCGATATGCACAATGCCGCTCGGATCGATCCCCATGAGGTTCCGGTCATACGCGAGATGGTGCATGGCACAGAGTGCTATGCCGTTGACGACGGCCGCAATGCCGTCGGGATCCGGGTCCTCGATGATGTGGGCCGCCTGCACGAGTGAGCGTTCGCGAAGCTGGCAGACGGCACAGTGTGCGGTACGCACGGAGCACATCGACGCGAAACCGGTTTTGGTGCAGCCGGACGCTCACCTCGCGTAGGCGCCAGGCTCGCTCGTCTCTGTGCCGAGGCTGACGAAGGTGTTCGATATCGATGAACGCTGGCCCCCCGGCGAGGAGCACGGTGCGGGCACTTGGGTCGTCGCTGACCGCAAAGACTGGAAGGACTGGTTGGTATTGCCCCGGGGCGATGCCCCAGAAGTACATGAGCGGCAAGCCCTCGGCCGCCGCAGCACGTAGCGCGCGGTTGTCGGGCGAGTCCATCGGCCCGTCGCGATAGCTGTAGAGCACGACGCCCTCCTGGAGATCGACCTGATCCTCGTACGGGGGTGGGACGCCCGGCTTGGGAGGCGTCGTGCAGACCACTATCCGGATCGGCGGGCAAGACTGGAGAGCATCTCGACCGTCGAGATCGTGGCAATGCCGGTGACGTTGGTGAACGTGTGCGCTTTGCGGCCCGACGCCGCCGGCTACCGCTGCCCCGGCGCCTTCTTCGGATACATCGACACGGGAACCTCGAGGTCCAGCGCCGTGCGCAGGATGCGGTTCTGCTCGGCGATGTGGGCGGCGGGATAGCCCTCGCCCGGCGACGCTCGCTCGGGCCGGCCGATGTAGCCGAAGTCCAGCCCTGCGGGCAGGATCTGCATCAGCCGCGGGGACATGAACGCGCGCGCGCCCATGTTGCGCGGCTCCTCCTGCACCCACACGACCTCGCGCAGGTTCGGGTACTGCGCGACGAGGTCGAGGATCTGGCCCTGCGGGAACGGGTAGAGGAGCTCGACCCGCCCGACCGCGATGCCCCCCTTGCCCTCGCGGTCGGCGTGCCCAACCAGGTCGTAGTAGATCTTGCCGGTGCAGAGGATCAGGCGCGTGACCTTGTCGACGTCCACGCGCGGCTCGCCCAGGACCGGGAAGAACTGCGTGTCGGAGAGGTGCTGCAGCCGGTTGGTTGCCTGGGGCAGGCGCAACAGCGACTTTGGGGTCATGATCACGAGCGGGCGCTGCTTGGCGATGCGCGCCTGGCGCCGCAACACGTGGAAGTACTGCGCCGGCGTCGTGAGGTTGGCGATGCGGATGTTGCCCTCGGCCGCCAGCTGGAGGAAGCGCTCGAGGCGCGCGCTGGAGTGCTCGGGGCCGGCGCCTTCGTACCCGTGCGGCAGCAGCAGGGTCAGGCGCGAGGTCTGCCCCCACTTGGCCAGCGCGCTGACGATGAACTGGTCGATGATGACCTGGGCGGCGTTGACGAAGTCGCCGAACTGGGCCTCCCAGAGCACGAGCGACTCGGGCGCCTCCTGGGAGTAGCCGTACTCGAAGCCCAGGCACGCCATCTCGCTCAGCGGCGAGTTGTGCAGCTCGAACGGCGCCAGCGCACCCGGCAGGTTCTGGATGGGCGAGTACTCGCGGCCGCTCTTGTGGTCGTGCAGGACCATGTGGCGCTGGGAGAAGGTGCCGCGCTGGGTGTCCTGGCCGGTCAGGCGCACCGGCGTGCCCTCGGTCAGCAGCGACGCGATCGCCAGCGTCTCGGCGTGCCCCCAGTCGATGCCGCCGTTGTCGCCGAGCGCCTCGCGCCGGCGCTCGAGCTGCTTGGCCAGCTTCGGGTTTGCCTCGAAGCCATCGGGCAGCCGCAGCAGCTCCTCGTTGAGCGAGCGCAACCGGTCGGCCGAGACCGCCGTCTCGACATCCGGCGACGGCGTGCGGTCGAGCTGGTACTCGCCCGTCTGCTGCTCGATCTCGTGGGCGGCCTGGATGCGGTCCTTGAGCTCGGCGTGGCCGCTGGAGAGTGTGGCCCAGACGTCGGCGTCCATGGCGTCGACTTCCTCCTTGGAGACGACGCCCTCGGCGATGAGCTTCTTGGCATAGATCTCCTTGGCCCGCGGATGCTCCTTGATCGCGCGGTACATCTCGGGCTGGGTGTAGGAGGGCTCGTCGGCTTCGTTGTGGCCGAAGCGTCGGTAGCCGATGAGGTCGATGAGGACGTCGTGCCCGAACTCCTGCCGGAAGGCGAACGCGAGCGCGACCGCCGACATGCATGCCTCCACGTCGTCGGCGTTTACGTGGATGATCGGGACGTCGAAGCCCTTGGCCAGGTCCGAGGCCCACCGGGTCGAGCGCGCGTCCTCGGTGTCGGTGGTGAAGCCGACCTGGTTGTTCGAGATCAGGTGCACGGTGCCGCCGACGCTGTAGCCGTCGAGCGCCTGCAGGTTCAGCGTCTCGGGGACCACGCCCTGCGCGGGGAAGGCGGCGTCGCCGTGGATGACGATCGGCATGGCGGCGTCGGTGTCGTGGCTGGCGTGCGGGCCCTCGCGCTCGGTCTGGGCGGCGCGGGTGGCGCCCTCGACCACGGGCGAGACGTACTCGAGATGCGAGGGGTTGGACTCGAGCCGCACGAGGATCGACTCGCCGTCGCGCAGCTCGTAGGAGCCGTCGGCGCCGTGGTGGTACTTGACGTCCCCGGTGCCGCCCTGGGGGATGGTCGTGACCGCCTCGAGGGTCTGGGCCCCCTCGAACTCCGCGAAGATCGTCTCGTAGGGGCGGCCGAGGTTGTGGGCGAGCACGTTGAGGCGGCCGCGGTGGGCCATCCCGATCACGACCTCGCGTGCGCCCACGCCGCCCGAGAGCTGGATGAGCTCGTCGAGCATCGGCACCGTCATGTCCAGGCCCTCGATCGAGAACTGCTTCTGGCCGAGATAGGCCTTGTGCATGAAGCGCTCGAGCGCGTCGACCTTGATCAGCCGGCGCAGGAGCCACCGCTTGCGGTCGGCGGTCAGCGGCTGGCGGAAGGCGCTGGACTCGATCTTCTCCCGCAGCCACACTCGCTGGCGGTGTGAGGAGATGTGCTCGATCTCGTAGGCGATCGGGCCGCAGTAGACCTCGCGCAATCGCGGCAGCGCTTCTTCGAGCGTCTCGCCGGGCACGTACATGCGCAGAATGCGCGCGGGGATCTGGCGCATCAGCTCGGGCGTGAGCGACAGCGGCTCGGGGTCGAGAGCGGGGTCGCCGCCGGCGTCGTTGAGCCCGAGCGGGTCGAGCTTGGCGGCCAGGTGGCCGTGGGTGCGGTGGGCCTTGAGGAGGCTGGTTGCGGCCTGCACGGCCTGCAGCAGCTCTTCGCTTGGCGCCTCCGGGGCGGTGGGCGTTGGGCGTTGGGCCGGCCCCGTGGCTTCGATCGTCGGCTTCGGCGGCTCGATCGGCGGGCCGAGGTCGACGCCGAGGTCGGCGAACACGTCGTCGTAGAAGTGCTCGTCGCCGTCCAGTAGCGCCTCGATGCGGGCGAGAAAGCGCCCCGACTCGGCCCCCTGGATGACCCGGTGGTCGTAGGTCGAGGTCATGGTCATGACCTTCTCGGCGCCGATCAGCTCGCCCACGTTGCCGAGCCCGACCGGGTAGGCGATCGAGCCGGTGGCGACGATCGTGCCCTGGCCTGGCATCAGCCGCGGCACCGAGGTCACGGTTCCCAGCCCGCCCGGGTTGGTGAGCGAGATGTTCGCGCCGACGAGGTCGTCGGCGCCCAGGGCGTTCGTGCGCGCCTTCTCGATCAGGTCGTGGTAGGCCTCCAGGAAGCGGTGAAACGGCAGGCGCGCGGCGTCGCGGATGACCGGGACCATCAGTGTGCGCGTGCCGTCCTTGCGCTCGACGTCGACGGCGATGCCGAGGTGGACCGCACCGTCGTCGATCCGGACCGGCTTGCCGTCCTGCTCCGCGAAGTGGTGGGTCATCACCGGCATATCGGCGGCGGCGCGGGCGATCGCAAACGCAATCAGGTGGGTGAACGAGACCTTCTGGCCGGCCGCCTTCAGCTGCTGGCGCCGCCCGTCCATCGTCGTGACGGTGATGGTGCGGAACGAGGTCGCGGTCGGGATCGACCGGCTCTCGTCCATGTACCTGGCCAGCATGGCGGCGCTGCCCTTGAGGGGCTCAGCGTGGGCGGCGGGCTCGCCGTTCTTCGCCTCCAGTACATCCGCCTTGGTGATGCGTCCGCGCGGACCCGAGCCTCTGATGGACGAGAGGTCCACGCCCTCGACCTGCGCAACGCGCTGCGCCACGGGCGATGCGTTGCCGCCGTTGGTGACGGGGCGTTGGGCGCTGGGCGTTGGGCGTGGGGCCTCGGGCGCGGACCGCGTGGTCGGCGCCCCGTTGCTCGTCGTCATGCGCGCGAGCACCTGGCCGACCTCGACCGTGTCGCCCGCCGAGGCGAGGATCTCGGTGATCGTCCCTGCGCTCGGCGCCGGCACCTCGGCGTCGACCTTGTCGGTGGAGATCTCGACGATCGTCTCGTCGGCCGCGACGGCGTCGCCCGGCTGCTTGTGCCACTCGAGCACTGTCCCTTCGGTGACTGACTCCCCCATCTGCGGCATGACGACCTCGAGCTCCTTGGCGCCTTCCGCGGGGGGCGCGTCGGCCTCGCGCGAGGCGCCCGCGCCGGCGGTATCGATCTCGGCCAGGACGGCGCCGACCACGACGGTGTCGCCCTTCTGGGCGTGGATCTTGACCAGGGTGCCGGAGGCGGGGGCGGGGACCTCGGCGTCGACCTTGTCGGTCGAGATCTCGACCAGCGTCTCGTCGGCGCTGACCTGGTCGCCCTCGGCCGCGTGCCACTCCAGGACGGTCCCTTCCGAGACCGACTCACCCATCTGGGGGAGGGTCACTGAGACCGTGGTGCCAACCGCCATGAGGACGGCCTAGGTTATCGGGCGGTTGCGGGGGATACCGGGGGTTCGGTTGCGGCGAGGCGCCGGTGTCGCGACTCGTAGACGAAGCCCGCGGTGCCCGCGAACGGCCCGATCCCGCCGACCACGGCGACCAGCACCGCCAGGCGGAACGAGATCACCCCGGCGCGGGAGGAGACGATCGCGAGCGTCGACATGACGATCCACCCGATCCCGTGGCACCAGCCGAGCACCATCTCGGCCCCGTGCAGGCCCGGCACGAGCCACACGGTGAGCAGTGCGAGATAGACCGCCGAGTGGCAGAACGACAGGACCTCGAGGCGCTTGAAGGTGATGAGCCCGCGCAGGGCGGTGGGCTCGGGCCGGGTCATGCGTGCACCAGCAGCTGGCCGACCCGGCGAAGTGGGGGATGGGCTTCGCTCGGCCACTCGCCCGGATCGGGCGGCCACCAGGCGAAGGCGTCGTGCTCGGCGTCGGGGATCGCCTCGGCGCCCTCGGGCAGCCGCGCCAGGCCGACGAGCGACACCAGGCCGCTCGGGAGCCGCACGAGCGCCTCGACGGTGAGCCGCTCGGGCTCGACCGACCACTCCTCTTCGAGCTCGCGGGACAGCGTCGCCACGGGGTCCTCGCCGACCTCGACCGACCCGCCGGCGCCCAGCGCCCAGCGGCCGGCCCACGAGGCGACCCAGTCGGCCCGCCGTCCGGCCAACCAGCGGCCGTCGGCGGCGCGCACCACGCACAGCACGGTCATCGAGTCGCGCGCGTCGCCCCCGAGGCGCAGGGCCCACCGGGCGGGCTGGAGCTCGAGGTGCAGGTGGTCGCCGCGGACCTCGAACGACTTCAGGCGCGCGCTCAGCCCGTCGTGGCTGGGCGAGCCGCGGTCGCGCAGCGCCTCGATGGCGGCGTCGGCCTCGGCCTCCGCCTCGGGCCCGGGTTCGAAGGGCTCGTCCCGCCACGAATGGTCGACCTGGGCGGCGTCCCACGGGCCTCGCGCAAGCAGGCTGGGCGCGGATGGCATCGTCGTTCAGGGTACGGCCGAGGCGGGCAGTGCGAGCAGCGCTGCGACGGACGGGGAGGCGACGATCGCAGGCATGGATCCACGAAGATAGACCCGTGGGCATCGCCTTCGGATCGGTCTCCAGACGACGGTCGCACTGGGGCTGGGGCTACGAGGACCAGCGTCCGTCGACCGACGAGGTCCGGGCGACGGCGGCCGGTCTGGTCGAGCATCTGGGCTTCGGGTCCACCGAGGTCGAGGAGCCCGTGCCGCTGTCACAGGTCTCGCTGCCCCCGCCGCGGCTAGAGCCGCCCGCCGCCCTCGCCGCCATCTGCTCGACCGACATCCACGACCGCGCGAGCCACGCGTACGGCAAGAGCTACGTCGACCTCGTTCGCGCCTTCCGCGGCCGCTTCGACCATCCGCCCGACGTCGTCGCCTACGCGCGCGACGAGGCCGACGTCGAGCGCGTGCTCGCCTGGGCAGCGGGCGCCGGCGCGGTGGTGATCCCGTACGGCGGCGGGACCAGCGTCGTCGGCGGTGTCGAGCCGCGCGTCGACCGGCCGGCGATCACGCTCGACCTGCGCGCGCTCGATGCGCTGCTCGAGGTCGACGGCGCCTCGCGCGCCGCGCGCATCCAGGCCGGCGCGACCGGGCCGCGCCTCGAGGCCCAGCTGGCGGAGCACGGCTTCACGCTGCGTCACTACCCCCAGTCGTTCGAGCTCTCGACGCTCGGCGGCTGGATAGCGACCCGGGCGGGCGGGCATTTCGCGACGCTCTACACGCACATCGACGACCTCGTCGAATCGGTGCGCGCGGTCACGCCGAGCGGCGTGTGGGCATCGCGCCGGCTGCCCGGCTCGGGCGCCGGACCCTCGCCCGACCGCCTGCTGCTCGGGTCCGAGGGCACGCTCGGCGTGATCACCGAAGCGTGGGTGCGGGTGCAGGCCAAGCCGGTCCACCGGGCGTCGGTCACCGTCCGCTTCCCGGCGTTCCAGCAGGGCGCGGATGCGGTGCGGGCGATCTCGCAGGCCGGGCTGTACCCCGCCAACTGCCGGCTGATCGACCGCCGCGAGGCACGAATGATGCTGGCCGGCGACGGCAGCGCCGACCTGCTCGTGCTCGGGTTCGAGTCGGCCGATCACGAGGTCGGGGCATGGCTCGAGCGCGCGCTCGAGCTGAGCGGCAGCTGCGGGGGCCGCTGGGACGAGCCGCGGCGGACGGGCCGCGAGGGCGCCGCCGGCGCCTGGCGCGAGGCGTTCCTGCGCGCGCCCTACCTGCGCGACACCATGCTCGCCGCCGGCATCTTCCAGGAGACGTTCGAGACGGCGATCACCTGGGACCGCTTCCCGGCCTTCAACGAACAGGTGATGGGCGCGGCGGCCGACGCGGTGCGCGCGGCTTCGGGCGGCCAGGGCCAGGTCACCGTCCGCTTCACGCACGTGTATCCCGACGGCCCGGCCCCCTACTACACGATGGTCGCGCCCGCCCGGCGGGGCTCCGAGCTCGAGCAGTTCGCCGAGATCAAGGCGGCGGCGTCGGACGCCGTGATCGCGGCCGGCGGCACGATCACCCACCACCACGCGGTCGGGCGCGATCACCGGCCGTGGTACGACCGCCAGCGCCCCGAGCCCTTCGCGGCGGCGCTGCGCGCAGCCAAGGCCGAGCTCGACCCCGGCGACATCCTCAACCCGGGGGTCCTCGTGTGAAGAACGGCCGCGGGCGCTGAGCCGCGGCGGCGCGCGGGTACCCTGCCGCGCGTGCGCGGCTACGCCATCCTCGGCCCCGGCGGCGTCGGGGGCCTGGTCGCCGCGGCGCTGGCACGATCGGGCGCTGCGGTCACGGTGGTCGCGCGCGAGGAGACGGTTGCCGCGCTCGAGCGCGACGGCCTGCGCGTCCGCAGCGTCGGCCTGGGTGACTTCGAGGCCCGCCCGCGCGCGGTCGCGCGCCTCGATGAGCCGGTCGACGTCCTCATCGTCGCCACCAAGGCCACCGCCCTCGCTCCTGCACTCGAGCGAGTCGAGGCCGAGCCGGGCCTCGTCGTCCCGCTGCTCAACGGCATCGACCACCTCACGCTGCTGCGCGAGCGCTTCGGCGACCGTGCCGTCGCCGCTTCCATCCGCGTGGAGTCGTCGCGGACCGCCACGGTCCAGATCGAGCACACCAGCCCCTTCCTGCGCGTCGAGCTCGCCGGCGATCGCGAGCGACTCGAGCCCGTCGCCGCCGACCTGCGCGCCGCCGGCATTCCCGCCGACGTTCACGACGACGAGACGGCTGTGCTGTGGAGCAAGCTCACCCGCCTCGTTCCGCTGGCCACCGTCACCAGCGCCGCCGGTCTACCGCTGGGTGGGGTGCGCGCCGATCCGCGCTGGAACGCCGCGCTGCAGGGCGTCGTGCGCGAGACGGTCGCGGTCGCCCAGGCCGAGGGCGCGCCGACCGACGCCGACGCCACCCTGCGCGAGATCGCCGACGTCCACGACGACTTCCGCTCGTCGATGCAGCGCGACCTCGAGGCCCGGCGGGCGCCCGAGCTCGACGCCATCGCCGGCGCCGTGCTGCGGGCGGGCGAGCGCCACGGCATCGCCTGCCCGACGCTCGCCGAGATGACCGCGATCATCCAGGGGAAGGCGGTATGACGGACTCGGGCGTCTTCCTCGCCCGGCACGGGCAGACCGCCTACAACGCCGAGCTGCGCTTCCAGGGCCACCTGCCCGTGCCGCTCGACGCCACCGGCCGGGAACAGGCGTGCGAGCTCGCCGAGCGCGCCGTGCCCTACGGCTTCGTCGCCCTGTACGCCAGCCCGCTCGAGCGTGCGCTCGAGACCGCGCGCGCGGTCGGCGAGCGCATCGGGCTCGACCCGCGCCTGGACGCGCGCCTGGTCGAGACCGACTGCGGCGACTGGACGGGCCGGGCCATGGACGAGGTGCAGGTCGAGGACCCCGAGCACTTCCAGGCGTGGGTCGACGGGGACCCGGACTTCCGCTTTCCGGGCGGCGAGTCGTTCCACGAACAGGCGGCGCGCGTTCAGGCGGCGATGGCGGACATCCGCGCGGGCGAGCGGCCCGCGCTCGTGGTCTGCCACCGCCACACGATGCGGTTCGCGCTGTCAGGGTGGTCGGGCGAAGCCCGACCCCGACTGGGGGGCGGCTGGCGCCCGATCGGCAACGGGGAGATCGTGGCCCTAACCTGAAGGCATGAGCGGACCGATCCGCTCCGCCGATATCGCCGAGCTGCGGGCATTCTGCGCCGCCGTCGACCTGGGATCGCTCGGGCGCGCCGCCCGCCTGCTGCGCGTGTCGCAGCCCGCGCTGTCCAAGCGGCTGCGCGTGCTCGAGACGCTGGCGGGCGCCCGCCTGCTCGACCGCTCGTCGCGCGGCGTCAAGCCCACGCCCGCCGGCGCCCGGCTGTACGCCGAGGCGCGCAAGCTCCTCGTCCAGGCCGAGACCGTCGACGCCCTGCTCGCCGGGCTGTCGGCCGAGGACGCCCCGGTGCGGCTGGCCGCGAGCCACACGATCGCCGAGTACGTGCTGCCGGGGCCGCTGGTCGAGTTCGAACAGCGCCGCGAGCGCCACCTCTCGGTCGAGCTGATCATCGCCAACTCGCTCGTGGTGCGCGACCTCGTGCGCGAGGGCCGGGCCGAGTTCGGCATCGCCGCGACGGCGCGCGACGCGCCGCCCGACAGCGTTCTGCGGGAGCTGCCGTTCTGCGACGACGAGGTCGTCGTGGCCGTGCCCGAGCGCCATCCGTGGGCGGCGCGTCGCTCGATCCCGCTGCGCGAGCTCACCCGCGTCCCGATGATCATGCGCGACCCGTCGGCCAATACGCGCCAGGTGGTCGAGGGGGCGCTGGCCGCGCGCGGCCTCGAGCTGCAGCCGCCGCTGGCCGAGGTGGGCAGCACGAGCGCGGCCAAGGCGACGGCCCTGCGCGAGGACGCCCCGGTGCTGCTCTCCCGCCTGGCCGGCCCCGCCGACGGCGAGGGCCTGGTCGTGCGACGGGTCAGCGGCGTCGACTTCCGGCGTCGCTTCGTGATCCTGCTGGGCGCACCCGAGATCGTCAGCGCCGGCGCGCTCGCGCTCGTCCAGCACCTGCTCGACGAGCAGGGCGTGGGCATAACTGCCGGTTAGGGCCGTCAGGCGGGATCGCCCTCTACCGCGCGCGCACGCGCGTACGTACCTTCCGGGTGCTCATGCGCGAGGCGTCGACTGCCTTCGAAGACCTCTATCGCCGCCATTGGCGCGGTGTCTTCGGAGCGGCCTACCGGGTCCTCGGGCGCGTCGCCGAGGCCGACGACGTCGCCCAGGAGGTCTTCACCCGCCACTGGCGCGAGCCGCGCCGGTTCGATGCCCGTCGCGGCGAGCTCGGCAGCTACCTGCGCCTGATGGCGCGCTCGCGCGCGCTCGACCTGTGGCGGCGCGAGCACGCGGCTCAGCGCGCCCGCGATCGCCTCGCGTCGCTGACCGTGCCCGACGACATTCCGCCCGAGGATCGCCCGGACGTCGCCGCCGCCCGGCACGCCCTGCGGCAGCCCGTCGGCGCCGCCATGGGCCGCCTGCCCGAGCGTCAGCGCGAGGCGCTCCTACTCGCCTACTGGGGCGGCATGACCGCCGACGAGATCGCCCGTCGCTCCGGCGTGCCGCTCGGCACCGCCAAGAGCCGCATCCGCATGGGCCTCGACCGCCTGCGCGACGACGACGAGTTGCAGGCGGCGCTGGCGGCATAGCCCGGGCGGCGGTGGGTAGCCTTCACGGGCGATGGCGACCGACAAGATCGCGAAGAACCTCGAGCGCTTCGCCCAGGCCGTCGCCGCCCACGACCGCGAGAACCCGACCCACACCGCCTGGGGGATCGGGCTCAACGCGTTCGACATGGAGCGGCTCGGCCTGGACGATGGCGAGGAGATCCTGCCCGGGATCGTCATCCAGGCCGACGGCGGCGTGACCAGCAACTTCCGCGTGCTCTGCGACGGCGACCACGACGCCGAGCGCGAGGCCGCCGAGGCCGAGGTCGTCGAGGCGGTCGCCACCCAGCCGGTGCACGAGCCCGTCGTCGCGCCGAGTCAGACCGACGACCGCTAGCTCGGTGGCGTCACCAGCTGGCTGACCGAGAAGTCGGCGCCCGCGGGGTCGGCCAGGACGGCACTGCGGAACGGCGGCGCGTCGCTCGGACCGTCCAGCACCCGGCCGCCGCGCTCGGTCGCCGCCCGCGCGGCCGCGTCGGCATCGGCGATCCAGAAGTCGACGGTCCAGCGCGCATCGCCGTCGCTGGGCATCATCGTTGCGACGACCTCGCGCGAGACGGGCTGCGAGGGCTCGCCGCCGACGTAGCCGGGGAGGCGGAACATCGTGGCCGGGCCGAAGGCCTCGGTCGTCCAGCCGAACGCCGCGCCGTAGAACGCCGCGGCGCGCTCGGGGTCGGGCGTCACCAGCATGCTCATCGCGTACGCGCTCGGCTCGTTGACCCGCTCGGCGCCGCGGTGCGCGCCCGGGTGCCAGAGCGCGACGGTCGCGCCGGCGGGGTCGGCGACGATCGCCATCCGGCCGCCCTCGAGGCTGTCGAATGGCTCGCGGACCGCGCTGCCGCCCGCCGCCGTCGCCCCGGCGACCGCCTCGTCGACGTCGTCGACCCACACGTAGGTCGTCCACGCCGGCCCCGTGCGGTCCGGCGGTGGCGAACCAAGCCCGGCCACGTCGGCCCCGTCGAGTTGGAACATCACGTAGCGCGGCCCCTCGCCGGCCGGCGGTACCTGCGCCTCCCAGCCGAAGACGCTCTCGTAGAAGGGCACCGCGGTCGCGGGGTCGGCCTGCCAGGTGTCGACCCAGCATGGGACACCGTGCTGGTAGCCGCTGCGTTCGCTCATCGTCGCCTCCAAGGGATAGGAAAATCCAACTAACAAGTTGGACTATACTACGTCTCGTGGAGGCAAAGCAAGCACGAAAGCGCACCTACGGCGACCGCTGCGGCATCGCCCGCGCGCTTGACGTCGTCGGCGACCGCTGGGCGCTGCTCGTCATCCGCGAGCTGCTGCTCGGACCCAAGCGCTTCACCGACCTGCGCACCGGCCTCCCGCACGTCACGCCCGACGTCCTCTCTCAGCGGTTGCGCGAGCTCGAGGCCGATGGCGTCGTCCGCCGCGCCAAGCTCCCGCCCCCGGCGGGCGCGCAGGTCTACGAGCTCACCGACCGCGGGCGCGCGCTCGAGCCCGTGATCCTCGAGCTCGGCCGTTGGGGCAGCGTCGCGCCGTTTCCGGCCATCGAGGAGGCAGAGATCGGCGTCGACGCCCTCGTGGTCGCGCTCAAGACGCTATACCGGCCCGGCGGCGCCGACGCCCACATCGAGCTTCGCCTCGACGGCCAGCGCTTCGAAGCCCGCATCGCCGGCGGCACTTTCGAGGTTGCGCGCGGGGCGGCCAACGAACCCGACGCGACGATCGCCGCAGACCCCGGGCTGCTCGCCTCGGTGCTGTGGCACGACGGCGACCCCGCCGCGCTCGCGATCGAGGGCGACAAGCGCGCCGCGAAGCGGTTCCTACACGCGTTCCCGCTCCCCTAGTCTCGGGCACGTGCCCGACTACGGACACGAGCTGCGGTTCGGCGTCTTCATCACGCCGGCGGCCGACCAGGCCAGCGCCGCGCTCGAGCTTGCCCAGCTCGCCGACGCCGTCGGCCTGGATCTCGTCACCTTCCAGGACCACCCGTACCAGGCTCGGTTTCTCGACACGTGGACTCTGCTCTCCGTCGTCGCCGCGCGGACGAGCAACGTGCGTGTCGCTCCGAACGTCGCGAATCTCCCCCTGCGCCCCCCGGTCGTGCTCGCACGCAGCGTGGCCAGCCTCGACCTGATCAGCGGCGGCCGCGTGGAGCTCGGGCTGGGGGCGGGCACGTTCTGGGACGCGATCGCCGCGGCGGGCGGCCCGAGACGCACAGCGCGCGAAAGCGTCGACGCGCTCGCCGAGGCGATCGACGTCATCCGGGCCGTATGGTCGACTGGCCGGCCGGTCCGCCACGAGGGCGAGCACTACCGCGTCGTCGGGGCCCATCCCGGCCCGCCGCCCGCGCACGATGTCGAGATCTGGCTCGGCGCCTACAAGCCGCGCATGCTCGCGCTCACGGGAGCCAAGGCGGACGGCTGGCTTCCGAGCTTGGG